>Ga0213827_1001864_pt1 | contig 11452 bp, 7 predicted proteins | sample MC6MC0898MG_FD_180669 | JGI IMG/M metagenome (GOLD analysis project Ga0213827, IMG submission 180669) | Enriched soil aggregate microbial communities from Iowa State University, Ames, United States - MC6-MC0898-MG | ecosystem: Environmental > Terrestrial > Soil > Unclassified | place: USA: Iowa...
GAGCCATCGTTGACCTTGCCGACGGAGTCGTCGATCAGGCCCTTGATCTCCTTGGCCGCGCCGGCCGAACGCTGGGCCAGGGTGCGCACTTCCGAGGCGACGACCGCAAAACCACGCCCCTGCTCGCCGGCTCGCGCAGCTTCCACCGCGGCGTTCAGCGCCAGGATGTTGGTCTGGAAAGCGATGCCATCGATGACCGAGATGATCTCGGCGATCTTCTTGGACGAGGTCTGGATCGCACTCATGGTGGTCACCACCTGGCCGACCACATCACCGCCCTGGGAGGCGACGCTGTGTGCGCCGATGGCGAGCTGGTTGGCCTGGCGGGCGTGCTCGGCATTCTGGCGCACGGTGGAGGTCAGTTCCTCCATCGATGCGGCGGTTTCTTCCAGGTTGGCGGCCTGCTGCTCGGTGCGGCGCGACAGGTCGCTGTTGCCGGTGGCGATCTCGCTGGCGGCCGAGTTGATCTGCTGGCTGGAGTGCTTGATCCGGGTGACGATGCCGCTGAGCTGTTCGGCGGTGGCGTTGGCGTCGTCGCGCATCCGGGCGAACACGCCCTGGAAGTCGCCGTGCATGCGCACCGTCAGGTCGCCCTGCGAGAGCGAGGCGAGCAGGTTGGAGACCTGTTCGATACTGGCCGAGTTGGCATCCAGCAGACCGTTGAGCTGCTGGGCCAGTTGCAGGAAGAAGCCTTCCTTGCCGTCGCTGTCGATGCGGCCGGAGAGGTCGCCGGCCGCTGCCTGGGCGATCACGCGGGCAACTTCGGCTTCCACCAGGGCTTCAGGGGTACGGTCGCGCCATTCGATGACGTGGCCGACGGTCTCGCCCTGCTCGTTGGCGATGGAGGAGATCACCTGGGCGAACTGGGCCTGGCCGAACTGCATCGGGCGGCGGCTGACGCCGTGCTGCTGCAGCTGTGCCAGCGTGCGGGGATCGATCTCGCTGCCATGTTCCAGCGTCGCGGCCGACTTGCCGATCAGCGAAGCGGCGGCGTCGAAGTCCGGCAGGTCCTTGCGGATGTCGGCTTCGTACTGGCTCAGGGTCTGCTGCAGGGCGCGGTTGCTGTAGACGATGGTGTGGTGGGCATCGGTCAGGTAGACGCCGGTGGAGCTGTAATCCAGCGCGGTGCGGATGCGCAGGTTCTCGCGGGCGATGGCCTGGTCGGTTTCGGTGCGCTCGCGCAGATCGCGCTGCATGCGCTGCATGGCCTGCAGCAGATCGCCGACTTCATCCTTGCGGCTGACGTCGATATGGCCGTCCAGCTTGCCGCTGGCGACATCGTTGGCGACCGAGACGGCGCCGCGCATGCTGCCCACCAGCGAACGGGCAAACAGATACACCAGCACCAGGCCCAGGGCGGCGCCGCCCAGCAGGGTGATGACGGTCAGCGTGGCCGAGGCGGCGTAGGTGGATTCGGCTTCCTCGCGGGAGGCGCGTGCGAGACGGTTGTCTTCAGCAATCAGCGCTTCGAGCGCCGCCGAGGCCTTGCGATGCTTGGCGCGGGTTTCGCCGACGAAGGTGTCCACGGCATCGTCGGGCAGGTCCAGCTCGAGCATTTCGGTAACGGCGTCGTAGGACGCCAGCGAATCGGTCCAATCCTTGGCGAAGGTGTCAAACAGCTTCTTCTGCTGGGGATTGTCGATCAGCGCGGGGTATTTCTTGATCGAGGCGTCGATCTGGGTGCGAAGCTCCGCGGCGCGGGCCTTGGCTTCGGCCTTGACGTCATCGCTGGCGCGGATGAGGCCCTGGTAGGCGGAGTTGCGGTACTCGCCGACCATGCCACGCAGCTCACCGGCGGTGCGGATGCTGTCCATCCGGGGGCCGGCCAGTTCGGTGGTGACGTTGTTGAGTGAGTGCAGGCCACGATAGGCCACGATGCCCTGCAGCAGCATCACCAGCAGGAGGACGCCGAAAGTCAGCATCAACTTGGGCATCAGTTTGAGGTTGTTGATCCACGGCATGGCAGGTGCGGTCTCCAGTGGCAAACGCGTCCGGCCGTCGGGGCCGGTTGCAGCGACCACGCCGGCCAGGGCCGGCGTGGCAGGGCGAACGGGCAGTTACTTGATGTTGGCCAGCTTCAGGCCGGCCGGCGAGCTGACTTCGATTTCAGCACGCGAGGCATCGCGGGCGATCTTGCCGATCACGCAGACGGTCTTGCCTTCCAGCGATTCCAGCGGGAAGCTGAACTTGTCGCGGTTGGCGCCGGCGATGCGGGCCGAGAAGGTGTGGCGCGGGAAGGCGCCGCCCATGTACAGGAAGGTCGGCTGGCCTTCGGAGCCTTCGGCGTAGCGGGCCTTTTCGACCTTGCCGCAGACCATGCCGTCCTTGCCGACCGAGCGCGGTGCCATTTCCGGCGGGATCATTTCGGCCGACTGGGCGAAAGCGGACGAGGCGGAGGTGGCGAGAACGGCAACCGAGAACAGCGCAAGCAGGGACTTCATCGGGAAAAATCTCCGGGGAAAATGGACGAATTGGCCCGGCCTTGGGCAGCCCCACACAGCCGGGTCCTGAAGCAGCTATCGGCCGTGCCGGGGGGAACTGAAGAACTTTTTTCGACCACGGCCGCAGGACGCCTTGGCCGGGGTGCTGCGGATCAGGCGGCGACGTCTTCGACCGGGGTGGGGTTGCCCATGTCGGCGCTGTCGAGGAGGGTCTCGATGTCCAGCAGGATGAGCATGCGATCGTCCTGGGTGCCGATGCCGGAAATGAAGCGGGTATCGACGGCGGCGCCGAACTCGGGCGTCGGGCGGATCTGGTCGGCGCTGAGCGGGATGACGTCGGAGACGCTGTCGACGACGATGCCGACGACGCGGTCCTCCACGTTGAGCACGATCATGACGGTGAAGGCATCGTAGGTGGCTTTGTCCAGGCGCAGCTTGAGGCGCAGGTCGATGACCGGGACGATGGTGCCGCGCAGGTTGATGACGCCCTTGATGTAGTCCGGCGCATCGGGGACGCGGGTGACCGAGTCGTAGCCGCGGATTTCCTGCACCTTGAGGATGTCCACGCCGTAGTGCTCGGCGCCGAGGGTGAAGCTGAGGTACTCGCCACCGCTGCTGGCGGCGTTGGGGTTGCTGTCGTTCATCGAAGGAATCCTGGGTCGGGCGTGGCGGTAAGGAAAAACCGGGCGTCACGCTCAATATCGGCCTGGATGGGGGCGACTTTAGCGGGCGTGGAGAGGGCGGTCGGCTGTGCACTGCCGAGGCGCGGCGGTCGGTGCCAGGCCCACAGATTCCGCGATCGGTTGGATGGAGTCGCCCCTGGCGGGGAGGGGGAGTGCCGAGCGCTGCTCGGCACCTGGACCCCCGGACGCTGCGAGCGCTTGCTCTCTACGCGGCCAAAGCCAACTGTCCCGGGGCGGTACGGGTGGGTTGGCGGGACCCGTTTTGCGCCATGGATGGCGCAAAAGGAGCCTACACGGACGTACTTGCGGCGTGTCCCGCCAGCCCACCCGTACCGACCCTGCGCGCCACAGACGAACCGCCGCAGTTGACGTTGCTCCCAGGAAAGGCAGCCCGCCTTAACTCTCCCCGTTCTTGCGCGCACTGCGCTGACGGTCGATGCGGAAGATGTAGCGCTGGATGGCGCTGTCGCCGCCGCGCGGCAACGTGTCGAAGCGCATCCCGATCCGCTTCATCTCCACCCCGTTGGGCAGCTTCACCGCCAACTGGTTGCAGACGATGAGCGACACCTGCAGCGGCCCGCTGTCGGGCATGTCCAGGCGTGCGTCGTAGCGCTTCTGCAGGGAGAACACGTTGCAGTCCGGTGGCACCGTCACCGCCAGGCCGCCGCCGCTGATGTCCACCACCCGCAGGCTCAATGCCTCGCTGCGATCCTCGTTGATCGGGAACAGCAGGTGTGGCGAGTCGGTGATCGGCGTCTCCAGCCGATACAGCTCGCGACGCTGGAGGTGCACCAGCTCGCTCGGGAACGCCACCCGGAAGGCCACGTGGCCCGAGCCGCCGGTGCGCTCCAGGTGATCCAGCCGGAACCGCACCATTACCCGGTCCAGCTGCGCGAAGCAGAGCAGGTGCCCGGCCTCCTCGGCGGCGCGGTTGGCCGGTTCGGACGGACTGCCGTCCAGCAGCAGCGTGTCCTCGTCCTCGTCCAGTTCCAGGATCGCGGTCGGGAAAGACTGGTCGCGGCCGCCCAGGTGGGCGTTGATCAGCGAACGCTGGTCGATCAGGGCCTGCAGCAACTGGCGGATCTGCCTCGGGTTGCGGACCAGGTAACGGTCGTCCGTGCCGTCGTCGTGGGCGGCATGGGTTCCGTCGTGTACGTCAAGGCTACCTTCGGACATGGACTCTTGCTGGCTTGGGCGGGCGCCGATGGCGGACTTTGCCAGGGCTCTGTCCGTTTATCGGCAGCAGTTCACGTTTATGTAGGGGGAATTGTGCGTCGGGGGCGCTCATGCGGCGGCCGATGCCACGCCACCCGGTAGCCAAAACAGCGACACCCCGCCGGAGCGGGGTGTCGCGTTTTTTATCGAAACCCGCGGCGGCGGATCAGAACTCCTGCCAGTCGCCGTCGTTGGCCAGCACCGGCTCGCGTACCGCGGCGCGGCGCGCCGGTGCCGGGGCGGGGCGGCCGCGGCCGGGGCCGGGGGTGGCCGCCGGCGCGCGGCTGCTGCCGGCCGGCGCAGCGGCCAGCACGGGCGACTGGCCATCCAGCTTGAACAGCGCCACCGCATCGGTCAGGTGACCGGCCTGCTCTTCCATCGAGCGGGCCGCCGCGGTGGCTTCCTCCACCAGCGCGGCGTTCTGCTGGGTGGTCTCGTCCATCTGGGTGATGGTCTGGTTGACCTGCTCGATGCCGGCCGACTGCTCCTGCGAGGCCGCCGAAATCTCGGCCATGATGTCGGTGACGCGCTGCACCGAGGCGACGATCTCGCCCATGGTGCTGCCGGCCTGGTTGACCAGCGCCGAGCCCTCGGCCACCTTGCCGACCGACTCGTCGATCAGGCCCTTGATCTCCTTGGCCGCGCTGGCCGAACGCTGGGCCAGGGTGCGCACCTCGGAGGCGACCACGGCAAAGCCGCGGCCCTGCTCACCGGCACGCGCCGCTTCCACGGCGGCGTTGAGCGCCAGGATGTTGGTCTGGAAGGCGATGCCGTCAATGACGGTGATGATGTCGGCGATGCGGCGCGAGGAGGCGTCGATTTCATGCATCGTGCTGACCACCCGGCCGACCACTTCGCCGCCCTGGCTGGCCACGCTGTGGGCACCGATGGCGAGCTGGTTGGCCTGGCGGGCATGTTCGGCGTTCTGGCGCACCGTGGAGGTGAGTTCCTCCATCGAGGCCGCGGTTTCTTCCAGGTTGGCGGCCTGCTGCTCGGTACGGCGCGACAGGTCGTTATTGCCCGAGGCGATCTCGCCGGCGGCGGTGCTGATGCTGGAAGAGGCGTGCTGGATGCGCCCCACGATCTGGGTCAGCTGGGCGACCGTGGTGTTGGCATCGTCGCGCATGCTGGCGAACACGCCGTGGAACTGGCCCTGCATGCGTGCGGTGAGGTCGCCGTTGGCGATCGCCTGCAGCAGGTGCGAGAGCTGGGACAGGTTGCCGTCGGCCACTTCCATCATGGTGTTCAGGTGCTCGATCATCACCCGGAAATCGTGATCGAAGCGCAGTGCGTCGCCGCGCTGGCTGAAGTCGCCCGCGGCCGCGGCCTGGGCCAGCGACTGGATCTGGGTGTTGATCGCCAGCAGGCTGGCCTTGGCCGCATCCATCGATTCGTGCAGGATCGCGCGGCTGCCCGGCAGGCGGCGCGCGTTCTGCGACAGGTCGCCGGCCGCGTACTGGTTGAGCACGGCGATGGCGTCCTTGATCGCATCCAGGTGGTCGAACACCACCGTGTTGGTGCCCACGGCCAGTTCACCGTAGACGCCGGGGAAGTCCACCGGCATGCGGTGGGAGATATCCGGGCCGGCGTGCATGGCCGACATCTGACGGGTTTCGTCCGAGTAGCGGCGCAGCATGCTGGTCATCTCGCCGGTGGCGGCCAGCATCTGCCCGACTTCGTCGGCGCTGGTGGCACGGGTGGTGACGCTGAGATCGCCCCGGGCGACCGACTTGATGGCGTGCACGGCCTGCGACAGCGGCCGGGTGATCACCCGCGAGATGACGAACGCCAGGGCGGCGGCCACCACCGACAGCAGCACCATGCAGACCACGATGGCGATCACGCTGGCGCGGTGGGTGGCGTTGGCGCCAGCGATACGCTCGGCCATGAGGCTGTTGCTGTACGCGCCCAGCGCCTTGAGGTCTTCGAACAACTGGCGGCGCGCCGGACGCGACTTGTTGTCGGAGATGTCGCGGGCACCGGCCGCATCGCCGGCGGCCACGGCGGCGCGCAGGTCGGTGTTGGCCAGGAAGTAGGCGTCGGTGTCGGCGGCGACCTTGGCGTACAGCGCACGCTCGCGGTCATTGGCCGGCAGCGCGGCGTAGGCCGCCAGTTCGTCGCGGACAACCTTGGCCGAGTCGTCCATGCGCTTGTTGTAGTCGGCGACCTTGTCGGGCTGGTCGAGCATGCTGACCTGGGCCAGTTCGTAAGTGCGGAACTCACCCAGCACCGCGCGCGCCTCACCCAGGTGCTGCAGGGTGGGAATGTTGTTGCCGGCCATCGCGGCCAGTTCGGCATTGGCGCCGTTGAGGCGGACCAGGGCGAACACGCCCAAGACGACGGTCATCAGCGTGGTGAGGGTGAACCCCACCGCCAGCTTGCGGGCGATGGGCAGATCATGGAACCACTTCATGGTGTGAACTCCGGGCAGGGCGGGGGCGCACAGCCGTGGGGTGCTGGGCGAGAGGTCGTAACGAAGGCGAGGTGGGGCGCGGGACACGTGACGATGGCGTCATCGCTCTCCCGGGATAACGGCGCTGCCCCGTCGCAACTTGAGTGCTCGATGTCACATTTTTTTTTGAAAACGACACAGCGCAGGGCACACCGCATTGGTTGCAAGAGCAAGCAATGGCAAGGCTTCCGCGTGCGTCGCGCGAAAGCCGGGTCAGTACGCCCGCGTATCGGCCAAGTTCGACGTCACAGTTTCAAAAAAGGCGCGTAACCCGTAGCGCCGCGCCGCGCCGTTGATCGCAGGCCCGGGCGTGCCGAACGCCAGCCCGCAGCACGCAACGCGCGGACCCCAACGACGAGGAGCCCCCGCTAGTAGCGGGGGCGCGCCGACAGGCGGGGGGGTGTTGGGGGACGGTAAGTCGGGGCCCGCGTTCCGCGTAGTGGAACGTGGGGAGCCATCGCGCATGCGAGGGCGGACCGAGGGGCGCGCCGACAGGCGGGGGGTGTTGGGTGCGGGTGAGCCGGGGCCCGCGGTTTGCAGCGCAAACCGTGGGGATCTTTCGCGAATGCGAAAGGTCACGCCGCCTGCGGCACCCGCAGCGACCGCACCAGCCCGCCGATGTCCACGATCAGCGAGACCCGGCCATCGCCAAGGATGGTGGCGCCGGACACACCGCTGATGCGGCGGTAGTTGTTCTCGATGTTCTTGACCACGACCTGCTGCTGGCCGACCAGTTCGTCCACTTCCAGTGCGATCTTCTGGCCATCGCCTTCGACCACCACCACCAGCGAATCGTCCTTGGTGCGCCCGCCAAACCCGTAGTACTCGCTCAGCGAGAGGATCGGCAGGTACTCGCCACGCACGCGCAGGACGCGGCCTTCGCCGGCCATGGTGCGCACGTCTTCCGGCTGCGGCTGCAGTGCTTCGAGCACGTAGGCCAGCGGCAGGATCACCGTTTCGCCGGCCACGGCCACGGTCATGCCGTCGAGGATGGCCAGGGTGAGCGGCAGGCGGATCAGCACGCGGGTGCCGTTGCCGGCCTTGCTCTCCAGCTGCACTTCACCGCCCAGCGCCTGGATGTTGCGGCGGACCACGTCCATGCCCACGCCACGCCCGGACAGGTCGGTGACCGCATCGGCGGTGGAGAAGCCGGGCTGGAAGATCAGGTCCCAGACCTGCGCGTCGGTGGGGTTGTCGGGCACGCTCAAGCCACGTTCGAGCGCCTTGGACAGGATCTTGTCGCGGTTCAGGCCGCGGCCGTCGTCGCTGACTTCGATCACGATGTGGCCGCCTTGGTGCGAGGCCGCCAGGGTGATGGTGCCGGTCTCGTCCTTGCCGGCATCGCGACGGATGTCGGGCATTTCCAGGCCGTGGTCGATCGAGTTGCGGACCAGGTGGACCAGCGGGTCGGCGATCTTTTCGATCAGGCCCTTGTCCAGCTCGGTGCCTTCGCCGATGGTGCGCAGGCGGACCTGCTTGCCGAGCCGCGAGGAGAGATCGCGGACCAGGCGCGGGAAGCGGCGGAACACCGCATCCACCGGCAGCATGCGCACGCCGATCACCGCTTCCTGCAGGTCGCGGGTGTTGCGTTCGAGCAGGTCCAGGCCGGCGAACAGCTGCTCGGCATGGACCGGGTCCAGGGCATGCGAGACCTGCTTGAGCATGGCCTGGGTGATGACCAGTTCGCCGACCAGGTTGATCAGCGCATCGACCTTTTCCACGGCGACGCGGATGGAGGTTTCCGCTTCGTGCGCGGCGGGAGCCGGCGCGCCGGCCGCAGGTGCGGCAGCAGAAGCGGCAGGCGCCACCGCTGCCGGGGCAGCCGGTGCGCTGGTGGCCAGGCTCGGCGGGGCGGCCGGACGGATGTCCAGCTCGCAGTCGTCCACGACCCAGGCGAAGGTGTCTTCGATCTTGCTGCGCGGCACCTTGCCGACCAGGCCGAGGTCCCACGCCAGGTGCGCTTCCAGCGGGTCGAGCTGGTCGAAGCCGGGCAGGCGCTCCATGCGCGCGGCGACCTGCAGCGAACCGAGGTGTTCCAGCTCGCGGATGATGCGCAGGGGGTCGTTGCCGCTCATGAACAGCGACGGCGACGGCACGAAGCCGATCTGCCACGCTTCCGGGGTGTCATCGACCTTGGCGGCGGCGACCGGGGCGCTGGCAGCGGCCTGGCCGGACAGCACCGCTTCCAGCCGTGCCTTGATCGCGGCCACGGCCTGCGGGTCGGCGGGCTGGCCGTGTTCGGCCTCGCGCAGCAGGGCGCGCAGCACGTCCACCGAGGACAGCATGGCATCCACCGCGTTGGCTTCCAGGGCACGCTTGCCGGCGCGCAGTTCGTCCAGCAGCGTCTCCAGCACGTGGGTGAGCGCGGCGATCGCATCGAAGCCGAAGGTGCCGGCGCCGCCCTTGATGGAGTGCGCGGCGCGGAACACCGAATTGATGATTTCCGGGTCCTGCTGGCCCGATTCGAGCGCCAGCAGGCCAGCCTCCATGGCATCCAGCCCCTCGCGGCTTTCTTCGAAGAACGTGGCGTGGAAACGTTGCAGATCCATGCTCATGGTGCGTGGGGTCCGGTTGCGAAGGGAGGGAGGGGCGAAGCGGCGCTGGGCTCAGCCCAGGACTTTCTGCACGGTGGCCACGAGCTGTTCGGGATTGAACGGCTTGACCAGCCAGCCGGTGGCACCGGCGGCCTTGCCTTCGGACTTCTTGTCGGCCGCCGATTCGGTGGTGAGCATCAGCATCGGGGTGAACTTGTAGTCCGGCAGCTGGCGCAGCTCGCGGATCAGCGAGATGCCGTCCATGTTGGGCATGTTGACGTCGGTCACCACCGCGTTGAAGCGCTGGCCCTTGGCCCGGCCCAGCGCGACGGCGCCGTCCTCGGCTTCTTCGACGGAAAAGCCGGCCGAGGTGAGGGCGAAAGAGACCATCTGGCGCATCGACGCCGAATCGTCCACCACCAAGATACGTGCGCTCATGCAGCGTTCTCCACAGATTTCAGGTTGTCATGGGTTGCGTCCAGGCCGAGGGCCTGGGTGACGCCGAGCAATCGCGCGGCATCACGGAAGGTTGCAGTGCAACCGTCGAATCCGGTCGGGTAGCCTGCCTGGCGGCGGGCGTCGACGAATGCGCACAGGACCTGCATTGCTGCGGTATGGATACGGCTCACTTCGCTGGCATCCAGCGTCAGTTCGCCGGCCTGGTCCACCAAAGGGGCCAGGCGGGTTTTCAGCTCGGTGCTGGTCTCGATACCGAGATCACCACCCAGGGCCACAGTGCTCATCGTTGCTCCGGACAAACGGTTCCGAGGTTTATAACGGCCCAAAGCGGGGAAGCTTTAGGGGGACGGGCCAAGGGATCTTCACCGTTAGGGGAAACCGCCCGGTAGAGCGAGCCCTTGGGGGGGGCTGGCGCGGCAGCGCAACGGAGCCGTCCGGGCGCTATCGGGCGATGCTGGCGCCGGGGCGGAGAGCAGCCACGCATGGCGTGGCGCTACCGGGGAACGGGTGCCGAGGTGGAGCCAGTCCCTGGGGGGCTACCCTGCAGGTGGCGGTCAATTCAACAGCTGGGTCGCATCGAGCAGGATCATCGGCTGTGCGGTGACCCGCGCCACGCCGCGGAACAGGTCGTTGGAAATCTGGCAGATGCGCGCGGTATCGGGCGGTTCGATCTGCGAGTCGGTGAGGTTGGCGACGTCCTCCACCGCCGACACGCGCAGGCCCATGGTCTCGCCATCTTCCTCCAGCACCACGATGCGGGTGTTGGCGTCGTCCTGGGCCGGGCCGGCGCCGAGATGGATGCCCAGGTCCATGACCGGCACCACCTGGCCGCGCAGGTTCATGATGCCCAGCATCGCCGAGGCGGTGCCGCGCAGCGGCAGCAGGGGTACCGGCAGCACTACTTCCTGCACCTTCAGCAGTTCCAGCGCATAGGCCTGGGCGCCGCAGCGCAGGCGCAACCAGCGCGAGGTGCGTTCGCTGGCACGGCGGCTCTCGCGCGGGCTGGAGGCCGGGTTCTGCGCCTGCGCCTGCAGTTCCTGCCAGCTGCCCGGGCGGGTGTGGGCCGGGGCGGGGGCGGCGGCACGGGCGCTGGGCGCGGACAGGGGCATCGTCGTCGGCATGGGGCGGGCGGCAGGCAGCGGGGCGGGAGCGGGGGCAACGGGAGCCGGGGCGATCGGTGCCGGCGCCGGTGCGGCGGCCTTGGGCGGTGCGCTGTCGTGCAGCACCTCGTCAGGCAGATCGTCCCAGCTGGGACGGCCGGCCTCGGCAACGGCAGGAGCAGCCGAGCGTGGCTCGGCTCTACCGGGCGAGGTGGGAGTTTCGTGAGCGGACGCGCGGTTATCGACCGGCGGGCCGAGCGCGGGGTCGTTCATCAGTTCGTCGAGCAGCGCGAGGTTGGCCGGGGAGCCGGGCGACGTCGGCGTGTCGTGCGCGGTCGCGATGCTCTCGACCGGCGGGCCCAGCGCCGGGTCGTTCATCAGTTCGTCGAGCAGCGCGAGGTTGGCTGGGGCGCCGGGCGATGTCGGCGTGTCGTGCGCGGTCGCGACGCTCTCGACCGGCGGGCCCAGCGCGGGGTCGTTCATCAGTTCGTCGAGCAGCGCGAGGTTGGCGGGGCTGCCGGGCGAGGTCGGCGTGTCGTGCGAGGCCGCGAGGCTGTCGACCGGAGGA
>Ga0213827_1001870_pt1 | contig 11419 bp, 7 predicted proteins | sample MC6MC0898MG_FD_180669 | JGI IMG/M metagenome (GOLD analysis project Ga0213827, IMG submission 180669) | Enriched soil aggregate microbial communities from Iowa State University, Ames, United States - MC6-MC0898-MG | ecosystem: Environmental > Terrestrial > Soil > Unclassified | place: USA: Iowa...
GGCTGGCGTGCTGGAACGGGATGTCCAGGTACGGCAGGATCTTGCCAGCGGCCATCAGCGGGATCAGTTCGTCGACGTGCGGGTACGGGTATACGTAGTGCAGGCGCACCCAGACACCCAGGGTGCTGAGGGCTTCGCAGAGTTCAGTCATGCGGGTCTTCACCGGCGCGCCGTTCCAGAACCCGGTGCGGTACTTGACGTCAACGCCGTAGGCGCTGGTGTCCTGGGAGATCACCAGCAGTTCCTTGACGCCGGATTTGACCAGGCGCTGGGCTTCGTCCAGCACATCGCCCACCGGGCGGCTGACCAGCTTGCCGCGCATCGACGGGATGATGCAGAAGCTGCAGCTGTGGTTGCAGCCTTCGGAAATCTTCAGGTAGGCGTAGTGGCGTGGGGTCAGCTTGATGCCTTGTGGCGGCACCAGGTCGATCAGCGGGTTGTGATCCTGGCGCGGCGGCACGACCTGGTGCACGGCATTGACCACCTGCTCGTACTGCTGCGGGCCGGTGACGGCCAGCACGCTTGGGTGCACGTCGCGGATGTTGCCTTCTTCGACGCCCATGCAGCCGGTCACGATGACTTTGCCGTTTTCCTTGATGGCTTCGCCGATCACTTCCAGGGATTCGGCCTTGGCCGAGTCAATGAAGCCACAGGTGTTGACCACCACGACGTCCGCGTCCTGATAGGTGGACACGACGTCATAGCCTTCCATACGCAGTTGGGTAAGGATGCGCTCGGAGTCGACCAGCGCTTTTGGGCAACCCAGGGATACGAAGCCAACCTTGGGGTTGGCCGACGCAGGAGTGGTGGACATGTCTAACCTCGGTATTTGTGACGCCTCGAGCCGGGAACGGCAAGGCGACAGACGGGCGCTTGGCGTCCTGCCTCGTGATTACGCTGCTTTTTGACGAGTGACTGTTGTTGCCAGGCAAGGCGCCGCGCCGAGTCATAGCTGGCTATGGCGAGAAGCGGCAACGCAGCATGGCAACAACAGGTGCCGTCAAAAAACAGCAATATTCGCGAGGCAGGACGCTTAGCCTCTGATCAAAAAGTGCGCAATTCTAGCGATGGTCGGCCCTCTTGACCAGCTTTATGCAGGGAAATACGACGAGTGCTGCGCTATGCTTCGCGCCGTTGGGCTTTACCGATTTCTTACAGTCAACAAAACGTCTGTAACGGGAAGTAAAACAGCGCATGCTGCACGATAACGCATCGTGCTTTTCCAAGGCAGTCCGGGTCTGGGTAGTAGGGGGGGTGGATGGGTCAGGCAAGTAGTCAGGCGGCAGGTGCCGAGCATTCGGCGGCCAAGCCGATCGGTATGCTGGTGGCGGCGGTTGGGGTGGTGTACGGCGATATCGGCACGAGCCCGCTGTACACCCTCAAGGAGGTCTTCTCCGGAGGCTATGGCGTACCGGTCAACCACGACGGCGTGCTGGGGATTCTGGCGCTGATCTTCTGGTCGTTGATCTGGGTGGTGTCGATCAAGTACATGCTGTTTGTCCTGCGTGCCGACAACCAGGGCGAAGGCGGGATCATGGCCCTGACCGCGCTGGCGCGGCGCGCGGCGGCCGGGCATGCGAAGTTGCGCACCTTGCTGGTGGTCTGCGGGCTGATCGGCGCAGCGTTGTTTTATGGCGACAGCATGATTACCCCGGCGATTTCCGTGCTCTCGGCGATTGAAGGTCTGGGACTGGCGTTCGATGGCATTGACCACTGGGTGGTGCCGCTGTCGCTGGTGGTGTTGGTGGCGCTGTTCCTGATTCAGCGTCATGGCACTGCGCGCATTGGCATTCTGTTCGGGCCGATCATGGTCACTTGGTTCCTGGTGCTGGGCGCGCTGGGTGTCTATGGCATCCTGCAACACCCGGAAGTGCTGCAGGCGATGAACCCGGTCTGGGGTGTGCGCTTCTTTATTGTCCATCCGGGCATGGGCGTGGCGATCCTCGGTGCGGTGGTGCTGGCATTGACCGGTGCCGAAGCGCTGTACGCCGACATGGGTCACTTCGGCCGCAAGCCCATTGCCCGTGCCTGGTTCATTCTGGTACTGCCGGCGCTGGTGCTGAACTACTTCGGCCAGGGCGCATTGCTGCTCGGCGATCCGACCGCGGCCCGCAACCCGTTCTATCTGCTGGCGCCAAGCTGGGCCCTGATTCCGTTGGTCGGCCTGTCGACCCTGGCCACGGTGATTGCCTCCCAGGCGGTGATTTCCGGGGCGTTCTCCCTGACCCGCCAGGCGATCCAGCTCGGCTACATTCCGCGCATGCACATCCAGCACACCTCCAGTGCCGAACAGGGCCAGATCTACATTGGCGCGGTGAACTGGTCGCTGATGGTCGGGGTGATCCTGCTGGTACTCGGGTTTGAATCCTCCGGGGCTTTGGCCTCGGCGTACGGGGTGGCGGTGACGGGCACCATGCTGATGACCACCATCCTGGTGTCGGCGGTCATGCTGTTGTTGTGGAAATGGCCGCCGCTGCTCGCGGTCCCGGTGTTACTGGGTTTCCTGCTGGTGGACGGTCTGTATTTCGCCGCTAACGTGCCGAAAATCATCCAGGGCGGGGCCTTTCCGGTGATCGCCGGTCTGGCGCTGTTCGTCCTGATGACCACTTGGAAACGCGGCAAACAACTGCTGGTCGAGCGGATGGACGAGGGTGGCCTGCCTCTGCCGATCTTCATCAGCAGCATCCGTGTGCAACCGCCCCATCGGGTCCAGGGTACGGCGGTGTTCCTCACCGCCCGTCCGGACGCCGTGCCCCACGCGTTGTTGCACAATCTGCTGCATAACCAGGTGTTGCACGAGCAGGTGGTGCTGTTGACCGTGGTCTACGAAGACATCCCGCGGGTACCGCCGGCGCGGCGTTTTGAGGTCGAGGCCCACGGCGAAGGGTTCTTCCGGGTGATCCTGCACTTTGGCTTCGTCGACGAGCCGGACGTGCCGCAGGCACTGAAGCTGTGTCATCTCGATGAACTGGATTTCAGCCCGATGCGCACTACCTACTTCCTCAGCCGCGAGACGGTGATCGCCTCCAAGCTCGAAGGCATGGCCCGCTGGCGCGAAGCCCTGTTCGCCTTCATGTTGAAAAACGCCAACGGCAACCTGCGCTTCTTCAATCTGCCACTGAACCGGGTGATTGAATTGGGGACGCAGGTGGAGATGTAGGCGTTGCTGGAATGAAAAAGCCCCCGCAACCTCAAGTTGCGGGGGCTTTTTCGTCTCTGGTCCTTTAACGTTACAATATCGAAAGGACTTGACGGCTCGATATTTCCAATGGGACAAATGTCCACGTTTTATGGAATGTGGACGCTTGGAGTTTTTAGCTTCATGAAGAGTCAAGATATTTTACTTTTGTTCAAGATGGCCAGCTTGCATGCCCAGGAAGAAAATCTCTTTGGGAAGATGGAGTCTGAGTCGAATTCGAACAGTGTTGAGGAGTTGTTGAAGCTTCAGCAGATAAATCGAATGGCGGCAGGGGGGCGAGTAGGGCAGCCGTTAGTCACCTACCCCGTTGATGGAGAAGAAACTGTATTCCTCCGCCAGGAGCTCAATTCACCCTTGGGGGATGAGGATGGGTGGGAAGGGTGGTCGGAGCTTGTACCTTCTCCTCCGCTGGCGAGCTGGAGTGAGGGTTACTCGTTGCGTGCGTTGTCTGCGTCTCTTGGGATAAGCAAAAGTGAAGTTTCAAACTCTCTAGCTAGGTGTCGTGAGTCCGGAATTCTTACCAATGACTACGACACCGGGCTTGCGAAAGTGAATCGGCGAGAGCTGCTGAAAATTACCGAGCACGCGCTGAAGTACTTTTTCCCCGTGAAGCCGGGCGCGATGGTTCGCGGTATTCCAACAGGCTTCGCAGCTCCAGCCCTGTCCAAAAGCATCAAGAGCGCTGGTGGGTTGATTCCGGTCTGGCCTGATGCACTCGGAACTGAGCGTGGTCAGGCGATAGAACCGCTCTACAAGACGGTGCCGGAAGCGGTGAAGAGGGACAGAATCCTTTATCACTATCTTGCGCTTGCTGATGCGATCCGCCTTGGTGGCCCACGAGAGTGTGGTGTGGCGGTCAACATTCTAAAAGCAGGGATGGGGCTGAAATAACATGTCGTCAAACGCGGATCACAACTATGAGCTCATAGAATTTGTTGCGGACGGCTTGGGGGAGGCGTTGCTCGCTGAGGTTGCCTTTGTCGGCGGTTGCACCACAGCCATGCTGGTCACTGATACTGCTGTGCTGGACGACATTCGTTTCACTGATGATGTTGACTTGGTGATCGAGCTGGCAGGTATCAGCGCCTGGCAACACCTCACAGAACGGTTGGCGACCAAGCACTTCAAGATCACCGGCGAGGATGAAGTCAACTGTCGTTTCCGTTTCAACGACGTTATCGTTGACGTGATGCCTTCTGACCCCGAAGTTCTCGGGTATGCCAACCGTTGGTTCGTGGAGGGGCTGGCGAGGGCCGATAAATTTACGTTGCCCAGCGGTACCGTAATCCAGATATTTAAACCGACCTACTTTCTTGCGACGAAACTAGAAGCTTTTAGCGGTCGTGGTGAGGGCGACCCCTACCATAAAGACGTCGAAGACATAATCATCTTGATTGATGGTCGGACCGAGCTTTTGGAGGAAGTTCGCCAAGCTGAGTCAGAGCTCAAAGCATTCATCACGACTGGAATTCGAGAGCTCACGGTGCTCAGTGGTATCGACTACGTGATTGAAAGCTCTGGCTCGGTGCAGGCTAATCCGGGTAGAGGGCGAATCATTCACAAGCGCATGAAGGACCTGGGCAGCGCATGAGATACGGCACCAGATCCGTAAAGGGGCGGACTAGGAAAGCCAATCATGACTGTGCTGGAGCTCTCTGCGATGGCGACAGAGGCCTATTCGTCATCACGGACGGTACGTCGAAGCCTGGTAGTGGGCATCTGGCTGAATGCTTCGTAAAAGGTGTTTTAGCGACCTACCCGAAACACATGGATCGGGAGGGCGATATCACTGAGCATGGAGCCGTTGAGCGGGTACTTGGTTTAATGCTGGCCGAGCTTCACCCTATGTTGTTTGCGGATCAGACTGGGGTCACCTGTTACCTGATCGGTTTTGCTGCTCATGGGAGGCTCACGCTTGCGTATGAGGGTGACTGTTCGTGTGGTGTAGTGACACCGGCAGGCACGATCGAGTGGATTACGCCGCCCCACTGCAAGGCCAATTGGAGGCGCGATCGTTCACACCGTGAGCTGGCGCAAGATCCGGCTCGAAATTGGATAACCCGATGCCTGAAGGTTAGTCGAGCCCCGGACCCTGAGTTTGTTTTTCACCAATTGGCCGTCGGTGAGCGACTGCTGTTCGTAACCGATGGCTTCTGGGCGGAGTTAACGGAGTCGCAGCAACGCAGCTTGCTGGCAGCACCGGATAGCGACTTTATCGCTGTTGAAGATGACGTAACCTGGATAGATGTTCAGCTTTAGCCTTGGAAGCACAGAGCATTCACATGACGTCCGGCTATCTGGTAGCGCTTCATCTTTTTTGTGTATGTAAAAAAGCCCTCGCAGCCTTATGGCTGCGGGGGCTTTCTGTAAATGGCTCAGATCACTCTTCGGCGACCTTGTCCTTGTTCTGGCGCTTCTCGATGATGTCCACCAACCGCTGGGCCAGGGCCGGGTAGTTTTCGTCGAAGTGGTGGCCGCCTGGCAGCTTCATGGCTTGGCCCACGGCGGTCTTGTCGGTGCAGCCGCTCTCGTCGGCTTCTTCCTCGCCGTAGATGCACACCACTTTGGCGGCAGGCAGCTTGGCCATTTCCGGGCCGGTGGCGGCTTCCTTGCCGGCGTTGCCGAGCCAGCCTTCGACTTCGATCTCGAAGCTGCCGGTGCGGGCGAAGGCCAGCAGGATGATCGCGTCGACCCGTTGCTGCTCCGACTCCGCCAGGCGGTTGTAGATGGCGGGCAGGACGTCCGCGCCAAACGAGTAGCCGGTGAGGATGAAGCGCTTGGTGCCCCACTTTTGTCGGTAGTGCTGCATCAGCTCGGCGAGGTCGATGGCGCTCTGCTCGGGGCTTTTGTGCTGCCAGTAGTAGCGCAGGGTGTCGATGCCAACCACCGGGTAGCCGATCTTGGCCATTTCACCGGCCACGTCACGGTCCAGGTCACGCCAGCCGCCGTCTCCGGAGAGGAACAGGGTGACGGTGTCCTTGGCCTGGCCGGCGGGCACTTCGACCACCGGAATGTTCAGGCCGCCATTGCCCTTGTCGGCGCCGATCAGCAGCTTGCGCAGCTCGTTGTTCAGCACCTGTGGCAGGTTGATGTCGTAGTCGCTGATGCTGGTCTGCGCATTGGCCTGGTCCCGTACGAAACCGGCACTGGTGTCGTCGGGGTTATCGTTCCACGCGACCAGCCAGTGGCCGTGGGCGGCGCTTTTTGGCAGCAGGTGGGTGCAACCGGGTTTTTCCAGGGCCAGGTCGACCGAGACCGCCTGGGACTTGTCGTCCTTCTGCTCGGCCAGCCAGCGCCACGCCAGCACCGCGCCCGGGCCGATACCGCTGACCAGGGTAGCCGGTCCATTGAGTTGCTTGAGCGCCGACTGCAGGGCGCGCCCTTGCAGCATGCAGTCCTTGGGCAGGATCACCTGGACGATTTCTGCCGCGCCGCCACGGCTGAGGGTGATCAGTTGGGTGTCGCTGAGTTTCTGCTCTTCGTTGACCGCGACGATCACCTGGGCGCGCGCCTGGGTACCCGGAATGACCCGGGTCATGGGGGCGCCGTCAGTCGGCGTAAACAGTTCCACGGTGGGTTGTGGGGCTGGACGGTTCCAGTACCAGTAACCACCGCCGAGGATCACAGCCAGTGCCACCAGTGTGGCCAATACATACCGCCAGGAGCGTTGAATCATCAGCGTTTCACCAATCCAGTCAAGCCGCCCGCAATCAGGGCGGCGGTATCGGCCAGTGCCACCAGCGGATCAAGTCCGGCGGGCACGGCCATGTAACGAGGTTCCCAGTCAGGCTGGAACTTGTCTTTGAAGCGGCGCAGCCCCTGGAAATTGTAGAGCTGCTCGCCCCGGCGGAACACCATCGAGCCGAGGCGCTGGGTCAGTGGCGCGCCACGCCGGGGTTGCAAGCCCGACAATGGCACCATGCCCAGGCTGAAGCGTGCATAACCGTGGTTCTTATAATGCTGAATCAGGCCGACCATCATGAATTCCATGGTCAACTTGGGGGCGTCCGGGTGCGCACGCATCAGGTCGAGGCTGGCCAGGTCGTGGCTGTAGGTCTCGAGCAGGTTGGCAAATGCCACCGGGCGACCCTCAAAACGAATGATCGCAATTCGAAAATGCTTCAGGTAGTCATCGCTGAAGCGGCCCAGGGAGAAGCCTTTTTCGCGCACATTCTTGCCGGTGAGCCAGGCATCGGAAATTACTTTCAGTTCGTCCATCGGCGCCTGGCCGGGCTCGTGGATTTCCAGCGACAGACCGTCACGGGTGCCGCGGTTCCAGGTGTAGCGCAGGTCCTTCATCTCCTTGCCCTTGGCTTCCAGATCAAAGCGCAACAGGTCGACCCGTGCCTCTTCGCCCAACTTGATGGCGGTCAGGCCGATGTCCATGTAGTAGGGCAGGTTTTCTGCGCGCACCTGATAAAACACCGGGCGGGCGTGATGCAGGTCGCAGAGGTCGCGGAACTGCCAGATCATCTCGGCACGTTGCTGCGGCTGGCCGATCGGGTCGTACAAGGCAACCAGGCTGCGGCCACGCCGGGCATACATCAAGAAGGCGTCGCCGTTGGGGTGGAACAGCAACGCCTTGTCGCCGGTCAGGGCCAGGCCGCCATCCGGTTGGGCCGAGGCCATCAGGATCTTCTGCGCTTTTGCCAGGTCAGTGGCGTCGGGCAGGTCAATGGTCGGGCGGGCAGTGCGCAGCAGCCAGGTCAGCGACACCACCACCAGCAGTACCGCGGCACCGAGCAGCGAGCGCAAACCGCGCGGTGCATCGGAGTCCAAGGTGAACTGCCACCACAATTGGTGGCTGTACGGCACATCCTGATAGGCGAACAGCAGCAGCCAGATCGACGCAGCCAACACGCACACGCTGGCCACCAGGTACAGCGGCGAGAAGGGCAGTTCGGTCAGGCGGCTGGGGCGATAGAACGAGCGGCGGAAGATTGCCAGCAGGCTGGCCGTGAGGATCAGCAGGCTGGCTTCCTCCCAGTCGAAACCCTTGAGCAGCGACAGCAAGGCCCCGGCCAGCAGCAACACGGTGGTGAGCATCCAGGCCGCCGACAGCCGCCGGCGCAGGCCCTGGGCCAGCAATAGGCACAGTACGCCAATCAGGCTGGCGCCGAAGTGCGAGGCGTCGATCAGGCGATGGGGGATCAGAAAGCCGATGTGTTCCAGGCGGGTATCGATCTCCGGGGTCGCTCCGGAGAACAGCAGGACCACCCCAGACAGGAACACCAGCACCGCGAGTACTGGCGCGGCGAGGCCGGAAGCGGTGCGCAGCGCCTCACGGCTGTTGAACAGGCGTTGGGCCTCATTGATCAATAGCAGCAGGCAGGCCACCAGCATTGGCAGGATGACGTAGATCAGGCGATACAAGAGCAGGGCGGCGGCCAACGGCGCGGCGCCGAGCTTGTCGGCAAAGGCCGCCAGCAGTATTGCCTCGAACACACCGACGCCACCGGGCACGTGGCTGAGCACGCCGGCCGCCAGGGCCAGCAGGTAGACCAGCAGGAATGCACCGAATGGCGGGGTTTCCGGCAGCAGCAGATACAACACGGTGGCAGCGGCGGCGACGTCGAGTGCGGTGATGATCAACTGCAGGAAGGTCAGGCGCCGGCCCGGCAGGCGCAGAGTGCGGCGTCCGGCACGCACCAGCAGGTTGTCCGGGTAGGGTTGTTCGGGCAAGCGGCGGCGATAGATGCCGATGGCCAGGACCGCACAGAGCAGCAGTACGGCAATCGCGATACCGCCCAGTAGGGCCTCGGACAGGTGCAGGGCGGCAGAGGCGGCCGGCAGGTTGCTCAGGGTCGCCAGGGCTGCCAGCGGGGGCAGGGCGCAGCCCAGGGACAGGCTGGCAAACAGGGTCATGTGGGCGACTTCCGAAGCCCCGAGGCCGTGACGCGCGTAGAGCCGGTATCGGACCGAGCCCCCCGAGAGCAATGACAGGCCGATGGCGTTGCCAATGGCAAAGGCGGTGAAGCCGCCGAACATCAGGCTGCGGGGCGGCAGGCTTACGCCGGCATAACGCGACGCCGACCACTCATAGCCGAGCAGGATGACGAAGCCGACGATCGTTGCCCCCAGGGCGCCGAGCAAGGCCGGTTGTGGCACTTGCAGGATGGAGTCATGCAGGGCGTAGAGATCCAGTTCACTTAATAGATGGCGACAGGCAATCAAGGCAATCGCGAACAGCAGCAAGGTCACGGCCAGGCCGATGGGCTGGCGGTACTTGCTGAGCAGATCCAGCCAATGCAGGCGGGTGGCTTTGATCGGTTGGGTCGCAGTGACGGTGTCTTGTGAATCAGACGAGTTGGCGCGCATCAATCACCTCTTGGATTGTGCGCGACAGGATGGGGGTATCCAGCCAAGTTACCAATCCCTGTAGTAAAAAATAGTTACAAATACTGACGCCTGTCATTGAGCCTTGGCGCGTGGGCGCGATTCAATGCTGGGAGGGTCGCCTGCGATTGAGCATAGCCTGATCTGGTGGACCGGAGGGGAGCGGCAAAGGTTCGCAGTACCTTGCCAGACCATTGTTGCGAAAGGACTTTTTCTGCAGATACAAAAAAGGCCACTCTTTCGAGTAGCCTTTTTTGATGTTTGGTTGCGGGAGCCGGATTTGAACCGACGACCTTCGGGTTATGAGCCCGACGAGCTACCAGACTGCTCCATCCCGCGTCTGTGTGGCGGCATTCTACAGAGGAACGCCAGGGTGTCAACCGTTAATCGTAGATTGGGTCAAATAAACGTAAATTGCTTGGGAGGGGCCGGTGTACTGCACTTAAGTGTCAGAAGCATAACGAGAATTTGTCGCGTCTGGGTTATGGCGGCAAAGGCTGTGGGCAAAAAAAACCACGCACAAAAAAGGCCACTCTTTCGAGTAGCCTTTTTTGATGTTTGGTTGCGGGAGCCGGATTTGAACCGACGACCTTCGGGTTATGAGCCCGACGAGCTACCAGACTGCTCCATCCCGCGTCTGTGTGTCGGCATTCTACAGCGCAGCGCGAGTGTGTCAACCTTCAATGTGAAGAAAAACGCTTGTTGTTCAATCGCTTAGCCTTGGAAAGGGGCGGGTGAAAGCGCTGCAGGGCAGGCATGGCAAGGGCTGCAGCTCTATTGAAGGGGGCCGTTCGATTGAGAAAACAAATTCATCGCGCCTTTTCCTACACGTAATAAAGAAGATTCAGAGTACTGGTGCTATATACAGGTGTCAGTGAGATACTGCCGGCCCGGCCCGTTAACGCCGTATTTATTTGCCAAGAACACCGCTTTTATATGACTCAACGCAAAATCATCCACGTCGACTGTGACTGTTTCTACGCCGCCATCGAGATGCGTGACGACCCGCGCCTGGCCGGCAAGCCTCTGGCGGTAGGCGGTTCGGCAGACCGGCGCGGCGTCATTGCGACCTGTAACTACGAAGCGCGGGCCTATGGCGTGCGGTCGGCGATGTCGTCGGGCCATGCCTTGAAGCTGTGCCCGGACTTGACCATCGTCAAGCCGCGAATGGACGCCTATAGAGAAGCGTCGAAGGAAATTCACACGATCTTCACCGATTACACTGACCTGATCGAGCCGCTTTCCCTCGACGAGGCTTACCTCGACGTGTCCGACAGCGCGCATTTCGGCGGCAGCGCCACGCGCATTGCCCAGGACATCCGTCGTCGCGTCTCCAATCAATTGCACATCACCGTGTCTGCTGGCGTGGCGCCGAACAAGTTTCTGGCGAAGATCGCCAGTGACTGGAAAAAGCCCAACGGTTTGTTCGTGATTACGCCCGATCAGGTCGAGGATTTCGTCAGCGGTTTGCCGGTGAGCAAGTTGCACGGCGTGGGCAAGGTCACCGCCGACAAGCTCGGCCGGCTCGGCATCGTCGATTGCGCGCATTTGCGCGAGTGGAACAAATTGGCGCTGGTGCGCGAATTCGGCAGTTTCGGTGAGCGACTTTGGAGCCTGGCGCGTGGGATAGATGAGCGGCTGGTGCATAACGACAACCGTCGGCAGTCTATCAGCGTTGAAAATACCTACGACGTCGATCTGCCGGATCTGCGCAGTTGTCTGGATAAACTCCCCGAATTGCTCGAGACCCTGGCCGGACGTATGGCGCGGATCGACAGTAGCTATCGGCCGGGCAAACCGTTCGTCAAAGTGAAATTCCATGACTTCACGCAAACCACGCTGGAACAGGCCGGGGCAGGGCGGGATCTGGGCAGTTATCAGTTG
>Ga0213827_1001884_pt1 | contig 11363 bp, 10 predicted proteins | sample MC6MC0898MG_FD_180669 | JGI IMG/M metagenome (GOLD analysis project Ga0213827, IMG submission 180669) | Enriched soil aggregate microbial communities from Iowa State University, Ames, United States - MC6-MC0898-MG | ecosystem: Environmental > Terrestrial > Soil > Unclassified | place: USA: Iowa...
GGGTCACGAATGAGCTTCTCGAGGCTCCACTGCACATCGTAAGCGGTCATCGTCTCGCCATTGTGGAATTTCACGCCGTCACGCAGCGTAAATGTATAGGTTTTTCCATCGTCGGATACCGTCCATTCCTTAGCCAGCATCGGGCGAACTTCACCCTTTTCACCTGCAGCAACCAGCCCTTCAACCACGTTGAGCATGACGGAATCCGTGCCAGCATCGCGGTTTATGCCCGGTTGGGAGCTTCTGATATCAGCGGTAATTTGCACGTTCAGCGTATTGGCTACAGCCAATCCGGGAAGAGTCAGGGCCACAGATGCAAATAATGCACGCAAGGCCGGTTTCGACAGTGACATAAGTTCGCCCTCTTGTTTTATGTTGATGCAAAAAACATTTCATATGTAAAAATCATAGTCAAGCATGTTTCGATATGCATCATGGAAACATGTTCGAGCCACCCCACTTACATCATGCTGCAACTGTCTGCGGCGGCCCATGGAGGAAAAACTGAAACTGGATGTAATAGGCCTGCGCATTATCGAGGCAATGAAGCTCCACGGACGCCTGACCAAACAGACGCCGGCGTAGCCGTTGGTTTGTCGACCACCCCGGCTTGGGCGCGATTGAAACGGATTGAGGCACAAGGTTTGGTCACTGGTTTTCACGCCCGCTTATCAAGGGCTGAACAACTGCCCGTTTGGGTGCTGATGGACGTAACACTGGCCAGCCATCGCCGGTGGATTTCAAACGCTTCTAGAGCGCTGTCAGCGCCAAAGCGGAAATTGTGTCCTGCTAGTCAGTGGCGGTGGCGTCTATTATTTCCTGACGGTGGAAACCACTGACATCGACAGTTATCAACGCATCGTCGGCCGAATGCTGGCCATGGAAATCGGTATCCACCGCCGCTTTACCCATATCGTGACCCGGGCTGAGAAAGACGGGATGGACTAAATTCACTCCAGGATCAAACCGGGCAGACTGCGCAGCAGCTCTCTTTGGCCCGATCATGTCGCCCGGTCTGTAATAGGTAAAGCATGTAGATGGTTTTCGGAGGTTGATATAACATTTGGGTCATGGACCGAACCATTGCCATCCGACGCTTAAAGAAGCACGATCGCGCCATAAACGGCATGGGCGCGACGGGCCTTATCTATTTGGATCAACAGCGCGGGATGAAGCCGGCTCTTCCAGCGATTTAGACGTTTTCATTGATTAAAGACCCTTCCAAAAAGTTCTCGCTTCTGGACCTACTTGGGGTTCAGCAGTTTCTTGAAGAAAAGCTGGCCATAGAGGTCGATGTGACCACTCGCAATAGCCACCATCCCATGCTTCGCCACGACAACGACCAATCGGCTGTTCGAGCTTTATGATGGTAAAGCGAAAAGTAGAGCCTGTTCTGGCGGAAATGCTGGAAGAAATTGAAGGCATTCAGAGCCACACGACCGGTAAGACATTAGCGGACTTTGAACAAGCTTGCCGTCAACCGTGGGCTGGAAATCGTCTCCGAAGCATCACGGCACGTTCCCGATGAATTGCTCGTGTTAGCGCCGAGTTGCTGGAGCACAACCTTAACGAAGAGGTCCTCTTTATTCGCGGTCGCTACCATGACCAAGATACGGCATCAGTCCAAAGGTGACTCATCGAAGCGCTCACAAACGATTTCACCGACGATGTTTCCTTGGCCCTGCAGAACGGCGCAGTGGACGTGGCCGACCTGCCATCGGGTACCGTCCTTAGGCGCATTCCTTGAGCTGATTCATATCTTTCCCGCGCACCTGCGGGGACGCAACGGGTCGAGGTGGTTGGACCCTCGGCATTTCGGTCACTTTATTACTCATCGGGGAGGTACGTGGTTTTTCGAAGAACTACATCCGTTCGGATTAATGCCCGTCACCATGTTGGTTTCAAACCCCGACGCTTGCACAGACATGGTCAATCGACTTAAGCGGCTAGTACCAGCGCCGGTTTTTTTTCCAGCGACCACAGTAGTAAATTCGTCGCAGCGCTTTACGGACTCTGGGCCAAAGTGGTCGACCCGCAGTCAACGAAACGACACCGGTTATGTCCCCCTTAGTCTTGAACCGGGAAGATTCGAATTTTTTGTTGCTGACCATGGTATCGGTGTTCTTACCAGTTTGAGATCAAGCCCGAGCTACGCATATTTGACCGACCATGATTGAACTCGTTCTCTCCCGGGGGATGTCCGTTCGCGACGCTTCCTGCACGGCAGCTAGCTCAAGGGCGATGTTTCTAGCCCTGATGTCATCCAGCACGCGAACGCGGTCGGTGTCACTTTGGCCAGGCAGGATCATGTTGACCGTGACCCAGTGAGGCGCGCGCTGCGTCGACAGCGTTTTCGACCACCCGGCGACCGCGGCGCGAACCGCTTTCGACAGGGCGAAACCGGCAATGGGTCGCTCGATGCCCGATGAACCGATGATGATGATGCGACCCCATTGACGTTCGATCATGCCGTATGCAAGCGCGTCGGTGATCGAAAAGATCGAAACCCGCCTCGAATCGACCGCTGAACGCCATGCCTCAGGCGGCTGGACGAGTGCTGGCGAGCGGCTTTCGGAATGGGCGGAAATGTCGTCGCGCCCCTTGGCCTTTGCGCTGGCCACGTAGGCGCGGACGATCTCCTGATCCTTTCAAGCGAACGTCAGTTGCCGCCAGTGAGGCCTAAGGCCACGAGGTTTGGTGCGAACGCGCGAATGACAAATCACCTATGTTGCTCACGCAGAAGGTTTTCAGCCATAAAGGAGACGAAGGCGGACACCTTCGGCGAGGGATGCCGGTTTGCCGGCCAGAGGATATGGAAGGCACCGACCTCTTGCATATAGTCCTCAAGCACGCTGACCAGCGTACCTCGCCGGAGCTGCTCCCGGATCGCGAATTGCGGCAGGCATGCAAGCCCGAAACCTCCCTCGGCCAAGCAGATCTGCGGCTCGAGCGTGCTTGCTACCGATGTCACGGGAAGAACAAGTTCAAGGGCCGCGCCGTCCGCCACCATCGGCCAGCGCTCCAGCTTGCCGGTGGACGGATATTTGTGATGATGGCAGGCGTGACCGAGCAGATCGTCGGGCGTCGAAGGCACGCCACGCGCCGCGAGATAATCGGGCGATCCGACGATCCGGTGCGAGAATGCCCCTGCCCGACGCATCATCAATCGCGAGTCCCGGGCTTCGCCGGTGCGGACCACGGCATCGAAACCTTCGTCGATCACATCCACCAGCCGGTCGGTGAAGTCGAGGTCAAGCTCGATCTCGGGATAGGCACGCATGAAGGCCATGACTGCGGGCATCATCAGCATGCCGATTAGTGGCAGGCTGACACGAAGACGTCCGCGCGGCGCCTGACGGATTTGCGACAACTCCAGTTCAGCGGCCTCGATCTCGCTGAATATGCGGCGGCAGCGATCGAGGAACAGAGCTCCTTCCGCAGTCAGCGTCAACGAGCGCGTCGAGCGATGGAAGAGGCGAACGGCAAGCCGCTCTTCCAGCCGCGCGACCGCCTTGCCGATGGCCGAGCCAGAAACGCCAAGCCTCGCGGCTGCACCCGCAAAACTACCGCAATCTGCCGTTTGAACGAAGGCATTCAATGCGCCGAGATGTTCCATCCACCGGTCCCTATTGCGGACATCTATGTCCGATATGATGAGAACTCTAGCATAATTCTCCAATCGCGGCGACCGGCTTATGGTCAGGGCATGACAAACATGCACTTATTCGCCGCGTCCCCCGTCGACCCGCCCCAACCCCGTCGTCTGCCGCTCTCGGGCCTGCTCGCACTCGCCATGGCCGGCTTCATCACCATTCTGACCGAGGCGTTGCCCGCAGCTTTGCTGCCGCAGATCGGCGCGGGCCTTGCCGTGTCGGACGCACTGGTGGGCCAGATGGTGACGATCTACGCGATTGGATCGCTCATCGCCGCGATCCCGCTGACGGCGGCGACGCAAGGCATACGACGGCGGCGGTTACTCCTCGCTGCCATCGCCGGTTTCGCAATCGCCAATACAGTTACAGCCGTCTCCTCTAGCTATCTGCTGACGATGGTCGCACGATTTTGCGCCGGCGTTTCGGCCGGGTTGCTCTGGGCGTTGCTCGCAGGCTATGCGGCACGCATGGTGCCCGAGGCACTAAAGGGACGGGCTATCGCGGTGGCCATGGTGGGCACGCCGCTCGCGCTGTCGCTTGGCATTCCGGCCGGTACTTTTCTGGGCACCCTCCTCGGGTGGAGGGCGTGTTTTGGCCTCATCAGCGGCTTGACTCTGGTACTGGTTGTTTGGGTTATCGCGAAGGTGCCAGACTTCGGAGGCCAGCCTATGGAGCGTCGCCGCGGGCTCGGCACGGTGTTTACTCTGCCCGGCGTGCGCCCGGTCCTGTTCGTCACCATTGCCTTCGTCCTCGCTCACAACATCCTGTACACCTATATCGCCCCGTTCTTGGTCGAGGCCGGCATGGCAGCGCGGACCGATCTTGTGCTTCTGGTCTTCGGCACGACAGCACTGGCAGCCATCTGGATCGTCGGTGTCCTGATTGACCGTCAACTGCGAAGCCTGTCGCTCGCCAGCATCGCTTTGTTCGGGCTTGCAGCGCTGGCGCTTGGGCTATGGGGTGAGAACCCAGCGGTTGTCTACGGTGCAATCGCGGTCTGGGGCCTCGCTTTTGGCGGAACTGCCACGCTGTTTCAGACCGCTCTTTCGAACACCGCAGGCGATGCTGCCGATGTTGCTCAATCCATGCTGGTAACCGCCTGGAACCTTGCAATCGCCGGTGGCGGTATCGTCGGCGGGTTGATCCTGCAGCAGAGTGGCGTTGGCGGCTTCGCCCCAGCCATTCTTATCCTCCTCGTCCCGGCATTCATCACAACACTTCTTGCACACCATCATGCCTTCCCACCGGCTGCCAATCCCTGATCCAAAGGAAATTCTCATGACATCCTCAAATTCTTCGATCGTATCGCGCCTGGACGCCGTGATAGACGGCGCGATTGCAGCCGAACGCATCGTCGGTGCTGTCGTCCTTGTCGCGCTCGACGGCAAAACAATATATTGCCGCGCAGCAGGGCTCGCCGACCGGGATGCCGGCACGGAGATGCGAACTGACGCTATCTTCCGACTGGCCTCCGTCTCGAAACTCTTCTCCGCTGCGGCTGCCCTAGCGCTAGTCAGTCGCGGGATACTGGATCTCGATCGACCAATCACGGAATGGCTACCGGCGTTCACGCCCACCTTCGAGGGACGACCGGCTCTTATCACCTTGCGTCATCTACTCAGTCACAGCGCAGGGCTCAGCTACGGCTTTTTTGAGCCGGAAGGCGGGCCTCTCGCCCAAGCAGGCGTGTCGGACGGTATGGACCGCTCCGACCTGACGCTTGCCGACAACATCCGGCGCCTTGCCGGCGTCCCCCTCTCCTTCGCTCCGGGGTCGGCATTCCGCTATTCGTTGGGGATAGATGTTGTGGGTGCGGTGATTGAGGCGGCAACAGGGCTCGCCTTGCCGGAATCCATCCGCAAGCTCGTCACCGAGCCGCTCCGTCTTAAGGATACCGGTTTTGCGCTTTCCGATCCATCCCGGGTTACGGCTGCATACGCGGACTCCACGCCACGTCCCCGCCGGATGCACGAACCGGACTGCTTGCCATTGCTCCCCGGTATGGCAAGCGTCATGATGGATCCATCACGGGTGTTTGATACCAAGGCTTTTCCTTCAGGCGGCGCCGGTATGGTCGGCACAGCGTTCGATGTGTTGCAGCTGATAGAAGCGTTACGGCAGGGCGGCGGTGAGATGATGACTGCCGATCATGCCTCCGTGATGGCGCGTGACCAGATAGCCGGGATCGACATCGAGGGATCGCCGGGCTGGGGCTATGGTCTCGGTTTTTCGGTGCTGCGCGACAGCCAGGCCGCAGGCGTGGCCGAGCCGGCAGGCACCTGGCGCTGGGGCGGGGCCTACGGGCATAGCTGGTTCACTGACCCAAGCAACGGCCTGACAGTTGTGGCCCTGACCAATACCGCATTTGAAGGCATGTCCGGCGCCGGGCGGTTTTCTACCGATATCAGTCGGGCCATCTATGCAGCGATGGCGGAGGCGTCATGAGCGAGAAGTGAAATTAGCGATGCTATCCAACAATTCTAATCGAAGACTACGCCTTTAGGCGGGTTCAAACAGGCGCCCCTCTTTGCGACCATGCTATAACAACGATTTATCCGTCTCGCGCAGATAATCTCCCTTCACCGAAATATCATTCGTTCACACGATTAGCCAACAGCTTCATGAGATCCATTCATTCGTGAAGAATCGCCACGATTAGGGCGGGCGCATCCTGATGTTGACACCGTCCGGCGACTGAAGGCCGCGGGGAGATTAGAGCTGTATGCGTATCATCCTGAACATGATCCAGGTTTTACCTTGGATTTCGCATAGGAGTCGCTCGTGAGAGACCCAGTTGGTTTATGCGGGAAGCTACAGCCGGATTGGTAACCCGGGACGGTCTCAGCGAACTTTGGAATACAGGAAAGCGTCCCTTGGTTCGTTCGACAAATTTGGATGGAAAAGATACCGCCGAAGCAACGCTTCCTGGGTCATACCAGCCTTTTCCATCACACGTGCTGAGGCCACGTTCATGACATCACAAGCTGCCTCGGTGCGATAGATCATCGGATGGGTAAGGGCATGCTCGATTGCCCATTTTACCACTTCAGTCGCAACGCCCTGTCCCCAGTGATCCTTCCGGACAAGCCAACCGTAGGAAACTCGCGGTCCCGCCAGTCGTGCGTCAATCCTTCCAACAAGTTCGCTCGGCACTTCGCGTCGGCAAATGACCGCTGGAAACGTGGAGCCACCTTCCCACTCCAGATAGGAGCGTTCCGCAGCTTCCTGCGTCTGGGAAAGGTCTGTGTGCGGACGCCAAGTGAGATATTTCGTAACTTCACGATCAGTTGCCCAACCAGCAAAGATTGCGTCGCCATCAGATGGTTGAACCCGCCTGACTAGAAACCGCTCTGTGAAGAATTCCTCCGGGAGGCGATACGCCAAGTCCATTCCATCGATCCTTGATCGCGCTCTTGCCAGCGCCATTGCAGCGTACCACTTGGCGGCGCAACGTACATTATTTGCGGCCGATGCCATGCAACGTTTATAGATTTCCCAAATTAGCCATGGAAATCAGTGCCTGAAATGGAATTCTGTGGTTTTTCTATCTAGTGCCGCACTTTTCATCAATATGCTCCCAACCAAGGCGACATTGAATTGCAAAGTGACCGTGACCTGCCACTGAGAAATTCCTCCAGAATAAATTAGAGTCCGGCCCATTTTGAACCGCCCCAGGTTTCTGGACCAGCTGAGGCTAGAGTTTTCCGGCTTCGCAGAGCGGCCGCCCGGCGGTGGGGCAGGTGTCCACACCTCGCCAGACATCAGGGCGGTGTTGCCCGACCGAACAAACCGCACGGTGGCTCCGCGCAGATCACCATTTGATGGTCATTTCCACATCAGATTTCAAATCACGTCGCTAGTGCAGCCACTCGCAACGATAGGCGATGACCGGCTCGGCAAATCCTTTCAGTCTGTATTGATTGCCATGGACGAGGACATCGGCGCTGCCATATTCCTGGAAGGTCTTGTCCGATATCAGGATCTGGTCGCTCTCGGCCGCGGCACAGAGCCTGGCTGCCAGTTGCACTGTCGCACCGAAGAAATCATTGCTGTCCTCGATCGGCTCACCACAATCCAGTCCAATGCGGATGTGAATGGGCTCACCGTTGCCGCTGTTGTAGCGATGGAACTCGCGCTGGATATCAATGGCGCAATCCACGGCAAACGGTACGGACGAGAATACAGCCATTATGCCGTCGCCGGTGTGCTTGACCTCCCGCCCCGACCGTCGCCCGAGACAACCGCGAACCAGGGCATCGTGTGCGCGGACTAGTTCCGCCGCCATACGATCGCCAAGGCGGGCCGTCATCTCGGTTGAACCGACAATATCAGTGAACAGGATCGCACGGTGGCCGGCATCCATATCTTTCGAGATGGTAGCAAGCGACAAGGGATCCTGTATTCGCCCGAGAAACGCTTCCACAGCGGACAGAGCGACTTCCACAACTTCACTGGCGACAAATCCGTGGGCTTCCCGATGTACGCACTGCGCAGTTTCAGCGTCTGGAGCATCGATAAGGCAGAAGGCCGTACCACGCCTTTCATCAAACCAGTAGGTCAGGAACCTGACGCCGTACTGATCCTGAATGTTGAGATCTTTAAGGTGTGCCGCGGCGATATCCGCCGCTGAAACTCCGGCAAGCTCGTGCCGGTCCATGAAGATAGGCATTGCTTCCTCCCGGGAGTATATCGTTGCCTGGTCTTCAAGCCAGTTTACGACTTCCCCGCGCCATCGTCCATCACTCTTACCTGTAACGCTAGTCAGGAGCGGACCACCGATAGAGCGATATTGGTTTGCGTGACAAATTCAGGGTATTCGGCTATCTTACGTCGCCTACGAGCATTCACTGACGCGTAAATTTTCGGTCAGCCTTTGCCCGCCAACTCAATTAATTGGGGGGAATGAAATGACACAGCTCGACGAAACAAAACTGAATTCTTTTATTGGCAAAATGCTGGGCGATCTAGGGGGAGCCTTCAGTGTTCCAACTGTCAGGATTGGCTTGAGATTGGGCCTGTTCGATACGTTGCACCGCGCCGGACCGCTAACATCCACAGGCCTTGCGGCAGCCTCCGGTAACCTGTTGGAACGCTACGTCAGGGAGTGGGCGCTGGCACAGGCGGCAAACGGCTACATCGACTACGACAGCGGTTCCGGGATGTTCAGTCTCTCACCCGAGCAGGCCATGGTGTTCGTCAACAATGACAGCCCCGTCTATCTCGAAGGAGCTTTCGATCTGGTCGCGGCGATGATCGAGGGAGAGCCCAAGGTTGAGCACAGCTTCCGGACCGGCGGCGGGGTGCGATGGGGTGACACTGCAGGTTGCCTATTCTGCGCAACGGGCGCGTTCTTTCGGCCGGGATATGTGAACAATATTGTCCAATCGTGGCTGCCCGCCCTTCATGGCGTTGAGGACAAACTGGAGAAAGGCGCCCGGGTCGCCGATGTCGGCTGTGGCGTCGGCTTCTCGACAATTCTTATGGCCGAGGCATACCCCAACGCCAGCTTCACAGGCTATGACTTCCACGAGCCATCCATAGAAGAGGCCAACAAGCATGCCCGAAGCCATGGGGTGGACGACCGGGTGAAATTCGTGGCGGCGACGGCCAAAGACATCAAGGATACGGATTTCGATCTCATCACCAGTTTCGACTGTTTGCATGATATGGGTGATCCGCGTGGGTGTGCGGGGCACATGTCTCGTATCCTTAAAAAGGACGGCACCTGGATGATCGTCGAACCTATCGCGGGCGACCGCCCGGCGGACAATATGAATCCTGTCGGCCGCCTTTACTACAATGCTTCAACCATGATCTGCGTGCCAACGTCACTTGACCAGGAGGTTGGTGAAGGATTGGGAGCTCAGGCCGGCGAAGCTAAGCTCTCAGAGGTCATTCGTTCGGGTGGCTTTTCCAGCGTCAGGCGAGCCTTCACCGGGCCTTTCAACATGGTTCTGGAAGCGCGGGTTTAGGATTGTTTCGGGCGCGTTGCGCACCAGCATTGTAGACCAGAGTATTTGCCAGTTAATGGTGCGGAACATGGCGACGAGATTTGGTGGGGATCAGCCGTTCGTGCTCTTTCGTCCTCGCCGAGGTTGCTGCGCTTTCCGGTGAGGCGCTCGAACTCGCGTTACGTCATCAACACACGAGATGGCCGGCCGCGATCGGTGATGATCACAGGTCCCGCTTGGGCGGCTTTCTTTGCCTTGCTAACGTCAAGATCGACTTCACTGCAGGAAAAACGTGTCATAGTCATCGGAAACCTCTATGTAATCCGAGATCCGCAAAGCGGAGAAGCCACCTCCCCTGCGGCATCCCAATCTGGCAAAATTTCATCATGAGGAGATCGCTGCTCTTCCCGACCAGCTTGGCAACGAGGAGACGAGGGCACAGGCGGCCGACAAGCTTCTCACGCTGGTAAACCGCATTGATCTCGTGCCAGATGGTGCGGAACCGGTGATCGTACTGCGCGGCAATCTGGCCGCGATCCTGACGTTTGCTTCGGGCAAGAGGAAAACAGAGTTCCTCAACGAGAGGGCAATACTTGACAAACTGTTGAGCCGAGCCAGGACGATCGAAGGGCAAAAACGCAAAAAGCCTCGTGATGGGGCTTTATTGGGATCGCAGGGATATTGGTTGCGGGGGCAGGATTTGAACCTGCGGCCTTCAGGTTATGAGCCTGACGAGCTACCGGGCTGCTCCACCCCGCGTTACCAGCGTAAATCCCTATGGGATTTATCGCGACCAGCGTAAATCCCTATGGGATTTATCGCGACCAGCGTAAATCCCTATGGGATTTATCGCGACTGCATCACAGGGACGCTGTGATGTATATTGCCGGAGCAAATTGCCGAAGGCGATTTGTCTCCTTTAAGGGACGCACGAGGCGTTTTCCTTATGTTTTCATGTTACGCAATGCAAAAAGGCCGCTTTGAGCGGCCCTTTGTATCGGCTGGGCCGAAGAGTTTGCTTGAGAAGATATTTGTTGCGTTTTGCAGACCTGGCAGCGACCTACTCTCCCGCGTCTTGAGACGGAGTACCATTGGCGCTGGGGCGTTTCACGGCCGTGTTCGGAATGGGAACGGGTGCAGCCGCCCCGCGATAACCACCAGGTCGGCAAAACGCAACACAGTTCATGTTTTCACATGAGTGTTGTTTCGAGAAGCTGGGAAGCTTGCGCTTCATTTAATTTAACACGTCTTTCTGCGACCCTTCCCGTATGTTTGCCATACAGACCAGAGGTCGTCGCGCCCTGTGGCGCGGCCCGTCCGGAGCGCTATGCGCGTCAGGACAGAACAGATGATGTTCATCATCGATGAACATATTCAATGGGAACGAAGAAGTCGATCGAGCTATTAGTAACGGTAAGCTTCACATGTTGCCATGCTTCCACACCCGTCCTATCAACGTGGTCGTCTTCCACGGCTCTGATAGGGAACACTCGTTTTCAGGTTGGTTTCCCGCTTAGATGCCTTCAGCGGTTATCCATTCCGTATATAGCTACTCTGCTATGCCCTTGGCAGGACAACAGATCCACCAGAGATACGTCCATCCCGGTCCTCTCGTACTAGGGACAGATCCTGTCAATATTCCTACACCCACGGCAGATAGGGACCGAACTGTCTCACGACGTTCTGAACCCAACTCACGTACCGCTTTAAATGGCGAACAGCCATACCCTTGGGACCTGCTCCAGCCCCAGGATGCGAT
>Ga0213827_1001885_pt1 | contig 11361 bp, 10 predicted proteins | sample MC6MC0898MG_FD_180669 | JGI IMG/M metagenome (GOLD analysis project Ga0213827, IMG submission 180669) | Enriched soil aggregate microbial communities from Iowa State University, Ames, United States - MC6-MC0898-MG | ecosystem: Environmental > Terrestrial > Soil > Unclassified | place: USA: Iowa...
ATTCACACATTTTAAAACGAAGACGCCTCAGGCTGTGCTCTAAATTTCTATTTTTCAAACTTGCAAATAATAAAAGATGCATTCCCCCTCTTAAAACTCATCGAGAGGCAATGCATCTAATGATGTAGACGTTTTTTTGCTACTACCACAAGTGAAACACCGTTCCTTCGTGAAGATTGCTTGTCATACGTAAACCTTGCCCATAATGGTGTTGCAATCTGATGGATGAACGTTCTTTAGGCTGTAGTAGTTTTGCCAATTGCTCTTCATCCATTTCAACGCATTATCCGCTACGGTGATTTCGAGATGGGTATCAAAATTGATAATACGAATATATATCGTTCCCCCGTCAGAACACTTTAACATTCCATGCTTTAATGCATTTTCAATTAATGGCTGGTTAGTCATTGATGGGATGAGGACAGTTGTCTCCGACTCTAGTTGCCATACAACCTGAATACGCTTGCCAAAACGCTCCTACTGTATATAGAGGTAGACTTGAACCAACCTAAGTTCATTTTCTAGTGGAACAAGTGCTTCCACATTTTGAAAATTACAGGACTCTCTTAAAAAACCTCAATGCCTCTACTAATTTACTTGTCCGCTCACTATTTAATTCACTAAACCCGACAGGAAGTGGGTCTTTTTAATGACGGTCCTTTTTTAGTGGATGGCTGAAAAAGCAAACCAATATTCATGTCTATCCCTTACTCCAATGCGCTCAGTATCAAAAACATATTATTCACTTTTGCCTATCTCACCCTCCCAGGTCACGCTCCAATAATAACTAACCAACGTTCCATGAACGCAACCATTGTACTAATCGCACATCTACAAAATCTGAACAATCAAAAAACTGGTGAGATTAACCCTAGACTACAGGTATAATGAAAGAAAAACCAAAATTGATTGGAGATGCCATGAAAATTCGATTAGAAACATTAACACAGGGTGATTTTGAAAACTTATATGCATTTGAGGTTAAAAATAGGGCCTATTTTGAAAAAACCGTCCCAAGTCGAGGGGATGACTATTACGAATTACCAAATTTCATAAGAAAAAATGACATGCTTTTAGAGGAGCAAGCACAACAGCTATCCTATTTCTATCTAATAAAAAATGAACTTGAAGAAATTATAGGAAGAATCAATGTAATCGATATTGATAAGGATCAACGATTAGGCCATATCGGTTATAGAGTAGGAAAAGAATTTAGTGGGAAAGGGGTTGCCCATACAGCCTTAGAATTAGTATTAGACCTTATGCGCCAGCAAGGCATGCTCATCATTGAGGCACAAACAACAACGAACAATATAGCCTCTCAAAAAGTATTAGAAAAAAACGGTTTTAAACCATTGGATAGAAGCGGAGAATCATTTGAAATGAATGGTCAAAACTTCACTTTTACTTATTACCGGTGGATTAATTCCTAGGATGATCTGACAAACCGGATTGTCAGATCATCCAATAAAGAATGTGCCTAATCTAATGAGACCCCTTTAATCGCTGTTTTCAATTCCTCTAAACTCTTAATCATTTGCAGTAAAGAATGATATTCAGCTGCATTCAAGTGATCACCATGCACTGTTATGTATCTTTTTATGCTACTTTCCATTGTTTGAATTTCTAGCATAGCATTATACTGAACGTCAGGTTCTTGGGGTCTACTCTTCTCTCTATTTTGTTGGTTTCGATTTTGGGGCACTGCGGTTTGATAGCTCCTTTAACATATTGTATACCTCCATAGATATACATATTTTGCATGACAAATTACTAATAACAAAGGGTAATTATAGTATAATAGTTACCTTTTTATTCCTTTATAATTGTAAAAATACAATTATCGAAGCCTATTTTATAATATAGCACTCTACAAATTCTATACAACGCAAAAAAATCAAAATGAGCACCTAGCCATCTTGATTTTTTGCAGGTGGAAGCCAATAACTTTCACACCTTTTGTGGTGGAATAATGCCTGTTACAAGTAAAATAAAGAATACCAATCCAATAAGGAAAAATATCAGTGACGCTATAAATACGGGCCCAAGTTTAACCTTGAACCGTTCTCGCTCATGAATGATCCCTGTTTGTGCACTCACTTGGGATGTATAAAGTCTTGACATCGCTCCACCGCTACTCGAAAAGTAAAACGTTCCTAAGGTAAAGGCAATGCCCGTGAAAAACATCACTTCGATAAATCGCACAGAGAATATTGTGGCAACCCAGTACGTCAACGATATTTCTACAATCCATGCAATGATGATAATAATCATGTGTTTCCGTGGCATTAAAGGAGCCCCTTCCTTTTTTCTTTAGCTACTTCTACGCATTTTTTTAGAAAAAGTTTCATTTTTCTAAATATATTGTCTATAAGACTTATTCTGTTCTTAGAGATCATCAATCAATTGTATTAATTGTTGTTGAGTGAGTTCGCCTTTCACGCTGTGCTGTAATTTTCCTTCTTTATCAAAGATAAAGGTACTAGGATAATTCACCACTTCAAACGTTTTCTGTAGTACTCCCTCTTCGTCTAGGAAGATAGGAAATGATAAAGCATAAGTATCCTTAAATGCTGCCGCCTTCTTATAGCTATCATAGGCTGTGGCATTGATGGCTAGCAGCTCGACATCCTTTGATTTTTGTTGATAGAATGCCTCTAGTTCAGGTGCTTCCTGTTGACAAGGTCCACACCAGGACGCCCAAAAATTCACTACTACTATTTTGCCCTTATATGCCTCAAACGTTGTGGAGGATTGATCTAGCTTTGTTAAAGCAGTTTCATAATTAATTTGTTTGGTGCCATCCTCCAAAACAGTCATAGATGGTGTAAGAGATGCTTGGAAAAAAACATTTTTTAATGCCACACCAATAAAGATTGCTATGATAAGTGCAGAGATAATGAAACTTATTTTTTTACGATTCATACTAACTCTCCTTTTAAAATATACAAATATTTGTATATTTTACCATACTATCAACTAACAGAATATGAACTTTTTATAAAAAATAGCCCCTACTCTAAAAGTAAGGGCTACTCTTTCTTACGTGAAAGATGTTTTATTTTTATAGGCAATCACACTTACGAGAAGTAGCATACTAGCTGAAAGGAAAAAAACAACTCGTATCCCATACCATTCTGACAACATGCCCATCATTAAAGATGAAAGGCCGAATACCCCTGTCACAATGACATTCAACGATGTATACACCGTTGGTAATTTCTCCTTTGAGACACTTGTTTGAATCATGGTTTGCTGTGGAATGTTTTTTAATTGTCCACATAAGCCAATCAGCAAAGAACAGAGTAAAGCCATCAATGGTGTGATACTAACCGCAAAGAATAATGTAAAAATAGCGGACAACAGCGCACCTCCACTTATGAACATAGCTTTCTTACGCTCAATAAATTTGGTCCATTTTAAACAAATCATACTCCCTATAATCATGCCAATAAAAAAAATGCCGTTGAGATAACCCCACCATTGAGAAGAAGCCTGCAATGCTTCTTCTACAAAAACAAGTAAAATCGCTGCGACCCACACTGCACCTGCCATTGATTCCAGTAAATCCATTCGTGCAGCTACCTTTAGTACAGGTGTTTGATGGATGGATTGCCACCCTTGCATAAATAACACCCATTTCTTTTTTTGTGGACGTTCCATACGTGCCACATCTGGTAAAAGCTTTAAAAGCAATGTTGCCATGAAAAACAGGACGACAACGCCCCATATAAGCTGTGAGGTTGTAAAGAGAAGCAGCAAGGAACTGCCAACAAACCAAGAACCCACCTGAATGGATTGGATAACCGTTTCTGCAATACTATTTGCTCGCAATAAATCCTTTTCTTCCACATAATGAGGCAGCAAGGATTGACGAATAGGATTGGCACAACCATCCAAAAACGCAACCATCGCAATCAATAAAAACACAAAGCCAATCATCGGCTGGTCGCCTACCCATTGTACATACAAGGCAAGGCCCAAAATGACAGCGGTTTTAAAGCCTTGAGAAATAGTTAGCAATTGATTCAACGACACTTTTGTCGTAATAAGAGGTGTTAGCAGACTGGAAATCAACATACAAGTAGTAATAATAAACGGTACGAAGGAAGTAGCAATCGCCGAGTTGGTGAAACGATAAATTATACTAATCACGCTTACTATATAGAGAATATCACCAATATCCGCTAAAGATTGACCTGTCAATAAAAGTGAAAAAGATCGGTTTTTAAACACGTTTTATCCCCCAAAATTAAGATTTTATTTTTTCTTGGGAGATTTTTAAATTGGACGAACCTGCATGTCTGAACTCCTTTTTACGCCTAGTTGAAAAAACGATGGGGGATTTCATTTTTTTCAAATTTCTATGCGTGATTTTGATTAAATTTCATGAAAATTCTAAAGTATTTATCTTATTTTAGCATTACTTCCACTTTGTTGCCAGCACGCAAAAAGACCAGGTGTTCTCAAAAAATTTGAGCCCTGGTCTTTTTGTGAAAAGTGAAACCTACTAGTTTGCTTTAGTGTTTTGTATTCTACTAGTACAGTAGTCGTGCCAGCTTGGCAAAGGTTACACATTTTTGAAGAAAAATTCACGAAACTTATTTTTCTTGTTTTAAGTTGTTCGCCTTTAATGCCTGCTTGTAAGGAGCAACTTGCGACAAACACTTTGGCTTCACCTATTAAAGTTTTTATGAATTTAAGCTACTGCTCACATTTTCCTTACAATATAATGCTACGGACAATGAATCAAGCTATCCTATTATTTCACAAACAGTTTTGATATTTCTTCAGGCGGATATGGTTTGGTTAAGTATTTTTTAATTTGAAATTGGTCCACCATTTCTTTTACCTCATCTAATGCTGAGGATATAATAATCGGTATCTCTTTTGTATGCTCTCTTTCCCTTAGTGCACGGACTAAATCCCAGCCGCTCATTTCTTCGCCCAGCATTATGTCAATCACAATACCAAGTAAAGGCGTATTGAGTGTATCTTCAAAAGCTTTTTTTGGGTCATGATGATGAATCACGGTAAAGCCCTTGCTTTTTAGCTCTTCAGACAACAATAGAGCTAAGCTTAAGTCATCCTCAACAAGCATAATGTTTAAGCCGTTGCTATCCCCCGTTACATCCTCTTCATCGAAGGTGATAGTGTTATTTGCGAGTGGTAAAGTAAAGTACACAGTAGTACCTTGTCCCTCTTCTGACTCTATCCATATTTCTCCCTCATGCTTTAAGATGATTTCTCTACAAATGGAAAGACCCAGTCCAGTTCCTCCTATTTTACGTCTTAAACTATTATCGATTCGTTTGAATTTTTGGAACAACTGAGCAATATCCTGTTTAGATATGCCAATGCCCTCATCTTTTATACTCACTTGGATGCTATTATTTTTGTTTTCTAACAAAATCTCCACATCCCCACCTTGTGGAGAAAATTTAATCGCATTTCCTATTAAATTAATAAATAATTGGACGAGTCTATCTTGATCTGCATTGACATAGACCTCTCTTGCCTTATCAATTAGATGGACATTATGCTTTTGCTCATGTCGGAAGCGATTGACAATTTCAAAGGCTATTTCATTTAATTGTAGTGTCTCCATGTTATATTGCTGCTTGCCTGACTCCATTCGCTGTAAATCCAAGAAGTCATTTATAAGATTGGTTAGTCGTACCGCTTCTCTATGAATTGTATCGATATATTTATTTTGTCGTTCGGGTTTTATATTTTTCGTTAACAGAAGCTCTGTAAAGCCAAGTACGCTCGATAAAGGCGTTCGCAGTTCATGACTTACCGTACTCACTAATTCCGATTTCATTTGATCTACTTCATATTCTCTTGTAATATCACGATGCACAAAAATTGTGCCTACTTTTTCCTGTCCATCAAAAAGACAAGTTGCATACACCTCGACAAAGATTTCATGTTCAGCTGTCATACAATAGCGGCATTTTCGTGTCTCCTCAAAGCTCTCCATAATAGATGCCTCTAAAAATTCAATTAATTCATCAGGTTGGGCACTACATTTTTGAAAATGCTGTAGCCAATCCTTTTTAGGGATACTTGTTTCTGTTGTCAAGTTAAGGAGGTTGACAATACCACATAGCGCTCTATTGATAAGAACGGTATCGCCTGTAGCAGAAACTAATTGGATTCCTTCGTTGACATTATCAATAATCGTTTGATTTAACGTCCTCGATTTTTCTACCTCTTCATACATAAGAATACGTTCAAATGCGATGGACACACGATTTAATAGTCCGTTTAAACTATCTATATCCCGATCATTATGGGGATGCCCCTCTCGTGTCGCCATTAAAATAGCGACTAGCTCTCGTTTAGAATTAAACACGGAAGAATACAAGTCATAGGCATAATAAGACTCTTGTGCAATTCCTTTTTCATTTGCTGTCAATTGACGTGTAATAACAAAGGATTTTTCCTGCTTTAATCGTGCTTGTTTATCCATGTCAAAATTTTCAACTAGGGCTGCAGCAGATTGGTGTGATAAACCTTTTGTCGCATAAACATTGCCCTCCATCCAATACAGCACACTCGTATCATATTGATAAATGTCGTTTAAATAATTATGGAGATTATCGATTAGTTTCTGTTTATTTAACGTAAAGGTTAGTACATGATTTAATTGATTATACTTTTCTAAATAATTTAATGAATTTTGTAATTGTAGCTGATTTTCTTGAAGCTCGTCCTGCTGCGCTAAAAGCTCCTCATTTTGAGTGGTCAGTACCTCTTCCTTATCCTGAATGGAGAGTATCATTTTAAGAAATGAGTTCGCTAGAATGCCTAACTCATCCTCCTTTTGTACAAGATTACCTAAATCAATGGATTTCCCTGACGCCAAAGCGTTTGTCGCAAGTGTTAATTGTTCAATTGGTCGAATCATATTATTCAGCACTCTTCGTAAAATGACCCCAACAAATAGTAAAATGAGACCGCTAATCATGAGCGAAATAAAAGTAAATAATTGCCCCTGCTCCACTGTCTTGCTAAAAATTTGGTTTAAGGAGTGGTCTGTTTTTTTCTTATAGGATTTTGTATAGGCAATAAATTTATTGACAAGGTCATTTGCGCCACTATTCGAAAGCTCTCGCAAAGCCTCATAATCCCCCATCTTCGCAAAGCTTAACCCTTTTGGGAGAGTAACTGTTTTATAATTATAATGAAAATCAACTAGCTCATTATAGAGCCCTCGTTCTTCTTCCGTTAAATCCAGTTGCGAAAACTGCTGTAATAGAACTTCGAAATTCTCCAAATTTTCATACAATAGCTTTAATTCCTGCTCATTTTGAAAGGCATAGTAGCCCCTTGCTCGAAAAAATATGCCATTAAAATTTTCTTCCAATTCATCCACAAGCATTGATTTTTCATACATTTGCTCTCTCTTCTGCTGTAAGGCATTTTGACTTGCATTGACTACGACAAGAAAAGCAGCAATGATGATTAAAAAGCTAACAACTAGAAAAAGCAGCATTTTAAAGAATTGGCTGCGTATACTTTTATTCAGCAAGGGTGTCGACTTAATCATTTAAGATGTCCTCCACCAGGTTCATTAGCTTAATGGGACTAAACGGTTTGGACATAAAGTAATCTGCCCCTAAATCAAATACCTTTTGACGATCACTTTCCTGTGATTTTGCTGTCAGCATGAGAATAGGCATCGACATTTTAATCTCTTGTGGGAGAAGCTCGATCACCTCAATTCCTGTTAAATTCGGCATCATATAGTCGAGTATCATTAAATCATAGGAGCTTTCCATCATTTTTTTTAGGGCTTCTTCGCCATCCTCTGCCTCATCAATATCAAATTCTAAATCTTCTAATGTTTCACGTATTAACATGCGTAATATTTCTTCATCATCTACTACTAAAATTCTAGCCATCCTGTCTTTTTCTCCCTTTCCCATTAAAGAAACATTTGATGAATTAAACGAACAATACGTTCCGATACTTCAGCCACATTAAACGGCTTCACAATATAATCATCCGCCCCATTAATGAAAGCCTTCATGACGTATTCTTCCCCCACACGTGAAGTTAGCATGGAGACGATTACATTACTTGAAGCATGTTGCTCTCTTATCTTACTCAGCACCTCGATGCCGTCCATTTGCGGCAATATCCAATCTAATAAGATAATGTATTTGCATCCAGGGTCATACCAATTGGAATCCAGAAAACTAATGCCATCAGGAAATGATAATGTTTCAATCCTATAATCGTCATTTTCCTCCAAATGCTTAAAATGATTGGTAATCAGATCACGAATAATATACACATCATCAATGACAACGATCTTAATTTTCACCTTTCTTTTCTCCACAGCAGCTACGTTATCAAAGATGATCGTTTGATTTCTCCCTAATTGCTTGGCCGTATAAAGTGCTTGATCTGCCTCTTCTAGCATCTTTTTAGGATGTAAATTGGTAGAAGTGGCTTCCGCAATTCCACTAGAAAATGTAACATGGAAGCTAGTTCCATTTGCAGTAAATGTTTTTTTCTCCATGGAGGTACGAAGTTTTTCAATAAAAATAAATGCCTCTTTTTTAGTTGTACGAGGCATTAAAATTACAAATTCTTCTCCACCATAGCGACAAGCAATTTCTTCAGCTCCTTTTAGCTCCTTCACCAATGAAGCGAAACCCTTAAGCACCTCATCCCCCACTAGGTGACCATATGTATCATTTACTTTTTTAAAATAATCTAAATCGATCATCGCAATTGAAAAATGTTCTTTGTGTTGCTGATGGTGTTTAATGAAAAGCTTCATTTGCGATTCCATAAATTTACGATTATAAATTTGGGTTAATTCGTCAATGACGATAGCCTGTTCTAATTCTCTTTTATAGGCTAAGCGATTGGAAACATAAGCGATTAATAGCTCTTCATCAATGGGCTTTGCCATAAAATCCATAGCACCCATCTCCAATGTGCGAATACGATTTTCTTTACAATCATTACTACTAATCACTGTCACAAACATGAGCTCTTTTTTCGTCTTTTTAATATTGTCTAAAATAGAAAAGCCATTAGAATCTGGAAGCATGATATCTAGAAATACGATGGATGGTTGCAATTCATAAATTAACGCTAATCCTCGTTTACCATTATGAGCTGCAATGACAGAGTAGCCCTTTTTCTCTAAAACATTTTTTAAATAGGAAATAAATACAACATCATCATCTATTATCAGAATAAAATCTTGTTTTGCTGGATTTTTAATGATGGTTGTAGGATGTTCCATATGTTGTGTCATTGAATCATTTTCTTTATAAAAATGAACGCTTTCAATAAATGGAGCAAGAAACTTTTTCCATTCTGATTGGGTCCATTGCTTGTTACTGTCTTCATTCAAAAGCTCTAGCTTTTCACGAGCAATCGACGTTAATTCATGTAAACCGATTGATCCAGCGGTGCCTTTTAACGTATGTAAAAATGAATAGAGCTCGTCTTCTCTAACAAAGTCACTATTATCCCACTTTTGTAAATTTTCACATATACGTGTATAAACCATTCGGTGATATTTAGCTGTTTCCATCCTATTTCTCTCCAATCAATCATACTTCTATAAATTATAACTTACTATTTTGTAAAAACCACGGCTGATTTTGAACGTTTATTGTAATGAATCCCTTACTCTAAGCCCATCTTTAGCTGGTCTTAAAAGAAAGGGTTCAAGCTTTGCTCTTTTCGATTGACTTATAGAAGCGTTTAGTGCTAAATTTACTAAAGCAGTAATTTACTAAATTACTAAATTCGAAATGATAAGGAGTACGGATACATGAAAATTCCAACACATTTAAAACATAAACCTGTCATCGTGGCAGAAAATTATGCCAATATTGATGGGCGCACGGCTTATCAAACAGATGCACAAGGGCTTTCCCTTGGTCTGGCACAATGGAATGATCGAGGAAAGGTTGATATTTCTGCGAAGGTTTGGCGGCATACGGGTGGCAAGTGGTCTCGCCAATCAGAAGAACTTCCCCTACACCGCGTGCTTGATCTCGCTATTTTAGTGTGTGAAACGGAACTTTATTTTAAGGAGGCTTATCGTCATGAGCATTTATATGATGAAGAAAACCCTGTAATTAATCGTGTAGGCTTACAGGGAGATGCCATGACAGTGGAAGTTTGCACAGAAAATGAACAGATTAAAGAGGATATTCAGCTTTTTCAGCAAGCACTTAATAATGATGGTGAGCTAATTGGTGAACGCCTACGCACACTTTCAAGAATCTTAAAAGAAATGGGTTATTAAAACTCAAGAGGAACTTAATGATGAACGAACAAATGTTACAGGATGATCAACAGCTACGCAAAGCTTTTTTAAATTTCTTAATTCCCGTGATGCTAGCGAATGTGCTGCAATCTGTTGGCCAAGTTTTTGCTATGTTTATCGTCGGACGCAATTTAGGGGTCGATGCCCTAGCAGCCATTTCGGCATTTTTTCCATTTTTCTTCTTTTTAATGGCCTTTGCAATTGGCATTGGTTCAGGAAGCTCTATTTTAGTCGGGCAAACATTTGGGGCTGGTAATCATGCCAAAATGAAAGAGGTTGTTGGTGTAACACTCGCCTTTACAACTATTTTATCCATCGCTGTCGCGATTTTTGGTGGCTTTTTCATCGAATGGATTTTACGTTTTATGCAGACACCTGCGAATATTTTAGACATGAGTATTAGTTATGCCAAAATACTTTTCTTCACGTTACCGATTATGTTCTGGTATTTGGTGTATACAACCTTTATGCGAGGAGTCGGTGATTCCAAAACACCATTTCTATTTTTAGTAATTAGTGTTGTGTTAAATATCGCCTTCCTCCCCCCTTTAGTATTCGGATGGTTGGGGTTGCCTGCGTTCGGCTTAAATGGGGCTGCCTATGCTTCCGTGTTATCAAACCTGGTGACAATGATTCTGTTGTTAGCCTATTTGCATAAGACAAAGCATTTACTACGTTTTGATAAAACAATCTTACAGCATTTTAAATTAAAGAAAGATATTTTAACGTCCTTATTAAAGCTAGCCATTCCATCCAGTATTAGCATGGTTGCCATTTCAGTAGCCGAAATTGCCGTTATTGGCTTTGTGAATGGCTATGGTTCGGATGCTACTGCCGCTTATGGCGTTGTCAATCAGGTAGCTAGCTATGCACAAGTCCCAGCAATGAGTATTGCCATTGCAACATCTGTCTTTGTAGCACAGGCGTTAGGGGCTAATTCTACAGAGATGATTAAAAAAATCCGACAAATGGGTGTGCGCATTAATTATCTTCTAGGTGGCGCGATCATACTCATTATGTATCTGTTTGCAGAGCCTATTTTGGCTTTCTTT
>Ga0213827_1001887_pt1 | contig 11356 bp, 7 predicted proteins | sample MC6MC0898MG_FD_180669 | JGI IMG/M metagenome (GOLD analysis project Ga0213827, IMG submission 180669) | Enriched soil aggregate microbial communities from Iowa State University, Ames, United States - MC6-MC0898-MG | ecosystem: Environmental > Terrestrial > Soil > Unclassified | place: USA: Iowa...
GGGCAACATTGCTGCCATTCGTCCGATGAAAGACGGCGTAATCGCCGACTTCAGCGTCTGCGAAAAGATGCTGCAGTACTTTATCAACAAGGTTCACGAAAACAGCTTTTTGCAGCCAAGTCCTCGTGTGTTGATCTGCGTTCCTTGCAAATCCACCCAGGTTGAGCGTCGTGCCATCCGTGAGTCGGCCCTGGGCGCTGGTGCCCGTGAAGTATTCCTGATCGAAGAGCCAATGGCCGCCGCCATCGGTGCCGGCCTGCCGGTTGAAGAAGCTCGTGGTTCGATGGTCGTGGATATCGGTGGCGGTACCACTGAAATCGCGCTGATCTCCCTCAATGGTGTGGTCTACGCCGAATCCGTACGGGTTGGCGGCGACCGCTTCGACGAAGCGATCATCACCTATGTGCGCCGCAACTACGGCAGTCTGATCGGTGAGTCCACCGCCGAGCGCATCAAGCAGGAAATCGGTACTGCCTACCCGGGCGGTGAAGTACGCGAAGTCGATGTTCGTGGCCGTAACCTGGCTGAAGGCGTTCCACGTGCCTTTACCCTGAACTCCAACGAAGTGCTCGAAGCCCTGCAAGAGTCGCTGGCAACCATCGTTCAGGCGGTAAAAAGCGCGCTGGAGCAATCGCCGCCAGAGTTGGCGTCCGATATCGCCGAGCGTGGCCTGGTGCTGACCGGTGGTGGCGCCTTGTTGCGTGACCTCGACAAGCTGCTGGCCCAGGAAACCGGGCTGCCGGTGATCGTCGCCGAAGATCCGCTGACCTGCGTGGCTCGCGGCGGTGGCCGTGCATTGGAAATGATGGATAAGCACACCATGGATCTGCTCTCCAGCGAGTAAGTTCGCCGGACGCCTCTATGCTGTTCACGCACAGGCAGCACTTTGCAGTGCTGCCTGCCTGCGTTTATCTTCTGTCAGTCTGCATCCAGGCCGGTTTGATGCCGTATGAATAAACAGAACATTTGCCTGGGAGGAGCGGCTTATTAAACCGCTTTTCACCAAGGGCCCCTCATTGGGCGTGCGCTTTCTGGTGCTGGCCGTGCTATCGGTCGCCTTGATGGTGGTAGATGCCCGTTTTGACGTTCTCAAGCCTGCGCGCAGTCAGATGTCGCTGGTCTTGATGGACGCCTATTGGGTCACCGACCTGCCTGAGCGTTTGTGGCAAGGCGTGAGCAGCCAGTTTGGCAGCCGCACCGAGCTGGTCGCCGAAAACGAGAAACTCAAGACCGAGAACCTGCTGTTGCAGGGGCGCATGCAGAAGCTGGCGGCCCTGACCGAGCAGAACGTTCGGCTGCGCGAGTTGCTCAACTCCTCCGCACTGGTCAATGAAAAGGTCGAAGTGGCCGAGTTGATCGGCGTCGATCCCAACCCGTTCACCCATCGCATCATCATCAACAAGGGTGAGCGCGACGGCGTGGTGCTGGGGCAGCCGGTGCTCGATGCCCGGGGCCTGATGGGCCAGGTAGTCGAACTGATGCCCTACACCTCGCGGGTGTTGCTGCTGACCGACACCACCCACAGCATTCCGGTGCAGGTCAACCGTAACGGCTTGCGCGCCATCGCCAGTGGCACTGGCAATCCGGAACGCCTGGAGTTGCGGCATGTGGCAGACACTGCCGACATCAAGGAAGGCGACCTGTTGGTCAGCTCCGGCCTGGGCCAGCGTTTCCCGGCAGGGTATCCGGTGGCCACGGTCAAGGAAGTGATCCACGACTCGGGTCAGCCGTTCGCCATTGTGCGGGCGGTGCCGACGGCGGCGCTCAATCGCAGCCGCTACATGCTGCTGGTCTTCAGCGACAGCCGTACCCCGGAAGAACGCGCCAACGAAGCCGCACAAGCTCAGGATGCGCAGGATCAGCACGTCGGCAGCGCCGTCGTCGTGCCGGCGCCAGCAGCAACTGCTCCACCGGCGGTGGCACCCGCAGCCGCGGTAGCGGCACCCGCAACTGCGCCCAAGCCAGTGACGCCGGCCAAGCCCGCAAAACCGCCGGTCCAGGCGGCGCCTGTCGCCCCCAAGCCGCCCGCGTCGACACCCGCAGCCACGAACCGGGGTAGAGAATAATGGCCAGTACCCGCTCCCGTAATGGCTGGATGATCTGGCTGACCTTCGCCATCGGCTTGCTGCTCAGCGTCGTGCCCTTTCCCCATGTCGAGATCTTGCGTCCGATGTTCCTCGCCTTGCCACTGGCCTACTGGGCGCTGGAGATGCCGCAGAAAGTCGGGATGCTCACGGCCTTCTGCCTGGGGATTGCCCAGGACGTGCTGTTTGGTACGTTGCTGGGACACAACGCGTTGATCCTGACCCTGATCACCTTTCTGATCCTGACCCTGCAGCAGCGGGTGCGGATGTTCCCGATGTGGCAGCAAAGCCTGGTGATCATGGTGATCCTGGGGCTCGCGCAGTTGTTGCAGCTGTGGCTCAGCGCCCTGACCGGCAACCGGCAGACGCTGGCTGTGCTTTTGCCTGCGCTGATCAGCGCGTTACTCTGGCCCTGGGTCAGCTTCGGATTGCGTGGGTTGAGCCGCCGCTACAAAATCAATTAATTCGGTCAGGCATTTGCCCGCACCTCGACAGGGAGATGTCTTGATGATTGCGCTCTACCTCGCCTCAGGTTCGCCACGCCGGCGTGAGCTGCTGACGCAGATCGGCGTGCCGTTCACCGCCATCAGCGCGGACATCGATGAAACCCCTCTGACAGACGAATCCCCTGCGGCCTATGTCGAGCGCCTGGCGCGCGGCAAGGCCCAGGCGGGTTACGCCGCGTTGACCGCCGAACAATCCGCCGACCCGGCTTGCGTGCTGGGCGCCGACACCGCCGTGGTGCTCGACGGGCGGATTCTCGGCAAACCGCGGGATCAGGCCGAGGCGCAGGCGATGTTGCTGGGCCTGGCCGGGCGCGAACATGAAGTGTTGACCGCGATTGCCCTGCTCGATGGCCAGCGTTGCGAGTCGCGCGTGGTGCGCAGCCTGGTGCGTTTTCGCCCCATCGACCTGGCCGAGGCCAGTGCCTACTGGGCCAGCGGCGAGCCCAATGACAAGGCCGGCGGCTATGGTATTCAAGGGCTCGGGGCGGTATTCGTCAGCGGGCTCAATGGCAGCTATTCGGCCGTGGTTGGCCTGCCCCTGTGCGAAACCTGCGAGCTGCTCGGCCATTTCGGCATACCCTGTTGGCAAACCCTAATCGCGCGCTCTGCGCCGTACTGACTTGATGCGGCCATAATCGTGAACATGCCTGAACGAGATCCTGCCATGAGTGAAGAGATTCTGATCAACATCACGCCGATGGAATCACGCGTGGCGGTGGTCGAAAACGGTGTCCTGCAAGAGGTGCATGTCGAGCGTACCCAGAAGCGCGGCATCGTCGGCAACATCTATAAAGGCAAGGTGGTCAGAGTGTTGCCGGGCATGCAGGCGGCGTTCGTCGATATCGGCCTGGATCGCGCGGCGTTCATCCACGCCTCGGAAATCTCCTTGCGCGAGGGGCCAGCGGTCGAGAGCATCAGCGCCCTGGTGCATGAAGGCCAGAGCCTGGTGGTGCAGGTCACCAAGGACCCGATCGGCTCCAAAGGTGCACGCCTGACCACGCAGCTGTCGATTCCTTCGCGTTACCTGGTGTACATGCCACGCACCGCCCATGTCGGTATTTCACTGAAGATCGAGGACGAAGCCGAGCGCGAGCGCCTCAAGCAGGTGGTCACCGATTGCGTGGCCAAGGAAGGTATCAAGGAAGCCGGCGGCTTCATCCTGCGCACCGCTGCCGAAGGCGCGGGGGGCGATGAAATCCTGATGGACATCCGCTACCTGCGGCGCCTGTGGGACCAGATCGGCGCGCAGATCAAGACCGTCGGTGCGCCCAACGTGATTTACGAAGACCTCGGCCTGGCCCTGCGTACCCTGCGCGACCTGGTCAGCCCGAAGATCGAAAAAATCCGCATCGACTCGCGGGAAACCTTCCAGAAAACCACACAGTTCGTCGCCGAATTGATGCCGGAAATTGCCGACCGCCTGGAGCACTACCCCGGTGAGCGACCGATCTTCGACCTGTATGGCGTCGAAGACGAAATCCAGAAAGCCCTGGAGCGCAAGGTGCCGCTCAAGTCCGGCGGCTATCTGGTGGTTGACCCGGCAGAGGCCATGAGCACCATCGACGTCAACACCGGTGCATTCGTCGGGCACCGCAACCTCGAAGAGACTATCTTCAAGACTAACCTGGAAGCGGCGACCGCGATTGCCCGGCAACTGCGCCTGCGCAACCTGGGCGGGATCATCATCATCGACTTCATCGACATGGAAGATGAGGAGCACCAGCGCCAGGTGCTGCGCACGCTGGAGAAACAACTGGAGCGTGATCACGCCAAGACCAACATCATCGGGATCACCGAGTTGGGCCTGGTGCAGATGACGCGCAAGCGCACCCGTGAAAGCCTCGAGCAGGTCCTGTGCGAGCCCTGCAGCAGTTGCCAGGGCCGGGGCAAGCTCAAGACGCCGGAAACCGTGTGCTATGAGATCTTCCGCGAGATCCTGCGTGAAGCACGGGCCTATCAGGCCGAAGGTTATCGAGTGCTGGCCAACCAGAAAGTGGTCGACCGGCTGCTCGACGAAGAGTCGGGCAACGTCGCCGAGCTGGAAGGGTTTATCGGCCGCACCATCCGGTTCCAGGTGGAGACCATGTACTCCCAGGAACAATACGACGTGGTGTTGCTCTGAATGGCTGCGGTGTGCGACTGATGGCGGGTCTGTACTCGCGAAACCTGTTTTCCATGGGGGCCCACTGACATGGAGCGTCTGATCCGCATTCTGGGCACGCTGACCCGCTGGGGGCTGGGGCTTTGCGCGTTGCTGCTGGTGCTGGTCGCGCTTTACGTCAACCTGGGGCGGGAATTGTTTCCGCTGGTGGCCGAGTATCGGAGCGAGGTCGAGACCAAGGCCCGTGAAGCGCTCGGCATGCCTCTGCAAATCGGCAGCCTGGAAGGGCGCTGGAGCGGTATGTCGCCGGTCTTGCTGGCCCACGACGTAACGGTCGGGGAGGGCGTCAATGCCTTGCACCTGGATCAGGTGCGGGTGGTGCCCAATGTCTGGGACAGTCTGCTGTCGCGCGCGGTGCGCATCCAGCACCTGGAGCTCAATGGCCTGAAGATCAGCCTCAAGGAAGGTGCCGACGGTCAATGGTCACTCGAAGGCCTGCCGGTGCAGCAGGACAAACCGTTGGACCCCGAGCAACTGCTGAACCAGATGCAGATGGTCGCCCAGCTGTCGGTGCTCGACAGCCAGATCACCCTGCAACCTTTGGATCAGCCGCCGCTGACCCTGACTTACGTGGGCCTGAGTCTCAAAACTGGCAGTAGCCGGCAGCGCCTCGATGCACGGTTGACCCTGCCCGACGGCCAGCCGCTGGCCATGAGCCTGCGCAGCCGGATTCGCGCCAGTCAGTGGCAAGACGCCGAGGTCGACGCCTATCTGAGCTTGCCGCAAAGTGACTGGGCGAGCTGGCTGCCGGCGAGAGTCACCCAGCAATGGCAGTTTTCCCAGTTCAGGGCCGGCGGCGAGTTGTGGGCGACCTGGGGCAAGCGCACCTTGCAAAGCGCCGCGATCCGCCTTAATGCCCCGCAATTCAAGGGCGCCTACGCCGATCGTAAGCCGGTGCAAATCAACAATCTGGCGCTCAACGGTTATTTTCAGCGCAGCACCGAAGGCTTCAAGCTGAGCCTGGATTCACTGGCCCTGAACCTGGGCGAGACGCGCTGGGAAACCCGCCTGCAATTGCAGCAGACCGCCAGCACGGAAAAAACCCAGGAGCTCTGGCAGCTGCAGGCCGATCGTCTCGACCTGACCCCCCTCACCCCGATCCTCAATGCCCTGGGGCCACTGCCCGAAGGTTTTGCCACGGTGGTGAAGCAACTCAAGGTCACCGGTACCTTGCGCAACGTGTTGCTCGATATCCGCCCCGAAGCCACCGACGACAGCCAATTCAGCTTCGCGGCCAATCTGCAGCAGGTCGGCTTTGATGCCTATCACGGTGCGCCTGCGGCCCGTAACGTGTCCGGGAGCATCAGTGGCGACCTCGGGCAGGGCGAGCTGCGCATGGACAGCAAGGACTTCTCCCTGCACCTGGACCCGATCTTCGCCAAGCCATGGCAGTACATCCAGGCCAATGCGCGGTTGAACTGGAAGCTCGACAAGCAAGGTTTCACGTTGATCGCGCCGTACCTGAAAGTGCTGGGAGAGGAGGGCAAGATTGCCGGCGACTTCCTGATTCGCCTGCACTTCGATCCTGCCCAGGAAGACTACATGGACCTGCGGGTCGGCCTGCTGGAGGGTGACGGGCGCTACACCGCCAAGTACTTGCCCACGGTCCTCAGTCCCGGCCTGGACGAATGGCTGCGTACCGCCATTCTCAAGGGCGCGGTCGATGAGGGTTTCTTCCAGTACCAGGGGTCGTTGAATCACGATGCGGTCGAGGCAGCACGCAGCATCAGCCTATTCTTCAAGGTGCACGACGCGGAACTGGCATTCCAGCCGGGCTGGCCGCACCTGAGCAAGATCAGCGGCGATGTGTTCGTCGAGGACAGTGGCGTGCGCATCCTGGCCAGCAAAGGGCAATTGCTTGATACCCAGGTGCGCGATGTCTTCGTCAACATTCCCCACGTGCCAGCGGGCAAGAACAGCCACATGTACATCGATGGTGCCTTTGCCGGTGGCCTGGGCGATGGCGTGAAGATTCTGCAGGAGGCGCCGATCGGCACCGGTCCGACATTTGCCGGTTGGCAGGGCGAGGGTGACCTGCAAGGCACGCTGAAGCTCGATATCCCACTGGAAAAGGGTGAGGAGCCGAAGATCCTGGTGGACTTCAAGACTGCCAAGGCACGCCTCAAGCTCAGCGAGCCGGAACTGGAACTGACCCAGCTCAAGGGCGACTTCCGCTTTGACAGCAGCAAGGGTCTGAGTGGCCAGGGCATTACCGCGCGGGCCTTCGACCGGCCGGTGAGCGCGCAGATCTTCGCCGATGGCAAGGGCGGCAAGATCAATACCCGGGTCACCGCGTCCGGCCAGGTCACGGTGAAAAAGCTCACTGATTGGCTCAAAGTCACCCAGCCGCTGCCGGTTTCCGGCGACATCCCCTACCAGTTGCAGCTCAACCTGGATGGCGCCGACAGCCAGTTGATGGTCAGCTCCAGCCTCAAGGGCGTCGCCGTTGATTTGCCGGCACCCTTTGGCATGCCGGCGGCACAAGGTCGCGACACGGTGTTTCGCATGACCCTGCAGGGCACCGAGCGGCGCTATTGGTTCGACTACGGCGACCTGGCGGACTTCACCTTCGCCGCGCCGGCGAGCAATTTCGCCGAGGGTCGCGGTGAGTTGTTCCTGGGTAGCGGCAACGCGGTATTGCCGGGCGCCAAGGGCCTGCGTATCCGTGGTGTGCTCTCGGAACTGGATGTGGAACCCTGGAAGGCCCTGGTCGATCGTTATGCCGGGCAGGATCCGGGGGGCAGCGCCAAACAGTTGCTCAGCGGTGCCGACTTCCGGGTCGGCAAGCTCACGGGGTTCGGCACCACCCTGGATCAGGCGCGGGTACAACTGGATCGCAAGCCGGCCGCCTGGGCGCTGCAACTCGATAGCCAGCAGGTCAAGGGCACGGTCGGGCTGCCTGATGCCAAGGGCGCACCGATTGCCGTGAACCTGCAGTACGTGCGCCTGCCGGCGCCGGACCCGGCGGTGCAGGCCGACGAAAACGCCCCGGATCCGCTGGCCTCGGTCGACCCGACCAAGGTGCCAGCCCTGGATATCAACATTGCTCAGTTGTTCCAGGGCAATGACCTGGTAGGCGCCTGGTCCCTGAAAGTGCGGCCGATTGCCAAGGGACTGGCGTTCAACAGCATGAACCTGGGGCTCAAGGGCATGCAGTTGCAAGGCGCGGGCGGCTGGGAAGGCGTGCCGGGCGCCACCAGCAGTTGGTACAAAGGCCGTCTCGAAGGCAAGAACCTCGCGGATGTGCTCAAGGGCTGGGGGTTTGCGCCCACGGTGACCAGTAACAACTTCCACCTGGATATCGATGGACGGTGGCCCGGTTCACCGGCCTGGGTCGGGGTCAAGCGCTACTCCGGCAGCCTGGATGCCACGCTGAACAAGGGGCAGATGGTCGAAGTCGAAGGGGGTGCCCAGGCGCTGCGGGTATTCGGCCTGCTCAACTTCAACTCGATTGGCCGGCGCCTGCGCCTGGACTTTTCCGACCTGTTCGATAAGGGCTTGAGCTATGACCGGGTCAAGGGATTGCTGGTCGCCAGCAACGGGGTGTATGTCACCCGCGAGCCGATTACCCTGACCGGGCCGTCGAGCAACCTGGAGCTCAACGGGACCCTGGACATGGTCGCTGACCGGATCGATGCCAAGGTGCTGGTCACCCTGCCGTTGACCAATAACCTGCCGATCGCCGCGCTGATTGTCGGTGCGCCGGCGGTGGGCGGTGCGTTGTTCCTGATCGACAAACTGATCGGTGATCGTGTGGCGCGATTTGCCAGCGTCAAGTACACCGTCAAGGGGCCGGTGAAAGAACCGAAGATCACCTTTGAAAAACCTTTTTGAGGCGCTTTTTCCGGCCGCACGCAAAGGGCCTATGGAGTAGCATGGCCGCATACCTGAAACGGAGTGCGCCATGTCTCTTGCGGTGATTCAAATGGTCAGCCAGAGCGATGTGCTGGCCAATCTTGCCCAGGCCCGCAAGTTGCTCGAGCAGGCCGCCGAGGGGGGCGCGCGCCTGGCCGTGCTGCCGGAAAACTTCGCCGCCATGGGGCGGCGCGACGTCGCTGACCTTGGCCGCGCCGAGGCGTTGGGCAAGGGCCCGATCCTGCCATGGTTGAAACAGACCGCCCGCGACCTCAAGTTATGGATAGTAGCCGGCACCCTGCCGTTGCCGCCGCGGGATCAACCCGAGGCGAAGGCCAATGCCTGCTCGTTGCTGGTCGACGAGCATGGCGAAACCGTTGCTCGATACGACAAGCTGCATCTATTTGATGTCGATGTAGCGGACAATCGGGGGCGCTACCGTGAATCCGATGACTATGCTCATGGCAATGCGGTGGTGGTTGCCCAGACGCCGGTAGGTCGGGTTGGCCTGACGGTATGCTACGACTTGCGCTTCCCCGAGCTGTACAGCGAATTGCGCGCCGCCGGGGCGGAGCTGATTACCGCACCTGCGGCGTTTACCGCGGTGACCGGTGCGGCCCATTGGGAGGTGCTGATCCGGGCACGGGCCATCGAGACCCAGTGTTATGTGCTGGCGGCCGCCCAGGGCGGCACACACCCTGGGCCACGCGAGACCTTTGGTCACGCCGCGATTGTCGACCCCTGGGGACGCGTGCTGGCCCAGCAGGACCAAGGCGAGGCCGTGCTGCTGGCCACACGTGATAGCAGCGAACAGGCGTCCATCCGGGCGCGGATGCCGGTGTCCAGTCACCGGCGCTTTTTCTCGCAGGGCGCACAGCGACCTGCCTCAGAACGTTGAATTAAGGCGTAAACCTATGAGCGAGTTGTTGTCCTCAGTCAGTGAACATCTGCTAGCGCCAGGCGGCGTGACCATCGAGAACCTGCAAAGTGTGCTGGGTGACCTGGCGGGGCCGGGCATCGATGCCGCCGACCTGTATTTCCAGGGACAGATCTCCGAGTCCTGGGCGCTGGAAGACGGCATCGTCAAGGAAGGCAGCTTCAATCTGGACCAGGGTGTCGGTGTGCGGGCGCAATCGGGTGAGAAGACTGGTTTTGCCTACAGCAATGCCATCACCCTGGAAGCCCTGGGCCTGGCCGCTCGTGCGGCCCGTTCGATCTCCCGCGCCGGACAGAACGGCACGGTGCAGGCCTTTACCACTCAGGACGTGGCCCAACTGTACGCGCCGGATAACCCGCTGGAAGTGTTGAGCCGTGCGGAAAAAGTCGAGCTGCTCAAGCGCATCGACGTGGCCACTCGCGCGCTCGATCCGCGCATCCAGCAAGTCACCGTGAGCATGGCCGGGGTCTGGGAGCGGATTCTGGTGGCCTCCACCGACGGTGGCCTGGCAGCCGATGTGCGGCCCCTGGTGCGCTTCAACGTCAGTGTGATCGTCGAGCAGAACGGCCGTCGTGAACGCGGTGGTCACGGCGGTGGCGGGCGTACCGACTACCGTTATTTCCTGGCCGAAGACCGTGCCATGGGTTACGCCCGCGAGGCCCTGCGCCAGGCACTGGTGAACCTGGAAGCGATCCCGGCGCCGGCCGGCACCTTGCCCGTCGTGCTGGGCTCGGGCTGGTCCGGGGTGTTGCTGCACGAAGCGGTGGGCCACGGCCTGGAAGGCGACTTCAACCGCAAGGGCAGTTCGGCCTACAGCGGCCGCATGGGCGAGATGGTCGCCTCGAAGCTGTGCACTATTGTCGACGACGGTACCCTGGCCGGTCGCCGTGGCTCGTTGAGCGTCGATGACGAGGGCACGCCGACCGAGTGCACCACGCTGATCGAAAACGGCGTGCTCAAGGGCTACATGCAGGACAAGCTCAACGCGCGCCTGATGGGCGTGGCACGTACCGGCAACGGTCGTCGCGAATCCTATGCGCACCTGCCGATGCCCCGCATGACCAATACCTACATGCTCGGTGGCGAAAGCGATCCGGCAGAAATCATCGCCTCGGTGAAGAAGGGCATCTATTGCGCCAACCTCGGCGGTGGCCAGGTTGATATCACCAGTGGCAAGTTCGTGTTTTCCACCAGCGAAGCGTACCTGATCGAGGACGGCAAGATTACCGCACCGGTCAAGGGTGCAACCCTGATCGGCAACGGGCCGGAAGCCATGAGTCGGGTGTCGATGGTCGGTAACGACCTGTCGCTGGACAGTGGAGTAGGGACGTGTGGAAAGGATGGGCAGTCGGTGCCGGTGGGTGTCGGCCAGCCAACCTTGAAGATCGACGCGATCACCGTGGGTGGCACGGGCGCGTAAGGGATGGAGCTGCGGATGGGGTGCCAGGCAACCCATCCGCGACGAGGTTCAACGCAGGCCGCGTTGTGTCTCGTCCAGCTCGCGGATGTACTTGAAGATTTTCCGGCTGGAAGCAGGAGGTTTGTTTTGCGCAACCTCGTGCTGAGCCTGACGGATCAAGGAACGCAATTGCTGGCGGTCCGCGTCCGGGTACTCGATGACGAATTTTTCCAGGACCGCGTCGTCGCCAGCGATCAAGCGATCACGCCAGCGTTCCAGACCGTGGAAACGTTCGTTGTATTGGCGAGTGGAGGCGTCGAGTTGGTCCAGCAGTACCAGAATGGCACTGGTGTCCTGATCGCGCATCAGCTTGCCAATGAACTGCAGGTGCCGTTTACGCGCGATATTCGCGGT
>Ga0213827_1001889_pt1 | contig 11345 bp, 10 predicted proteins | sample MC6MC0898MG_FD_180669 | JGI IMG/M metagenome (GOLD analysis project Ga0213827, IMG submission 180669) | Enriched soil aggregate microbial communities from Iowa State University, Ames, United States - MC6-MC0898-MG | ecosystem: Environmental > Terrestrial > Soil > Unclassified | place: USA: Iowa...
TCGCGCCGTCCGGGCTGACCGTTGCCGGAATGAAATTCATTGCCGGTGAACCGATGAAGCCAGCAACAAAACGATTGACCGGGCGGTCGTATAATTCCAGTGGCGTGCCCTGCTGTTCGATCACGCCGTCGCGCATGACGACGACGTGATCCGCCATCGTCATAGCCTCTATCTGGTCATGGGTGACATAGACCGAGGTGGCGTGCAGGCGGTCGTGCAACGCTCGGATTTCCTTGCGCATGTGCACACGCAGGGCCGCGTCTAGATTGGAGAGCGGTTCGTCGAACAGGAATGCCTGCGGGTTGCGGATGATCGCGCGGCTCATCGCCACACGCTGGCGCTGCCCGCCGGAAAGTTCACGCGGATAGCGCTTCATCAGCTTTGACAGGCCTGTGGTGGCTGCAACCTCCTCTGCCGCCTTGCGGGCCTCCGATTTTGCCACGCCGCGCATGCGCAGCGAGTAGGTCAGGTTCTCCTCCACCGTCATGTGCGGGTAGAGCGCATAGGACTGGAACACCATCGCCACATCGCGCTTGCGCGGCGGCACACCGTTCATCAAAGTGCCTGCAATGCGCATGTCGCCGCTCGATATGGTTTCCAGCCCCGCCAGCGAACGCAGCAAGGTGGACTTTCCGCAACCGGACGGGCCGACGAGGGCGACGAAGGTGCCCTTCTTGATGGAAAGATGGATGTTCTTCAGCGCGTGAAAGGCACCGTAATATTTGTTTACGCCGGAAAGTTCGATCTGAAGGGTCATTTTAACGCTCCCGATGTCAGGCCGGAAACGATGCGGCGCTGCAAGAGAATGAACAGGGCAAGAATGGGCGTCACATACATGGTCGCATAGGCCATGATGTTGTTCCATTCGCTGGTGTTGGGGCCCATGAAGGAATTGAGGCCGACACTGGCAGGCTGCAATTCAGCCGCCTGGATCATCGATTTCGAATAGACGAATTCCCCGAATGCCTGCATGAAAATGAGAATGGCGCTGACGAGAATGCCGTTTCTGGCAAGCGGCAGCACGATGTTGAAGAAGGCGCCGACGCGGGAATTGCCGTCCACAAGCGCTGCCTCTTCCAGCTCCTGCGGCACCGCCATGAAGGTTGCGCGCACCAGCACCACGAAGAAGGGCATGCTTTTCGCCGCAATGGCGAGAATGACCGACAGGCGGGGATAATCCAGCAGACCCACTTGCGAGAAACCGACAAAGATCGGCGTAATCATCAGGGATGCCGGCAGAACCTGCAGCATGAGGATGAGGAAGAGGCCGATATCAACCCAGACGTTGCGATAGCGCGCCAGCACATAGGCGCAGCCAACGCCAAGCACGGTGATGAGCGCCACGGCACTTGAAGCGATGAGCACCGAATTCCACAGATAACGGCCCATATTGCGGCTTTCCCAGACATAGGCATAGGTCTGCCATTGCGGATCGGCCGGCCAGAAGCCCGGCGGGTTCGCAAACATCTCCGAGCCGCTTTTCAGCGAGGTCAGATACATCCAGTAGAGCGGAAAGAGATAGATGACGGCAAGCACGATGGCGATTGCCAGCATCAACCGGTTGCGGGTCGTGATACTCATCCGCGCACCTCATGCCGTGTCGAGCGCACATAAACGACGGAAGCCAGCATGACGAAGACGATCATGATGACGGAGATCGTCGCGCCCTTGCCGAAATCATATTGCCGGAACGAAAGATCCCAGGCCCAATATTGCGCCACGTTGGAACTGTTGTTGGGCCCGCCATCGGTGATGGCGGCGAAAAGATCGAACTGCTGAAGCGTGAAGATCAGGCCGAGCGAGATGATCGCCCCGATGGTGGAACGCATCATCGGCAGGGTGATGGTGTAAAAACGCTGCCAGGCGTTCGCGCCATCCAGCTCCGCCGCTTCGTAGAGATCACCGGGGATGGAGGCGAGGCCGACAGAAAGAAGGATCATGTTGAACGAGGTGCCGAGCCAGATATTGGCGATGACCACGGCCCAGAGCGAAAAATTCGCGTCCGATCGCCAGAAGATATTGCCTGAGATCATGCCGCTTTCCCGCAGGAAGAAATTCAGCACGCCGAAATCGCCTGACAATATCCAGTTCCAGATCGCGCCGACGACGAGGCCGGGCATGACCCAGGAAACGAGGAACAGCCCGCGCAGCCAGGTGGCGCCGGGAAAGTTCACCCAGAAGAACAGCGCCAGACCGAAGCCGATGGCGAATTGCCCGGCAATCGAGGTGACGACAAAGGTGACGGTGTTGAAAAGGATCGGCAATGTTTCCGGTTGCCGGAACAGGTCGATATAATTCTTGAAGCCGACGAAGGGGCGCACGAAGGTGCCCAGGCTGAACATGTCGACTTCCTGAAAGCTCATGACGATGTTGTAGATGAGCGGCAGCCCCGCCATGACGAACAGGAAGCCCAAAGGAAATGCGACGAGGATGAGGTCGAAACCACGACCGTCGCTGACGCTGGAAAACAGTTTTTTCATGAAACATCCTCACAAGCTCCGATCGGGGCCGCCGCTGCATTAAGCAGCAGGCAGCCCCACCGGGAGGAACCCCTTGGATGGGGCCGGGTGAACCCGGCCGCCCGCCCAGACAGATCAGCCTTCGATCAGCTTTATCTTTTCAGCGGCCTGATCGAGCGCGGCCTTCGGCGTCATCTGACCCGACAGGGCGCCCTGGATAGCGTCCTGGATCGCCTTGGAAATCTTCGGCCATTCAGGCGAGGGACCACGCGGCTGCGCATATTTGAGTTGCTCGATAAAGGTCTTGAGCGCTTCGTCCTTCAGCGCGTTGCCGGTGGGCGGAACGGGAATATCGGAACGCGCCGGCAATTGCCCGAAGTTCTTGAACATGTCCTTGTCCTGCGAGGCGAAAAATTCGATGGCCTTGAAGGCTTCGGCGGGATGTTTGCTCTTGGAGAAGATCGCCCAGTTATAGTCGCCCATGGCCGAAGACCGCGGCGCGTCCGGCGTCGGAACCGGCAGTAGCGTCACGCCCCAGTCGAACTTGGCGTCCTTGAGCATGCGGTCGATTTCCCAAGGACCGGAGATCGCCATGGCCGCGTTGCCGGCGTTGAAGGTGGCGGTGGAATCCCACTGGCTGCGCGTCAGCGTATCCGGCGAGGCCAGCTTTTCATTGAGAAGGGTCTTCCATGTTTCAAGCGCCTTCACCGCGCCATCGGTATTGATGTTTTTGTAGGTGGCACCGGCCATCTGCGCCCATGGCAGAAACTGGAAGGTGCCTTCCTCGTTGGCCTTGGCGCTGAAGCTGATGCCGTAAACATTCTTGGCGGGGTTGGTCAGCTTGCGTGCAGCTTCCACAAGCTCGTCCCAGGTCTGCGGCGGTTTTGCCGCATCGAGACCGGCTGCCTTGAACAGGTCCTTGTTGTAATAGAGTGCGATCGTATTCGTCGCCTTCGGGACGCCGAAATATTTGCCGTCCCAGGTTACGGATTTCAGCGGGCCCGGAAAATAGTTTGCCGTCTTGATGACGTCCGACTTCGCAATCATATCCGTCACGTCAAGAAACGCGCCACGTGCGGCGAACATGGCGTGGTTTGGGTTGTCGATGGCGATGATATCGGGCGCGTTGCCGGTCGAGTAGGCGCGCATGGATTCGCTCACCACATCATCGAACTGCAACTGCCGATATTCGATCTTGATGCCGTTATTGAGCTTGTTGAACTCGTTAACGAGGTTGGGTGCCGGCTGGATGTCCCTGTCCAGCGACCACAGGGTCAAGGTCACATCTTCCGCATGCGCCACCATCGCACCGGCGGATACGCCTGCCAGAACAAGCGCACTGGCGATCATGCATTTCGCGATACCCATAATAATCTCCTCCTCTTGGTTATCGTCTCTGCAATTACTGGAAGCCTTCTCCCAAAGGCTTCCATTCCTCAGGTGGGATCGACGACAAAATCGCCGCCCCGGCAATGTTTCAGATAGTTCAGGCCGTGTACCTGTCCCGTCATTTCCAGCGCGTCGCGATAGACGGGGTCATGCCAGCCTTCGATGTCGATCGAGCCGGACCAGCCGGCCAGGCGCAGTTCCGAAATAATGTCCGTCCAGTTGCTGTCGCCGAAGCCCGGCGTGCGCATGAAGACGAATTTTTCCTTGCCGAAAATCCCATGCTCACGAATGACATCCCAACGAATGGTCGCATCCTTGCCGTGCACGTGGAAAATCTTGTCCGCCCATTTGCGGATCTGCGGCAGCGGATCGATGAGATAAACCATCTGGTGGCAGGGTTCCCATTCGATGCCGATATTCTCGTCCGGCGTTTCGTTGAACATCAGTTCCCACGCATCCGGATTATGGGCGATGTTCCAGTCGCCGGTCTGCCAGTTGCCGTCCATGGCGCAATTTTCAAAGGCGATCTTCACGCCCTTGTCCGCTGCGCGTTTGGCAAGCTCGCTCCAGATTTCCTTGTAACGGGGCAGGCTCTCGGGCAGCGGCTTTCCGCGCAGGCGGCCGGTGAAACCGGCAACGCAGGTGGCACCGAAGTGATGGGCATTGTCGATGCAGTCTTTCCAGCCCTGCAAGGTCTGAAGGTCGATTTCCGTTTCCTCCAGCGGATTGCCGAACATGCCGAGCGTGCCGATGGTGATGTCGCGGTCACCGATCGCGTCAAGTGAACGCTTGCCAAGCTCGGCAAGGTCCTGGCCGTTGGTCGTCTGCCAGAAGAACGGTTCGAAGCTTTCGAAACCAAGATCGGCTATCTGCCCGATGCGTTCAGCTGCCTGTCCCTTGGTGGCGCTGACCATGGTGCCGATGCGGATGGATTTTGCCGGATTGCTCACGTCTGTCGGTCCTTATGCTGCGATGGAAACGCGCTGGCCGATGCGGGCGCTTTCAATCGCGCCGATCACCATTGCCAGGCTGTTGATGTTGTCGAAGGAGGCCGTTTCCGGCATCTGGCCGGTAAGGATGGATTGAAGAAACGAGAGTATGACGCTGGCGTGGCCGTGCGTATCCTTCTCGGAAATACTGTCGGAAACGTTTACGGTCTTGAATCCGCGTAGAAGACCCGGCTCTTCGCCGGCGACGGATGCGGAGAAATTGTCTTCGCCGTCCCAGAGGATCATGCCCTTGGAGCCAATCAGCCGCCAGCGGGCTTCCCAACTGGTTCTTTCGCCTTCCGCGCACCAGGAGCCGCGATAGGTAAAGACCACATCGTTGGAGAATTCGAATATGGCATTGGCGCTTGCCCCGTGGGCGTACCAGGAGCCAGCCGGATTTTTCTCCACGCAAAACACGGAGAGCGGCTTTTCATCGGCGACGAAACGCGCCGCATCGAAAGTGTGGATCGCCATGTCGAGAAGAAGAACGTTCTTCATCTCCTCGCGGAAACCGCCGAAATGGGGTCCGAGGAAAAAGTCGCAGTGAATGGCCGTCAAATCACCGATAATACCGTCTTCCACGGCCCGGCGCAGCCGTCGGATGCCGGAGATAAAGCGCCGGTTTTGCACCACAGCATGAATTTTTCCGGCCTTTTCCGCCAGTTCCACCAGCTTTTCGGCTTCTTCCATCGAGGCCGCAAGCGGCTTTTCGCTGAGCACATGGCACCCGGCTGCAAGACCGGTTTCAACCACGGCATACCGTGCCTGCGGGATGACGACATCGAACAGGATGTCGGCTTTGGTCCGTGCGAGAACATCGCGGAGATCGACGCCGATGATGACGTCGGTGAGGGAGAATTCTTCGGCAAGCGCGCGTGCCGTGTCTTCGTTCAGATCGACGAACCCGACTATCTTGATCGCGCCGAGAATGTCCGGCGTCGATTGAATGGCGCGCAGCCAACCTTTGGCCATAGCTCCGCACCCGCATAAAACGGCATTATATGTCATCTTCTCTCCCCGGTCTCTGGGCAAACTCCTCTTTGCGCAGAGCGTCGTAAACGTTTACGACACTAGGATGATCATGTTAGATATGTCAATACCGTTATTGGGGACGCATATTTCGTACCCGGCTCAGGAGGGGGAGTGCATGAAAGGAATTCGTCAGCTTGCCGATTATCTGGAGATATCGATAGGCACCGTTTCCCGTGCCTTGAACGGCAAGCCCGACGTTAACGAGGAGACGCGGCGGCGTGTTCTGGAGGCGGCGGAAAAACTTGGCTATGTCGCAAACCAGTCAGGCCGCAGCCTCAGGCAGGGGACGACTAACGTCATCGGCCTGATGACCGGCAGCGACGCGCAGACGGTGGAGAACTCCGACAACTTCTTCATGGGAGTGACGGATGGTTTGCAAAGCGTGTTTTCCGCTCACAATCTCGATCTTATCGTTCTGCCGTGTCCGGGTGAGGAAGACCCGGACGAATATCTCAAGCGCATGGTGGCGCGCCGCATGGTGGATGCGATGATCATTTCCTCGACCCGCCGTGTCGATAAGCGTGTCGATTTTTTAAAGCAGACCCGCTTGCCTTTCGTAACGCTCGGCCGCACCTCTTCCAGCGCCGATCATGCGTGGATCGATCTCGATTTCGAGGAGGTTGCGCGCAGTGCCGTCAACCGGCTCGCCGCTGCCGGCCATCGCACCATTGCGGTTGCCGCACCCGATAGCGACGTCAATCTCGGTTATGTTTTCATGGACGGGTACCGGCGCGGACTGGAGGAGAACGGCATTGCTTACGATCCCTCTCTGGTCATCCGGGCGAAATCGAGCGAGCAGGGCGGATATCACGCCGCCAGCGAGTGGCTACAGATGCGGCCGCGGCCAACCGCGCTTGTGCTGATCTATGAGCTGATGGCCCTTGGCCTTTATCGCCGTCTGGCGGAAGTGGGACTGAAACCGGGACGGGATCTTGCGGTCATCGGTTTTCGCGATGGTCCACGCGGCCAGTTTCTCGAACCGCGATTGACCAGTTTCCGCATGTCCCTGCACGATCTCGGCGTAATGGTGGCGCAGACGCTTCTGTCTACAATGCCGGCCTATGCGCCGTTTTACCCAAATCAGGCGCGTTACTGCGTCTGGCCGATGCAGCTTGTCGCCGGAGAGAGCGACCCAGGCCCCGCATCATTATAGGCGTGGCGTCAAAGCTTGTGGTCTCGAATGGTCGCAACGCCGAACGGATTGAATTTATATTCGTCCTCCTCATACCGCGTGTCATCGGACAGGTCGGCACGACGATCCTTCACGGCCGCTTCAACCCCGTTGCGGGTCATTTGATCGGCAATATCGTCAATCAGCGCGGCGATCTTCAGCTGCTCGCTATTGGTTGAGGGCTGCTGCTGGTCTTTTCGGGTGAAGTGTATCTCCACGTCAGGCAATCCGACCAGATGAAAGCCGACGCTCCCCATTCCGTCGGCATCGCCGCCGATGGGCCGGCGCGCGAAGGCTAGACGGCAGGTTCTGGCGAATGCCAGGGCGTCGTTTGCTGCCGCGTTACGGCGCGACTGTTCGAAGAGTTCCTTCCACCGCTGCACACCATGGGCAACGCCGGCGCTTTCACCCTTTACGGCAACTGCGCCACTATCGAGCATGTGGTGCACGAACATCAGGGCTTTACCGCAGGTCGCCACGGCTGTTTCCGCGGCCATTGACGGGCCAAGCACATAAAGAACCGAGCCGTGGCCTGCGACTGCCTCCTCGTCACTCTCCTGATAGGCGTCCGGCTCGACACGATCCCAGCAGACATTGAAGGAGCGTTCCATCCTGTCGTCCGGTTCATCCTGCGAATAATCCTCATCGAGACTGAAATCGCCGGCAAATTTATCGATAGCGGCGCGAGCGCTCTGCCGCAGCGCTGCCAGACCATTTTCCGGGCCGAGAAAACAAAGGACATGGCGGGGTTTGTATTCGGAGCGGGATTGGGCAACTGCCGGAAGGTTGCTCGCGGCCTTGCCGACAGACGGTCTTCCCAGCACAAGGCCACCTAAAAGCGCGAGAACGCCACGACGCTCTGAATTCATCCCATTCCCCCCACGGCTCCCCTAAACAGGATCGAGGACTTTTATACCGGTACGGGCAAGTCTGACTATATCAAATACGTTGATCTATTTTTTGCAGGGCCCGACTTTTCGCAGGCGAACAGCAAAGCCTCAAGGTTGCGGCAACAACACGCCGACTGCGAATTCTTCGTCCGTTGTCGTGTGGCCAATCTGCGTTTTGCGATATTCGCTGGGGCTGAAGCCGCGCTCGGCACGAAGTGTGCGGGAAAGGTGTGGGGCGTCGCAAAACCCGGTGGCGAGCGCAATCTGGGTGATCGGGTCACGCGTGGTGCGCAGGAGGGAAAGGGCGCGGTCGAGCCGCAGCTCAAGATAGACCTTGGAGGGCGTTGCTTTCAGGTCTCCAAGGAAACGCCGTTCGAGGCTGCGTCGGCCAAGGCCGAGATCGCGCGCAAGTTCGAGCACGGTTCTCGGAACCTCGATGTTCTGCTGCATGCGCAGGATCGCCTTTCTGACCAGGGGATCGGTTGCCGTTCTGGTGCTCTGCTGGCCGGGCTGGGGTTTTTCGCCGCTGAGCGCACTGTCGATCATCATGATATTGAGGCTTTTGATGGCGGCCGACTGGCCGACATGGCGCTCCACAAGGAACGCCGCCAGATGCGCAGCACCATGGCCGCCCGAACAGGTCAGGCGGTTACGATCTATGACGAAGAGCTGGTCGGAGACCATCTGCTCGGCGTCGAACCGGTCGAGAAAATCCTGATGATGGAACCAGCTCACGCAGCAGCGATAACCATCCAGCAGGCCGGCTTCATGTAGAATGAAAACGCCGGTGCAGAGCCCGATAAGGGGAGTGCCCGCTGCCGCACGGTCTTTCAGGAACCGCAATGCCTCCGGCGGCAGGGCGCTGTGGTCGCTGATCAATCCGCCGACAACAACGATATAGTCGTAATGCACCGCGTCGATGAGCCGCGTATCCGGTTGCACCTTCACACCACAGCTCGATTGCACATTGCCAAGGGTCGCCGACAGCACGGACCATTCGCACAGGATCGGCCGGGAACGGTCAGCCTCATCGGCAGCAAGACGCAGCACATCGACGAAATTGGCGAAGGCCGACAGCGTGAACCGGTCGGCGAGCAGGAAGGCGACGCTGAGGCGTTTCTTGGCGCGATGAGAGCTCATGGCGCAAATATTCACGCAAACAGACGCGATTGTCCAGCCCGGCCGCTGTAAATCTCCGTAGGCTTTTGAATACCGAGAGTTCCAACCAGCAGGCCCGCTCATGACGCGTTTTAATGCCTTCAATCTCCTGCGGAATGCCCTGACCGGCCACAAGAACTGGGACGAGCAATGGCCCGATAGCCAGCCAAAAGCCGAATATGACGTGGTCATCGTCGGCGCCGGGGGGCACGGTCTGGGTGCGGCCTATTATCTGGCCAGCCAGCACGGTATCACCAATGTCGCTGTCATCGACAAGGGCTGGCTCGGCGGCGGCAATACCGGCCGCAACACGACCATCATCCGCTCCAACTATCTCTACGACGAAAGCGCGCGTCTTTACGATCACGCCGTCGATTTGTGGGAGAACTTGAGCCAGGAACTGAACTACAACGTCATGTATTCGCGGCGCGGCGTGCTGATGCTCGCCCATAATGTCCACGACGTGCAGAGCTTCAAGCGCCACATCCATTCCAACCGTCTGAACGGTGTCGACAATCGCTGGCTTACCCCGGAAGAATGCAAGGAATATTGTCCGCCGCTGAGCATATCGCCAAACGCCCGCTACCCGGTGATGGGCGGTGCGCTTCAGGAACGTGCCGGCACGGCGCGCCACGATGCGGTTGCCTGGGGTTATGCGCGCGGTGCTGCCGCCCGTGGCGTCGATATCATCCAGAATTGCCCGGTCACCGCCATTCGCCGCAATGCCGACGGGTCCGTCGCGGGTGTCGAAACGGCGCGGGGTTTCATCAAGGCGAAAAAAGTTGCGGTTTCCGCCGCTGGCCATACGTCCGTTATCATGGATACCGCAGGCGTGCGCCTGCCGCTCGAAAGCTATCCGCTGCAGGCTTTGGTGTCCGAGCCGATCAAACCGATCTTCCCCTGCGTGGTCATGTCGAATGCGGTTCACGCCTATATCAGCCAGTCCGACAAGGGTGAGCTGGTGATCGGTTCCGGCACGGACCAGTATACCTCTTATTCGCAGCGCGGCGGCCTGCCGCTGATCGAACATACGATCGCCGCCATCGTCGAAATCTTCCCGATCTTCAACCGCATGCGGATGCTGCGCAAATGGGGCGGCATTGTTGATGTCACGCCGGATCGCTCGGCCATTCTCGGCAAGACGCCGGTCGACGGGCTTTATGTCAATTGCGGCTGGGGCACGGGTGGTTTCAAGGCCACGCCGGGCGCTGCCCACACCTTCGCCTGGACCATCGCGAAAAAGGAACCGCACCCGATCAACGCGCCTTTCACGCTGGAGCGTTTCCGCTCCGGCCGCCTGATCGACGAGGCCGCCGCCGCTGCCGTGGCGCACTGAGGAGCTAACCCATGCTGCTGATCCGTTGCCCCTATTGCCATGAAACGCTGCCCGAAGCCGAATTCACCTATGCCGGGCAGGCCCATGTCGTGCGTGCGGCCGACCCTTCATCTCAGAGTGATGAACAGTGGGAAGAATTCCTGTTCATCCGCGAAAACGCCAGGGGTCCGCATTTCGAGCGCTGGCGGCACCTGCATGGCTGCGGTCGCTTCTTCAATGCGGTGCGCGACACGGTGAGCGACCGTTTCCTGACGACCTATCGCGCAGGCGAGCCGCGTCCTGATCTCTCTTCCCTATCCAGCGCACCAGCCAGCTCCGAGGTGTCGAAATGAGTTCCTATCGCGTTCCCGGCCGTGGCCGGGTGGATGCCGCCCGCTCGGTAAGCTTCACCTTCGATGGGAAGACCTATCGCGGCGTAAAGGGGGATACGGTCGCCTCCGCGCTTCTCGCCAATGGCGTACATCTCATGGGCCGCTCGTTCAAATACCACCGCCCGCGCGGCCCTGTAGCGGCGGGTTCCGAGGAGCCGAATGCGCTGATCGGCACCCGCCGCGGCTCCGGCCGGTTCGAGCCAAATACCCGCGCCACGGTGCAGGAAATCTGGAGCGGGCTGGAAACCACCTCTCAGAACAAATATCCGAGCCTGAAATTCGATATCGGCGCAGTCAACGACATGGCCTATATGCTGTTTTCGGCGGGCTTTTACTACAAGACCTTCATGTGGCCGAAGAGCTTCTGGAACAAGGTCTATGAGCCCTTCATCCGCGCGGCGGCCGGTCTCGGCGTCTCGCCCATGGAAGAAGACCCCGATACCTATGCCTCGCGCAACCTGCATTGCGACGTGTTGATCGTCGGCGCCGGTCCTGCGGGTCTGGCTGCGGCGCGCGCAGCGGCGGTCGATGGTCTCAAGGTCGTGCTGGT
>Ga0213827_1001892_pt1 | contig 11338 bp, 10 predicted proteins | sample MC6MC0898MG_FD_180669 | JGI IMG/M metagenome (GOLD analysis project Ga0213827, IMG submission 180669) | Enriched soil aggregate microbial communities from Iowa State University, Ames, United States - MC6-MC0898-MG | ecosystem: Environmental > Terrestrial > Soil > Unclassified | place: USA: Iowa...
GCGGCAGCCACCTGAACCCGCACCGCGACCCGTTCGCAGGCTCGCTGCGCTACCACCTGGGCCTGTCCACGCCGAACTCCGATGCTTGCCGCATCTACGTCGATGGCCAGGAATACGCCTGGCGTGATGGCGAAGACGTGATGTTCGACGAAACCTACGTGCACTGGGTCAAGAACGAGACCGACGTTACCCGGGTGATCCTGTTCTGCGACATCGAGCGCCCGCTGAGCAGCCCGCTGATGACCCGCATCAACCGCCAGGTCAGTGCCTTCCTCGGCCGCGCCACTGCGCCGCAGAACACCGACGATGAGCGTGTGGGCGGCATCAACCAGGCGTATGCCTGGAGCAAGCGCTTCAGCAATAAAATCAGCACCCACGTGAAGCAGTTCAAGCGTGCCAACCCCAAGGCCTACCGCGTGCTGCGGCCGGTGCTGGCGGTGGTGGTGGCCTACCTGCTGTATCACTGGTTGTTCTGATTGTTTGTTGTCTGACCCGGCCTCTTCGCGGGACAAACCCGCGCCCACTGGTTCTCCTCATCCTTCGAGGACGATGGCGGTCTTGTGGGCGCGGGCTTGTCCCGCTAAGAATCCCACGCTATATTCCAGTGCATTCACTTCCTCGAAGACCCTGTTCATGCCAGCCATCCCTTCCACCACATGCTTTGCCCTCGCGCCAGTCGCGGGCATGGTCGTGCGTGGCAGCCAGCAGCCGGTCATGATCAGTCATTACCCACCACCTGTCAGTGGCGTTGTAGGCGGCGTAGCTCCGCCTCCTTGCGTGGTCGTGCTGGGCTGATCGGCTTGTTGCCGAACCCCTACGCACACGCAACCTACTGAACACGGTCGGCTACTTCCCTCGCTGAAGCGCACGCCGTCCGTTTGGCTTTTCTGCCTACTATCAGGTGGCAATACATGTCTGTCTTTACCAAAGCATCCGTGGCCTCGGCGGCTACGACCAGCCTGTTCGTCCTGCTGTGGAGCAGCGGGGCGATTGTCTCCAAGCTGGGCCTGGCGCACGCCAGCCCGTTCGCCTTCCTGCTGTTGCGCTCGGCATTGGCCCTCGCGGGCCTGCTGCTGATCGGCCCGCTGCTGGGGCTACGCTGGCCGCGCAGCCGCGGGGCCATCCTGCGCGCCCTGGGTACCGGGTGTGTGCTGCTCGGCGCGTACCAGATCTTTTACTTGCTGGCGCTCAACACCCATGTCACCCCTGGCGTCATGGCCACGGTCATGGGGGTACAACCGATCCTTACCGTGGTGCTGATGGAGCGCCAACGTTCCTGGAGCCGTCTGTTCGGCCTGGGGCTGGGGCTGGGCGGGTTGATCATGGTGGTGTACCAAGGCATCAACCTGGGCGGGGTGTCGCTGGCGGGGATGCTGTTTGCCCTGCTGGCGCTGGCCAGCATGACCGTGGGCTCGATCCTGCAGAAACGCATCACCGATAACCCCATGGGCACGCTGCCGCTGCAGTACCTCGCCGGCTTTGCCATGTGCGCGGTGTTCGCACCGTTACAACCGCTGCATGTCGAGTGGACCGGCGGCTTTGTCGGCGCGTTGCTGTGGATGGGCCTGGTGGTTTCATTGCTGGCGACCTTGCTGCTGTACCGGCTGATCGCCAAGGGTAACCTGGTCAATGTCACCAGCCTGTTCTACCTGGTGCCGGCAGTTACTGCGGTGATGGACTTCCTGATCTTCGGCAACCGCCTGGCACCGCTCAGCCTGCTGGGCATGGGGTTGATCGTGATAGGCCTGCTGTTCGTGTTTCGCAAGCCCGCCGCGCGCCTTGCCCAGGCGTAGGCCCTAGCGGAATTCTTCGGGGATGGCGTGGCGTAGCACGCCTTCCTCGAAGTCCAGCAGGCCGGCTTCGCGCTGGGTGAGCAGGTAGTACAGCAGGGTGTCGAGCGAACGCGCTGGCGGGACTTCGACAGCCAGCATTCTCACGGCCTTCTCGACTTCGCATGGGCAGCCGAAATCCTCGAGTGCTATGCACACCTGCTCCAGGTCGCCTGCGGCTTTTACAAGAACGCGGAACACTGAAGCGCCGCCGCTTTGCAGCAGGGCCTCGAACCAGGATTGTTCGCCGTCTTCGCGAATGCAGATGGTATCGCCGGGCGCGATGCCGTAGGCATAGAAGGGGATGCTGTCGACCTGGTAACCGGTTGCCGTGGGTTTTGCCCAGAGCCCTTCGACCGAAGCGGGTGGGTAGCCTTGGGCATCCTGTTCCAGGCGCCAGAGCACGATCTTGTAAGCTGAGTTTTGCTCGGGGGGCATGGACGTGACGAGTCAGGAGGGCTGCCTATCGTAATGCCGTTTGCCAGCGTTGTCTGCACCAGGCCTCACCGCCGGCTTGCCGACGAAGGGGCCGGGTGCAGAAAGCGCAACGTTTCAGAAGTAATAGCCGATGTTGATGTTGGTCCGGTAATACCAGTCATTGCTGCCCACCGAGTTGGTGCTGGTCCACCCGGTGCCATTCTCGGCGCCACCAAACGGGTTGGCATTGCGCGCCCAGGTCAGGTCGACCCAGGCCATGATCGGCATGGCCAGGAACTGCGCGCCGACGGTGAACATCTGCGAGTCGTCCCAGCCGTGCTCATCCTTCATCATCCGGCTGTAGTCGGTGTAGAACTTAATCTTCTTCAACTGCCCAAGCTTCGGGGTGAATACGTCATAGCCAAGGTTGACTGCGGCAATGCTCGCCTTGGAGGCGATCAGGTAAGCCGGGGTCAGGCCATTGCCACCCATCAGCACTGCGCTGTCACTGACGCCGGCCGGGTTTTTCGGGTTGTATTCATAGCGGATCGCCTGGCCCGTCAAAGTCCAGGGGCCTTTGTTGAACAGCGCATGCACACCACCTGCCCAGTAATCGCCGTCGTCATGGGTGGTGGCGTTGTACAGTTGGGCAGCAGCCAGCGAAGCGCCCAGCTCGGTCTTCCAGCCGTCGCCTGTGAAGGTGCGGGCGACACGGGCGTTGATCTGGTTGCGTTTCTCGTTGTCCTGGCGCGATTGGGTGAACGGTACGGCATTGTCGTCGAGGTCGGCGTAGCGGCCAACCTCCGGCGAATAGCGCAGGCTTGAGGGCAGCATGCGCGGGAAGTAGCCCAGTTGCAGGTCCCACTGCGCATCCTTGTAGCTGTATTTCAGGCCCGTGGCAGCGCTGACGCCGTAGCCCATGAAGAACGGGATGTGATAGCTCCAGCCAAACTGTGGGTAGGGCTCCAGGCCGAACGGCTTGAACGGTGCGCCAAGTTGCAAGTTGGCTTGTGGGTTGAAGCGGTAGCCGATGTAGCCGCGGTCGATGGAGCGCTTGCCGTCGTCCTGGAACCAGTAGCCGACATCGCTGAACAGCTGGCGGTGGCTGGCCTGCACATCGATGCGAAAGGTGTCGAACAGGAAGCGGCCGTTGTTTTCCGTGGTGTCCCAGTGTTCGTCGCGGTAGTTGATACGCAGGGCGCCGCCGATGTCCAGGCTGCTCTGGCCGTCGTCGCTGCGCCACGCAATGTGCGGGAAGGGCTTTTTCGCGCTGGGTGGCTGGTCCGGGGCGGCGGGGCCGGGTTCGGAGGCCAGGCTTGCGCAACTGCTGATAATCAGACCGAGGCTTATTACATATCTTTTCATGCCATGCCCTGCAAGGTTGGGTGGTTTTCCGCAGGCAAAGGGCGAGCGTCGCCGCGAAACTGCGGGTTATTGTTTTATGGGTGATATGTTGTTTTACGCAGGGAATGGAGCAGGTTCTGTGCCAAACCTGTTAATTAAATAAATGTTCAATTAAAACAATTATTTATATTTGAAACGGCTGGTTTTGTACCGTATCTGGAACAGGCTGGAAGTTTGGTTACCGTTATGCCCACTCGTTGTGCACGTGTGCCATTGTTTGTGTCAGTAACGAAGAGCGCCAAGTGGCCAATGCCCGTGCAAAAAAAACCGGCCTTCAAGGGCCGGTCAAATTACGCGTGAGCAAAACATGACATCACAGATCAAGCACCAAGCGTCGGCTCTTGCATCCGGACACACACACCATCATCGATTTGTTCGCCGCCCGCTCAGCCTTGGTCAGCACCCCATCGCGGTGGTCCACATCCCCCTCCAGCACTCGGGTCTCGCAAGAGCCACACACACCCTCACGGCAGCTGTACTCGATATCGCATCCGGCTTCGAGCAGCACATCCAGCAGGTTCCACCCCGGCTCGACGCTGACCGTCTTGCCCGATTTGCTCAGCTCGACGCTGTAGCTGTCCTGGGCATCCTCCGATGGCGCCACTTCTGTTGCGCTAAAGCGCTCGATATGTGCATGCGGGTAGCCCAGCCGTTCGCAGGCCTGCTCGAAGGCATCGAGCATCGGCGTTGGCCCGCAGCAGTAAAAGTGCGTATCCGCAGGGCGACCGCCCAGGTGGCTGGCCAGGTCCGGCAGGCCGCCTTTCTCATCGTTGAAGTGGTACAGCACCTTTGCACCCAGCCCGGTGATCTCCTCCACCAGCGCCGCCTCGGCGCGCGAGCGGGCGCAGTAGATCAGCTCGGCCGAACGCCCCAGCGCCAGCAACTGGCGGAACATGCAGTAGATCGGCGTGATGCCGATACCGCCGGCCACCAGTACGCTGTGGCTGGCGCGGGTGTCGAGGGCGAAGTTGTTGCGCGGTTGGGAAATCTGCAACTGCGTGCCCACCCGCAGTTGCTCGTGGACGTAGCGCGAGCCGCCGCGGCTGGCGCGGTCACGCAGGATACCGACCACATAGCGGCCCTGATCGCTGGGCGCGTTCAGCAGCGAGTAGCTGCGCACCAGGCCGTTGGGCAGGTGCAGGTCGATGTGCGACCCGGCCTCGAAGGGGGCGAACACGGTATCGCCCCACGGGCGCAGCTCGACGCTGATGATGCCTTCGGCTTCATGGCGCAGGGTGTGCACCAACGCGCTGATGGTGGAGGAGTTGGACATCGGTCACCTCATGCTCAGGCCAGTTGCCGGGTTTCGATCAGGGCCAGCTGTTCCTTGGCCTTGCCCTTCAGGTAACGGCGCAGGCGCACCACGCCAAGGTCGTGCTGGTAGAGGTTTTCGCGCTGGTTGGCTTCAAACTCCATGAACTCCAGCAACACCCGGTCCTGTTCCAGCACTGCCCAATGGCGCGCCTCCAGGCGGTTCTTGTAGAGGAAGCGCCAGGTGTCGCGCTGCCAGCCGCTCAGCCGCCGCGTGCGCCAGTGAAATACTGCGGACAGGGCGCGGCTGCTGGGGGTGTAGCTGGCGACAATCGAGAAGTTGCCGCCCGGGCCACCGGTCTTCGGGTAGGGTATTTCCAGGCGCAGCCAGTGGCAGCCGTTGTCGAGGAATTCGGTCCAGTCGAAGTTGACCCCGCGCTGGCCTTCCTTCTCGAAGAAGAAGCCCTGGTCGGTGTCGCGGGTGACGAACTTGGCGGTAGCCTCACCCTCGCTCATCGAATGCGACATCTTGTGCAGGTAGGTGCCGTGCATCGGGTCCATGACGTTGTCGAGCACGTAGCGGTAGTCGCCTTTCCACTCGGTGTAGCAGAGGAAGCTGCTCCACTCGGGCGAGCTCAGCTGTTCAGGCAGCACCAGCTCCGGCGGTGTGTCCAGGTTCGGCTCGGTGGCGTTGAACAGGAAGATCGCGCCAGCGGCCTCGCGGGTATGGAACATCCGCGTCGGGCGGCTGCCTTCGAGCTTGCAGCCGGGGCTGCCGGGCACTTTGGTCACGGTGCCGTCACAGCGCACTTCGACGCCGTGGTACGGGCACTGCAGGCGGTCACCCAGTATCGGCCCCTGGGACAACGGCGCACCGCGGTGCGGGCAGTGGTCTTCGAGGGCATGGACGCTGCCGTCGTTGTCGCGCCACAGCGCGATCTTGTAGCCCAGGCGGCGAATCGAGAGGGGTTTCTCGCCGAGCAGCTCCGACGGTAAAACCGGGAACCAGAGGTCTTTCAGGCCGTTGGCCAGGTGGTTTTCAACAGGGTCGACGGTAATCTGCATGTTCATCTTGTTCTACCTCCGGCGGGTCATTCGCCCAGCCGTGCCATCAGGGTTTTGAAAGTGTCTTCGGTCCATTCACCGCTGGTCAGCGGGCAGGGCGGGCCGGCCAGGTTCAGGTGCGCAACCAATTCGCCCAGTTCGCTCACGCCGTTGCCGTAGGCGCGTTCGATCGAGTCGCCGAGCAGGTCTTCGAACGGCGTGTTGGGGCGTTTACGGGCCTGGTGCGGCTGCAGGTAAACCTCGGGTGTGCTCATGGGATTGGCCTCAATTGTTCTTGGGTTTGTCGGTGAGGAACTTGCCTTGCGGTGCTTCGATATGCTGCTGGCGCCGGGTGTTGCCATCGATGCCACCGGCGATCGCCCATTCGGCAAACACGGTCGGGCCGGGTTCGAATTCGCGCGGTTGCCAGTCGCCGGTCAGTTGGTCTTCGTCGGCGTAGTACTCGACCAGTGCGCCTGCGGGGTTCTTGAAGTACCAGAAGAACGCCGACGACACCGGGTGCCGGCCCGGGCCGATTTCGGTGGCCCAGCCACAGCGGGAAATGTGCATGCCGCCGCCGAACACTTCATGCAGGTCGCGCACGGTGAAGGCCACATGGTTGAGCCCGGCACGTGGGGCCGGCAGCTGCAGCATGAACAGGTCGTGGTGGCCGCCTTCCTCGGCGGTGCGCAGGAAGGCGCCGCGGTTGGGGTAGCGGTCCGAGGCCTGGAAGCCGAAACGCTCGTGGTAGAAGGCTTCGCAGGCATTCACATCCTTGACGAAGAACACCACGTGGCCCACTTCGATGGGCGTGGCGCGTTCGTAGACCGGCGCGGGCTTGTTGATCCGGCCCTTGCTCTGCCAGGTGTTGTGGCCGCTGCACTCGATGTCCAGCGCGCGCTTGCGGGTGACCTGCAGGCGGATCGCCAGGCCGTTGGGGTCGGTGCAACCGATGCGGCCGTTGCCTTCGACGAAGCCCGGGTCGTTGGCGATGCGCTGGCTGTACAGTGCCAGGTCTGCCAGGCTCTCGACGCCCCAGACCACTTCACGCACGGTCGAACCGGGCTCGATGGCTGGCGGCAGGCCAGGTTTGTCGAGGGCGGCCAGTACCACGCGGCAGCCGTTGAGGGTTTCGAAGACGACCTCGTCGGCCTGCTCGCTGACTTTGTTCAGGCCCCAGTCGGCGAAGAAGCGTGCGCAGGTGGCGAGGTCTTCCACGCCATAGGTGACTTCGTCGATGCCCAGTACGCTCATTGCCCTGCCTCCACGCCGGCCCAGGCCAGCGGCTGTTGGTTCATGCCCCAGTAGAGGCTTTTCTGTTCCATGTACTGCAGGATGCCCAGGCGGCCTTTTTCGCGGCCCAGGCCGCTGTCACGCCAGCCGCCGAATGGCGTCGAGATGGAAAACTGCTTGTAGGTGTTGATCCACACTGTGCCGGCCTGCAACTTGCGGCCTAGGGCCCAGGCGCGTTTGTAGTCGCGGCTCCAGATGCCGGCGGCCAGTGCGTAGAGGCTGTCGTTGGCCTGAGCCAGCAGTTCGTCTTCGCTGTCGAAGGGCATGGCCACCAGCACAGGGCCGAAGATCTCTTCCTGGCACACCTGCTGGTGGTTGCCCAAGCCTTCGAGGATGGTCGGCGGGTAGAAGTAGCCTGGGTCGAACAGCCCGCCGCGCGGGCGTTCACCGCCCAGGCGCAGGCGGCCACCTTCGGCCAGGCCCAGGGCTACGTAGCGCTCCACCGACTCACGGTGGGCAGCGCTGATCAGCGGGCCCATCTGCGTGCGCTCGTCGGCGGGGTCGCCCAGGCGCAGCTGCGCGGCAGCGTCGGTCAGGCGAGCCATGAACGGTTCGTACAGGGCGCGCGCAACGAATAGCCGCGACCCCGCGATGCAGGCCTCGCCAGAGGAGCTGAAGATGCCGTACAGCACACCGGCCACGGCGTGGTCGAGGTCGGCGTCGTCGAGGACGATGGTCGGCGACTTGCCGCCCAGCTCCAACGACACCGGCATCATCTTGTCGGCGGCAATATGGGCGATGTGCTTGCCGGTGCGGGTGCCGCCGGTGAACGACACGCGTTTGACCAGCGGGTGGCGGGTCAAGGCGTCACCGAGCAGCGAGCCCTTGCCCGGCAACACGCTGACCAGGCCCTTGGGCAGCCCGGCCTCTTCGCATATGTGGGCCAGTTGCAGGGCCAGCAGCGGGGTGATTTCCGCCGGTTTGATCACCACCGCGTTGCCGCCGGCCAGGGCCGGGGCAACCTTTTGCGCCTCGCTGGCGATGGGCGAGTTCCACGGTGTGATCGCTGCGACCACGCCCATGGGCTCGTACACGCTCATGCTGACGAAATCGCCGCGCGACGGTGTGATGGTTTCTTCCAGCGTTTCGCAGGCGGCGGCGAAGAACTGGAAGGTACCTGCCGCGCTGGCGACCAGCGCGCGGGTTTCATTGATCGGCTTGCCGTTGTCCTGGCGCTGCAATTGCGCCAGTTCTTCGCTGCGCTCACGTATCAGCCCGGCGATGCGGTACAGCACGGCCGCGCGTTCGTGCGGTTTGCGCTGCGCCCAGCCGCTGTGCAGGAAAGCCTGGTGCGCGCCCTGCACGGCGGCTTCGACATCTTCCAGGCTGGCGGCGTTGAGCCAGGCCACCGGCTCGCCGGTGGCCGGGTAGCGGGTGGCGTAGCGTTCGCCGCCGCCCAGGCGCCAGGTGCCAGCGATGCAGATGGGTAAGGTCTGTTCCTGTGTCATTGGCAGTCCCCTAGATGGATATGGCATGGGCGTGGTTGCCGAGGGCACGCACCACGCTGTAGACGGTCAGTGCCGAGGTCTTCGGGTTGGCAGCCAGCGGTTTGCCGCGCAGGCTCATCTCGAAGCGGCCAAAGGCGCCGCAGGCTTCGACCTGGTGCACGTTTTCTTCGCTGTGCGGGTCGGCGATCAGGGTCACGCGGGTGCGGTCCAGGCCGAGCCCTGCCAGCGAGAGGGTGGCCGCGACGTTGGCGTTCTTGGGGTACAGCCGCGCCGCCTCACGGGCGCTGCCGTCGAAGATCACTGTCGCTTCGCTGAGGCTGTCCAGCGTGCACACCTGTTCGGCAGGGGTGTGCTTCCAGGCCTGTGCCGGCTTGCGGCCGATGTAGGCGACAGCGTCGAGGCCGCCGACCTTGGCCGCCGACAGGGCGTCGATGCCACCGATGGCGCCTGGCAACAGCTCGATCCGCGTATTGCCGCGTGCCGCTGCCGCCTCCAGGCGCTCGACCAGGCCGGGCTCGGACAGCGCGCCGACCGAGACGATCAGGCAGGCGATGCCCCGCTCCAGCGCTGGCAGCACGTGCTCCTCAATCGCCTTGTGGCCCGCGCACTCGACCAGCAGGTCGGGGCACGCTTCTGCGGGCAGGGCTGTGAGTACCTGTGGTGCCTGGCGAAGGCTGCTCAGGCGTTGGCGCACCAGGTCTTCGGAGCCGGCAGAGGCAATCACCGCGTCAACGCACAGTTGCGGGTCTTGCTCCAGCAGTTCGAGCACGCCGACGCCAATGGCGCCGCAGCCGATCATGGTGATATGCAACATGGCGGGGTCCTCAGGCCGTAGCCTTCTGCGCCTTGGTTTCGCTGTTGGGCGGGCCGGCGAACTGGGTGGCGAAGCCGCCGACGCTGAGCATGTCCACTTCCAGCAGGAACGGGCCTTGTTCGCCCAGGGCACCTTCGAGCACGTTGCCGAAATTGTTCAGGTCGCTGACCAGGCCATGGCGCAGGCCGAGCGATTCGGCGAGCTTGCTGTAGTCGGGCGTATGCAGTTCGACGTAGGCATGGCGTGCGCCGTAGATGGCATCCTGGATGTTGCGGATCACGCCGTAGCGCTGGTCGTTCATCAGTAGGATGACCACGTTGGCCTTCTCCTGGACCAGCGTTGCCAGTTCACCCAGGTTGAGGATGAAACCACCGTCGCCTGCCAGGGCAAACACCTTGCGCCCCGGTGCGGTTTCCGCCGCTGCTACCGCCGCGCCAATGCCCATGGCCAGGCCCTGGCCGATGCCGCCACCGAGGGCGTGCACGCCGGACAGCGGGTGGTAAAGGTTGAGCAGGCGGTTGCCCCAGATGCTGTTGGACAGGGTCACGTCGCGCACCCAGGTAAAGTTGCGCCCGGTTTGCGCTTGCAACTGTTCGACCAGCGCCGAGTACGGGCCAAGGTCGGCGACCAATTGCTTGCGCGCTTGCTCGCGCACGGCCTTGAGCTCGGCCAGGAAGTTCGGGTCGATGTTCAGGCGGCCCTGCAGGCGGTCGGCCAGGCCTTCCAGGGCCAGGGCGGCGTCACCGCAGACGAACAGGTCACTGGGGTAGCTGCGGCCTTCAATAGCCGGGTTGACGTCGATGCGCAGGGTGGTGCGCGGCAGCTTCAGGGCATATTTGAAGGTCTCGTTGCTGCGCAGGCGCGAGCCCGCCACCACCAGCGCGTCGCAGGTCTGCATGAAGCCTTCGACCAGCTTGTTCTGCGAGAACGCGCCCAGGCAGCGTTCGTCGTCCTCGTTGACCACGCCACGGCCTTGGGTCGAGGTAATAACGCCGACACCCATGTCCAGCAGGCGCTTGACCTGTGCGCCCGCATGCCGGGCGCCGCCGCCCAGCCACAGCAGAGGACGGGTGGCGTTGGCCAGGCGCTCGGCCACCAGGTCGAGGGCTTCGGCGGCGGGGGCGGCGACCGGGATCGGCAGCGGTGACAGGTCGGTCGGCATGGGAATGAAGGCCGACTGGATATCGATCGGGATCTCCACACTGACCGGGCCGGTGGGCGCGGTCAGGGCCGTCTGCACAGCCAGCTTCAGGGTACTGAGTGCGGTCTCGATACTGCGTACGCGGAATGCTGCCTTGGACACCGCCTTGAGCATGGTCAGCTGGTCGCGCGCTTCGTGGATGTAGGCCAGTTCCTGGTCCAGGTACGGGGTTTCGATCTGCCCGGTGATGTGCAGCAGCGGCGTACCGGCGGTGAGTGCTTCGACCATCGCCCCGGCAGCGTTGCCGGCGGCGGTTCCGGTGGAAGTCAGGCACACCCCCAGGCCACCGCTGCTGCGGGCGTAGGCGTCAGCCATGTTGGTTGCCCCGGCTTCACCGCGGGCCATTACGAAGCGGATGTTGCCGCGCACGGCGAAGGCATCGAGGATCGGCATGTTGTGGATCGAGATCACGCCGAACGCCGCCTTGACGTCGCATTGCTCGAGGAACGCGGTGATGACGGCACCGACGGTGACAGTGTTTTCGTTACGCATGGCGAGACAGGCCTCCGGATACATCGATATGACTGCCAGTGGTGTAGGCCGACAGGGGGGAGGCGAGGAACAGGATGGCCTGCGCCGCTTCCTTCGGCAGGCCAAGGCGGCCCAGGGGAATTTGTTTGCGTTGCGCCAGCTGCGC
>Ga0213827_1001910_pt1 | contig 11283 bp, 9 predicted proteins | sample MC6MC0898MG_FD_180669 | JGI IMG/M metagenome (GOLD analysis project Ga0213827, IMG submission 180669) | Enriched soil aggregate microbial communities from Iowa State University, Ames, United States - MC6-MC0898-MG | ecosystem: Environmental > Terrestrial > Soil > Unclassified | place: USA: Iowa...
TATATAGCGGTGCCGCGTCAGCTGGCTGTCGCGTTTTTTATTTCGATATTCAGGAATTTTCCGATCCATGGGCAAATCGCTGGTCATTGTGGAATCCCCGGCTAAGGCCAAGACAATCAACAAGTACCTGGGCAGCCAGTACGTGGTGAAGTCGAGTATCGGCCATATCCGAGACCTGCCCACCAGCGGTTCGGCTAGCGCCAGCAAAGAGCCAGCCGCCAAGCGCGGCAAGGCAGCTGCTGGTGAAGTGCCGGCGCTGTCGCCTAAGGAAAAGGCGCGCAAGCAACTGGTTGCGCGCATGGGTGTCGATCCGGACCATGGCTGGAAAGCCAAGTACGAGATCCTCCCGGGCAAGGAAAAGGTCATTGAAGAACTGCGTCGGCTCGCCAAGGACGCCGACACCATCTATCTCGCAACGGACTTGGACCGCGAAGGGGAAGCCATTGCCTGGCACCTGCGCGAAGCCATCGGTGGGGATGAGAGTCGCTACAAGCGCGTGGTGTTCAACGAAATCACCAAGAAGGCGATCCAGGAAGCCTTCTCGCAGCCAGGCGAGCTGGATATCGACCGGGTCAACGCCCAGCAGGCGCGGCGTTTCCTCGATCGCGTCGTGGGCTACATGGTCTCGCCGCTGCTGTGGTCGAAGATCGCCCGTGGCCTGTCGGCTGGCCGTGTCCAGTCGGTTGCCGTGAAGCTGGTGGTGGAGCGTGAGCGCGAGATTCGTGCGTTCAACCCCGAAGAGTACTGGGAAGTCCACGCTGACCTGGGCACCGCCAAGGGTGCCAATGTGCGTTTTGAAGTGGCCCGTGAAAACGGCGAAGCCTTCAAGCCGCTCAACGAAGCCCAGGCCATGGCGGCCCTGGAAAAGCTCAAGTCGTCCAGCTATACCATCGCCAAGCGTGAAGACAAGCCGACCAGCAGCAAGCCGTCGGCCCCGTTCATCACCTCCACCCTGCAGCAGGCCGCCAGTAACCGCCTGGGCTTCGGGGTGAAGAAAACCATGATGATGGCCCAGCGTCTGTATGAAGCCGGCTACATCACGTATATGCGTACCGACTCGACCAACCTCTCGGCCGATGCCGTGGCGATGGCGCGCACTTACATCGAAGGCGAGTTCGGCGGCAAGTACCTGCCGGAAACCCCGAATGTCTACAGCAGCAAGGAAGGCGCCCAGGAGGCTCACGAAGCGATTCGTCCTTCCGACGTGAATACCGACCCAAGCAAGCTGTCGGGCATGGAACGTGATGCTGAGCGTCTCTACGAGCTGATCTGGCGCCAGTTCGTCGCCTGCCAGATGCTACCGGCCAAATACCTGTCGACCACCGTCAGCGTCGCTGCCAGTGGCTTCGAGCTGCGTGCCAAGGGCCGTATCCTGAAGTTCGACGGCTACACCCGCGTGATGCCGCAAATGGCCAAGCCGGGCGACGATGACGTGCTGCCGGACATGGCCCAGGGCGACGTGCTGAAGCTGATCAAGCTTGATCCAAGTCAGCACTTCACCAAGCCGCCGGCGCGCTACTCGGAAGCGAGCCTGGTCAAGGAAATGGAAAAACGCGGTATCGGTCGCCCATCGACCTATGCGGCAATCATTTCGACCATCCAGGACCGTGGCTACGTCGCGCTGCACAACCGTCGTTTCTATTCGGAAAAAATGGGTGACATCGTCACCGAGCGTCTGTCCGAGAGCTTCTCCAACCTCATGGACTACGGCTTTACCGCCGGCATGGAAGAGAACCTTGATGACGTCGCTCAGGGCGAACGTGACTGGAAAAACGTGCTGGACGAGTTCTACGGCGACTTCAAGAAGAAGCTTGAGGTGGCCGAGAGTCCGGAGCACGGCATGCGGGCCAACCAACCGGTAATGACCGATATCCCTTGCGTGACCTGCGGTCGCCCGATGCAGATCCGTACCGCGTCGACCGGCGTGTTCCTCGGTTGCTCGGGCTACAGCCTGCCGCCGAAAGAACGCTGCAAGGCCACCGTCAACCTGGTGCCGGGCGATGAAATCGCCGCGGACGACGAGGGTGAGTCCGAATCCCTGGTACTGCGCGGCAAGCACCGTTGTCCGATCTGCAGCACCGCGATGGATGCTTACCTGCTGGATGAGAAGCGCAAGCTGCACATCTGCGGTAACAACCCCGATTGCGATGGCTACGAGATCGAGCAGGGCAGCTACCGGATCAAGGGCTACGAAGGCCCGAGCCTGGAATGCGACAAGTGTGGCAGCGAAATGCAGCTCAAGACCGGCCGTTTCGGCAAGTTCTTCGGCTGTACCAACGCCACCTGCAAGAACACCCGCAAACTGCTGAAAAGCGGTGACGCGGCGCCGCCGAAGATGGACCCGGTGAAGATGCCCGAGCTCAAGTGCGAGAAGGTCAACGACACCTATATCCTGCGCGACGGTGCTTCCGGCCTGTTCCTGGCGGCCAGCCAGTTCCCGAAAAATCGCGAGACCCGTGCCCCGCTGGTGATCGAGATCGTGCCCCACAAGGACGAGATCGATCCCAAGTACCACTTCCTCTGTGAAGCGCCGAAGAAGGATCCGGATGGCCTGCCAACCGTGATTCGCTACAGCCGCAAGACCAAGGAGCAGTACGTGCAGACTGAAGTCGAGGGCAAGCCAACCGGTTGGAAGGCCTTCTACGACGGCGGCAAATGGGTGGTTGAAGACAAGCGCGTAGCCAAGTAAGCCGGCAGCGCGTTACCCCCAGGCCGCATGCCTACCTTCGGGTGGGTATGCGGCCTTTGTTTTGGGCTTGCGGATGCCTTGTCTGATCCACGACACTGTCAGGCCAGCATCACGCGTTCTATTTCGTAGTGGAGACTGCCGTCATGGCCTTTGAGCTCTATACCCGTACCAACCAGAAAATCTACTTCGCCGGCCTGTCGCTAGAGGCCCTGGCCCGAGCGGAAGACGGGCGGGCGATGAACTCCCCGGCGCTGATCCAGGCCGGGCGCGAGTCAGCGCTGTTTCACCTGTACGGCGCATTGCTGGGGCTGTGCCATGAGATCGCCGGGTTCTACCGCCTGCCGCAGGCCAATGCACCTCGGGCGGAGCTATTGCTGACCCCTGAGGTGCTCGAGACCCTGGCCATTCCAGAGCTGGCGGAAATGGTCGAGCTGGCACGTAACCGTGAAACCTGGCTGGCCAAACTGCTGGCGGCTCATACCGCCCTGTTCCAGCCGCCTCGTGCGCCGCACAAGCCCAAGGGCGACGTGACGCAACCGTTGATCGTGGCGGTGAGTCTCGATGAGGAGCCTGAAGAGGCGTTGAGCAGGGAAGAACTGGAAAGCTGGCGGCAGAACCTCAAGAGCCTGGCGCTGCGTTTCCGCGAAGGCTTGAACGAGTGCTGAAACACCCCGCAGGAAGCTGAGCGACCCGGGGTCAGGGATGATCTCAAACCATGGTTTCGGTTACATGCTGTCGGTCAAGATCCTGAGCGAAGCAGCACCGATGCCTATATAATCCCCGCCTTTCGTGGAGAACAGACCTTTATGCCAACGTCCTTTCTAGAAATTGTCGAACTGCCAGACGGCCGAATTGAACTGCGCAGGGCTGAGGACGAGGGTTCCCTGGTGACGCTGGACTTCTCGGAGGATGCCAAGGCGTTCCTGCAAGGCCAGCACGTTGAAGTCGCCAAAGCGATGTTGAGCGTGGGTGTGCAGATGGCTGGGCGCCTGGTTGAAGGCGATTTTGAAAAGGAAGAGGGGCCGCGGATTCTGCATTGATTCCGTCCGTCGGCTTTTTTTCGTAAGTATCCTTACAGATCTTCGTTACAGATTGGCTTCTCTGCCCTGGAGAAGCCCTGCGTCTAACGCGCGCGCCCAGGCTGTCAATTAGCCCAATCGAATATTCAGACTTTGTGCATCGCCGATACGTGCGGCGCCGATCAACTGTTGCCGTGCGCTGCTGTTCAGCGGGTTCAGCCAGCTGACAACGGTATGGCTGCGGCCCAGGCGCAAGGCTTCGCAAGCCAGTTGCTGGGCGCTTTGCGTGCCGCGCGGGTGGAGCAGGAGAATGCGCTCGCGGTTCAGGCCTGCATCGCGCAGCCAGGCTTGGGTCAGGCTGGCTGGAGGGGCGATGAGGGTCAGCCAGCGGGCGTCCTGGTCCTGGCTCAGTTCCCTGAGGATAGGTGCCAGGAGGCTCAGGCAGTTCCCGGCCGCACCACGTAGAGACAGCTCGCTGAACGCTTCGGGTTCGGCGCTCCAGGGCGCCTCGACCACGTCTTTGAGGATCGGCGCCAGTGGCTGGGCCATGAACGCTTCGAACAACGGCAGTTGGGCGGGCTGTGGTGTGTGGGGGAACTGCATAACGCCTCCTTTATCGGCGAATGACGCCGACACTCAAGCCTTCGATCACCAGGTCCTGATCTTTCAGGTTCACTTCGATCGGGGCGAACTCGGGGTTTTCGGCAATCAGCCAGACCTTGCTGCCATCACGCTTGAAGCGTTTGACGGTGACTTCATCGCCAATGCGCGCGACGACAATCTGGCCATTGCGGGCCTCGCGAGTGGTGTGGACGGCCAGCAGGTCGCCGTCGAATATCCCTACGTCCTTCATGCTCATGCCGTGCACGCGCAACAGGTAGTCGGCGCGCGGATGAAAGAAGGTTGGGTTGATGTTGCAGGATTCTTCTATGTGCTGCTGGGCGAGAATCGGCGCACCGGCGGCGACCCGGCCAATGATCGGCAGGGTGGATTCATCGGCCTTGGCCTCGAAGCCGGGGATACGAATGCCGCGCGAGGCGCCGGGGGTCATTTCGATAGCGCCCTTGCGAGCCAGGGCCTTGAGGTGTTCTTCCGCCGCATTGGGCGATTTGAAGCCGAGCTCCAAGGCGATTTCCGCACGGGTGGGCGGATAACCGTTGTCTTCGAGGCAACGTTTGATAAAAGCCAGAATCTCAGCTTGGCGTGGCGTCAGTTTTAGCATCTCGATCGCTCTGTCTTTTTATACAGTGACTGGGATTATATACAGTGGAATGATCTTGGCAATCCTCCTTTTTGCGGTGACCGCCGGACGGTCAACTGACAGTTCGCCACTGCCGGTGTTGTAGGACTGGCTACAGCCAGCGGCTTGTATGGTTAAATAGCTGACTGACCGTTCCCAAAACGAACGGGCAGACTTGACAACCCACAGGCTGAAACGTATGTTTCAAACAAGTGTTTGTCAGGCGGAGTAGCCATGGCCCAGTCGGAAACCGTAGAACGCATTCTTGATGCTGCCGAGCAGTTGTTCGCGGAAAAAGGTTTTGCCGAAACTTCATTGCGGCTGATCACCAGCAAGGCTGGGGTCAACCTGGCTGCGGTGAACTATCATTTCGGCTCCAAGAAGGCCTTGATCCAGGCAGTCTTCTCGCGTTTTCTCGGGCCGTTCTGCACCAGCCTCGATCGTGAGCTGGAGCGTCGTTCCGCCAAGCCGGACAACAAGCCGAGCCTGGAAGAACTGCTGGAAATCCTCGTCGAACAAGCCCTGGTGGTCCAGCCACGCAGCGGCAATGACCTGTCGATCTTCATGCGCTTGCTTGGCCTGGCGTTCAGCCAGAGCCAGGGGCACTTGCGGCGTTACCTGGAAGACATGTACGGCAAGGTGTTTCGCCGCTACATGACACTGGTCAACGAAGCTGCTCCGCGTATCCCACCCATCGAGCTGTTCTGGCGCGTGCACTTCATGCTGGGTGCCGCGGCATTCAGCATGTCCGGGATCAAGGCGTTGCGTGCGATTGCCGAGACCGATTTCGGCGTCAATACCTCAATCGAACAGGTGATGCGCCTGATGGTGCCATTCCTGGCCGCGGGCATGCGCGCGGAAACCGGCGTCACCGACGCCAGCATGGCTGCCGCGCAACTGCGCCCACGCAGCAAGTCGGTACCGGCCGCCGCCAAGGTTTAGCCGCGTATGGCTGGGCGCGGCAGCGGACATCCGCTAAGCTAGCCGCCCATGCCGACTGCCGTTTCAACCCTGTCCCCTGTTTCCCCGACCGCGCTCCTTTTGCCGGGCATTGCCTGTGGCGAGGAAGTGGCGCGGCTGCACCGGGTCGGGGACTTTCAAGACGCGCCGCCGCGCGCGCATTTCGAGATCAAGGAACTTTTATGACTGCTGGCCTGCAAGGCTCGTTGATGGTGGACGTCGCCGGTACCTGGCTGACGGCTGAAGATCGCCAACTGTTGCGTCAGCCCGAAGTGGGCGGCCTGATCATTTTTGCCCGCAATATCGAGCATCCACGCCAGGTGCGCGAGTTGAGCGCAGCGATCCGCGCCGTGCGTCCCGACCTGTTGCTGGCAGTGGACCAGGAGGGTGGTCGGGTGCAGCGTCTGCGCCAGGGTTTTGTCCGGCTGCCGGCGATGCGGGCGATTGCCGATAACCCGAACGCCGAGTACCTGGCCGAGCAGTGTGGCTGGATCATGGCTACCGAGGTGCTGGCCGTGGGCCTGGACCTGAGCTTTGCCCCGGTGCTGGACCTCGACTATCAGCGCAGTGCAGTGGTTGGCACGCGCTCCTTCGAGGGGGATCCCGAGCGCGCTGCCTTGCTCGCCGGGGCGTTCATGCGTGGCATGAACCAGGCTGGCATGGCTGCCACCGGCAAGCACTTTCCGGGGCATGGCTGGGCCGAGGCGGATTCCCACGTGGCGATCCCCAATGATGAGCGCAGTCTGGAGCAGATCCGCGCCCACGACCTGGTGCCGTTCGCCCGCTTGAGCAAGCAACTGGCGGCAGTGATGCCGGCCCACGTCATTTACCCGCAGGTCGACTCGCAACCCGCAGGCTTTTCACGCCGCTGGCTGCAGGACATATTGCGTGGCGAGTTGCAGTTTGATGGGGTGATTTTCAGTGACGACCTGTCGATGGCCGGTGCTCACGTGGTGGGAGATGCCGCCAGTCGCATCGAGGCGGCACTGACTGCCGGTTGCGACATGGGCCTGGTGTGCAATGACCGGGCCGCGGCCGAGCTGGCACTGACTGCGGCGCAACGCTTGAAGGTCAAGCCGTCTGCGCGCATTGCGCGGATGCGCGGCCAGGCGTTCGCCAGCACCGACTATCGCCAGGATCCACGCTGGCTCACCGCCTTGGGTGCGCTCAGGGAGGCGCAGTTGATCGATTGAGGGCTGGGTGCCGCGTACCGAGGTGAGCCCATCGCGAGCAGGCCGCAAGCGGGCGCTCGCTCCCACATTAAGTGCTGCATTGATCCTGTGGGAGCCTGCTCGCGATGGCGATCTGTCAGGTTTCGCTAGACCTTCGACTTGTCCGGCAGCGGCGCAAACAGGGCGTCAATGTCATCGCTCTGCAGCTTCCAGTCGCCAGTGGTGCGGCCATCCAGCACGCCGGCGGCGAGGTCGGATTTTTCCTTTTGCAGGTGCTGGATTTTCTCCTCGACCGTGCCGCGGGCGATCATCTTGTAGACGAACACCGGTTTTTCCTGGCCGATCCGGTACGCGCGGTCCGTGGCCTGGTTTTCGGTGGCCGGGTTCCACCACGGGTCGTAGTGAATCACGGTGTCGGCTTCCGTCAGGTTCAGGCCCACGCCGCCAGCCTTGAGGCTGATCAGAAAGATCTGACGCTTGCCGCTTTGAAAATCCTTCACCGGGCTGCGCCGATCCCGGGTTTGCCCGGTCAGCAGCGCGTAGGCGATGCCGCGTTTTTCCAGCTCCTGCTCGATCAGCGAGAGCATTGAGGTGAACTGGGAAAACAGCAGGATCTTGCGGCCTTCCTCGAACAGCTCTTCGAGCATCTCCATCAGGCTGTCGAGCTTGCCCGAGGTGCTGCCGCGGGTGGGCAAGGCGGCTTCATTGACCAGGCGCAGGTCGCAGCACACCTGACGCAACTTGAGCAGCGCCTCGAGAATGATGATCTGGCTGCGGGCCACGCCTTTGCGGGTGATTTCGTCGCGCACCTTCTTGTCCATGGCCAGGCGCATGGTTTCGTAAACGTCGCGCTGGGCCTCGTTGAGGTCGACCCAGTGGATGATTTCGGTTTTTGGCGGCAGTTCGGTGGCCACCTGTTCCTTGGTGCGGCGTAGCAGGAAGGGTTTGATCCGGCCGTTGAGGTGCTGCAGGCGGACGTCGCTGGCGTGCTTTTCAATCGGCACGCGGTAGTCGCGGTTGAAGCTTTTGACATCCCCCAGCCAGCCGGGCAGCAGGAAGTGGAACAGTGACCACAGTTCGCCCAGGTGGTTTTCCAGGGGCGTGCCGCTGAGGCACAGGCGTTGCCGGGCATTCAGCTCGCGGGCCGCTTGCGCCGCCTTGCTGGTGGGGTTCTTGATGTACTGCGCTTCGTCGAGCACCAGGATGTGCAGGGGTTGCCGGGCCAGACGCTCGACATCCTTGGGCAGCAGCGCATAGGTGGTGAGGATCAGGTCGTAGTCGGCCAGGTGATCGAAGTGTTTTTTGCGCGCGGCGCCATACAGTGCCAGGACCTTGAGCTGGGGTGCGAAGTGTGCGGCTTCGTCGAGCCAGTTGGGAATCAGGCTGGTGGGCATCACCACCATGCACGGCCGGTCGAGGCGTCCGGCGTTTTTCTCGGTCAGTACGTGGGCCAGGGTCTGCAGGGTCTTGCCCAGCCCCATGTCGTCCGCCAGGATCCCGCCGACTTCCAGTTGCCGCAGCGATTGCATCCAGCTCAGGCCTTCCAGCTGGTAGGGGCGTAGCGTCGCGTTGAGACCGGCCGGGGGCTCGGCGCTGTAGTCCTTGATGTCCCGCAGGCGCTGGGCGAAGGAGCGGATGTGCTCGCCACCTTCCCATAGCAGTGGCAGGTCTTCCAGTGGGTTGAGGCGCGTGGCATCGGCGCTGCTCAGGCGCAGGCTGGTTTCGCCGGGTTCCTGCAGGTAGAACTCGCCCAGGGTCGCCAATACCGGCTTCAGGCGGCCGAACGGCAGTGCCACTTGCAGCGGGCCCTGCTCGGAGTTGGGGCGGTGGGGAATGTTTACCAGGATCAACTCGTCGTCGCGGCGCCGGGCCAGGCGTTCCGGGTTGAGGATTTCGGTGTGCGAGCGCATCAGGTTGAGCAGGATCGGCAGCAGGCTCAGGCGCTCGCCATTGACGATGATCCCCAGTTCGAGGTCGAACCAGTCGCGCTCCGGCGCCTCATCGACCTTGGCGTACCAGTCGTCGACGGTGGTCAGGTCGAAACCGAAGTCCTCGTCGATCTCCAGCTCCCAGCCCTGGCTGCGCAGCTTGGGCAGCTCATTGAGGGTGAAGGTCAGCCAGGCGCTGTCATTGACCATCTCATAGAGCTCGCCGGCACTTTCCGGCAGGGCCTTGCTTTGGCGGGTCGCAACCTTGAAGCCGAGGATGCGCAACTGCTCGCGGTAGGTCTTTTCCACTTCCGGCTGGCGCTTGATGCGCAGGGTCTGGTGTTCCTGGCGGATCAGCACGTCGCTGTTTTTCTGCCCGCTGACGTATTCGTCAAGGTAGCTGAACGACAATGCCGCGCGGTGCTGGATGTAGCGCTGCATCTTGCCATTGCGTGGTTCGAAGGCGCTGAACTCGACGCTGGCCAGCCATAGACGTGGCAGCGGCTGCACATTGTCCAGCACCTGCTGTGGCAGCGGCGCGGGCGCGCGGTTCTCCAGGACGGCCTGGAGTTTTTCCAGGAGCAGGGCGTCCTTGGCGGCGGCCGGGTACTCCAGGGTGTCCTGGACTTTGAGCAGCACGGCGGCGCAATGCTTGCAGTTGACCCGTACCGGGCAACTGCAGGTGGCTTCCACCAGTAGCAAGGTGTTCTTGGCGGACTCGCGCAGGGTGATGGTCTGGCGGTAGACATTGCCGCCAGAGCCTTCGCAACTGGCGGTGAGGGTGCTGTCGCCGGCTTCGACGATCCTGACGCGGTTCTCCAGGGCGTAGCGGCGGCCGCGCTCCAGGCTCTGTTCCTTGAATCGACTGACCCAGGAAGGGGCCAGGGGTTTGCTCAGGCTCGGGGGCATAGGGACTTCAATCAGTCCGGTACGACATCAGGGGCTTGTTGCCGGGCAGGTGCCGTCAGCGAGGTGATCTTGATCAGCAGGCCCAGGTGGCCGTTGTCGAGAAAGTTCAGTTGGCCATTTTTGGTGTGGCTTTGCTGTTGCAGGCGTTCGCTGGCGCTGACCAGTCCATCGCTGCTGAACTGATTGACCCAGAAGCTGGCGTTGACGTCGGTAAACCGACCCAGCTTGAGATCCAGAGTGCCCTCGATCGGGAAGTGCCCGTACTGCTCTTCGCCGTCGCTGATCGCCACTTTGCTCGAAGTCTCGCCGAGGTTCTGCTGCCAGGTTTTATGCAGCAGCACGCTGTAGTCGGCACTGGCGCCGAGCTTTTGCACTTCGGCGTTGAGCGCCGGAGTGCGTTGGCTGTCGGCGCTGATCGACTGTGCCCCGGCGGCCCAGTCTTCCGGTGCGGCGCGGCTGGCGACGGCGGGTACGGCGTTCTGGCGAACCAGGATCATTTCTACCTGGTAGAGGCTGTCGGCAAACGCCGTCGGGGCGACCAGCGTAAGCAACAGGGTCAGTGAGCGAAACAGGCGCATGCGGCGTCCTTCAAGCAGTTTTCGGGATGAGGCGCTCAAGCAGCGCCTCTACAGTGTTGAAGCGCTCTTCCGGGCGCTCCATCGGCACCTGGAACTTGAACATCGTGGCGCCTTCGAATTTGTAGCGTTTGGGCTGGCTCTGGATCAGCTTGATCAGGGTCAGCGGGTCGACTGGCGTTTGCGAGTCGAATTCGATACGGCCACCCTGGGGGCCGCCATCGATCTTCTTGATGCCCAGTTGTTCGGCCTGCAGTTTAAGCGCGGTGATGCGCACCAGGTTCTTGGTCGGCTCCGGGAGCAGGCCGAAGCGGTCGATCATCTCCACTTGCAGGTCCTTGAGGCCTTCCTCGTCCGTGGCCGAGGCAATGCGTTTGTACAGGATCAGGCGCGCGTGAACGTCCGGCAGATAGTCCTCGGGGATCAGCGCCGGCACCCGCAGGTTGACCTCCGGACCACCGCCCAAGGGCTGGTCGAGGTTCGGTTGCTCGCCCTTGCGGATTGACTTCACGGCCCGTTCGAGCATTTCCATGTACAGGGTAAAGCCGACGGCCTGGATCTGCCCGCTCTGGCCGTCGCCCAGCAGCTCGCCGGCGCCACGGATTTCCAGGTCGTTGGTGGCCAGTACGAAACCGGCGCCGAGGTCCTGGGTATTGGCGATCGCTTCTAGGCGTTTTTCCGCGTCCGTGGTGATCTGCTGGCGCGGCGGTGTCAGCAGGTAGGCGTAAGCCTGGTGGTGACTGCGTCCGACGCGGCCGCGCAATTGGTGCAGTTGCGCCAGGCCGAACTTG
>Ga0213827_1001911_pt1 | contig 11280 bp, 7 predicted proteins | sample MC6MC0898MG_FD_180669 | JGI IMG/M metagenome (GOLD analysis project Ga0213827, IMG submission 180669) | Enriched soil aggregate microbial communities from Iowa State University, Ames, United States - MC6-MC0898-MG | ecosystem: Environmental > Terrestrial > Soil > Unclassified | place: USA: Iowa...
GGTGTGAGCAGTGGTACGTTGCGCTACACGCCGGTGTAGCTCAGTCGGTAGAGCAGCGCACTCGTAACGCGAAGGTCGCAGGTTCGATTCCTGTCTCCGGCACCAGTTCAGGTTCCAGCGAAGGCTACCAAAATCTCTGGAACCCCCGTAAAACCCGCCTTCTGGCGGGTTTTTTCGTTATCGCGTTCCGTCGGGATCCGACAACTGCCAGCCGATTTAGGGGTAACGTTTGGGATAAAGTCGATTCGATAAAGGGGTTTACCCTTATGGCTCGTACTACTGCTCCCCTGACCGACACCGCATGCCGTTCGGCCAAACCTACTGACCACCCCTACAAGCTTTTCGACGGTGACGTCTTAACCTCCTCGTTTATCCCAATGGCCGCAAAGGCTGGCGCTTCCGGTATGTGAAACCGGATGGGCGAGAGGGGCTGACCTCGTTTGGCAACTATCCTGTCATCGGTCTTGCAGATGCTCGGCAGAAGCGTCTGGAGACTAAGCGGATGCTGGCTGAAGGCATTGATCCAATTGCGTCCAAGCAGCAGGCCAAGGCCGAGGCGGTTGTCAGAGGCCACACATTCGAACGCGTTGCCTTGGACTGGCATAAGGAAATGTCCGTGAAGTGGGCGCCGGGCCATTCTAGGACTGTGTTGAGTCGCTTAAAGACTCACGTATTCCCGCTGCTCGGCGCACGCGCCATCGTTGATCTGGATACCTTCGACCTCATGCAGCCGCTGGAAACCGGACTTTCCAGCAATCGCTCACGCATCAGATTCAACAGCGGCTGGACATGTTCGCTGCATTGGATAATCCAGTGCGCCAGTGTCTGTCGTGGAATGTCGATCCCGTGCCGGCTCAGGACACTTTCAAAACGGTACAGCGGCAACAGTTCCGAGCTGATGGCAGAGTACAAAGAAACCATGAGTAACTGGGCAACTGATAAGGCAGACCTGGAGGGCAAGCGCAAGGTGCTGAACACTCGGTTGGCGGAAACTAAGAGCCAGTCCGAGAAGATGATTGCTGATGCTCGTCAGGCTGAGGAGGAAGCTGCACGGGCTTATGCTCAGGCGGTCGCCTGGAGCGACGTAGATGGTGAGAAAGAAGCTGCAGATGACGCGTAAAAAGTGGCGAAGGCCTTGAGCTTAGCGCTGGAGCACCAGCACCGCCAAGGCTTGATGATCGCTGCGATGGAGCAGGAAATTGAAACCATCGATGTGCACATCCAGAAAGCCGGTCAGGAAATTCTCAAGGCTGAACGCGTGGCTGTCGTGGTTGCTCTGGAGCGTCTCGAGGAGCAGTGGGGCGCGTCGCTACAAGAGCTTGTTGACTTGGGGGCAAAGCTTTACGCAGCTAAGCGCTATCTGGGGCGCGAAGGAATGGCCTTTCATCGCTTCCATGTCTGCGGTCAGGTGGAGAGCGATATCCAATGGGATGATACAAAATTGGCGGCGCTGAGCTACAAGTATTCCGTAGCGCAGATCGATTGATATCGAGTCTCCCGCTTTAGATAATATAAACAAGGTCGCGTAAGTAAGCGTCAAGCGCATCACGTTAATCTCTTTAACGTGATACGCTGTCGGGGGTTTCGTTATTAATTATGGGCTAAGCCATAAAAAATTTATGCATGATACGATCTAAGCGACTATGTTTTGCTCGTAGGCAGTGCCTTGGAAAAATGACATTTTTCAATCCTAGGTTGAATTCTTCGCTTGGCGCGTTCTGGGCCTTGATCTTCTCCGGATCGGTGCGCGAGCACGATTGCCTACAGGGGTACGCTTATCTAAGTCTAGAGTCATCTCCCTAGCTTGTGGCATGTTGAATTCCAGCATCCGCTCAAAAAGTATAGACCCAGCCACTCGTTCCGATGGTCCCATATCTTGCAGCTGTAGCGCGATGTCAATTAGCCACTCGGTATTTAAGTACCATGATGTGGAAATATTTCCCATTTGGTTGCCGGCAACATCTAACAGGGCATGAGCTAATTGGCTAACGCGCTCTGGGTCGAAAGGCAGTACCTTGACGAGTTTCTCAGGAAAGTGTTCGGCCCGATCGTTCTTCAAAACTTCAGGGAAGGCGGCAAGGGCATCCAAAAGTTCTACCGTTTCAATATCTGCGACAAAGCCATCATTGAGGAAGATCGTCGAAAGTCCAGTAAGGATACGTTTGTCGTGACTGCGTAGGAGCTGAAGTAATATGGGATGGACGACTGGTCTAGTCATGGGTTCATGCCACAAATTGGCCACAGCGTGAGCTATCCCCAATGCGGTCGCTGGCGAGTCATCATTACTAAGCACTCCAATCAGATTACGAGACCAGTCCTCAGCAGGAAATAGAGCATGCCGCAAGCAAGCCAATTCGCCCGCCCCTTGGAGACCTTCTCCAGCACGCTCGATAATGCTCGACAGCCAGCGTTTTGCCGCAGCGGCCGAAGCCCAGTGGTACGATTGTGCGACAAAGTGAACCCACCCTCGCGTCTCGACGATCGACGGCATGTTAGCAACCAAGCTATCAAAAACGGCTTCGGCTCTTGAGTGATCTGCCATCCGTATACTCACCAGGTCGCGCTGGAGCAGTGCCTCCCATACTTGAAGGGATTCAACACGCACGGTATGCCGCTCCAGAATTGTCAGCCAGCGGTCGAGGCGTGGAGGTTCTGCCGTTAGGCAAGCAGACGTTAGCGCACTCAGCGTGGGGTAGTTACCGTCCGGGAGAGCACCCATCGACCATTGCCCCCACAGTACTGAGGAGGAGTCATTTTTAGCATCGGGCTCATTGGTGTTGCTGTCTTCCGCATTGCTAGACACCAACCAGAGTTCCATTCGATCGATAAGCTCATCTGGGACCGTGGCTTCCTTATTGGAGGCATTGATGATGGCGTATGACGCATCATGGCGAAAACTTGTGCCTGTGAAGCCTTTGTCTTCTAACTCTTGGATTAGAGAGTAAAGTGCCTGTGCTGTTAGCCCGGCCGGAACTAATTCGCGCAGAACGCATGAAACTGGAATTTCATTGCGTTCAGGATCAAGTGCTCGAATGATTCGAAGTACCTTGGCCAAGTCGATTTTGGCTAATTCGGCCAACTCGCGACCTGCTTGTATTGCTCCTCCTTTCATGGGATGTCTTGGGTGATCCCAAGCCGCGTCGTCCGTCAATTCATCGAAAATATTAAGGATGTCTGCGTCAGCCGCTCGCTCCATCTGCATCGCGCTGACCGAACTTCCGATCATTTGCGCGCCAGAGAAATGCACGTCTTTGTCGGACAGGCCGGGAAACGCACGTTCCTCTTCTTCCATCAGTTTTTGCATGGCTGGACTGCGGCGGCTTACCGGAAGCGCTCGAAGCAGCCGCAGGCGATGCTGGCGAGCCCATTGTAAACGCTGATGGCGAACGCTTGCGTCATCCTGTTTAGCCTCGTCGATGTAGTAGCGCCAGTTTATAAGCGCCATTTCCAAACGAGAATATGAAATATCATCTAGTAACGGGCAGACGACCGAAATTAGTGCAAGGCTCTCTTTGTGCACATTGGAATACGGGCCGAGTACAAGCCGCCGATTATCTGCAAGCAGATAATCGACTGCACGTTGCGGTGAGTGCGTGGCAGCATGGATAATGCCAGTCGCCAGTAATCTATGGACTAGGAGTAAATCGGAGTGAGCGTTTTCAGTCATGAAGTTTAGGAAATCTTCCGGGTCGACTTCTGCCCAACCCTGGATTCCTAATCGCACTGACTCTAACAATGATCGGTCATGTCTAGTGTCGTTGTTATCGAAGTCTTGGAGTGTTAGTCCGTTGTTTCTATAGTAGCCGATTACGGCGCCTGTTGTCTGCGATGAAGATAGCTGCAGGCATCTAATGAGGTTTGGCCATATAGCCAATATAAAGGCCTTTGGCGCAGCTTCTGCTACTGCCTCCATGTCATAGAAATTACGGGTTTCTAGAATTTTGCTGAATTCGCTGGTGTTGCGGGTAGCTGTAGTGTCGTCACTCGTTAAGGTTGAATCAAGTTTTCTCAGCGTGGCATCGATTTGTCTCTCAATCCATGCAGCGACCAACTTCGGAGCCTCCTCAGGAAAATCTGCGCTAACCACTGCGGAAATATGCCCTATAGCCCATTCTGAAACCGAACTTCGCCTGGTGATTAGGATAAGGCTGTCTAGCCATTTTCCAACCTGTGGTACAGATTCGCCGCTCCCTAGTACCTGCCAACTGAGTACATCTCGATCCACGTTGGGTAACCAATTTCGGCTCACAAGATTTACGACAGCATCCGCATTGAAGTGCAGTGCTTGCATAAGCATCGGTAGTACTGTCTGAGCCTGTTCTGTAGGGAGGGCCATTAACTTAGGTAAATGTGTCGTTACCAAAATGGAGAACCACCCTGGGCTGCCAACAGCTGCCGTAATGAAACGGGGCTGGAACCATTTGTCCGTTATTGACTGTTCCATCAGCCGGCGTTCGGCGAACGTCGGTGCAGTTTGCAATCCCAGAAATTCGATTAACAAAATCTTCAGATGCGGCCTAAGATCTGCCTCCCATAGTTTGCAGATCTCTATATCGTACTCGTCCGGGCTTGCGCTTCGGAAGTATCCAAGTGCATGCCAGAGTTGCGGGCGTATGCGTAAGCTACCTTGCTTCAGTTGTACCGTTTCGGTAAGGCTACCGCTCTCCTCGAGAAAACTGCGGGCGCGTACGAACTCATAAAGAGTCTGATGGCGAAACTCCACTCGCCCTGGACCTTGGTCTACCCTAAGCAGTCCAGCAGCAGCCAATACCTGAATTTCTGGGTAGTGATCTTCAACTTGGGCAAGGGGAAGCCCCAAAACCTCCCGATCTGCCATTAGCTTTGCTAAATGACGTAGCGTCGCACGACGCCGACCAGTGGCGTCGCTCAGCACATGGGTTTCCCATTGCTTTTCTAGTAATCCCTGAAACCCTCTAAGAACGTCAAGCTCCCTTGCGCCTCCTAGAAGTGTAAGGAAAATATCCAGAGCATGTGGAGAGCGCAATACTTGCTGAATGTCGTTATTCCATAACTCGGCTTGAAGGCCCTTTTTCATCAGAAGTGGCTGCACCGTGGTCCACTCTGGTAATTCTAAGCGGATGACTGTCGCTTCGAGATTCCGAAGCGCAGGGTCGTGTTTTTGCTCAAAAGTTCGGCAGGAAATTACAGTATGTACACCTTCTACGTTAGAGAGCTCTTGAACTAAGTCGAGCAAAACACGTAGGCGCGCTGACTGTTGAACGACGAGATCAGCTAGAGCATCTACCTGGTCAATAAGCACCAGTACGGGACTGTTTCTGGCGAGTTGCCTAACTGCCGCGCCCGTATCTGTCCCGAGATTCAGATAGTTCGCTAATGCTTCCCTGTCCAGCACATTTGGTGGCAGTCGATCAGCTTTGATTGCAAGGACATATCTGTCAGTCGCGTGCCACTCCCTAGCGAGCCGCACTAGTAGTGAGGATTTACCGCACCCTGGATCTCCCAGCACAAAATGGGTGCTTGAGGACTCGATCGAAAGACTCTCACTTAGCACTTCCAATTCTGGACGCTGCAGCCACGTGCCATCTGCCAGTGTACTAGGCCAGCTCAGCAAAGCTGCCGAAGCATTACGCAGCGCTGTTTGGAGATCAATCGAGTTTGACTCAGGCACTTGAGGTAGTCCTCCAGTGGGCGGGTGGCCAGCTGGGCCGTCCGCAAGGCCTTGCAGAAACTCTACCAGCGCTTTGTGAATCAGCTCATTGCGAGATCTGGGTTTGGCAATCTCGAGATGATCACCTTCAATTGGGGTGGCGATAACTCCCGTCAATCCTGGGTCGCTACTGTTTCTGTCGACAATTAAAAGCCGTTTACCAAATGAAATGCCAAGAATTTTTCGCCCAATCAAGACACCTTTTGACTCAAAGAAGACTCTTACGCCGAAACTGTATCGAGTGTGTAGTGCTCGAAACTGCCCATTCAAGAGTTTCAGCCAGGCGTCATCGTTGACCATGTTGGTGACTTGGGGATTTGTCCTCAACGCCAACCGAAGTGAATTTGCGATTGTAGCGAGACTTGCCCCTTGGTGAGGCGTGCCAACAAAGACAACACCGGCAATTCGCTCTAACAGAGTCAGCCGTTGCGCGTCGCCGAGCGCTTGCGCTTGCGTCATGCCCGACTTGATAACGAGGCCTCCGAGGCTATGTCCGACCAATACAATGCTTCGACCTTTGAGGTCTTTTTCAACTTGTAAGGCGGAGAAAAGCGCCTCGCCGAGATCGGCGAGGTGCATGGCTGCGTCAGACCAACCAGAAAGCGCTGCACCGTACCCTGCAACCCACACATGGCATCCAGTGTCTTCGCCAACCCAACTCGGCCAGAGGGTCATATGGTCCTTAGGGTTGTTCATCCATGTATGCCGCGCCTCTCCACCGAGCCCATGCACAAAGATGACGTGCAGTGCGTCTGGCGAAGAGGTCTTATGCACCTGTGTCAGGGTTGCCATCTGCTTTACTCCACCTCAAGCCGGTGCTGAATGACTCAAAAGCTTCGAGAATATCTGAGTTGGCGACCTGGTGCAGCCTGCTTCGCAGTGCTGAGATTGATTTGCCCTCACGCAACTGGCAGTGAGAGCATGGCGACTGTGAAACCATCCAATTATGAATTGGCCGCTTTGCTACCAGCAGCGGATGGCTGTGATGGGAGTTAGCCGACCTTGGCAGATAGTAGCTTGTAGTCTGAAGCTACCCTCTGGTATAGGGCCGGATCTTCCAAGTTGGAGCCCGTATACCCCTAATTCATGGCTATCAAGCCGCTCTCCTTACCAGCTAAGCACCACCGTTACACCATCTGCTCAGCTGTTACACGCACATGCCTATGCGGTTTTATTTTAAAAAATCATATAAATCAATGGCTTGGGATGATAAAAACACTCGACATACCTGAAACCCTATCATAACCTCCTAGTTATCTCACCCGCGCCCAGTTATCAGAAGAACCTCCAGCGAGATCCAGGTGTATATGGTTTTGATGTGATTAAGTTCCGGCTTGACCGGGGGACCCTGAGGACGTTAATGCGAGACGGGGCAGGAAACCCGCGGCTCTTCGTTAGCGAACGTTCTCCCAGCTTAGTGAACCGGTGAACCGGTGAACGCGGTGAACTCCAGTGAACTGTGCAAACTTTCGAACGTCAACCGCGATCCTTACGGTGCTGGTAAGGATCGCGGTCGAGGCGGGCTTGCCCGGTAAGCCTTGGCAGGGGGAGATCTGCTATCAGTCTCTACCCAAGTCAAAGGCTAGCAAGGAGATAGTCACTTTACGTCCACTGTCTTGGGGGAGGAAAAATACATAGCGGTCGCTCGTTTCATCTAAGCTGACCGGCCCGCTGAGATAGCGGGGATGACTTTTCACTAGGTCCCGCATTTTCTGGACCACTGCTGTGAAGTCGGCATTTCGGTTAAACATGACGATTGCCGTCTTGGTATCACGCCAGGTTAAGTAGCTGAGTAACTGGTCAATTGTGGCTAAAAATCGTTTATCTCCACCCCATATCTTGAACTCAGCTACAAAGAGGTTGCCCTCTTCATGGCGTATGAGGACGTCCGTTTTACCTTGATAGTTGAACGCCTCCCCTGTCGCTGTGCCGAAGTGGGCGTTAAGCGGTACCAGGAATAGGTCCCTGAGCGATTCTTCGTCAAGCTTCCTCGTTCGCGATGAGCTTTGCTCAATGCTCCGACCAGCTCCACGAACCAGGCCAAGAATTGTTTCATACTGCTTCATATCAAGCGTGGGTTCGGGGGGAGTCGCTGGAGTCATCGGCGGTAGCTGGGGCACGACTTTTTGCTTGACCGTTGGCGGGATATAGCTGCGTGCATCCCCAGCCTTTTCTTTCAAACGAATGCCCAGCCCAGAGAGCTTTGAAGCATTTTCCTTTTGGGCGAGTAGCTTAGTGCGGCGGGCGTCTATCTCTGCTCTTACGGCTCTCTCGATTTGCTGCTTGAATCCAGACCACTGGCAGCGATGCGATTCTAAGTATTTTTCAATGGACGCAAGCGTCGAATCGAGCTGTGCCTTGATGGTCTCAGGGGTTAGCGAGCGATCGGCTATGGTGAAGGCCAAATGTTGCTTGCGAACTTGGGCGCGAGGAGGATTGAAATCGAACGAGCTGGGACGCAGCTTAAAGACATCTGCTTCTCCTTGAAATGGGACTTCGAAGTCGTACGCTTCGCCAGGAACAGATCTCATCTGGTTGTCCCAGTGATCCCATACCTCCACCTGCCGCTCATGCTGGGATGCAACGATCTCATCTCGAAGGAGAGTGGGAATCTCAACGTCGTACTTTTCCACAAAATACCGGACTAGAGCCTCGACATCAGTCTCCAAGAGCCTGCGTTCCGGCAGCTGGCTGACCTCAGCGCATGCTGCGTTTATCTGGGCTGAGATTGAGTGCGAACCATCACCGTCGCTAAAGAGGTAATCCCTCACTTCTCTACGGTTCATCAGCGTACCTACTGGTGTTATCAAAGTGCCATCTAAGGTAGTTGTGATTCTGACGCAAATCAACGGTGGAGCGGGTAGGGGGGGCAAAGCTTCTGAATCCAGTTGTAAGTCGCCGCATCTCAAGGTGGATTTTCTTTTAGGGATACGTTTAGGGATACATTCCGATTTTTAAACTGGTCATGTCCATATTTTACTGGTTGAAATGGTTATATTTCGATTCCTGTCTCCGCACCAGAATCAGTTGGCCTATGGCGATTTCTCGCTACCTGGCACCAATAGAAGCCCGCCTTGTGCGGGCTTTTTTGTACCCGCTTTTTTCCCCACGGATCTGCGTATTTTTGACTTTATGGTTCGCAGTTTTCCACTTAGGGTTGCACGTATTTTTAGATAATTGCTAGCTGTCGATCAGGTTTTGGCCAGTGTTTACAGGGTGAGAACCGAAAATTTTCTAGATAATGATTTTCCCGTTTAGAGATGATTACGCCCTGATGAAGGTCGCCCTGGCGCACCACCGTTTCGGTTGGATTCACCCATTCGGCAATGGAAATGGGTGGGTGGTAAGGCTGCTGACCTATGCGCTGTTGATGAAGTACGGCTTCAACGTGAACACGGGTGGTCGGGTACTCAACCCCACAGCGGTGTTCTGCAATGACCGCGACAAGTACTACACCATGCTGGGGCTTGCCGATACTGGCACCACAGCAGGGCTGGAGGCATGGTGTACCTATGTGCTGCAGGGTATCCGCGACGAATTGGAGAAGGTGGACAAGCTCACCGACCATGGCTACCTCACGAAGTGCATTCTGTTGCCGGCGGTCAGTTTTGCACGCAGTCGGGAGTGGATTACCGAGACCGAGAAACAGATTCTGGTCAGCGTCATAAAGATGAAGGTCGTGAAATCGAGTGACATTGCTCAGGCACTCCCCGCGCTCACGGCTAACCAACGGCCTTATCAGATCGAGAACCTGGTAGAGCAAGTCATGCTTCTGCCAATCAACCCAGGTTCGAGGCAATACACCATTGGGTTTTCCAACAATTATCTGGTGCGTGGGGTCATCAAGGCACTGAGGGAGCAGGGGTTCATTCCAGAGCCACTCGACAGGCCATGACCTCCCTCTAACACCCTCCTGCGCGTTCCGAATGCTAAATCGGTAGTGTATTGCCGGTTTTCCGATACTGGAGCTTTTAATCAGCAAAATATTGCCGGTTCCGGCTGTGCGGACTATGATAATCAGCATTAAAATACTGATTAATGGTGTCGCGATGCCGCTCAGACTCACGATCCAGGCTTTCTCCGATGGTGCATGGAGCGATGCAGCGACACTCACGGTTGAGAACCCCGAGCGTGTTGCTGATGGAAGGTGCCTTGTCGCCTACGACGGCGACTACATCATCGCGAACGTTGATCGCATGGAAGATCGTTGCGAACTGGCCCTAAGCGTTAACCTTCCGTTGAACTGGGACCACCATGACGGCAAAGGGTATCCAGCATTCCTCTACGACATCATTCCCTCTGGTGCTGCCAAGGACTCTCTTGAATCCCGCTACGGGCGTCTTAAGCCCGAAGGCGTGGAAATGGGGCTGTACCTTCTGGAACGCTTCACGCCGGCCCCTATTGGGCATCTGCGCATCAAGCAGTCGGTGGAAGGCCTTCAGCCAGATTGGAACGAGGCTTTCGCGCGTGCTGAGGTCGTGGAGAGGACGAACGAATTTCTTGAGTACGCCTATGAAACCGGCGCGGCGTTGGGCGGTGCTACCGGTGCCAACGGGCAAGCCCCCAAGCTGGTCATGACCGAAGCCCAGGACGGTGCTCTGTACGCTGATGCGATGCTCCCCGATGACCAGGCGTGCCGCCACTGGCTGGTCAAGTTCGCGCGTAATCGAGGCGGCGAGCGCGACCAGGACATCCTGCGAACAGAGTTTCATTATTACAAGGCGGTTGCTGCCCTCGGCCTTGATACGGTTCACACTGATGGTTTGGCGCTTGAAGAGGCGGTGAAGCCAAGCCTCTGGATGCCACGATTTGATCGCCGAGTAGTGGATGGCGTGGTGGAGCGGATACCGCTGGAGTCGGTGTACTCGATCTGCGGCATTACCGGCTACGCACATCCGATGGCGCATGCCGAAGTGGTTCACCGACTGGTAGGTCTATGGATCGATAACGGCCAGCAGGATGAGGTGGACGACCTGGTGTTCGAGTACGTGCGGCGCGATCTGCTGAACCGCATTCTAGGGAACACCGATAACCACGGCCGCAACACCTCCATCATGCGTGTGGGTGGGAGGTTTCGTTTGGCGCCAATCTATGACCTCGCGCCAATGATCCTGGATGAAGAGGGCATCACACGGACGACGAAGTGGGCGGCGGAGCGCAAGGGGTCTTCCAATTGGCGCGACAACTGCGCTGAGCTTGTTGGTTACACAGATCCCGATGTTCTGCTGCAACGGTTGATGAATGCGGCTGAGGCATTCAGGGCGTTGCCCGATCTGCTGACCGATGCTCCTGAAGCGATGCGCAATGCAGCCTCTCTACCCGTGAATAACCTGGATAAGCGACTGGTGGAGTGGGGACTGCGATGAAAAAACTACAGCCTGAAGAGCGTGCCCAACTCGTAGAGGATATCGTCAAGCGCAACGCGGCGGGGCTCGATCCCATCGGGGCATCCATCCGCCGTCTGCGGCTCGAAGTCACCGGGCTTGACCAAAAGACCTTCGCGGCCATGTGCAAGATGTCCACGAAAAGCCTGTACGAACTGGAAAGCGGGAAGTCGAATCCGAAGCTCAGCACTTTGGAGGGCGTGCTAC
>Ga0213827_1001919_pt1 | contig 11250 bp, 10 predicted proteins | sample MC6MC0898MG_FD_180669 | JGI IMG/M metagenome (GOLD analysis project Ga0213827, IMG submission 180669) | Enriched soil aggregate microbial communities from Iowa State University, Ames, United States - MC6-MC0898-MG | ecosystem: Environmental > Terrestrial > Soil > Unclassified | place: USA: Iowa...
ATCTTCCAGATAATTGTATTTTTCTGCAACTGAAATGTTAGAAAAAAGCATAAGTTTTCTCTCCTTTTTATTTGCTTGCAATGTCCTTTGTATTTAAATCGCCTTCCGAGATAGCAACCACCTGGGACCAGACAGTCTCATCTACGGATACACCATCCTTCATGCTGCGTTCTCTTGTGGTAATGGTGCGTTCTCCAGGACAGGTAACCTGGCCGCCTTCCCGCTCCGGATGACTTGCATCCGCTGCAGCAACACGTCGGTTAAGCATTTCCTGGATTTCTTCCTTTGTTCCGAAAAGATATGGATCATAGGCAATGAAGATCTGGCAGCAACCGGTGCAGCTTCCTCTTCCTTCCTCATCCATATCAAAACCACTCTTTCCGTTTGCCATGAGTGCAGCTGCCAAATCAAGCACAATGGCCATGCCGCTTCCCTTCCAGTAACCGGTGGGAAGGATCCTCCTGCTCTCCTCAATGGCACCCGGATCATCCGTTAAGTTTCCGTCTTTATCAAAACCTCCGGGGAATGGAAGCTTTTTGTCTGCCAGGCGGTAAACTCCAAGCTTTCCATAAGCATACTGGCTCATCGCCATATCAAGAACGATCGGGCCATCCTCTCTTGGAATGGCAATGCAGAACGGATTATTTCCGACCCCCGGCTCATCACTGCCCCATAAGGGCATACAGCTCTCCGTATTGATCCAGCTCATGCCCATGAAACCAGCCTCTGCCATTCTCCAGGCATAGGTGCCGCCCCGCATCCAGTGAGTCGTATTCCTTAAGGCAACGCATCCGATCCCATGTTCTTTGGCAAGCTCCATAGCCCGATCTGCACAAAACATTGCATTGGTAATACCGATCCCCAAATGTCCGTCGTAATTTTCAACAGCTCCCCTTGCTCCTATAAGCTCTGGCTTTCCTTTTGGATCCACCCAGCCCTTCTGCACATATTCCACAAAACGCGGAACACGGTTTAATCCATGGCTCTCAACGCCATCTGCACTGGACTGGGTATGGATGGTTGCACAAACCTCAGCCTGTTCCATAGTAAGTCCGGCATTTAATAATGCTTTTTTTATTGTTTCTTTTACTGTCTCATATGGAATTTTTAAACTCATATCTTCTCCTGCTTTCTTTTAGGCGGTCCGCGGCGTTCTCCCCGCACAGACCATCATCTCTTCGTAAAGTCCACTGGCTTCTTCCGGTGAATAGCCATAGACCAAAAATACATCCATTATATAGGGGGAATAGGTGATCCCCATGATTTCCTGGGCAAACCCCATTGCTGCAATCTCGCTGAAAGCGATCACGTTGGAATCATTATGAAGAAAACCAAGGGACCACAGTCTGACCTTTTCTGTCTTCGTGAAAATCTCATGATAGTACTGCTCTTCCACGTGATGAAATAGCTCGTGAGCCAGCAGAAGGCGGCTGATATCAAGTCCCTCTATCAGCAAATTTAAAATCCCCGGTCTGTCAAAGAGCTTCTCCCCTTTTTTCACCGCATCCATATAGATGCAGATTTTATTGGGTACCCTGTATTCAGCGAAAAGCACACGGTCGGTTTTCTCCGGGAATTCCGGAAAAGAGATATCCATGCCCATGGCTTGTGCCAGCTTTTTAGGATCTCTGGTCTGGTACTTTTCACAAACCTTTTGTGCATATTCTCTGCCGCAGGCCAGGCTTTTCTCCATCCATTCCTTCCGCTGCTCCTCGTTAAACTTTCCATTTAAAGGTTCTCTTGAAAATGCATAGGAATACCATTCCACCGGGTCTATTTCCGCTAAGTCACTCATCATGTCTTCGATTGGACGTACATCAAAGTGGGGGCGCTCATACACGCTTGTCCTCTGCTTTCCGAAAAGTCCATTTGTAATGGGCTTTAGGGCATTCCGAAACTCTTCCTTCTTCATAATCGATTAAATCTCCTGTACGGAAGCTACGATCAGGACATCTTCCTCTGGTTCACGGTCTCCTAAGTCCAGATTCATAAGAAGCATAACCTGCTCTAAGTCTACTGCACTGTAGTCGCATACTCTGGGTCCGAAGCATACAAAGAAATCTGGACGCAGCACGGTATCCGTCTTAAACACAGCATTTTCCTTCCAAAGCTTTTCTACAACCTCTTCGTAATCCTTTACCTTACATTTCTCTACAACACCGTCGGAACACTGCACTTTAATGAATCCCTTGCTGTCTACGATACGCAGAGGTGTTTTACCGTCTTTCTCCCCTTTATAAACATAAAACTTGTCTGTCATCTCAGCCAATTTTACATTGCAAATCTTGGGACCGAAATCCTGTAATGCAAGCTCGCAAGCCTCCGGCTCCTCACATGCTTTTAAAAGATCTGTGGTCTTTACCTCTGTGGATCCTGTGGCTATGGCCGTTACCTTTCCTGTCTGGCTGTCGATTTCTATATGGATCTCAACGGAATCAGGAGAAGCGCCTGAGCTGACTGCTAAATCTGCCGCCTCTTTTTTCAGCTCACGGATGTCTTCCTGTGTTGGGTTTGGTATCACACGCTCTACCACGTCACGAACCATGGAAAGCGCTACGCCAATGGAAGAAATTACTTCTGCATTTTCCGGGATGCTGTACTGCAATCCCATCTTGCCTGCACAGTAAGGTACCAGTGAAGCAGCACCACCACCGCAGCCTACCAGTTTCATGCTGTCATGATCCAGTTTGTACTTTTCAGCCAGGGAGTTGATGCACGCGTTGATCTTTTCAAAGTCCTTATCCAGAATCTGGGTAGCCAGTTCTTCTACTGTTATGCCAAGCTTATCAGCAACCGGCTGCATTGCTTTTCTGGCGGAATTTGCATTGCCGTGGGCAAAGTATTTCTCATCAATAAGGCCCAGAACGTTTGCAGCATCCGTATTGGTAAAGCAGATACGCTTTCCGTTCTTTAAACGCAGGGTTACATAGTCGCCCGGATCACCTGGTTTTGGGCTGACCATTTCGATCTGTGGATCAACGATCTCTTCTTCCGGCATAAAGCAGGCATATTCACAGCCGGCGATATGAGCGGAACGGGGACCTACGTCTACCACGCATTTATCATTGACACGGACCATGGAGCCGCCTGCACAGCCTAAGATCCGGACATCCAGAGAGTTGATATAAGTGTCATGACCGCCGATTTTGGCATAATCCACACCAGGACGGCCGTTCTTAATGACTCCAATGTTGGTGGTAGTTCCACCAACCTCAAAATAGATGGCATTGGAAGCACGAAGATACATGAGAGAGCCCATAACCGATGCTGCGGGACCGGAAAGTGCCGTTAAGATCGGACGCTTTCTCATCTCGCCGATTTCCATAACACCGCCGTCGCCTCTCATAATCATTAAGGGCACGTTTACGCCCGCAGATTTTACTGAGGTTTCTGTAGCATTTGCAGTCATCATCATCTTCGGCAGAATGGAAGCATTGATTGCCGCCGTACGGGTACGGCGGGTAAGTCCGTAAAGTTTTGTAATATCGGAAGCCATTGTAACTGGCACATTTTTCTTTTTTGCGCAGTCATGGATCATCTGCTCTTCCCCCATGCTGTCCACGCCAAAAGCCATGGAAGCCACCATTACCTGGGAGCCCTGGGCAAGCAAATCATCGATGTTCTTGTTGATGATATCTTCTGTCAGCATTTTCTTCTTAATAAAGGTATTATACACCTTGATCATACGGCCGACTTTTTCATCTAACACAATGTCTTTTAAGGCAAGCTGGCGCTTTGCCAGGAAGCCCTCAAGACCACCCCCTGCAACTCCTACGACACCAACGCTAGCCACATCGCCCTCAATAAAGGCATTGGTAGCCTGGGTGGTAGAGTGAGCCACAAATACCACATCCTCCGGAGAGATATCATTTTCGTCCATGCAGTTTTTAAAGCTCTGCACAACACCGGCAGCAACGCCGTCTTTGTGGTCATGTGTCGTCTTTACTTCGTTTTTTCCGATAATTTCATGGGTATCGTTATCCATTGCAACGCATTTGGTATAGGTACCGCCTACGTCAATTCCCATACGAACCGGTCTGTGAATTCGTTCTGCCATTTATTTTCCATTCCTTTCCATTTCCTTGCCACACATTTTGGCATAAAGGTATACCTGCTAGGTGCTTGCACCTTAGTTTTAACAATATTTAATCCCTCATTCAGATGAATGTTGAAAAGCGTCCGGGTGCGCAAAGGCGCGCCCGGACCTATGGGTAATCTATCTTAGTTTTGGAGAGTGCGAGTTTTTATCCTGTTCATCGAACAGCTGTAAATATTCCTATTATAGAAACCATGCGGCGCCAAGTCCACCCAGCATAATAAAGGTTGCAACGTACTGCAGCACACCGGTAAGATATGCATTGGGGATGGACAGCTTCAAGAAATCTCTTGATTCTACCTTTGTATAAGCAAGTCCCCATGCAACCCATGACTGAGTGATACAGCTTCCGATATTTACTGTAATTGTCGGAATAGCGAATACCGCATATAAGAACGGTACAGAGAAGGAAGCAACATTGGACAATACGCCAAGGGTAGCAGCTCCACAGCCAACCAAAGTCATCGGTCCACGGAACAATCCCATGCAAAGCAGAACAGCGAATACGATACAGACAACGATCTCGTTCTTTGGCATTACGTTGCCCAAAATCACCTTGAAATAAGGAGAAGCATACGCTGCTACCTGGTTAAACATAGGCAGAGTAAGAAGGAATCCTACTAGTGGAGCAGTATCAACTACACCATCATAAAACAGCTTGTTAACAAGCTGGCAATTCTCTTTGAACGTTCCACTCATTCTTCCGCAAAGGAACAGAGCCAGGAATCCTGCAATTACAAAGCCGCCGATTACGGAGAAATCCAGCCAGATCTTAAGAATAACAGGTACGATAGGAAGAAGCAGTGTGTAGAAAGGAGCATTCTTCTGTTCGGATGCTGTGCTGCGGGTCTGTGCGGCCCAAGCATGAACGGTTTTTGCACGCTTTAAGTAGAAAGCAGCCAGTACTGTTGTTGCAACCAGCATGATAACCAGGGCAGCATAACCCCAGTGTGATGCATACCAGCCAAGGGTAAACTCTGGCATCTCTTCTGGTTTAATAAAGAATGCACGGTACTGTGCAAAGTTTACTGGGTTTAAGTAAATACCTGAAGCAACGGAACCCATAAATGTGAACAGTGCAACAGACTTGGGAATACCCAGAGACATAAGGATTGGAAGCACGATAACGCCGATTGCGATAACCGGGCCGGCTCCTGTCATGGCCGTGAAGATCAGAGCCGTAACAATGTTTAACAGCGCTACTGTAACAAATGGCTTGTCTCCGCCTAATTCAACTGTCTTACGGATCAAAGTGGAAGCAATTCCGGTATCCATAAGCACGCGGCCAAACCAAGCACCCCAGCAAACGTTTACCAGAGTGGTTCCCCAACCTTCAGGAGCAGACTGGTAAATCTTGTTTAAAGCTGCAATCAGTGTGTTGTCTTTTCCAAACTGAAGGATTGGATTAGACGCCAAAAATGCTTCACTTGCAAATAATGTTCCTCCAATTGGAAGGATGGTCCAAAGAAGCGTAATCAGCAGGAAGCCGATCATCAGGTTATGACCCTTGATACAGTAATACGCCAGGCCAAAGAAAGAAATTAATAAAATGATTCCAATAATGTACTCCAAAGTAATACCTCCTATGACTTTTTATTCTCCATGCAATGCTAACTCTCTTGCCCTTCCCTTAAGGCGGCAGTCTCTCTCAAACTTCTACCCATACTCCTTTCATCATAATAATAAATATTTATTTCCATCCGGGCTGGTTTTTACGCCTGACCGGAAAAGAACTGTGGATAGATTCCCCGAAGCGTTCCCGCATTCCAAAGAACCGAATTAAAATGATTCGCGCAGATCAGGCATGCAGCTTCTGCATCCCGGCGCTTTAGGTTATCAAGCAAAAGGCGTCCCTCTACCTGGACGTGCTCAAGGCTCGTCAGGGAAGACATGTCTGTCTTATAGTTAAATGTCGTATACTGAAGATAATTCAAACGCAGCAAATCGCAATCCATAGTCCGGAAGACCTCCCAGACATACTCATGGCCGCAAAAGGTAGAAAGCAGATAATGAAGCTGCTGCTCCACGATCAGAAAATCAATGGGATTTTCTTTATTTAACTCGTATTTCTGATAGCTAAGGACCTCTTCCAGCTGTTCAATCTGAGTTTTCGTAAGACCCTGGCGGCATATTTCCTCAATGATTGCCTGTTCCAGCACATTATGAGAAAAAACGGACTGCCTAATCCGTTCGCTGTCAAGCAGCGTGACTTCGGTTCCCCTCTGAGGGTAAACCACAATATATCCTTCCTCTACCAGGCGGGAAAGGGCATCTCTCACCATAGTCCGGCTGGCATTCATCTGGCTGGACAAAATATTTTCGCTCAGCCGCTCTCCTGGGCGAATATCCAGATTCAATATCTGCATGCGCAGCTGATTATAGATGTCGCTCCTCTGGTCGCTTTTTCCCACTTCCACTTCCATCACTTTTTTCCCTCCCTACGAAAACTGTTGGTATCCTATTGCACACAAGCAGCAATCAGGATTGCACATCAGTATCCCGGCAAATGCATATCAGTACTGAAAATACGCCTTTTTTTATTCTTTTGTTTATTGTTTGCATTGTAAAATATATCATATCCATACTTTAAAATCAACTATTTCATTAGCATTTTTTACATTTTTTTTTAATCATTTAGTATTCTTCTGATTTTTTTCACAAATATGATCCAAATTTTACCAAAAATGGCTCGTTTAAAAGATTGCATACAAGTTGATGTGCAGCCTCTTAAAATCTGCCATTATCATGGATTGTAAAGCGATAAACAGGCGTTTTTATAAAAAAAGGAGCCCCGCTCCATGACCGTGATCCAGTCATATTGCGAGACTCCATATTAAAAATCTAAAAAATTTCATGTTTGATGATATGTTTATATTTCTCGTTGAACACAATGAATGCTTTCCAGTGCATTTTGAATGTCTTTGCATATCAGTGTTTGCATGCTGCTTTTATATCTTTGTGGATTGGCTGTTTCCAGCGCATCGATAATACACTCAGCCAAAAGGTATCTTAACCCATTTACCAATTCTTCGATTTTATCCATTGCCGTTACCATCCATTTCCCTGCGGTGCTGCAGATGAATACCTATATGCCCGACTCCCAAAATCATCGTGGATATCAAAAGCCAGATCACCTTCCCATATATCCCCAGAAGAAAGAATGCAACAATTGGCAATGAAGCACCAGCCACAGGAACGCCGCAAAGACTGCTATAAAAATCAGCCAAAGTCTTCCGGCTTCTGAAATATCTGATCCACCAGCCTTCATAAAGAATCATGACTATCACTGCGGCAACGAGCCATAGGGACCATGGTGTCCAACTGCGAAGATTAAGATCAGAAAAAACAAGTACCCCACTGGTGACAAGAACCTGGCCCACACGTTCAAAGATTAGAAGTACTTTATTCTCACCTTGAGAATCATACCCTTCCGGTTGGTATTTTGTCCATATGAGATTAGGAATCATTAACATAAGTAAGAAAATCAACCCTATATAGGAAAAGCCTAAATGTCCCATGTTTTCACCTGCCAGATTCATTCTAATTTCCTGTTATTTTCCCTTTTCCAGTTTGCCGTGGTAATCAGCAATACCGCCTATATCAGTAACGGAATAACCATTCGTACTTAAGTATCGACAGGCTTGTCTGCTGCGGGCTCCGCTGCGGCAATAAACAAAAACCGGATTGTTTTTGTTAAGCTTATTGGATTCCAGCCGGTCCAACGGCATATTAACGCTGCCGGGAATATGGCCTTCCATATATTCCTGTGCCGTACGCACATCCAGCAATACAGCATTGGGCGTGTTGTTAGCCTGATCAACTCCTGAAGCAAAATCCGAACGGTTAGAAAAAAAATTAAATATGCTCATCTCAGCATCTCCTTCTTAATTTAAAATAATTCTTATAGCAATGTATTAATTATACCGCCTTAATAAAAAGGTCTCAGTGACATTGTTACATTAATAAGAATTATTCCTATTGTCAAAAGAGAAAAGCCAGGGCACGGTTTCAACTTTTTCGATTCCTGCACTCTATGGGACCGTTATCCCCCAACGCTTTCCCGTTGATTAAACTTGAATAATTTTTAAACGGCAATCATTTGCATATGGACAGCTCATAAGGCAAACACCCATGGGTGAAATATATATCACCACGGTCTCTCTTTATTTAGCCAGCCAAGGGATTCCCAGTAATGTACATCCGCAGGGTTAAAATGAAACTTTTTATGCATAAATCTCATGACATGAAATAAAGTCTTGACCTTTAAAGAAGGGGTTACCTGCCTGTCTTTCCCTTTGATCTTATCCGAAAGCCTGTCAATTTCCATTTGCAGCTTTGCTTTCTTTTTGCTGGCTACCGTGTCCCAATCGCTTCCATGGATGTTCCTTCCAAATGCGTAAATACGAGAAATACCCCAGAAAGTCATGCTATCCTTTAAATCCCGCAGCGCAGACCTTGTTCCTGCACCTGCAGCCGTGGAAATAAGAAGAACCTGCTTGTGAAACATTTCTTTTCTCGGCTGATGAGCCATCCATTGGTATCCAAAATGGTCAAGAAACGCCTTTACCTGCCCCGGAACATGATAGACGTAAACCGGTGCTGTAAAAATCAGCAGGTCAGCTTCAAGCATGGACTCTAAAATTGGTTTTAAATAACCATAATCCGGACAATTCCTATAATCGGTAAAGCAGTTCCAACAGCCTATACAAAAATTAGGCATATCTTTTGGGAGAAAAAATTCCTTTACAGAATCTCTTTCCGAAAGATTCTGTATAAATCGCTGTGCAATGTTGTAAGTGCTGGACTTTGACTTGCGCTGCGTTGCATAGATCACGGTAATTTTCATAGATCAACCCTCCTGTAAAAGAATCCATAAAGGCAAAGGAATATCCAAGTAGTATTATAACAGAAAAGTATAAAATTCACCACCAAAGCTATAATTTTGGTTACACGCCGATGTAAAGGATGAATTACTTGACGTATCCAATCCTAAATATTATCATATAACCGTAAGGTCCAAACGAAAGATAAGCCCCTTTAGTAAATATGGCGGTAAATACAGACTGGCCTCTTCCCAACATGAAAGGAAAATTTATAAACTAATTTTATATGAAGAAGGGAGTTAAACAAAATATGCTGAAAATAGCATTATGCGATGACAACCAGTGTGCGATCAATCAATACGCGGAGTTAATTTCCCAAATTGCGAAGAAGCATCAGATAAAGATCCAGCTTTCCAGTTATCTTAGCGGAGAATCCTTGCTCTTTCATTATTCCGAAGCCCCTGAACAAACTGATATTATATTTTTAGATGTCATGATGGGCAAAACAGATGGGATGGAGACGGCCCGTAAGCTAAGGGATTGCGACTGTAAAGCACAGATCGTCTTTTTGACCAGTTATGAAGATTATGTTTATGAGGCATTTGATGTAAATGCTCTCCAATATCTGTTAAAAGAGAATACAAGTACGGAGAAATTTGAGGAGGTTTTTCTGAAAGCAGCAGAACTTGCCTCGAAAAAAGAGGAGGAATTATTTACCTTCGAATTTGACGGTAAGACAAGTGCGATTCCAATCCATCAAATCTCTTATTTTGAAATTTGGCAAAGGATTGTAACGGTACATTTAAGCGATGGAAAAACAGCGAAATTCTATGGCAGCATGGAGCGCATAGAAAATAAGCTTTCCGGGAAAAACTTTGTGCGGTCACACCGTTCTTACCTGATTCATCTGTCCTACATTGCTATCTTTAGGCAGCAGACCGTTCAGTTAAAAACAGGAGAGACAGTTCCTGTAGGAATTACTTACGTTCAATCCCTAAAAAGGGCATTTTCTGATTATATTTCGCGTTTTCACATTTACAATTCCAAAATTTTATCTTAGAAGAAGGAGCAGCTATGATCTATCTTGTTATCCCAGTAGTTCTCCTGTATTATTATGCCTTTTTGCTTTACTACCGCAAGCTTTTTCCTGCTCAAAGGAGAAGGTCTATTCAAGTTCTGCTTATTCTGGCAATCATTGCCACGTCGTATGTCTTCCTAAACCCGCCAGATGTACGGTGGTTAAGACTTCCGATCATTATGATTGCCATGACCATAGGGCTTCGATATTCCACTGGAATGGACTGGCTGCAGGCTGCCTACGGAGGAAGCTGCTCGGTGTTATTCGCTTACTGCTTCCGCGGCATATTTGCGGTAATCAGTGCATTTATCTTCTGTAACCATGATTTTTCTAACATTGAGGCTTACTATGCAAGCACAGTTTTGATCCTTCCATTCGTTCTTTTATTCTTAACAATCTTATATAAGACCATCCTCCCCGATGACAAGCTCAGGCTCTTTTTACATAACCGCAGTCAGCTTAAATATGTCGTTACATATGAAATTACGGCCGCAGCTAATTTGGTTGTCATTAATTCCGGTCGTGATTTATTTCCTTGCGATATATTATCATCCGATAACATCTTATCTCCTTACGGCATGTGGTATGTAAAAGTAGGCTTAGGAGCTTACGTTCTTACCATTGGCATGCTCATCTACGCGATTTACCAATCTATTAAGAGCACGGAGCTGCAGGAATACCAATGGAGAATGGAAATGCTGGAAGAGCAGTATGAACGGCAGGTGCGGCATTACAATTCATATCAGAAATATACGGAAAGCTTCCGGGAATTCAAGCACGACTACCGGTCTATGATGGGATTATTAAAACCATTGATCCGGGCGAATGAAAATGTAAAGGCCCTTCAGCTGATCGACGATATGTTTGACGAGATGCAGAAGAAGGTGGTTGTCCATAAAAAATATTCCGACAGCGTTGTTCTTGACGCTATGCTTCAGGATCTTACTAATATCTGCGAAGAAAATGAAATCCGTCTTTCATCAAACGCGTTTATCCCCCGTAACACGGGGTTGTCAACAATTGATGCGATTCGTATTTTCTCGAATTACTCCAACAATGCAGTGGAAGCATGCCAAAAGGTTCCTGTTTCAGATCGTTTTATAGACATTGTCAGTGCTAATGAGCTACAGTGGGTCACGCTTCAAGTGATCAATTCCTATGACGGTAAATCACTCAATCACAACGGAAAGTTCCTTACGACAAAGCCAGATAAGCAAAGTCACGGACTAGGATTAAGAATCGTAGAACAAATT
>Ga0213827_1001923_pt1 | contig 11228 bp, 7 predicted proteins | sample MC6MC0898MG_FD_180669 | JGI IMG/M metagenome (GOLD analysis project Ga0213827, IMG submission 180669) | Enriched soil aggregate microbial communities from Iowa State University, Ames, United States - MC6-MC0898-MG | ecosystem: Environmental > Terrestrial > Soil > Unclassified | place: USA: Iowa...
TCTAACAAATTTGTGTTCACACAAGGAATACTGTCGGTAGGTTTTGTATGCTCGATTTTGGAAAAAAGAAGTTCTTTCATAACACTGTAATAATTAGTATCTTCTGAAAGAGCAGGTGTATTTGATAAATTTTGAAACTGACCGTCTTTATAGTTTTTCGATTTTTTAATTCGTTGCAAACGATCGCCCGAAGGCTCTTTTCCGAACAGCGGATGTTGCAGAAAAATAAGAGTGCCTACAATTATAAGCCCAATAAATATAAGCGTACCTGTCATTAATTTTTTTCGTTTTATTTTCATGCAACGAATGTCGAAATTTTTTAGGGAAGAAATGTTAAATATCTCTGAATTTTTAACGCATCGTTATATCTTTAAATAAAAGTGATTATGAAAAATGTACTCGTTATTGTTTGTTGTTTAATGTTTTGTAGTTGTATGGATAAATCAATTGAAAAAGAACAAATAAAAAGTGTAACTAAAGATTCAGATTCAGTTGATTTTGAGAAGAAGGCTGTACGGCAAAAGACTATTTCTACACAAGAAGCTGTTCAATTGGCAATGAAAAAGTTTGATGCTTATTTGCCAACTATTTTGGCTGAAAATTCTGATGCTGGGATAGATTTACAGATTCCGAATGTAGGCGATTTTACGGGCGATGGAGTGGAAGATGTTGCTATTTATTTTAATTTGGTTCCGAAAGATGGCGGTAATGCAATTATTAGTCAAGGATTGAGTTTGTATCAAAATACCGGACAAAGCGTGAAAGTAATAGCGGGTTATGATCCTGACTATTTATTTGCATTTGATACGATACGTGATGGTAAAATACATGTTACGAAATTAGAATATGCAGAAACAGACGGGCGTTGTTGTCCATCGATAAAAACGCCTCATACATTAACTACAAAAGGAAATAGAGCGTATTAAAAAAGTCAAGCTTAAAAGCTTGACTTTTTTGTTTATTTCTCTGGAGCTTGATCGATCAAATCCATAAACTCATCTAATTTAGGAGTAATGATAATCTGCGTTCTACGGTTTTTGGTTTTACCAGCATCGGTACTGTTGTCTGCAATTGGGTTAAACTCTCCGCGACCACCTGCTGTTAAACGTTTTGGATTTACACCGTACTGATTTTGTAATGCCTGTACAACTGATGAAGCTCTTAAGGAACTTAAATCCCAATTGTTACGAATGTTTTCGCGTTTAATTGGCACGTTATCGGTGTTACCTTCAATCAATACATCGTAATCTCTATAATCATTAATGATTTTTGCAACTTTGCTCAAGGTTTCACTTGCACGGTCGGATATTTCGTAACTTCCTGATTTGTAGAGCATGTTGTCTGCCAAAGAAATATAAACAACACCTTTTAAAACCTGAACATCAACATCGCGCAATTCTTCGCGACTTAAAGATCGGGTTAGGTTGTTGGTTAGTACTACATTTAAAGAGTCGCTTTTGTTTTTGGTGTTCACCAAATGCTGAATGTACTTGTTGCTCGCGTTGATTTCATCGACCAATTTAGAAATATTCACGTTACCTTGTGTGATACTTTTGTCTAAAGATCCTTGTAAAGATTCTAATGTTTTCTTTAGGGCATCGTTAGAAGAACGTTCTTGTGCCAGCATGTCTTCCAAACTTTTTACGCGGGCATTGCTGGAACTTAAATCAACTTCGGATTGATGGAACCTTTGTCCTAATCCTTTATAGTCGTCTTGAAGTTTGGTATAGTTTGCTTGCAAACCATCGTACTTTTTTTTAGAAACGCAACTTGTTAAGCCAATGGTTCCTAAAAGAATTACGGGAATTAAAATTCTTTTTCTCATAGTTTAATTTTTTTAACAATTCCTATAAAGATACGAATTTCAATAAAAAAAACTCCTGAATTTTCAGGAGTTTTTTGTGTTATATGTTTGTTAGGGGTCTGTTTTTGGCAGTTGCCCAAATGTAAATTCCGGCAATGATGAACGGAATACTCAACCACTGACCAGTTGATAATAATCCTAATGAAGATTCAAATCCTCCTTGGCTTTCTTTAACATATTCAACTACAAATCGAATCAACCATAAGAAAACTAAAAATACTCCGAAAATTTTTCCTAAATAGTTTCGTGCATCGGTTTTCCAATACATGAACATTAAAACGATGAATAAAATTACGTATCCGAATGCTTCGTATAATTGTGTTGGATGACGAAACGGAATAGCTTCTAATATCGTTGAAAACCTAGGATCGGTTTGTATCAGTTTGTAAGCTTCATTTTTGCTGGCAGCCTGCGTTATTCCTAAAAGATTCTGGGTTTGCCAAAATTCTTCTTCACGAATAAATTTTACACCGAAAGGAAACGATTTATCAGCAATATGACCGTAAATTTCCGAATTGAAAAAGTTTCCAAATCGAACAAAAACACCACCAATCGTTATCGATAAAACCACACGGTCTAAAATCCATAAAAAAGGTTTTTTGATCATTCTGCTGTAATAGAACATCGCTAAAAGAATTCCGACAGCTGCACCATGACTTGCTAATCCTGCAAAACCTGTGAATTCAAACGGATTTAATCTAAACGGTAATAAAATTTCCGATAAATGATTTTGATAATAATCCCAATCGTAGAAGAAAACGTGACCTAAACGGGCACCTAATAAGGTGGCAATAAAAGTGTAGAAAAAAAGCTTGTCTAATTCGTCTTGTGAACGGTTTTCGCGTTCGTACACTTTTTTCATAATATAATAGCCCAATGCAAATGCAATAACAAACATTAAGCTGTAAAAACGTAAGGTAAAACCTGCAATGGTAATTCCTTCGGAAGGATTCCAGATCATATAATATATTTTTAGTTTTTAAGGAACAGGATCATAACCCGATTTTCCCCACGGATGACATTTTGCAATGCGTTTTATGCCCAACCAACTGCCTTTAAACAAACCGTGTTTTTTTAACGCTTCTAACGTATAATGCGAACATGTAGGAGTGAACCTGCACGACGGCGGCGTTAAGGGCGAAATTACCAGCTGATAAAAACGTATTAGTACAACAAAGGGAAAAATTAGGATTTTTTTGAGTTGTTCCATAAGTATCAAAGATAAAAAAAGCTACCGTTTAAGTAGCTTTTTTTGTAAAAAATTATAGGGTAAAAGTTGTGCCGTCTTTTGCGTCTTTTATTTCGATACCGATTGCTGCCAACTGGTCGCGAATTAAATCGGACTGGACGAAATCTTTGTTTGCACGAGCCAAATTGCGCATACTTATTAATAGATTTACAACTTCTTCTAATTTAGCATTGTTGTTGGTGTTTTCACTAGCGTATAATCCCAAAACATCAAACACTAAAGCGTTTAATGTTTCTTTTAAAAGATCTAAATCGGCTGCCGAAATTGTTGCTTTGTTTTCTTTAACCGAATTAATGAATTTAACTGCTTCGAAAATCGTTGCAATTAAAATCGGACTGTTAAAATCATCCAATAAAGCATCTAAACATTTCTGTTTCCATTCTGATACATTAAAGGTTGATGTTGCCGACGTGTTTAAATCTGCAAGTGATTTTATCGCATCCATTAATCGATCAAAACCTTTTTCGGATGCTAGCATTGCCTCGTTCGATATATCTAAAACGCTGCGGTAATGTGCCTGTAAAAAACAGAAACGCAATACGCCCGGCGTAAAAGGTTTTTCAAAGAAATCGTTTTCACCTGTGATTAACTGCATTGGTAAAATGTAGTTTCCTGTAGATTTGCTCATACGTTGCCCGTTCATGGTTAACATATTTGCGTGCATCCAATATTTAACAGGCGAAGTTCCGTTGCAAGCTTTTCCTTGAGCAATTTCACATTCGTGGTGCGGAAATTTTAAATCCATTCCACCGCCGTGAATATCAAACTGATCGCCCAGATACTTGGTGCTCATTGCTGTACATTCTAAATGCCAGCCCGGAAAACCATCGCCCCAAGGAGACGACCAACGCATGATGTGCTGCGGAGAAGCTTTTTTCCACAAGGCAAAATCCTGTGGATTCTTCTTTTCGTTTTGTCCGTCTAAATCGCGGGTGTTTTCAAACAGTTCTTCGATATTTCTACGCGAAAGTTCCCCGTAATTCAAACCACGTTTATTGTATTCCAACACATCAAAATAAACCGAACCGTTACTTTCATAAGCAAAACCTTTATCAATCAGCTTTTGAGTAAGTTCTAACTGTTCGATAATATGCCCGGTCGCAGTTGGTTCGATAGTAGGAGGAAGCAGGTTGAACAACTTTAATACGTTATGAAAATCAACTGTATATTTCTGAACAATTTCCATTGGTTCCAACTTTTCTAAACGAGATTGTTTTACAAAACGATCGTTATTTACATCGCCATCATCGGTTAAATGCCCGGCATCGGTAATATTTCTTACATAACGCACCTTGAAACCTAAATGTTGAAGGCTTCTGAAAATAAAATCAAACGAAAGAAACGTACGCACATTTCCCAAATGCACATTGCTGTAAACGGTAGGTCCGCAAACGTACATACCCACTTTGTCTTCGTGTAAAGGTTTAAAAAGCTCTTTCTCTCCCGTTAAGGAATTGTATATTTTTAGGTTTGATTTCATAATTGTTGCGCAATTGCGAATTAGCAAATTCGCGTTAAACTAAAACTGTGTATCTAATTTAATGTAATCCAAAAATTCTCTGCGGGTAACATCATTTTTAAAAGCTCCGCTGAACTCTGCAGTAACAGTTGAACTTTCAATATCGCGAATTCCACGAGAATTTACACATAAATGTTTGGCATCAATTACACAGGCAACATCATCAGTTCCCAATACACGTTTTAACTCGTCAACAATTTGAATAGTTAAACGCTCTTGAACCTGCGGACGTTTTGCGTAATAATCTACAATACGGTTCATTTTAGATAAACCAACTACTTTTCCGTTTGATATATATGCCACATGTGCACGACCAACTATAGGTAATAAGTGATGTTCGCAGGTTGAATAAACCACAATGTTTTTTTCAACCAACATTTCATTATACTTATATTTATTGTCAAAAGTTGATGATGAAGGTTTTTTAGCAGGATTCAATCCACCAAAAATCTCCTTAACAAACATTTTTGCCACACGGTTTGGAGTACCTTTTAGACTGTCATCTGTTAGATCCATACCCAAAGTGTTCAATATATTTTCGACATCTTTTTTAATCAATTCGATTTTTTCATCGTCAGAAATAGAAAAAGCATCAGCTTTTAACGGCGTATAATCGCTTGTTCCTATATGGTTGTCACCCATATCTTCGTGTAACGCGTCTGATTTACACATAATTTTAATAGTATTTATTTAAAAAATAGTAAGGTGCAAATATAGTGAAATGCACTAAATAAACTGTTTTTATTAGTAATTTCATTAGTCAAGGTGTAGTTAGTATTTAATTGACACAGTGTATATGTGTTAAAGTTTAACTAGTTTAATTTTTTTTGTAAAAAAAAACTTAATGGTTTCTTAATTTTATGTAAATTTCGCTTTTTAAACAAGTTTGTTTTATTCAAATTTAAACTCATAAAATATTTAGATTAATCAACTATGAGAAGTAACTGTTTTTTAATACTGTTTTTAATAGCCAGTTGTATTGGATTTAGTCAACAGTACAATTATGTAGATATTGATGATACTTATACTGCAGACCAACTTATTAAAGATATATTGGTAGGGTCTAAGTGTGATTTGGTATCAAATGTAAGATATCAATATGGTAGTGGTGTGTCTGCTTCTAACTCTGTGAAAGCAGCGGGTTATTTTAGTAGAAATGGTAGTGCTTTTCCATTTGATGATGGTATTGTATTGGCAACTGATATGGCTACGGGTTTTGAAGGTCCTTGTACTCCTGGAGGTGGTCCAGCTAGCCCTAATCAGTTTCGTTGGATTGGGGATCAAGATTTGAATGACTTGGTCAATGATGCAGGAGGATATCCGACCTTTCCTTTTACACCAACTGATATGAGATCAGCAATTATTGATTTCGAATTCATACCGATGCAGAATACAGTAAGTTTTGAGTATTTGTTTGGGAGTCATAGTTATAGCAGTGGATGTAATTTTGATTGTGGTAATGGTGCTTTGTTTGGCGCTTGGTTAATAGATTTGACTACTGGTATAGGAGAAAATTTGGCTAAAGTGCCTAATACGAATGATCCTATTTCGATAGCAACTGTAAGAGATGGAAATAAATCATCTCCATCAAATTGTAACGGAGGGCCGACAACAATTAATCCTCAGTATTTTGGAAATTCTTATGGAAATGGAGTTAATCAAGTCCCACCCCTAACAGCACCTATAAATCTTTCTGGTCATACAATTCCTATGCAGTCATTGACAGCTAACGTTGTAGTTGGTAGAAGATATAAGATAAAATTGGCGGTTATCGATTTCTGTCCTTCATCTAGTCACACTAGTGCTGTATTTTTCAAAGCAGGCAGTTTTGATATTGGTAATTTAGATTTGGGTGCACCTGTTTTAGTAGGCGACGGAAATGGATTATGTGTAGGTGATAGCCATTTGTTAGAGTCTGGATTAGATCCTTTGTTATTTACCTTTGAGTGGTTTAAAGACGGGATAAAAATACCAGGACAAACAGGTCCTAATTTAACTGTTACCGAAACGGGAGATTATTACGTAAAAGGATTTATACCAACAGTAACAAACTGTGTAATGGAATCCGATCCAGTACGTGTAGAGTTTTATGATTATGTAAATATAAGTGCACCACAGAATTTAGCAGTATGTCCGAGTGCCGGCTTAAACACCCGTTTTGATTTAAAAGATGCAGTAGTAGGAGTAACTACGAATCCAGATATTTTATTTAGTTTTTACGCTACCCAACAAGATGCAGAAAACGATACTAAAGCTATTCCAGATTTATATACTTTAGCAAATAATGCAGCAACCCCAGTAACGATTTGGGTACGAGCATACGAGTTGAATAACCCATGTCCTTATGTAACGTCATTTACATTGAGTTTTTTAAACTGTGTGCTAACATTAAATCCATTGTCAGATTTATCGATTTGTGAAGGGGAGAGTGTTCAAACCTTTGATTTAACAGTACAAACTCCATTGGTATACAACAATGCAGCGGGCTATACTGTAAGTTACCATTTAAGTAAACCTGATGCAGATACGAATCAAAATGCAATACCTGCGGGTAATTTGGCGACTTATAACGGAGTAAATGGTGAGCGTATTTGGGTACGTGTAACCAGTAATTCTAATCCGTTATCATTTGGAGTAACCTCTTTCTATTTATTCAGAAACCTGTTGCCTTTAACGAAGTCGACCATTTTACCTGTAACGGCATGTGAGAATGGTAGCACAGGTTTAGCGAATTTCAATTTGAACATAGCTTACACTACTATTCCAGTAAGTACTGTAGGAGTATCGTTAGAATTTTACGCTAGCCAGGCAGATGCATTGTTAGGTAATACTGCGTTAATGCTACCTGTAAATTATACAGGAGCTGCAGGTACAATTTACGTACGTGTACGCAACTTAGATGGAGACTGTTTTAAAGTAGTTCCTTTACAATTACAAATCATCAATACGCCATCTGCAGCAAGTTTAGCACCTTTAACGCATTGTGATTTAAACAATGATGGATATGGTGAATTTAATTTAGATGCCACACGTGTATTAATCGCAGGTAATCCAATGCCGGCAAACTCAGTAGTAAGTTTCCATGAAACCCAAGGCGATGCAGATAACAATGTAAATGCTATTGTAAATACGGGTACTTATATTAATAAAGTAAAAGATCAACAAACGATATATGTACGTGTAGGTTTTACCAATTCTAGCTGTTACAACACGGTAACTTTAGTATTGAAAGTCAACAAAACCCCTGCAATTACTCCAATTCGCAGCATAAAAGTGTGCGATCTTAATAATGATGGCGTAGAAACAGTAAACATAAGCAGTAAAGAATCAGTAATGCTAACCGGATTAAATGCAGCAAACTATACGGTAACTTACCATATAAGTTCAGCTGCTGCAATGGGAGGTACAGGTGTTATCGGTAATCCAACAAGTTTTTCAACAAGTGTATCTAAAGTAATTTACGTTCGTGTGACCGATAATGTAACGGGCTGTTTTGCTGTAACCCGTATGGATTTAGAACTAATAGCAATGCCTGTAGTGGCAAATCCTTTACCTACGCTTTACAAATGTGATACAGATGGTAATGGTTTTGAGACATTTGATTTAGCCAGCTTAAAAGCGGGTATTATAGGCACGCAACAAGGATTAGATGTAACATTCCATTACACCAATGCCGATGCGCAAACGGGAACAAGTCCTTTGGCGAACCAATACCAAAATGTATCAGCAAACGTACAAACCATTTATGTACGTGTGTTTAATGCAAGTTCAGATTGCTATGTTGTAAGTACTTTAAAATTAGAAGTAAAAGCCAATCCTGTAATCAATGTACCAAGTACCCCTTATGTAATATGTAGCGATTCAGGCTTTGGTACGATAAATATTTATTTATACGGAAAAGATTTGGTAGATGCTACTGGACAAAATTATACGTTCCAGTTTTTCGAGACAGAGTCGGATGCAGAAAACAACATCAATTTCATTTCGAATCCGGTAGCGTATAACAATTTAACCCCTGGAAATTCCACCATTTGGATCAGAATCCAAGATCCGGCATCGGGATGTTTCTCGGTATATCCAATTTCCTTCCAATTGGTAGTTCCACCAAAATTACCTGCAAGCTTACCAACAATAGTATTGTGTGATGTTTTAGGAAATGCCCAAGATGAATCTACGTTGTTTGATTTAACGGTTCAAAATCCGTTATTGTTAGCAGCGCAAACCGTCCAAGGAACATATCAAATCCGTTACTTTACTACGCAGGCATTAGCAAACAGTAACACGAACTGGATAGTAGATCCCACACAATTTCAAAATACAACCAATCCACAAACGCTTTGGGTACGTATCGAAGATACCTCAAAACCGGGTAATTGTGCACGTGTAATGAGTTTTGTTGTAGAAGTTACCTCACCCTTAGTATTAAGCCAACCTTTGCCAATTATCTTGTGTGATACAGAATTGCCAAACGATGGAAAAATGGAGATCGATTTAACAATAAGAGAGCCACAAATATTTAACGGACAACCTCCATTTGGAGCAGTTGTAAGCTATTATAGATCACAACAGGATGCAGAAAACGATTTCAACAAGATAGTAGATCCAAAGAAATTCTACAATACGGTTAATCCACAAACTATTTATGTAGCAGTTGTAAACCAATACGGTTGTAAAAGCATCATAACTTTAACAATCCGCGTATTGCCGTTGCCAGAGCCAAACATGACACCTACTCCTTTAGAGTTATGTGAGAACGCATTAGGATCAGGAGTAGCCACTTTTGATTTAACACAAGCTGAACCAAGCTTAAGCAACTTTACCAATTATACTTATAGCTACTTTTTCTCAGAAATAGGAGCAGTAACAAATGATCCTTTAGCACGCGTAAATGATCCAACAGATGTTTTAAGCGGTACATCAACAGTTTATGTGCGTGTAGAAAACAGTTTTACCGATACTAACCTACAATGTGCAGTTGTAGTGCCATTAGAATTAATAGTAAATCCATGGCCTGTAGTAGGTCCGATGACTCCTTTATTGGCATGTATGGATACCCCTGTAGACTTTACGACGTTTAATTTACACGATAAAGATGTACAGGCATTAGGGACAGCAAATCCGGCAAACTTCACGGTAAAATATTTTTTAAGTGAAGAGAATGCGCAAGACAATATCAACCCTTTACCATATACTTATATAAATACAACGGCCCGACTTCAGGTAATATGGGTTCGTGTAGAAAACAAAAAAACAGGATGTTTTGATATCGCAAGTTTTGCATTACAGATAGAACAAGCGGTTTATGCCTTTACACCAAGTAGTATTGAATTATGTGAAACGGATTATGTAAATGATGGTATTTCATTGGTGGATTTAACAGTTTTCGATGCTGAGATTATAGGTAACCAACCGTTAGCAGCTGATTTGGAAGTAGTATATACACGTTGGGATGGGACACCAATTCAAAATCCAAACAGTGCACAAGTATTTAATGGTGAAGTAATCATAGCAAAGGTACAAAATGTAAATCCTGCAATTTTATGTAGTGATACGGTAAACATTACAATTCGTTTAAAAGATGCGCCGGTAGTACAACCCTTGTTGGACGGAGTAGTTTGTTATGAGTACCGTGACCAATGGAGATTAATGAGTGGGCACTACCTAGATACGGGTGTAACTGAAAGTGGTTATACCATTGTTTGGACACGTGACGGACAAGCTTTAACCCCAGATGTAGCAGATGTGCTAGATGGAGGAAGCCGACTTTTTGTTAAACGCGGTGGTAACTATAGAGTAGTTGTCACAGGACCAAACGGCTGTACTACCACGCGTTCAGCACTTGTAAGCGAAGCACCAAGTGTAACAATAGACGAAGTTAAAATCACCGATAGTTTTGGTGATACCAATGCCATTGAAGTAATGGCTTACGCAGGATCGGGCGTATTGTTAGAATACAAGTTAGACGAAGGTTCATGGCAAAAATCTAACATCTTTTTAGATGTAACCCCGGGTGAGCATACAGTATATGTACGTATAGAAGGAGAGCCTTGTATAGCAAGTAAAGTAATCACAGTAATGGATTACCCTAAATTCTTTACCCCAAACAACGACGGTTACAATGATACATGGAACATCTGGTCTCTAAAGAATCAACCAGATACGAAGATCTATATCTTTGACCGATTTGGAAAACTAATCAAACAGTTAAGCCCTGCCGGTGCAGGATGGGACGGAACCTTCAACGGGCAACCATTACCATCAACCGACTACTGGTTCAAGGCAGAGTATATAGATCCTAAAACAGGATTAAATAAAGAAGTAACAGGTCACTTCTCGTTAAAACGATAACAACCTGTGAAATAACAACCAAACAAAAAGAGGAAGCAGGCGCTTCCTCTTTTTGTTTGGTATAAATTTTTTCATAAAATTTTATTAAATTTAAAATGTTTAGATGTATATTGCACATAAAATATTTATATATAAAGTATTTTATGCAAAATTTAACTCATGAAAATTTTTATTAACCAACTATGAGAAACAAATATTTATTAATATTAATATTGTTCCCTTTGTTTTGCTTTTCACAAAAAATAGCT
>Ga0213827_1001927_pt1 | contig 11220 bp, 11 predicted proteins | sample MC6MC0898MG_FD_180669 | JGI IMG/M metagenome (GOLD analysis project Ga0213827, IMG submission 180669) | Enriched soil aggregate microbial communities from Iowa State University, Ames, United States - MC6-MC0898-MG | ecosystem: Environmental > Terrestrial > Soil > Unclassified | place: USA: Iowa...
CTCTGATGAGTCGAGTTGAGAAAGCGTGGCTGCACGGCGTAAGTCATGTGACTTTTGCTGAGTTGTACCTCTGGTTTGACGTTGAGAAGATCGCAAAGACGCCTTACCGCGGCATTGAAGAGGCTTTCGAAGAGGTTGCGGGCGACGACGCGCCCGAGGTGAGAATTATCGAAGGACGCGGTGGTTATCACTTGGTAGTCGAGCAGACCCGGGCAGGCCACGAGATGAAGCTCCTGTCGGAGTTGGCGGAGTAACGCTTCCCTCAAATGCGAGATCACTCTGACCCCGGCTATCCGGGGTCTTTTTTTAGGAAATTTCATGGCACGACTCACTCCCCGACAGGCTGGCGGCGTGAACGTCGTGGCCTTCCTCGACATGCTGGCGTGGTCCAGACCACGACCACGCAGACGGTGGGCACCGAACTGGTCAATGGTCCCTTCGCAACAAACGGCCGCGTGCGCACTGTGACCGTCAGCTTCACCCGGCGGCATACTCGGATAGCCACCACCCTAGGATTAACCGGGTTCGTCGCTGGGGCTGGCCAAAATACGGCGCGAATCGATGTTTACCGGAAGGTTGGCAACGGCGCGGCATCGCTGTGGCAGGTACTGAACGTCACTGGCTCCTTGAACATCAACAACGAGGCGGACGGGTCGGATGTAGATACTTCCACTTGGGGTGCGTCGTTCACGGTGAAGGACACAAGCCCCAGCTCCGAAACCATGCAGTACCGCGCGGTCATCTCTGGGTTTACGTCCCAATACGTCACACACACCTCTGGCGCGTTCCAGCAGCAGACCATCACGCAGAGCCTATCGATGATCTCGGTAGAGAACTGAAACAGCCCATAACGCTGGCCGGCCGGCCCGGTCAGGTTTGCCGTGGGCAATCCCAACAGGATAGACACATGCCGCAGAAGTTCATCGATCACACGACCATCCAACCAGATGGCAGGACAGCCGCCCCGACGGGCTGCCGGATGCGCTGCTATGTGATGGCGTGGAGGTACTTCGCCTCATCCAGCGCGTAGGCGACCACGTGTGGTGGGTCTGGGTGGATAGACACATCCCTGCCGACAGGCCGAAGGGGCGGACCTGCACCAGCTATGGGCAGGGCGTGAGCGGTTCGGAGCTTTGGGCGAACCGGCACCAGGCCCGGCTTCGCCTGGAGGTGCAGCAGCAACGACGCCTGCGCGAAGCCTGAAGCTGGCTGGGAAGCGGTGACCCCAAACTGACCCCATGCCCCAGGCAAGTCGTTGATTCCCATAGAGCGCTAGTGATCGTGGGTGATCGGCTTAGTCGTTGTTTCTGTTGATCTTCCCTGACCTTGACATGGTAGGGCGCACGCCCGACTCTTGCGCTAATTGCTTCATGTCAAGGACACAAATGAAGAAGTTCGAATGGACCGTATTTGGCCTAGTTGCATTCACGGTCGGTGCCGCCACCGCCGCTGTGCTGGCATATCGAGCTGCGTTTGCGAGAAATGGAATCGGTGACCCCGAGGCGTGGGGGCAGTTTGGCGACTACTTGGGCGGGGTTGTTAATCCGGTGGTTGGGATCGTAACTGTCGTCTTGGTCGTAATGACGCTCCGGGTGACACGTTTGGAGGCGCAGGCTGCCCGACGCCAGATCGCTCAGCAGCTCCAATACATGGAGCGCCAATCGTTGCTGTCGGACATGCACAAGCGCTTGGAGGGTGTTCTGGCGGAATGGGAGCGTGTCATGTCGCGGCGCGCCCCACGCGGTTTTCAGAGCTTTCAGGTTACCGCAGATGGACCGTCAGTCTCGAACAAGACAGTGCAAGAGGTCCTAGAGGACAACGAGCTTCGAGCCTCATTAATTGAAGATGACCTCAAGACGCAGTATCCAGACTTGCCCAAGGGTGATGAGCGCTTTGCGGCCTTCAAGGGCGATTTGGTTGAGCTGGCGGTAGAGCTTGACCAATACTGTCTGAAGTACGATGAGGTCGCGGGAACACGCCATCTCACGTTCTTCTATAGGAACAGGCTCAAGAGGTCCGTTGAGATGCTCCGGTTGGCTGGTGTGATGGAAACCACTGTCGCAAAGAGATATGAGGAAAATCGGATGCCTTGATGGCCGATGTGCGGTCCGCGCCGCTCTCGGGCGGTCCAGGTCTCGGCATTCGTTCCTAAGCGACGGTCGTACAAATTCCGTGCAACTCTAGAAAGAACAAGGGCTCGCATTGCTGCGAGCCCTTAAATTATGGTGGCCGAGGAAGGAATCGAACCGCCGACACGGGGATTTTCAATCCTCGCTGCTAGGGGTTGACCGGTGGGCCGGGCACTCCCTTCGGGGCTCGCACTTCGCAGCAGGTGGGCCGTCAATCGACGATTATCGGCACAGCATTGGCACAGTGGCCTTGGGAAGCGCTGCGCCATATAGGCGGATCGCCCCCCTCCTAAGGGAAAGGTCGCCCGTTGGAATCGGGCCGGGGTCACCATCATTCCTGCAGCGTCAATCCCGCCGCTCGGCTGCCAGCCCACACGGGCCAGCCCGGGGTGTCTGTCGCCGCGTTCAGGGCCCCCGATTCGCTGCTAGCCCTGCCGCTCCTGCCGCAGCAGTCCATCAAACCGCGCCCGGCTGATCGCCTGCCGCGTCTTGCAGCCCGGGCAGGTAATGGCCACCCCGCCGGGGATGAGTTGCAAACCGTTGTCGCCGCTGGCGGTGAAGTGGCGCTTGCACGCAACGCAGGCGGCAGCCACCGAGCTGAGCCACGATGCGCGCGCGTCGCGCGCTTCGGTGGGGACGTTGACTTCAATCAGTTCGAAAACGCCTGTACAGGTCATGGGTATCGATGTCCGTCAGTGTCGCCAGGGCGGGGCCGGTGGCGACGCAGTGCGCCAGGCCCCTTGGCTGGATATCGGCGGCGGTGGCCGGAACCTGAGCCCGGCAGGGGAGTAGCGCAGTCCCGGCTGGCCGCCGCGAGGGACGCGGCGGCCAGGTAGTCCAGACGGCTCGCCGAGCCGGATGGGCTCATGCCGCCTTCGCAGGTTTCCCGTCGCCGCCCTTCGCGATGAGGGTCAGCTTGTCATCGGTGGCCTTCTCCTCCTGCAGCGTGGCCAGCAGATGCGGCAGCGCATCCTTGTAGCCGAGTTGCTTGGCCAACGCCGCGATGGTGCCGTAGGACGCGATCTCGTAATGCTCCACTTTCTGCGCGCCGCCGATCAGGGCCGAATCCCGTACCGGACCCTCCTCGATGCTCTCGATGGCCTCCTTGCCTTCCTCGACCAGGCCTTCCATCGCTGCACACTTGATGCGCTTGAGCCGGATGCCGAGCAGCTCGACCACCGCGTCGATGCGCTCGACCTGGCCCTGGGTTTCCTCCAGGTGCAGCTCGAATGCGGCTTTCAGGGCCGGGTTGGTTGCGGCGCGGGCCAGCCGCGGCAGCGCCTTGGTCAACTGCTTTTCCGCACTGTAGATGTCGGAGAGCTCGTGGATGAAGAGATCTTCCATCGTCTTGATTGCCATGTGTCTGCACCGGGGTGTGTTGGAGAGTGCAGGCTAGGCGCATGGTTGTTACTTGAACGGGGGGTTCCTGTGAGGCTCGTCTAGACATGTCTTCGATGGATGCCGGTTGCTGCGCAGTGGGACCTCGCGTGGTGTGGCGGCGGTGCATACAGGGTGAGGGTGGCGTCGCAGGCAAGCCCCTTCCATATGACGCGGCGCGAATGCTCGCGTCGATACCCTCTACACGGCCGTGGTGGATCGTCCGGTCGCCCGCGTTCGACGGCGTTTGCGCCCAACCCAGGTCACCCGACCCGGTTCGAACGTCGCATGCGCTGGCCGGCGCCGGCCAGGTGCATGGTGATCGCCAGCCGGGTAGTCTTGAACATCGCCAGGACGCGATGCCAGGAGACGGGGATGGAGTTTCGACAGATGACCACGTGGCCGGCCAAGGCCAGGGACGCGACGAAGCTGAAATCGGGGTGGCGGTTTGATCTGAGCCAGGGTGTCTGGTGGCTCGATCTGTGCCAGATGGAAGAGTTCCTGAAGCAGCGTTTGTCGGGGCAGAGCTTCGGCGCTACTGTCGATGTTTTCATATTCGGATTCGAGATGTACGACGCGGTCGATGGCACTGCCATCGGCTCGTCCGGCGCCATGCCGGCCGATTTCTCGCGTTACACGCCCAAGCTGCGGCAACTCCTTTCGGTCGGCCAGTTGGACTGGCACGATGTGCGCTTCCTTGATGCAAGCGCTCAACTGGTCGCCTACAAAGCGGCCCTGCTGCGCGCGGTCGACAACTGGTACGCGCGCAAGCGTCGCCCGCGCGACTTCGACGTCGAGGCATTTCGCGCGTACCTGCTGGACAGCCTCGCCGGACTTACGACCGCGCAGTGCGCGGTGGACCTGTCGCTGCTGGACCTGTCCTTGCCCGAATGGGATGAGGACGGTCGGTTCATCTACAAGAATCTCTCGGCCCACGACGTGCTGGAGTGAGCCGGTAAGCGCTGCCCATGGTGCCTCAGCGCGGCGGAGCAGGCAGCGTCGCCTCCAGGTGCCTGGCAAAGAACCGCGCCATCACCCGGTACGCCTGCTGGCTCTCCGGGAGCTTGGCATCCAGGTGGAAGGCATGGCCCAGGCCCTCCCACACATGCAGGTCCGATTCGCGCCCCAGGTCCACCAGCCGGCCGTGCATGTAGGCCACGTTGCTCAGCTCGGCGGCGCGGGTGGCGGTGATGAACAGGGTGGGCGGAAACTGCGCCAGCAGCGGCTCGGAGAATATCGGGGACACCAGCGGATCGCGGAAGTCGACATCGCCGTAGTACAGGTCCTCCATGATTGGCAGGCTGCCGTCGGCATGCGGCAGCAGCGCATCGTTGAGCGCGGCCATTACGTAGCGGGAATCACCGCCGTAACGGGCATCGCCGCCCGCGCAGAAGAGCCCGGCGGCGCCCGGCATCGGCAGTTTTTCCTTGGCGAACCAGGCCAGCGATTCACCGGTGAGCACGCCCCCGGCGGAGCAGCCGAACAGGCCGATATGCCTGGCCGGCATCTGCTCGAGGGCGGCGCGGTACACGCTGGCCACGTCTTCGCTGGCGGCGGGGAAGCGGTGCTCCGGGCCTTGCCGATACTCCACCGCCACGACGGTCATGCCAGTCATCGCCGCTACCGGGATCGCCTCAAGCAGGCCGAGGCTGTCGGCGCGGCCGAACACGAACGCACCGCCATGCAGTTCGATCAGCAGGCGCCGCTGCGTCGGATCGGCCGGGGCACTGCGCGGTTGCACGCGCACCACGGGCACACCGTTCCAGGTTTCGTTGTGCAGCTCCACCGGGTAGCGCTTGCGCAGTTCGGCGATCTCGGCATACGCCCACTGGTCGGCGCCCGTGCGGATTGCCCCCAGCTGCGCGCGCACGGCGGTGTTGTCCAGCTTGGCGGTGGGATCGCCGTGGATCACGCCATTGCGCACGCTAGCCTGTGCTTCCGGGCTGAGGAAGGGCGAGATCGGCAGCGGGAAGGTGGGCACCTGGCGCGTGCCGTCGGCGGCGGGTGGGGTTGCCTGCGCGAGCGCGTCGCCGCCTGCAACCAGACCAAGGACCAGCAGTGATATCCGTATCGACCTACCCATGGGCGAATCCAGCAGTAATGGAGGAGGTCGCACAGGATAGCCGCATGCTGCGCGCGCCGCGCGCCGCGCGCCGCGCGCCGCGCGCCGGCGCGTGGCGTCCTCGCGGGCTCGTGACGGCAGGCGGTGGATGCTGCAGGACGATACCCCGAAGGAGACCACTGAATGCACCACGATGCCATGCAGGAAACGGCCGCGCAGCGTCCGCTGTGCGCGCAGACACCCACGCCCGAGGTGCCGGTGCCACCGCCGGCACCGGTCGAAGAACCGGTGCGCGAAGACCCGCCCGCGCAGGAGCCGCCGACCGAGGTTCCGCCCGAGCGGGACCCGTCGCCGTCGACGCCGCCCATGGAAGATCCACCGCCGCCCGGCCATGCGCCGCACTGAGCGGCAAGCGCGCGCGAGGGGGCATGTTTCATGCTGCCGTATGCGCCATGGCGGGCGTATTCGTGACGGCGCCATGGCGCCGTCAACACGTCATGCAAACAACTGTTTTTCCGCGCGCACACGTCGCTGAACCGTCTGTTTTGGATGTCACGCCGACTTCATTGCAGATGCGGAAAGGTGGACCCACCCAAGCACGGGCAAGCCCAAAGAAACACAGGAGCAGATCTCAGTGACTACCGAAACCAAGACCACGCACACCCTGAACGACCTGATCGAAATCGCCCGCGATGGCAAGGACTTCTACACCGAAGCCGCCGGCAAGGTGAAGGACGCGGAACTGTCTTCGCTATTTACCCGCATCGCCGGGGTGAAGGACGAGATCGTGCGTTCGCTCAGCGCCAGCGTGTTGGCCGCCGGTGGCAAGCCGGCCGAGCACGGCACCGTGGTCGGCTCGATGCAGCAGTTCTACGGTAAGGTGCGCGCCACCCTGGGCGACACCCAGTACGGCTACGTGGCCGAACTGGAAGAATCCGAAGACCGTTTGCTGAAGGCGTTCAAGGACACCCTTACCGATGCGGACACCCCGCCGGCCGCGCGCCAGGAAGTGCAGCGCCTGCTGCCGCAGGTGCAGGAATGCCATGCGGTGATGCGCGATCGCAAGCACGCGATGAAGCCGTAATCCCACCCGCCCTGGTGCTTGCGCCAGGGCGTGGGTGAATGCGCGGGCCTCGCGCATGGACAGCCCCGGCACGCCCGGGGCTGTCGCTGTGTGGGGTCCGCACGGCCGCGTACGGGGCAGGAGGATTTGGTGCATACTCGATCGAAAGGGCTAGTTGGATCTGCTATGGAACACATGCGTTGGCTGACGCTTCGTCTTGGCAATAATCAATCCATCGGGCCCAAGGTTCTGTCGGACCTGTGGAGCAATGCCTGCGAAACAAACCAGTCGTCGGTGACCCGCGATACGATGCCCGGCAAGTCCACCTCGTATGCACTGCACGCGCCGCTGTCGCTGGCCTATCCCAAGCGTGCCGAATTGCGCATGCGCAAGCTGCTCGAGGAAGCCGGCTACACCTTCACCCTGGGGTCGTTGGCCGACCGGCCCGCGCCGCAGCCGATGCGGTCGCGCTGAATCAAGGCGGCGCCAGCCGCCGCAGCATGACGCGGACCGGCAAGCCCCGTCGTGCGCCACCGGTTTTTCCAGCGGCGACCCGCCCAGTCGGCGATACAGGCGCCCATCGTCGGCCGCAGTCCGCACGGACATACTCCGCACCTCCAGCGCCGCCGCCCTGGCCATCAGGTCTTCGATCCGCGTGGCTGCCAGGCCCTGGCCGCGATGCGGGTCACTGACCTAGAGGCCGCCCAGGCAATTCTGGCGCCCGAGCCGCCCAGTGCGTTCATGGGAGGTGAGCGGCGCGGCAGCCACCACTGGCTCGCCCCAGCGGCAGCGCCGTCGTGCAGAAAGACGTGCCGACGCTGGCATTCGTCGGCGGCACGCCGGCCAAGGACAGGGCGGCCCCATTGCGCGACGTACCGCGCCGGCACGATCGGGACCTGCCTGACGATGGCAGTCGCCAGCCGCCAGCCGCGAGCCGGCGCCCGGCACGGCGTGTGATTGCGTCGCGGGTTGGCCACGCGCAGACTCCTGCATACCGCCGCCAGCCGCCGTGCCTCCCGCTCCATGTCTGCCGCTGCCTTCAACCTGCGTCGTTACGACCGCTCATCGAGCGTGGACCGGCATGCGTTCGCGCAGTGGGTGGTGCCGGTGCGGGGCGAGCTGGCGTTCGAACTGGAGGGGAGGGGCGCGCGCCTGGATCTGTGGCAGGGCGCATTCGTGGCGCCGGCGGCCGGACATGCGCAGGCTGCGCTTGATGACGACCGTTTCCTGATCGTCGACTGCCCGGCGGCCCTGTTCGACGATGACACGCTGCAGCGGCTGCACCGCCACCCGGTGCTGGCGTTGCCGGTGCAGGTGCGCGCGATGGCGCAGCGGGTTTGCGCGCAACCGGAGCGGCTCGATGCCGACGTGGTGGCACGCGAGCTGCCGCTCCTGCTGCAGGCGTTTTCCCTGGCGGGCAGCGGCACGCGGCTGCAGGCGGTATGCGCGCAGATCGAGCGCCACCCGGGCCAGGCGTGGCCGGTGGAGCGGATCGCTGCGGAAGTGGGGGTCAGTGGCAGCCGCCTGCATGCGTTGTTCCGCCAGGCCTTCGGCATGAGTCCGCTGGCATGGCTCAGTGCCTGTCGGCTGCGCTGGGCACGTGGCCGCCTGGCCGAGGGCGACATGCCGATCGCCAGCATCGCCCAGCATGCCGGCTACTCCGAGCAGAGCGCGCTGACCCGGGCGTTGCGCCGCGAGTGGGGCATGACCCCGGCCGACTATCGCCGTCGTCACCGGCAGTAGCCTCGGTCAAGATTGGCCGCGCGCGCCTGCCTACACTGGCAGGCCTTTCCAGACCGCAGCCCGCGCACGCAGATGAATCGATCGATGGGAGTTGGCGTCGCCAACGGCATTGCCGCCGGCGCGCTGTGGGGCGTGGTGTTCCTGGCGCCGGCGATGCTGAGCCAGTTCAGTGCGGTGCAGCTGTCGGCCGGGCGTTACCTGGTGTACGGGCTGATCGCAGTGGCATTGCTGGCCCCGCGGTGGCGCGAGCTGCGCACGCGGATCGGCATGGCCGAATGGCGTGGGCTGCTGTGGCTCAGCCTGGCCGGCAACCTGGTCTATTTCGTGCTGCTGGCCAACGCGGTGCAGTGGGCCGGTGGTGCGGCGGCCTCGCTGATCGTCGGCCTGATCCCGGTGGTGGTCACGCTGGCCGGTGTGCGCGAGGCAGGCGCGGTGCCGCTGCGGCGATTGGCACCGGCGCTGCTGCTGTGCCTGCTCGGGGTGGGGCTGGTGGGCTACGAAGCGCTCCTGGCCGAGCACGCCGCCGGTTCCACCGGGCGCCGCCTGCTTGGGCTGCTGTGCGCGGTAGGTGCTCTGCTGTCCTGGGCGGTGTACTCCATCGGCAACAGCCGCTGGCTGGCGCGCCGGCCGGACCTGTCCGGGCACGACTGGTCGTTGCTGACCGGCGTGGCCACCGGCGGCCTGGCGCTGCTGCTGGTGCCCAGTGCATTCCTGGTGTCCGGCCCATCGCATCCCGCCACGGACTGGGGCGGGTTCTGGCTGATCAGCGCCGGCGTGGCGGTGGTTGCCTCGGTACTCGGCAACGCGTGCTGGAACCGCGCCAGCCGCAACCTGCCGTTGACCCTGACGGGCCAGATGATCGTGTTCGAGACCCTGTTCGCGCTGCTGTACGGGTTTGCCTGGCAGCGGCGCTGGCCGAGCACGATCGAGGTCGTGGCGATCGTCTGCCTGGTCTCCGGCGTGCTGATGTGCGCGCACGCGCACCGGCCGCCCCGTGCGGTGGCCGAGCACGTCGGCTGAGCAAACGACGGCGAGAGCCCCGCGATGCCTGGATGGTGTCATTCGCAACTTTTTTGCCGACGTTGCAGGCCGATCGCGGCGCGGAATCTTTTGCGCTGCAACACTTGACAAGCCCCCCGGCGCCGTAGTTTTCTTGGTCCATGGTCTCCATCGCCGCCACCGCCCCGCTATCCAACGCCGCCCTTGCGGGCGGTCGGGCCGTGCCGCGCCAGACCACCGGTTCCACCACCATTACCACCGTCACCACTCGCCCGGTGCGGCCCGTCGTCTTCGCGTAATTTCCGAACACAACGGCCCCGCACCCGGAACAGGTTGCGGGGGAGCACCTTCAGCCTGAGCCGACGCGGGGCCTCGAATCGAGGTCCACATGTCATCCGTCGCCGTCCCCGTTGCTGATTCCCCCGCCCCCGTCCTGCGGGCCGCCTCCACCGTCGTGCACAAGTTCGGTGGCACCTCGGTGGCCGATGCCGAGCGTTACCGCCACGTGGCCCAGTTGCTGCTGGCGCGCGACGACGCCGTGCAGGTCACCGTGGTCTCGGCGATGAAGGGCGTGACCGACGCGCTGATCGGCCTGGCCGGGTTGGCCGCGGACGACGCGCCGCAGTGGCGCGATGACTGGCATGCGCTGCGCGCGCGCCATCGCGGCGCGGCAGTGGCCCTCCTCGGCGAGCATGCCGGGCCCACCGTGGAATGGCTCGACGCGCGCTTTGCGCAGCTGGCCGACGTGCTGGGCGCGCTGGCGGTGATCGGCGAGCTGCCGTCCGAGGTGCTGGATCGCGTGCAGGGGCTGGGCGAGGTGTACTCGGCGCATCTGCTCGGGCACTACCTGCAGGGCCTGGGTGAAGACTGCGCGGTGCTGGATGCGCGTGACGTGCTGGTGGTGGACCGCGGCGAACTGGGCGTGGACGTGGACTGGGTGCAGAGTGCGCAACGCCTGGCCACCTGGCGGCAGGCGCATCCGCAGCGGCGGGTGGTGGCCACCGGCTTCGTCGCGCGGGACCGCCGTGACCGGATCACCACGCTGGGGCGCAACGGCAGCGACTACTCCGGCGCGATCTTCGCGGCGCTGTTCAATGCCGGCGAACTGCATATCTGGACCGACGTGGACGGGGTGCTCTCGGCCGATCCGCGGGTGGTGCCCGAAGCGGTGCAGCTGGAGGCGCTCAGCTACGACGAGGCCTGCGAGCTGGCCTATTTCGGGGCCAAGGTGGTGCACCCGCAGACGATGTCGCCGGCCATCGAGCGCGGCCTGCCGATCATCATCCGCAACACATTCAACCCGGATCACCCGGGCACCCGGATCACCGCCGACCGCACGGTGGCCGGCCCGATCAAGGGCCTGACGCTGAGCCCGGACCTGGCCGTGCTGAACCTGGAAGGCACCGGGCTGATCGGCGTGCCCGGCACCGCCGAGCGCGTGTTCGCCGCGCTGCGCAACGCGCACGTGTCGGTGGTGATGATCTCGCAGGGCTCCTCGGAGCATTCGATCTGCTGCGTGGTGCGGCAGGCCGAGGCCCTGCGCGCACGCGATGCGCTGCTGCAGGCCTTCGCCCACGAGCTGGGCCTGGGCCAGGTGCAGCGCGTGCAGCTCACCGACAACGTCAGCGTGCTGGCGGCGGTCGGCGATGGCATGGCCGGGCAGCCCGGCGTGGCCGCGCGCCTGTTCGAATCGCTGGGCCGCGCCCAGGTCAATATCCTGGCCATTGCGCAGGGCTCGTCCGAGCGCAACATCTCGGTGGCGGTGGACAGCCGCCACGCGACCAAGGCCCTGCGCGCGGCGCATGCCGGGTTCTGGCTGTCGCCGCAGACGTTCTCGGTGGGCGTGA
>Ga0213827_1001935_pt1 | contig 11187 bp, 9 predicted proteins | sample MC6MC0898MG_FD_180669 | JGI IMG/M metagenome (GOLD analysis project Ga0213827, IMG submission 180669) | Enriched soil aggregate microbial communities from Iowa State University, Ames, United States - MC6-MC0898-MG | ecosystem: Environmental > Terrestrial > Soil > Unclassified | place: USA: Iowa...
TGTTGACCCTGGAGAATCTCTTCGTCCTGATGCTGGTGGCCACGGCAGGCGCTTGGTTATGGCACAACCATGGGCTGCGCGAAAAAGCCCTGGAGCGGGTCAAACAGCACTGCGCCAAGCTTGACCTGGAGTTGCTCGACGATGCCGTCGCGCTCAAGCGCATCGCGTTCATCCGCGACGCCAACGGCAGAAAGCGCCTGGCCCGTGTGTATGCCTTCGAATTCACCGTAACCGGCGAACAACGCCACCCAGGTACGGTGACCCAGTTCGGTGCCCACAGCGTGCAGATCGAACTGGCGCCCTACCCGTTCGAAATCAATACCCCGCCACGCAGCGGCAACGTGATCGAAATGCAGCAGTGGCGCCAGGAGCACAATCGCTGGCGCAATTGATCACGCCACACGGCATTCATCTAATGCGGCTTGCAGGGCTTGCTGAGGTTGCGGCTGGTCGAAGATCAGCTCAATGCGCGTGTCCTTGCGCCAGTCACTCGCCTGCCACGCTGGCAGGTCGCCGTCGAGGCCGTTGAAGGACTGCCAACCGTCCGAGGTGTGGATAACACCCTTGGCCCGGCGCCAGTGAAGCCCATCGAGAAAAGTCCTCAGGGCCTGTGGATAAAACTGCTGGCTGGGATGCCAACGCCAACCGATGCTCCAACCCCCGTCGCCTTGCTGGGCGTAACAAATTGGCCGATGAGGATCTGTCCACAGGGTAGTCAAGCCTGTGGATGGACTATCCACACTGGTGTTATCCACAAAAAACGGCAAATAAGGCTCTGTGGATGAAAGCGGAAGGCTGGAAATTGCTAACATCCCCTGCACTGTCCAATGCCCAGCAATTTCGGCAAATTCCTTATTTATCAACAACCTATGATTTTCATCAACACCTTCGCTCTTGTTGAAAATCAGCAGTGAAGTCGCTTGTAACGCCTGTAGTTGTGCACAGGGCAACTGATCACCCCGAATCAGTGCTTGTGCATCCACGACCATTACCAGCGGCTGCACCGCCAGCACACCCTTCCAGGGGGCTTGCCTCAGCTGATTCAGTAATTGCAGGGGATGCCCCAGCCCCGAAGGCTCGATGAACAAGCGATCCGGTCGAGCTTTGCGCAACAGGCGGCCCAAGCCGACCTGGAACGGCGCGCCATTCACGCAGCACAGGCAACCACCCGCCACTTCCGCGATGGCGATGCCGTCTTCATCGCGGCTGAGAAGCGCCGCATCGAGGCCAACCTGGCCGAATTCATTGACCAGCACGGCCCAGCGCTCACCAGCCGGGCGCTGAGCCATCAACTGGCGAATGACGCTGGTCTTGCCAGCCCCCAGAGGGCCGGCGATGACGTGGGTAGGGATGTTCTGCAGCATGGGCCTACTTCTGGGCGGATTTCCCCCAACTATGCCCCTTCATGCCAGCCAGTCAAGGCTGAGCAGCAGGCGCCTGTCCTGGCTAGCCGGCGAGCGATGAACCAGCCCTGCACCTTCATTCCCCTGCCATTTCTCACCCTTGAGCACGGCAACATCCCCAGTTTGCAGGCTTCTAATGTTATCCACAGGCGCTGCAGCGAGGTGTAGGCCGGCCCGTTCGATCGCCCCTTCATCCAGCCATTCGCTTCCGGGGCCCACGTAAGTGGTCAACAGCCGCACCGGCACGTTATCCACATGGAATCGCGGGCACATTGCACCTTGCAGCACCCGCAGTCGGAGCCCCACGCGCCGGGCACCCAGCAGGCAGGTGTAGGCCGAAACCAGCCAGCGGACGTCTGCCACGAAGCTTTCGTAGCCATGCAGGTCAGCTGTCTCCCTCAGCAAATCGGGAAGTAGCACAGGCTCATGCTCACTGACCTCGATTACTCGCTGGTCCGCCAGCGGTTGCCCGAGGCTGACGGCCAGCGTGGCGAAGTCTTCAAGCTGCGCTGGCAGGCGACGCTGCCAGACAGCCAAATTGACGCCATCCTGAAAAATGTCGGTCAGTACCTGGGCTGAGTGCCCCACGCTCTGGCGGATATCCACAGGCCGCAAGGCAGGCTTCATGCGGCCTCCTCGGCATGCCAGGGCCCGAACGGATCTTACAGCCGCAACCAGCTCATCGGGCCTGCCTCCATCTCCTCATCACTCAACAAGCAGGCGTCAAGCTCTGTGGATAACTTAGCAAAATCGATGTTCTGCCCGATGAAGACCAGTTCCTGACGGCAGTCGCCGCTCTCTGCTGCCCAGTGTTTGAGGATATCCGCCGTGCTCTGCTCATCCTTGGGCCAGTGCTCCTTTGGTACGAATCGCCACCAGCGCCCAGCCAAACCATGTCGCATCATGCCACCTGCTTGCGACCAACTGCCGGCCTCCTGGTATTTGCTGGCCAGCCAGAAGAAGCCTTTCGAACGTAGCAGCCGCCCGTTGCTCCAGTCCCTGTGGATAAAGTCGAAGAAGCGTTGCGGGTGAAACGGCCTGCGGGCTTCCCAGGTGGTGGCAGCAATGCCGTACTCTTCGGTCTCTGGCACATGCTCCCCGCGCAATTCCTGCAGCCAGCCTGGCGCCTGTGCGGCCAGCTCGAAATCGAACAGGCCGGTATCTAGGATCCGCGCCAGCGGTACCTCACCCATGACCATCGGCACGATCTGCGCCCGGGCATTGAGGCTGCGCAAAATCGCCAGCAGTTCCTCGCGCTCGTGCTGGCTGATCAGGTCGATCTTGCTCAGCAACAGCACATCGGCGAACTCGACCTGTTCGATCAGCAGATCACTGATGGAGCGCTCATCGTCATCACCCAACGTCTCACCGCGGCTCGCCAGGCTGTCGGCTGCCTGATAATCGCGCATGAAGTTCAGGCCATCGACCACCGTCACCATGGTGTCCAGGCGCGCCATGTCAGACAGGCTGCGCCCCTGCTCGTCGCGGAAGGTAAACGTCTCGGCTACCGGCAACGGCTCGGAGATGCCGGTGGACTCGATCAGCAGGTAATCGAAGCGGCCTTCCTCGGCAAGGCGTGCGACTTCTTCCAGCAGGTCTTCGCGCAGGGTGCAACAGATGCAGCCGTTGCTCATCTCGACCAGTTTCTCCTCAGCACGGTTGAGGCTGACATTGCGCTGGACCTCGCTGGCATCGATGTTGATTTCACTCATGTCGTTGACGATGACGGCGACCCGCAGGTTGTCACGATTACGCAGTACATGGTTGAGCAAGGTACTTTTGCCGGCGCCGAGAAAGCCGGACAACACGGTGACAGGAAGGCGATTGGACATGGCGAAACCTCTTCAGGCGGACGCATTCGAAACGATGCATTGCATAATGTTATAAAGTAACAATACAATTTCGCCAAGCCGTACTCGTCGGAAGATTTTTCGGGAGATGGAAATGAGCCTGTCACGTGCTGCCGCGTTGCTGCTGCTCGCCGCATCTTCGCCGCTGCTGGCCATGCCACACAGCAATGGGCTGGCGCTATGCACGCGCAGTGCAACCCTGCTGGCCTGCAGGGTTGCTGACGGTAGCTATTACAGCGTGCGCACTGAGGGCAGCCATTTCTACCTGCGCGGCTTCGATAGTGCGACTCGCCGGCTGTGGGCGCAAACCAATAGCCGCTACGGCACGCTGACATTCTTTACCGGCCTGGCCAGTGACGGCGAGGCCTGGGTTGGCTACAGCCGGCGGGTGGGCTGGACCACGCTGAACCGTGTTTCAAGTTCAACTGGCCAACGTTTCAATCTGCATTGCAGCCTGGTCGGCGGATGCCGCTGACACACATTTTTATGCCTGGTATTGCTCATGACTAGCCTGACGCTCCCTGATATCGCAGCACAGACACAGCCGCACGCAACACCACTCGATTGGGTCGGCATGTGCGGGATAGCCCTGCCAATACAATTTGATGGGCGCACAGTGGCAGCCCACGCGGATGCCGGCGTGAGCCTGGTAGATGGCTCGTCACGCGGCATCCACATGTCTCGGTTGTACCTCTCATTGCAACGGTTGGAGCACCAGCCTCTGAGCCCATTGGCAATCCGTCGCTTGCTCACAGATTTTCTGGTCAGTCACCAAGGCCTGGCCGATGCGGCGTATCTGCGTCTGACCTTTGAGCACTTGCTGAAACGGGGCGCGTTGATCAGCCCATTGGCAGGCTGGAAATCTTATCCGGTAACCGTCGAGGCACGGGTCGAGAACGAAATGTTCCACGTGGAACTATTTGTCCGCGTGCCCTATTCATCCACCTGCCCTTGCTCGGCAGCACTCGCAAGGCAATTGATCCAACACCAATTCCAAGCAGATTTCGACGAGCAGGACGTGGACCGCGATGTGCTTCTGGAGTGGCTAGGCAGCAGCCAAGGCATCGTTGCCACACCTCATAGCCAACGAAGCTTTGCTGATGTCCACACACGTTTGCGCGATAGTCTGGAGAGCTTGCCTGTCACCCAGCTGATCGACTCAATCGAAACCAGCCTGGGTACCGCTGTACAGACAGCTGTTAAGCGAGCCGATGAACAGGCGTTCGCCTTGGCCAACGGCCAGAACTTGATGTTCTGTGAAGATGCCGCGCGGCGACTGCACGTGTCGCTGCGACAGCTGGATTGGTGCACGGCGTTCAAGCTGCGTGTGGAACATGCAGAAAGCCTGCATGCCCACGACGCGGTTGCCTGCAATCAATGGCAGTGGTGAACGATCAGGTGCGCGGTTTGACTGTCCCGCAGTCGCTACCCAACCAAACGGCACGGGTGTTCATGCTGCCCTGCTGCTGGACGCCCGAAGCATTGAAGGTGCCGTTAACCTGGGTAGTGAATTCCTTGTCGCTGAGGAAAGTTGCCTGCCCGCTACCCTGAGCCTTCGGGCAGCTGAATTGAAACTTCCAGACATTACCCGTGCGGTCGGTAATCTTCTGAGTGCAACCCGACTTCGGGTCTTGCAGAGGGATGTCGTTGGTCTGCACCTGCTCCGGGGTGAGGCATGAGCGGACGCCGTTACCGCCGACAGTAACGCCCTGCTTGGCCAGCACCCCTTCCATCATTGCCCGTTGTTCTGGCGGCAGGTTCTTCAGCTGACCGAGCATGAACTGCATATCCGGCAGTGGCTTGCCATCGACCTGCATGTTGCTGGTGGTCAGCTCCCACAAGCCAGGTTGCAGCATCTGCGCATGCACCAGCGGGCTGCTCAGCCCTACAGCCAGAGCCAACAGTGGCAGACGAATCTTCATGGACGAACGCTCCTCGAAATAACCGGCTCTGTGGCCGGGCTCAGGCTTAGACGCCAAATCCGCTTTCAGGTTGCAAGGCGGGCCTGGAACGTGTTCTGTTATCCGCTGTGTATTCGGCAAGCAGGATGCGTATGGATTACCACAGCCCCTACTTCTTCGGCTACGTGCTCGGCGTCATTCACTTGCTAGGCATCATCGCTGCACTGCATGCGGTGTTCACCGTGCGTACTGCCCAAGGCGCGATTGCCTGGGCGATGTCGCTGATCTTCATCCCCTACTTCACCCTTATCCCTTACCTGGTTTTCGGCGCACGCTCTTTTTACGCTTACATCCAGGCACGGCGTCAGGCCAACCAGGAGATGCACGTGGCCATGGCCAATCTCAACTGGCGGCCGTGGGTGGAGGAAGCGCTCACTGCCCGCGAGTCCGAGAGTTATGCGGCGTTAAGGGCCATGCCAAAACTTGGACGGATGCCTTGCCTGGCCAACAATCAGGTGAAGCTACTGATCGACGGCAAGGCGACGTTCGATGCCATCTTCGCTGCCATCGGCCAGGCCCGGGAAGTGGTCCTGGTGCAGTTTTTCATCATCCACGACGACACCCTCGGCAAGGCACTGCAGCAACTGTTGCTGCGCAAAGCTGCAGAAGGTGTGCAGGTGTTCGTGCTCTATGACCGGGTCGGAAGCCACGCCCTGCCCGCCAGTTACAGCCAGATGCTGCGCGACGGCGGTGTGCAGATCCACGCCTTCGCTACCCGGCGCGGATGGTTCAATCGCTTCCAGGTCAACTTCCGTAACCACCGTAAGATTGTCGTCGTCGATGGTGTGGCCGGGTTCATTGGGGGGCATAACGTCGGTGATGAATACCTGGGTGAACATCCTCGCCTATCGCCCTGGCGTGACACCCACGTGCAGATAGGCGGGCCGGTACTGGCCTGCCTGCAAGAGTCGTTCGCCGAAGACTGGTACTGGGCAACGCGCCAGCTTCCACCGCTGATCCTGCCCGACACCTACCCGGACAATGGTGTCCTTTGCCAGGCCTTGGCCAGTGGCCCGGCAGACCCTCAGGAAACCTGCTCGCTGTTCTTCATCGAAGCCATCCATTCCGCTACCCGGCGCGTATGGATTACCAGCCCGTACTTCATTCCCGACGAGGCCGTGTTCGCTGCCTTGCGTCTGGCTGTGTTGCGTGGCGTGGATGTGCGCATCCTTATCCCGTCACGCCCGGACCACCGGATCGTCTATGCGGCCTCCAGCCTGTTCGCGTTTGAAGCGGTGCGGGCAGGCGTGCGCATGTTCCGCTATCAGCCGGGCTTTCTGCATCAGAAGGTGGTGCTGGTGGATGACGAGGTCAGCGCCATCGGCAGTGCCAACCTGGACAACCGATCGTTCCGGCTCAACTTCGAAATTACGCTGCTGACAGTCGACCGGCAGTTTGCCGATGAGGTCGAGGCGATGTTGATCGATGACTTCGAACAGGCCAGGGAAATTACTGCAGAGGACAGCCGGGATACCCACCGTATCCAGCAACTGGGGATGCGGATCGCGCGGCTGATTTCGCCCATCCTCTGACATGACCGGGGCCGCTATTGCGGCCCCGGTCTGGTTTCAACGGTAAATGTCTTCCCGGGTCCAGGGCAGATCGTGGTGGCCGTCTGCGTAAGGTTTCGCGGCCAGAATCTGGTGCAGGTTGATCCAGCCTTTCTGGAATGCATAGGCACAGCCCGCCAGGTACAAACGCCAGATGCGCAGGGTTTTCTCAGGCACCAGCGCCGCCGCCTTGTGCAACTGGTTCTCCAGGTTTTCACTCCAGTGGTGCAACGTCTTGGCGTAATGCAGGCGCAGGCTCTCGACGTCGACGACCTCCAGGCCTGCCTCGCAGATGTTCGCACTGATCATCGACAAGTGCGGCAGCTCGCCATTGGGGAACACATAGCGATCGATGAATTCACCGGCCCCTCTCCCCACCGGGCGGCCGTCGACATGCTTGGCGGTGATGCCGTGGTTCATCACCAGGCCACCTTCACGCACGGCGCCAAACAGCTTCTGGCAATACAGCGCCAGGTTGGCATGCCCGACATGCTCGAACATGCCGACACTCACCACTTTGTCGAACCGGCCATCCTGGGGCAGGTCGCGATAGTCGAGGATTTGCAGGTCAACCTGTTTGGCCAGACCTTCATCCTTGACCCGCTGCCGACCAAGCTTGAGTTGCTCCTTGCTCAAGGTAATGCCAAACACCCTGGCACCGTATTCCCGCGCGGCAAAGCGCGACAACCCGCCCCAACCACAACCCACATCGAGCAGGTAGTCGCCCGCCTGCAGGCGCAACTTGCGGCAGAGGTGGTCGAACTTGTCTTGCTGGGCCTGATCCAGGGTGTGGTCCGGCTCACGGAAATATGCGCAGGAATACGCCATGTCCTGGTCGAGCCAGAGTTGATAGAACGCGTTGGAGACGTCGTAGTGGTAGGAAATGGACTTGGCGTCGGTACGCTTGTCGTGGGCCAGCCGCGGTGGCGGCGCCTCGTCCTCATCCTCGCCAGCCAGCAGGGCCACGCTCAGTTCGTCACATACGCGAATGGCTTCACCGATATCGCCTTCCAGCTCCAGCTTGCCTTCCACGAAAGCAGCGCCCAGCTCATCCAGGCTGGGGTGGGTCAGCTGGCTGATCAGCTGCGGCTCCTTGACCAGAATGGTCACCTGAGGGCTGGGCCCCAGATCGAACTGATTGCCGTCCCACAGTTTGAGGCGAAGTGGCAAATGCAGGCTCTGCAGTGCCGGCGGAAGTTGCGCAAGCATGAACGACCCTCCTTCTGGGCTCGATGCATGAAATTTCGAACACCACCGAAAGAGGGTAGTTCATCCGTGCAAAGTTTCCGCTAACCGCGACCAAGGTCTAGAACCATCTGATCTTATGAATATGCTGGATTGTATACAATTCAGCGCGCGCAGCTTAACCTTGTGCCCCTCTGCGCTTCTTCATCTGGAGTAAAAACTCGTGAAATCCTATGACGTGGTGATCATCGGTGGCGGCCCTGGCGGCTACAACGCGGCCATTCGCGCCGGCCAATTGGGCCTGAGCGTCGCCTGTGTGGAAGGCCGCTCTACCCTCGGCGGCACCTGCCTGAACGTTGGCTGCATGCCATCCAAGGCGTTGCTGCATGCATCCGAGCTTTATGAGGCGGCCAGCGGCGACGAGTTCGCCCACCTCGGTATCGAAGTGAAGCCAACCCTGAACCTCGCCCAGATGATGAAACAGAAGGACGAGAGCGTGAGCGGCCTTACCAAAGGCATCGAGTACCTGTTCCGCAAGAACAAGGTGGAATGGATCAAGGGCTGGGGCCGCCTGGACGGCGTAGGCAAGGTCATCGTCAAGGCCGAGGATGGCAGCGAAACCGAGCTGCAGGCCAAGGACATCGTCATCGCTACCGGGTCCGAGCCCACTCCCCTGCCGGGCGTGACCATCGACAACCAGCGCATCATCGACTCCACCGGTGCCTTGGCCCTGCCTCAGGTGCCCAAGCACCTGGTGGTAATCGGCGCGGGCGTCATCGGCCTGGAGCTGGGGTCGGTATGGCGTCGCCTGGGTAGCCAGGTCACCGTCATCGAATACCTCGACCGCATCTGCCCGGGCACCGACGAGGAAACCGCCAAGACCCTGCAAAAGGCCCTGGCCAAGCAAGGCATGGCCTTCAAGCTCGGCAGCAAGGTGACCCAGGCCACAGCGTCGGCGGACAGTGTCAGCCTGATCCTCGAACCGGCTGCCGGCGGTGCGGCAGAAACCCTGCAGGCCGATTACGTGCTGGTCGCCATCGGCCGTCGGCCCTACACCAAAGGCCTCAACCTGGAGAGCGTCGGCCTGGAAACCGACAAACGCGGCATGCTCACCAACGAGCACCATCGCACCTCGGTGCCGGGTGTCTGGGTGATCGGCGACGTGACGTCCGGCCCGATGCTGGCGCACAAGGCCGAAGACGAAGCGGTCGCCTGCATCGAACGCATCGCCGGTAAACCCCATGAGGTCAATTACAACCTGATCCCGGGTGTGATCTACACACGCCCCGAACTGGCCAGCGTTGGCAAGACCGAAGAGCAGCTCAAGGCCGAAGGCCGTGCCTACAAGGTTGGCAAGTTCCCCTTCACCGCCAATAGCCGGGCCAAGATCAACCACGAGACCGAAGGCTTCGCCAAGGTCATCGCCGATGCCAATACCGATGAAGTCCTGGGCGTGCACCTGGTAGGCCCAAGCGTCAGCGAGATGATCGGTGAGTTCTGCGTAGCCATGGAATTCTCGGCGTCGGCCGAGGACATCGCCCTCACTTGCCACCCACATCCAACCCGCTCCGAGGCCTTGCGCCAGGCGGCGATGAACGTGGACGGGATGGCGATGCAGATCTGAGTTTCAAGCGCCTGAAACAACAAAACCCCCTTTCGGGGGTTTTGTTCTACAACCATCAATTACCGTCGGTTATTCCACAGTCACCGACTTCGCCAGGTTACGTGGCTGATCCACATCGGTGCCCTTGAGCACCGCCACGTAGTAAGACAGCAGCTGCAGCGGGATGGTGTACAGGATCGGCGCCAGCGCGTCAGCGATGTGCGGCACCTTGATCACGTGGGTGCCTTCGCCGTTGCTCATGCCGGCGTGCTCGTCGGCAAACACCACCAGCTCACCGCCACGGGCGCGAACTTCCTGCAGGTTCGACTTGAGCTTTTCCAGCAGTTCGTTGTTCGGCGCTACGGTTACCACCGGCATGTCGTTATCCACAAGCGCCAGCGGGCCGTGTTTGAGCTCACCCGCTGGGTAGGCTTCCGCGTGGATGTAGGAAATCTCCTTGAGCTTGAGCGCACCTTCCATCGCTACTGGGTACTGCGCACCGCGGCCCAGGAACAGGGTGTGGTGCTTGTCGGCGAACAGCTCGGCAACCTTCTCGACGGTGCGGTCCATGGCCAGCGCCTCACCCAGACGCGCCGGCAGGCGACGCAGCTCTTCGACCAGTTCTGCTTCCACACCGGCTTCGAGCGTGCCGCGCACCTGGCCCAGCGCCAGGGTCAGCAGCATCAGGGATACCAACTGTGTGGTGAACGCCTTGGTCGAGGCCACGCCGATTTCCGGGCCGGCCAGGGTCAGCAGGGTCAGGTCGGATTCGCGCACCAGCGAGCTGATACCCACGTTGCAGATCGCCAGGCTACCCAGGAAGCCCAGTTCCTTGGCATTGCGCAGGGCGGCCAGGGTATCGGCAGTCTCGCCGGATTGGGAGATAGAAACGAACAGGGTGTCAGGCTGCACCACCACCTTGCGATAACGGAACTCGCTGGCCACTTCGACCTGGCAAGGGATGCCTGCCAGGCTTTCCAGCCAGTAACGGGCAACCATGCCTGCGTGGTAGCTGGTACCGCAAGCTACGATCTGCACGTTGCGCACTTTGCCGAACAGCTCGGCAGCCTGCGGGCCAAAGGCCTGCACCAGTACATGGTCCTTGCCCAGGCGGCCTTCCAGGGTGCGCTGCACCACGGACGGCTGTTCATGGATTTCCTTGAGCATGAAGTGGCGATATTCGCCCTTGTCAGCCGCTTCGGCACCTTCGTGATACTGCACGGTTTCGCGCTGGACTGGGTTGCCTGCCTGATCCCAGATCTTCACCTGGTCACGGCGGATCTCGGCGATATCTCCCTCCTCCAGGTACATGAAGCGGTCGGTAACCTGGCGCAGTGCCAATTGGTCGGATGCCAGGAAGTTCTCGCCCAGGCCCAGGCCGATCACCAGCGGGCTACCGCTGCGAGCGGCCACCAGGCGGTCAGGCTGCTTCACGCTGATCAGCGCCAGGCCATAGGCACCGTGCAGGCGCTTGACTGCGGCCTTGAGCGCGTCAGCCAGGTCCGGAATGGTCTTGAGGGTGTGGTGGATCAGGTGGACGATGACCTCGGTGTCGGTCTGGGAGGCGAACACATAACCCAGGCCCTTGAGTTCTTCACGCAGCTCTTCGTGGTTTTCGATAATGCCGTTGTGCAC
>Ga0213827_1001943_pt1 | contig 11166 bp, 10 predicted proteins | sample MC6MC0898MG_FD_180669 | JGI IMG/M metagenome (GOLD analysis project Ga0213827, IMG submission 180669) | Enriched soil aggregate microbial communities from Iowa State University, Ames, United States - MC6-MC0898-MG | ecosystem: Environmental > Terrestrial > Soil > Unclassified | place: USA: Iowa...
GCACTACCGGATCACGCCCCGTCGGTGTCCATCACCTTCACGCGGCGCGCGTACCAGTCGCCCCCATCGGGCTCGAACACCGCGCTGCGGGTTATTTCACCAATCACCGCGGGATGATCCACGCCCACACCCACGCCACCCGGGGTAGAGCCGAGCCACGCTCGGCTGCCCTTGGCAGAAGACAACCGGCCCGCACGTGGAGAGCGGCGCATGACCCACGCCGCATTGCGCTGCTGCCGAGCATGGCTCGGCACTACCGGGTCATGCCGCGTCGGTTTCCATCACCTGCACGCGGCGCGCGTACCAGTCGCCCCCGTCGGGTTCGAACACCGCGCTGCGGGTCATTTCACCAAGCGCCGCGGGATGATCCACACCCACACCCACGCCCACACCGGGTAGAGCCGAGCCACGCTCGGCTGCTTCTGGCAGGAGACAACCGGCCGAAAAGCAGAGAGCGCATGACCCACGCCGCATTGCGCTGCTGCCGAGCATGACGCGGCACTACCGGATCACGCCGCGTCTGTTTCCATCACCTGCACGCGGCGCGCGTACCAGTCGTCGCCGTCGGGCTCGAACACCGCGCTGCGGGTCATTTCGCCCTGGTAGACGTGGACCGAGATCGCCAGGTCGTCGGCGCTGGTATTGCGGATGGTGTGGTACTCGTGCGGCGGGATCAGGCTGCCGGCGCTGCCGCAGTCGCCGAGGATCGCCGGTTGTGCGCGGAAGCGGAAGCGCTCGCCGTCGCGTTCCAGCAGCTGGTACTGGGTGATTTCCAGTTGGCCCAGCCACACCCCTTCCACGCACCACAGGCCGCTGTGGTCGTGCAGTGGCGTGCCCTGCCCCGGCCCCCAGCTCATCGCCACGATGCTGTAGCCGTGCGCCGCGCTGCGGTACAGCTCGCGGCGCGCGTAGTGGTCCTCGATCGGGTGGTGTACGCAGGCCGGCAACTGGATGCGGCTGTCGGCGATCGCCTCCCGCAGCGCATGGCGCAGCGTCGCGGCGATCTGGTGGGCATCATCGTGTTGGACCGCGTGATCGACGGCGGCGATCAATCGATCACGTCCATGAAACGGGGGAAACGGGTCGCGGAAATCTTGCATGCCCCCAGTCTAGGCGATTGCGGTGAACGCGGTGTTTGACGGGAATCACGACAGATCGGGTCAAATCAAGCGCAACGCCGATCAAAGTCGACGAAAAAGTCCCAAACGTCTATCAAACGACGCACGTGCCATGACGTATTCGCCCCGCGTGTGCCTCACCCGAACGTTCCGCGCTGGATGAAAGGCGCCTGCCGGTACAGTTCGCGCTCGCCACCGCGGGGATCGTTGGCCTGGCGCGGGAGCCGGTCGAACAGCATCGTCTCGCGGCGCTCCAGCGAATACCTGTCCCAGCGCGGCAGGCCCGCATGGTGGGGATCGCCGTGCCGCGCGAACGCGATCAACGCCTCGCTCATCGACGCGGCCACCTGCCGGGCGTCATCGCCCCCGCCCGTGCGCGATCCCGGTTGGCCGGTGGTGTCGAACACCAGCGGGATATCCAGCGTGTGGAACGCCCCGAATCGGCCGCCGTCCAGCGGTGAGCCCCAATCCAGCTGGTACGCCCAGGTCGGTGCGCCCTGGCGTGCGCGCGCCTCCAGCTCCTCGACCGCGCCGCGCCAGGAGCGCCCGGCGGTCGTAGCGGCGAAGAACACCTCCGACGGCGTGTAGTGCGGGTACAGGCGCCGGTATGCGGCGATCACGGTCGACGGCAGCAGGTCGGTGTACTGCTCCTTCTCCAGCTTGGCCGGGAGGGTTTCCCAGGTCAGGGCGAAGTTGGCCGGGTCGTTGCCGAGGAAGGCGCGGGTTTCATCGTGGGTGTTGCCGATCACCATCGGGATGCCCGCCGACTGCGCGGCAGCCTCCGGCCAGAACGGATGCACCGGCAGCACTGCGCCATCCAGCACCGGGCCGAGATACAGGCCGGTGTCTTCCACCCGCGACGGATCGCGCGCGCGGGTGGCCGCCAGCAGCGCCTCGGTCGAGAGCGCACGCAGCGCGGCCACATCATTCGCACCCACTGCCTGCATCGCGATCCGTGCGCGTTGGCTGGCCGCACGCGGCCCGGCCGCGGTCACCTGCTGGCCGCTCATGGTCCAGGCGCGCTGGAACAGCCCGCGCGCGGCCGGCATCGCCATCAGCGTGGCGATCTTGGCACCGCCGCCGGACTGGCCGAACACGGTGATGTTGCCGGCATCGCCGCCGAACTCCTGCGCGTGCTGGCGCACCCACTGCAGCGCCTGCACCAGGTCGAGCTGGCCGACGTTGCCCGAGCCGGCCAGGGCCGGGTCGCCGAAGGCGCCCAGGTACAGATAACCGAACACGTTGAGGCGGTGGTTGACCGTCACCACCACCACGTCGCCGCGGCGGCACAGCGCGCTGCCGTCGTACAGCGGATCGCTGCCCGAGCCGTTGTTGTAGGCACCGCCGTGGATATAGAACAGGATCGGCCGCCTGCCGCCGTCGCGCAGCGCCGGCGTCCACACGTTGAGGTACAGGCAGTCTTCGCTGCCCGGGCCATCGCTGCCACCCTGCGGGGCGGACGACCCGTACGCGCTGGCATCGCGCACGCCGCGCCACGGCAGCTCCTGCAGCGCCGGCAGGAAGCGCCGCGCGCGCGTGTCGGCCCCGTAGGGAATACCGCGGAACACGTTCACCCCGTGCTCGGCCTGGCCGCGCAGGCGTCCGCTGCGCACCGTCGCCAGCGGCGCGGCGGCCTGGCGCGGACCGGGCACGGCAGGGGCGGCGGTCGACAGCAGCGGCACGCTGCCAGCGGCGAGCATCGCTGCGTAACGCGCGCTGTCGCGCAGGAAGCGGCGGCGCTGCAGATCGGCGGGCGAATCGATCATGGGCGGGCCTCCGCAACCGGTGCGTACCGTGCCTGCATCCACTGCAGGGCCAGCGTGGGCCACTGCGCGGTGGTGAGTCCGGGTTGGATGCGCACGCCAAAGCCATGCCCGCCCTGCGGGAACAGGTGCATCTCGCTGGCAACACCGGCCCGGGTGAGCGCCTGGTAATAGACCAGGCTGTTGTGCACCGACACCACCTTGTCGTCCTGCGCATGCACCAGGAAGGTGGGCGGCATGTCGGCGCGCACGTGGTCCTGCATCGAGAACTGCGCCAGCAAGGCCGCATCCGGATGCTCGCCGAGCAGTCGAGCGCGCGAGCCGCTGTGTGCATGCGGCCCCATGTCGATCACCGGGTACAGCAGCAGGGCCACGTCCGGCCGCGCGCTCTGGCGGTCGACCGCATCGCGCGCCGGGTACGCCGGCAGGTCGAAGCCGGTGCTCAAGCGTGCGGCGACATGGCCGCCGGCGGAGAAGCCGATCACCCCGATGCGGCCTGGATCCAGCTGCCAGCGTTTCGCGCCGTCGCGGATCAGCCGCAGTGCGCGCTGCGCATCGGCGAGCGCGGCCTGGCGATCGCTGCGCCCGGCCGGCAGCCGATACCGCAGCACGAACAGGGTCACCCCGCCGCGCTCGACGAAGGCCGGCACCAGCGCGGTGCCTTCCTTGTCCAGCACGATGCGCTGGTAGCCGCCGCCGGGAATCACCAGCAGGGCGCTGCCGTCGGGGTGCCTGGGACGGTAGGCGACCAGATAGGGCGCATCCACATCGTCGATGTAGCGGTCCGGCAACGTCGGGTCATCGCTGCGCTCGATGACGTGCGGCGTGCGCGGCGCCCCGGATTCGCCTGGCACCTGCCCGGCCGGCCACAGCGCGATGCGGTCGGCGCTGCCGACGGCGGGTTCGGTGGCCGGCACGCTGCGTTCGGCGGCACGCAGGGGCAACGGAGCGCCTGCCAGCAACAGGCAGGCCAGCAAGGGCAGCAGAACGGCGCGGAACATAGCGGCAGGTGTCCTCGTGATCAGGGGCATCGGGTCCATGGTGCCCCGGCCGCAGCGTTCTGACGCGCTGCACATTGCCAATGACACCGGTTTACCATATACAGCACATCCAGACGCTGTCGATGGGCAGTGCACCATTCACCGGGAGACCCGCTTGAGCAACGATCACGGCACACACGACCTGCCAGACCAGGGGTTGGGCGAGATCGCCCGCGCCTTCGTCGGCGCCCGCCAGCAGGGCCGCGCAGTGCCCGATTTCCCCGGCCAGATCCCGCCGGACCTGGTCACCGCCTACCGCGTGCAGGACCAGGCGATCGACCTGTGGGACGACACGGTGGTCGGCTGGAAGGTCGGCTACATCGCGGCCGAGCGCCGCGACAGCTCGGGCGACGACCGCCTGCTGGGCCCGATCTTCTCCCGCCGGCTCTGGAATGCCACCGGTGGAACAGTGGACATCCCGGTGTTCGTCGGCGGCTTCGGCGCGGTCGAGGCCGAGTTCGTGATCCAGCTGCTGGAAGACGCGCCGGCCGACAAGCTGCACTGGACCGCCGAGGAAGCCGAAGCCCTGCCGGCCAAGCTGTTCTATGGCGTGGAAGTGGCCAGCAGCCCGCTGGCCACCATCAACCAGCTCGGCCCGCGCGTGGTGGTGTCCGACTTCGGCAACAACAACGGCCTGGTGCTGGGCGGGGAAATCCCCGACTGGACCGCCCTGGATGACGCCGACCTGCGCGCGGAAACCCGCATCGAGGGCGAGGTGGTCGGCACCGGCGGTGCCACCCTGCTGCCCGGTGGGCTGCGTACCGCCTACGCCTTCGCGTTGGCGCGTTCGGCGCAGCGTGGGCGGCCGCTCAAGGCCGGCGACCTGATCGCCAGCGGCAACGCCACCGGCATCCACGACATCGCCGTTGGGCAACAGGCATTGATCCGTTTCGCCGGCTACGGCGACATTACCTGCAGGGCCATCGCTGCCGGGTAAACCGCGCAGCCATGGACAGTCCGCTTGGGAGGGCGCAGATGTTCACTCGCAGAAATTTCCTTGCCACCGGTCTGGGCGCGCTGAGCGTGCCCGTGCTGTCGGCGTGTTCGCGCAGCACCGGCAGCGACGTGCCGGGCGCGCACCTGCTGACCGCCACCGACGTGCACGTGGCCGACTACCCCACCGTGACCGCGGTGAAGTGGATCGGCCAGCAGCTCGAACAGAAGACCGGGGGGCGCCTGAAGCTGCGCCAGTACCACTCCGGCCAGCTCGGTCGCGAATCCGAGGCGATCGACATGGCCCGCTTCGGCGCCATCGACATCACCCGGGTGTACTCCGGCGCGCTCAACAACGCGTTCCCGCTGACCCAGGCCCTGTGCCTGCCGTATGTGTTCGAATCGGTGGCGCACATGCGCCGCGCGCTGGACGGCGGCATCGCCGATGCGGTGCTGCGTGGCTTCGAGACGCGCGACCTGGTCGGCCTGGCCATCTACGATTCCGGCGCGCGCTGCTTCTACAACACCAAGCATCCCATCGTTGAACCCAAGGACCTGCACGGCCTGAAGCTGCGCGTGGCGTCCTCGGACATCTTCATCCAGCTGATGCGCCTGCTCGGTGCCAATCCCACGCCGATGTCGCTGGGCGACACCTTCTCCGGCATGGAGACGCACATGATCGACGGTGCGGAAAACAACATGCGCAGCTTCCACTCCAGCCGCCATTTCGAGGCCGCGCACTACTGGTCGCAGAGCGACCATTCCTATGCGCCGGACGTGCTGCTGATGTCGCGCGACAGCTTCGAGCAGCTCAGCCCGGCCGACCGCCAGCTGCTGCTGGAGACCGCGCGCGAATCGGTCAACGTGATGCGCCAGCAGTGGGATGCCTCGGAAAACAGCGCCCGCCAGGCGGTGGCCGACTTCGGCATCCAGTTCAACGCGGTCGACATGCCCGCCTTCCGCAAGGCCGCCGATCCGCTGCTGCAGCAGTACCTGCAGCAGCCGGAGCTGGCCGCGCTCACCCGTCGCATCCGCGACTTCGCCTGAGGCCTGCCGCGATGTCCGATACCGCTTCCGAACCGCTCGTGATCGTCCCCAGCGCACCCCAACGCCTGCTCAATGGCATCGCCGAGGTGGCCATCCACATCGCCGTGCTGGCCCTGCTCGGGTTGGTGGTGGTGCAGGGCTGGCAGGTCTTTGCCCGCTACGTCATCAACGATTCGCCCAGTTGGACCGAGCCGGTCACGCTGCTGCTGCTGGCCACCGCAATGAGCCTGGGCGCGGCCACCGGCGTACATACCCGCCGCCACTTCGGCTTCTTCCTGCTGGCCGCGCACATGCACGCCGGCCTGCGTCGCGCCGTGGAGGTGTTCTCCGCGCTGGTGGTGGCCGTGCTGGGCGTGGTGATCGCCTCGTGGGCCGCCGTGCTGTTGCTGGACGGCCTGGACATCAAGGCCGCCGGCGCCAACCTGCCGCAGAGCATCAACTACCTGCCGCTGTCGGTGGGCGGCGCGCTGATGGCGATCTTCGCCGTGAACCAGATGGTGCAGGCCGTGCGACCCGCCGACGCCGCCACCGTTGCCGAGGGAGACCGCTGAACCATGGGCATCACGATCCTCTTTACTGTTTTCGCGCTACTGCTGCTGCTCGGCGTGCCGGTCGCCTACGCCCTGGCCGCCGCCGCGCTGGCCACCCTGTGGTACCTGGACCTGCCCACGCTGGTGCTGGTCCAGCAGATCTCCGCCGGCACCGGCTCGGCCTCGCTGATTGCCATTCCACTGTTCATCTTCGCCGGTGAAATCATGATGCGCGGCGGTATCTCCGAGCGCCTGATTTCCTTGGCGTCTTCGCTGGTGGGACGCATGCGCGGCGGCCTGGGCCAGGTCTCGATCCTGTCCTCGCTGTTCTTCGGCGGCGTGTCCGGCTCGGCCATCGCCGATGTCTCGGCGGTGGGCGGCACGATGATCCCGCAGATGGTCAAGCGCGGTTACGACCGCGACTTCGCGGTCAACGTGAGCATCACCGCCGCGCTGGTCGCGCTGCTGGTGCCGCCCTCGCACAACCTGATCCTGTTCTCGGCGGCGGCCGGGGGCGGGCTGTCGATCGCCGACCTGTTCGCCGCGGGCATCGTGCCGGCCCTGCTGATGACCCTCGCATTGATGGTCACCGGCTATGTGGTGGCGCGCCGCCGTGGCTACGGCGTGGAAGTGTTTCCGGGCTGGCGCGCGGTGCTGCTGCGGATGGTCTCGGCCCTGCCCGGCCTGGGCCTGGTCGCGCTGATCTTCATCGGTATCCGCGCCGGCATCTTCACTGCTGTGGAGAGCGCGGCGATCGCGGTGGTCTACGCGCTGCTGGTCACCACCGTGCTGTATCGCCAGCTCAACTGGCGCGAGTTCCTCGGCACGGTCACCCATGCCGCACGCAGCACCGGGGTGATCCTGTTCGTGATCGCCACCGCCGCCGTGTTCGGCTGGCTGCTGGCCTACCTGCAGGTGCCGGCGGCCGCGGTGGACTTCCTGCAGTCCTTCGCGCACAGCCAGTTCATGGTGCTGCTGATGATCGTGGTGATGTTGCTGCTGCTGGGCACCTTCATGGACCTGGCGCCGATGATCCTGATCTGCACGCCGATCTTCCTGCCGGTGGCCAAGGCTTACGGGATCGACCCGATCCACTTCGGCCTGGTGCTGGTGCTGACCGGTGGCCTCGGCCTGGTCACCCCGCCGGTGGGCTCGGTGCTGTTCATCGGCACGGCGATCGGCAAGATCAGCGTCGGCGAGAGCATGCGGTCGATCTGGCCGTTCTGGTTCGCCGCGCTGGGGGTACTGGTGATCGTCACCTTCTTCCCCGAACTGTCGCTGTGGCTGCCCGCGCTGCTGCGCGGCTGAGCCGGGTGGTGCCCGGGACGCGGCCTGCACGCGCGCGTCCCGCCATTGAACTGCGGAGACCTGCGATGACCCTGTGCAAGACCCTGGCCGGCCTCGCCGCCGGCCTGCTGCTGGCCACGGCGGTACACGCCGCCCCACCCACCACGCCATGGAAGCGGGGCATCGAGCACCAGCGCCAGGCCGACCTCGGCAATGGCACCTTCCTCAACCCGGTGCTGGCCGGCGACCATCCCGACCCCTCCGTGCTCAAGGATGGCGAGGACTACTACCTCACCCTGTCTTCGTTCGACGCCTACCCCGGCCTGCCGATCTGGCACTCGCGCGACCTGGTCAACTGGCAGCCGCTGGGTCATGCGATCACCAGGAACGTGGGCGCGATCTGGGCACCGGACATCGTCAAGCACCAGGGCCGCTACTTCATCTACTTTCCCGCGCGCACCGCCGAGGCCCGCAGCAACTTCGTGGTCTGGGCCGACCACATCAAGGGCCCGTGGAGCGAGCCGATCGACATCGGGCTGGGCGGCTATATCGATCCCGGCCACGCGGTGGGCGAAGACGGCAAGCGCTACCTGTTCCTCAGCGGCGGCGCCTACGTGCAGCTGGCCGATGATGGCCTGAGCGTGGTCGGCACGCCCAGGCACGTCTACGACGGCTGGAAATACCCGGAAAGCTGGGACGTGGAGGCCTATGCGCAGGAAGGGCCGAAGATCAATTTCCGCGATGGCTGGTACTACATGACCACCGCCGTGGGTGGCACCGCCGGCCCGCCCACCGGGCACATGGTGATCACGGCCCGCTCGCGCTCCATCCATGGGCCGTGGGTGAACGCGCCCAACAACCCGATCATGCGTACCCAGTCGGCGTCGGAGCCCTGGTGGTCGCGTGGCCACGCCACCGTCATCGAGGGCACCGACGGGCGCTGGTGGATGATGTACCACGGTTACGAGAACGGGTACTGGACGCTCGGCCGCCAGGCCCTGCTGGAGCCGATCGAATGGACCGCCGACGGCTGGTTCGTGGCCAAGGGCGGTGATCTGGGCCAGCCGCTGCGCAAGCCGGCGGGTGCCTCGGTGGGCGCGCATGGCATGGCGCTGTCGGATGACTTCAAGGGCCCTGCCCTCGGCGCGCAGTGGTCGTTCTTCAACCCCGCCCAGGACGAGTACCGGCGCCTGGACTTCAGCGGCGACGGCCTGCTGCTGCAGGGCAAGGGCCTGACCCCGCGGGACGCCTCCCCGCTGACCGCCATCGCTGGCGATCCGGCCTACCAGTTCGAGGTGGAGATGGAGGTCGGTCCCGGCGCGGTGGGCGGTGCCCTGCTCTTCTACAGCGACCGCCTGTACGCCGGCGTGGGCAGCAACGGCGAGGCCTTCGTCATGCACCGCTACGGCGAGGAGCGCCCCACCCGGCTCGCGCCCAGCACCAAGGGCGGCCGGCTCTGGCTGCGGGTGACCAACAACCGCCACATCGTCACCATCCATACCAGCGCCGACGGCCAGACCTGGCAGAAGTACCCGGTTCAGATGGAAGTCTCCGGCTACCATCACAATGTGGCCGGGAAGTTCCTCGCCCTGAAGCCGGCCCTGTACGCCGCCGGTGAGGGCAAGGTGCGGTTCCGCCATTTCCGCTACCGGGCCCTGGATTGAACGGCCCGCTAGAATCCCCTGACTCATCCCCGGTTTGAACGACATGTCATTGCGCAGCAAAACCGATCCGATGCCGCCGCACGGATTGACCAAGGGCAAGGCCGCCACGATCAATGACATCGCGCGCCTGTCCGGGGTATCCAAGAAGACCGTCTCGCGCATCATCAACAACTCGCCGCTGGTGCGCAAAGACACTCGTGAAAAGGTCGAGGCGCTGATGCGCGAGGTCGGCTACGCGCCCGATCCGCTGGCGCGTGGCCTGGCGTTCCGACGCTCGTTCCTGATCGGCATGGTCTACGACAACCCCACCGCGCAGTACATCGTGGACATGCAGTACGGCGCCCTGGATGCGCTGCGCGGCTCCAGCTTCGAGCTGGTGGTGCATCCCTGCGACTCGCGCAGTCCGGGCTACATCGACGGCGTGCGCCGCTTCGTGCAGCAGCAGAAGCTGCATGGCGTGATCCTGGTCCCGCGCGCGTCCGAGGACCAGGCGCTGGTGGACATGCTCGACGAGATCGGCTGCCGCTTCACCCGCATCGCCTCGCTGCCGCTGGACGACACCTCGCAGATGGTGGTCACCCACGACCGCGACGGCGCGGCCGAAGCCGCCGATTACCTGCTCTCGCTGGGCCACCGCGACATCGCGCTGGTCACCGGCCCCAGTGCCTACCGATCGGCACACGAACGTACCGCCGGCTTCATCGACGCCCTGGCCCAACGCGGCATCGAGCTGCCGCCAGCGCGCATCGTCGAGGCCGGCTACACCTTCGAATCCGGCGTGGCCGCCGCCGAGAAGCTGCTGCTGGGCAAGCAGCGCCCGACCGCGATCTTCACCGGCAACGACGAAATGGCCGCGGGTATCTACAAGGTCGCGCTGCGCGCGGGCATCAACATCCCGCGGCAGCTGTCGATCATCGGCTACGACGACAGCCCGCTGGCCTCGCGCCTGTGGCCGTCGCTCACCTCGGTGCGCCGCCACACGCGTGATACCGGGCGCACCGCGGCCGCGATGCTGATCCAGCCCGACGGCCAGGCCGCGCTGCAGATCGCCAGCGTGCGCCCGCACCTGATCGTGCGCGATTCCTGCCAGCCGCCGGAGGATTAGCCCGCGCCGCGGCGGCGACACCGCGGGGTCAAGACGAACGCGTCGCCACGCGCCGGGGTAACCGGTTGCCGATCACACCGCTGTACCGAACCATCGTGGGGCGCACAGCCCCCACTGCCGCAATGCAAAATGACACCGGTTTCCCATCTGGCTAGAATGACCGGAAATCGCGCCGGGGCCGACCCGTCGGCCCACCCCTGCTCTGGAGACGCCATGTACTGCAAGACCCACTACGCCACCCATCCCGACGCCATCAAGGGCGCCAGCAACGACGACCTGCGCGAGCTGTACCTGCTCGACGGCCTGTTCAATGCCGATGCGGTGACGCTGAAGTACACCCACTACGAGCGCTTCGTGCTCGGCGGTGCCGCCCCGGTCAAGGGCCCGCTGTCGCTGCCCAAGCAGACCGAGCCGGCCTCCGCCGCTGGCCACGCGTTCCTGGAGCGCCGCGAACTGGGCATCATCAACGTCGGCGCCGGCAGCGGCACCGTCACCGTCGATGGCACCGTGTTCACGCTGGGGCCGAAGGACGGCCTGTACGTGGCCATGGGCAGCGAAGAGGTCGTGTTCGCCTCCGACGACGCCGCCACCCCGGCGCAGTTCTACCTGGCCTCCACCCCGGCGCATGCGCGCTTCGAGACCAAGCAGCTGTCGATCAAGGATGCCGTCGCGCTGGATC
>Ga0213827_1001952_pt1 | contig 11147 bp, 14 predicted proteins | sample MC6MC0898MG_FD_180669 | JGI IMG/M metagenome (GOLD analysis project Ga0213827, IMG submission 180669) | Enriched soil aggregate microbial communities from Iowa State University, Ames, United States - MC6-MC0898-MG | ecosystem: Environmental > Terrestrial > Soil > Unclassified | place: USA: Iowa...
TGAAAAGGGCTGCCCATCGGGTGGCCCTTTTTATTTGTCTGGGTAGCGCGGCGCGCCGACTGCCGGGTTCGTGGCACAGTCAGCCGATCCGCCCACCCGCATGCAGCCCATGTCCCCGATCCGCGCCTTCACCGCTGCCGATACACCCGCCTGCCTGGCCCTCTTCGACGGCAACGTCCCGCAGTTCTTCGGCGTGCATGAACGTGCGGATTTTGCCACTTACCTGCAGCAGCCTGCGCGACCTGCGGACTACCTGGTGATCGAACGCCACGGCCGGGTGGTGGCATGCGGCGGACTGGCGATGGACGACGCGCTGACCGCCGCGTTCTGCTGGGGCATGGTGGAACGGGCCATGCACCGGCAGGGGCTCGGCAGCGAACTGGCGCACGCGCGCCTGCAGCAGGCACGTGCGCGTGGCGCGCGCCGCGTGGTGTTGAGCACCAGCCAGCACAGCTGCGACTTCTACCGCGCACAGGGGTTTGAAGTGACAGGCGTGGTGAGCGATGGCCATGGCCCGGGCCTGGATGCCGTGGGCATGGCGCTATCGCTGGCATAGCGCGGGAGGACATCCTGCCGGATGCCCCTGTTCATGGTGACCGGGCCGGCGCTACGATGCCGCACGGCAACGTGCTCGCGGCACGACACAGTCAAGGAGGAAACCCGTGTTTCGAACGATCATCATCGCCTGCCTGACGGCAACCGCGCTCAGCGTTCCGATGGCAGCGTACGGCAAGCTACTCGACGGCGATTCCCATTACACCCCGCCCACCGCTCCGCTTGAGATCCGGAACAGCCAGGATTTTTCCGCCCCCTTCGACACCACGTGGCGGGCCCTGGTCTCGCACCTGTCCGAAACGTCCTTCGTGATCGACAACATCGACAAGGCGTCCGGGCTCATCACCCTGTCGTTCTCGGTACCCGAGGCAGGGAGCGCGTTGGATTGTGGCCAGTGGTCCCTGTGGGTGAAGAATCTGCGTGGCAGGCGGGACTACGCCTACGCAGGCGCGGCGGATTTTGCGCGGTACGAGGCAGTGAATGCCGGAAACCTCTATACGCATGAGCGAAGGATGACCCTGTCCGGCAAGATGAACATCTTCGCCACGGCACTCGATGACACATCCACGCGGGTGAAGGTCACCGTCCGCTACGTACCCGCAATTTCGATGACCGCGTCCACATTCGAGCTGGACATGAACTTCAACCGCCGCCCCCCCCAGACCGTGAACGATACGTCCAGCTTCAACACCGGACAGGAGGGGCAATTCACGCACGGATTGACCACGTGCAGGGCAAAAGGAACGCTCGAGCGTTCACTTCTGGACAGTATCGCCGCAACGCTCGCGCCCTGACCCTCGATGATGGACCGCCTATCGGTCGCCCCTTCCAGGGGGCCACCGGAGCGGGTGGGCACTCAGCTGCTCGACACTTTCATCAGCACCAGCCCGCTCACGATCAGCACCGCCGCGCCGATCCGCATCGCATTGATCGTTTCGCCCAGGAAGATGATGCCGATGACGAACGCGCCCACCGCGCCGATGCCGGTCCAGATCGTGTACGCGGTGCCCAGTGGCAACGTGCGCATGGCCAGCGACAACAGCCAGAAGCTGGCGATCATGGCGGCAAGGGTGATGATCGAGGGCGTGAGCTTGCTGAACCCGTCGGACTGCTTCATCGCGAACGCCCAGACGATTTCGAGTACACCGGCTGCCAACAGATAGATCCAGGCCATGCGGCCCTCCTTGATGGGGGCCAGGTCGTCCTGGTCGTTGGTTCCCGTTGCGGGGGAGGTCGTTCCTCCTGCCGCCGATTCTAGCAACGCCGTTTCGATCCAGGCACCTGCAGATCCGCCGCTTTGCGCAGGGTTCAGCCCTGGGACGCGGTTGATTCAGCTCCATGCATGCCGCGTGGCATCCTGTCCCGCCCTGATGCAGGAAAGGCGCATGCCGATTCATCCGACACTGGCCGACTGGTTGGAACAGGCGCTACAGGCGCCGCTACCGGAGGCGGTCGTGGGGCTGTCGTTCAACCTCAGCGAAGGCGCAGCGGGCGACGATGCCGGATTCTGCATCGAACTGGTCGGCACCGACCGCTTCGATGCGAACGATACGGACTGGCCCTGCGACGAGATATGGGCGCCGCCCGTGCGCGAGATCGAGCTCCCCTTTGCACTGACCGGCCAGGGCTGGGAAGCGTGCCTGGCCGCAGTGCGCGCGGCGTTGCTGCAGGCACTGGACACGCCCCGTTTCGGTCCGCGCCTGACCCACCAGGTAGCGGGTATCGGCCTGGGCTTCGTGGACGGCGACCTGGGCCTGCTCTGGCAGCGGGCCGACTGAGCGGCATGCGCTGGCACTGCGTGCCACGCATGCGCTAGAATGCGCGACTGCACTACGGGGGCCTGCTCCTGCAGTACAGCTTCCAACACTGGGCGCCGATCCCCGATCGCCCCACGTGTGGAACGTCTCTATGGTGGCCCCGTCGGCCCCTCGCGACGCTAGGTCGAAAATCCCGCCAGGGCCGGAAGGCAGCAACGGTATCGATCGACGCGGGCGCCGAGGTCAGCCGGCGGGGCCGCCACCTTTTTGGGGCCCGGCTACGCCGACGTGTCGCTGCCGCCTGCCGCCGCCGGCGTGCCCTGATGAAACACCACCCGCCACGCGCCCCCGCTCAGTCGCCACAGCGAACTGCGCAGCACCTCGCGCTGGCGCACCCCCTCGATCACATACCAGCTGCGATAGCGCACCTGGGCCAGGGTCGGCGCCAGCAGGGCAATGCGATAGTCGTCGGAGACGATCTCCACCGCCGTGCGCTCGGCGGGAATGTCGACCAGCGCCGCCGCGCGCCCGTAGCAGTTCCCGGAACTGCCGATCTCACTGAAGTCGCTATCCAGCAGGTCCGCCAGACGCGCCGCATCGCCCCGCACCCCGGGGGCATGCAGGGCGCGTTCGAGGGCTTCAAGGTGAGCAGCCAGCGCGGCCGGGTCCGGTGCGGACGCCATGCTCAGGGCGGGTCCTGGGCCAGTACGTGCATGGCCGTCGGCGTGGCCAGCGGCACGCATTCGCCGGGCAGCGCGACACGATGGCCGCGCTGGCGAAGCGCATCGCCATCGGCCTCGCTGGCGTAGTGGTAGAGCATCATCCGCGCCTGCAACGCAGCGCTGTATTCGCGTTCCAGGTCGTCAACGCCCGTGTGCGACGGGTTGCCGTGCAGGCCGCAGTCGTGGGCGATCAGCTCGTTGTCGTCGGCATAACGCGCCAGCATTTCCGGAATCGGCCGGGTATCCCCGCTCCACACCACGGCGCCCTTGAGGCGCAGGCCGTACGCGGTTTCCGGCCAGTGGTGACGCACCGGGAACACCTCCAGGCGCACGCCGTCGTGCCAGAACGCATCGCCCACCACGATCAGCTGGAAGGCATCCCAGAAGTTGGCGCCGCCCTCGGCCAGCACATTGGGGTAGTCGGCCACGCGCCGGTGCAGCAGCGGCACCACCGTGGCCGGCACGTACACGCGGATGCGGCCACGCCGGTGCGGCGAGAAGAACGCATCCACGAACAGCCGTTCAAAGCCGGCGACGTGGTCCAGGTGCACATGGGTGACGAACAGCGCCTGCGGCACGTGCCCGTACTGGGCCTGGAAAGCGGTCAGGCCTTCCCCACCGCAATCGATGGTCAGCCAGGGCCTGCCTTCGCGCTCGATCACGGCCATCGGCGAGCCGAGCTGGACCGCCGAGGCATTGCCAACGCCCATGAAACGCAGTGCCCACTCCATCAGTAGCCCCGGTTCCAGGCCAGGTCGTAGGCACGGCGCAGCCGTGCGTAATCTTTTTCCACGTCGTCCTGGCTGCGCTCGCCGCGCAGCTTGATCAGCGAGCGCAGCAGGCGCTTGAGGTTCTTCTCACGCCAGCGGGTGGCCGGGATGCGCTGCACGCAGCGGTCGAAATCGATCAGCCAGCCATGGCCATTGGCGTCGAACAGGATGTTGTGGGCGTTGAGGTCGGCGTGGTCCAGCCCGGCGCGATGGAACCGCGCGATCAGCCGCCCGGTTTCTTCCCATGGCGCACCACGGCCGGCGACCAGCGCGCGGTCGGCCAGCGAGCGCACGCCTTCCAGCCGCTCCATCAGGATGGCCGCGCGGTAGCGCATGCCGTCGCGCATGTAGAACGCGGCGATCGGTTGCGGCACCGGCAGCTTCAGCGCGCGCAGCGCGCGCATCAGGCGGAACTCGGCAAAACTGCGGGTGCGGTTGGCACCACGCCACAGGTACTGATCGCGGCTGAGTTTGGCCGCCATGCCGCCGCGCAGGTACTGGCGCAGCACGCATTGGCCGAACGGCGCATCCACGAACCAGGCCCCGCCACGGCCGCCATCGCCGACCGGCCGTGCCCGCTCGGCCCAGTGGGCGGGCGAGAACAGGCCGATCTCGGCTTGCCGCAGCCGTTCGCGGTCGAACAGAATGGCACCCATGCCGCGTCCATCGCGGCAGGGCGTCAGCGCTTCAGTGGCGTCGAATGCGACCATTCCTTCGAGTCTAACAACACCATGGCATCAGCGTCCTCTTCCTTGTGTCTTTTGCGTTTGTCCGCACTCGGCGACGTCACCCACGTGGTGCCGCTGGTGAGGACCCTGCAGCAGGCCAGGCCGGGCACGCCGCTGCACTGGATCATCGACAAGGCCGGCCACAAGCTGCTCGATGGCCTGCCGGGCGTGGTATTCCACCCCTACGACAAGAAGACCGGGCTGGCCGGCATGCGCGCGCTGCGCAGCGGGTTCCCGCCGGGCCGTTTCGAGGCGCTGCTGCAGATGCAGGTGGCCTTCCGCGCCAACGTGCTGTCCGCGTTTGTGCCGGCCGTGCGCCGGATCGGTTACGACAAGGCACGCTCCAAGGATCTTCACGGCCTTTTCATCAACGAACGCATCCCCGACCGCCCCGGCATCCATGTGCTGGATGCGATCGGCAGCTTCGGCGAGCCGCTCGGCATCCGCCAGACCGAGGTCAGCTGGGACCTGGCCATTCCGCCAGCGGCGGTGGCCTGGGCGCAGGCGCAGTGGCAGGACGATGGCCGCCCCGTGCTGATGATCTCGCCCTGCTCCAGCCATGTGCGCCGCAACTGGTATGCCGACCGCTATGCGGCGGTGGCCAACCACGCCGGCACGCGTGGCTGGCGGGTGGTGCTGTGCGGCGGGCGCAGCACGCTGGAGCGCGACATGGCCGATGCCATCCAGGCCCAGCTGCAGACCCCGGCGCTGGACCTGGTCGGCAAGGACACGCTCAAGCAGCTGCCGGCTCTGTTGGCCCGCGCCGCGCTGGTGATGACCCCCGACTCGGGCCCGATGCACATCGCCAACGCCATGGGCAGCAAGGTGCTGGGCCTGCACGCGGCCAGCAATCCGGCCCGCAGTGGCCCGTATTCGGACCGCCGCTACTGTGTGGACCGCTACGACGATGCCGCGCGCAAGTTCCTCGGCAAGCCGGCCAGCGAACTGAAATGGGGCACCAAGATCGAGTTCGACGACGTGATGCAGCTGATCACCGTCGAAGACGGCATCGCCGCGTTCGAGCGTTATGTCGCCGATCACCGCCCGGCCTGACCGGCAGGCGGACATCACGGGGTTGCCGGCGAGCGTTCGCCCCCCCCTTTTTAGCGTCGCAGGCCGACGGAATTACGCGCCCTTGGGCGCGTAGTCCTTATACGACTTCTCTTCGACGTAACCCGAGCCCAGCGCCAGGTTGATGTCCTTCTTGATCCGCGCACGCTGGTCGTTCTCCAGGTAGACGCTGCGGGCCAGGGCGATGAAGTCCTCGTCGAAGGCCTGCGCCTTGTCCTGCAGGCGGATGTTGTCCTCGATGTCCCACAGGCGCTCGTTGACCGCCTTCAGCTCGGCGCGCAGGCGCGCGATGTCCTTGACCGCGGCCGGATGCGCCATCCACGTCTTCTCCAGCGCACTCAGCTCGGCATGGATGTTGGCCAGCTTGGCGGCATCGTCGATGCGCTCGGACTTGATCTGCAGGATCGAGATCTTGTCCAGCAGCTCGCCGAAGGACACGGGAACCAGGATTTCAGCGGTCATGGGGGACATCCGTTACGTGAGATCGGCAGTTTAGCGGACGGTGATGACGGGCGCCTGCGGCCCGGTAGAGCCACGCCATGCGTGGCTTCGTGATGCACGGCGCACGCCCGTCCCGCAGCGGCCCCCCTTCGGGCGGCGTTGCCTCTCCGTCGGAGGGTCGAACCCGGAACGAGGGTGGCCGCTTCATTGCCGGGATTGCTGGGCCCATCCATGGGCCCAGCCCTTCCGCGCTGCGCGCTCCAGGGCCAGCCATTCGGCTGTCCGGATTCGTTCCAGACGAATCCGTCGAACCCCGGCGTGTCTTCGCTTCACCCCCCTCTCCGCCAGACACGCAAAAAAGGCCACCCGTTGGGTAGCCTTTTTTGCGTGTCTGGCGGAGAGGGGGGGATTCGAACCCCCGAGGCGCTATAAACGCCTGCCTGATTTCGAGTCAGGTACATTCAACCGCTCTGCCACCTCTCCAGATGGTCCCGGCGAACCGGGAGGCGAATAATACGGGCAGGATGCGCGGACGACAAGTCATTCGTTTGCCACGCACGTGAATTTCTTCTGTCTGGATGCCTTGCCGGATGTCCGGCGGCCCGCGATCATGCCGTTATCCCCTGCAACGTCCCCTTGGCTGCCGCCCCCTCATGATCGAATTCGGACACCTCACCCACCCTGGCCTGCGCCGTGACCTCAACGAGGACACCTACTACGGCGATGGCGAACTGGCGTTGTGGCTGGTCGCCGACGGCATGGGCGGGCACGCCTGCGGCGAGGTGGCGAGCGCCCTGGCGCGCGAAACCATCGTGCGCGAGATCCGCCAGGGCGCGACCCTGGCACATGCGATCCGGGTCGCCGACGAGGAAATCATCCGTACCTCGCGCCGCCGCAACGACAGCCTGCCGATGGGCACCACCGTGGTGGCCGCGCGCGTACAGGGCAATCGCTATGAAGTGGCCTGGGTCGGCGACAGCCGCGCCTACCTGTGGCGCGACGGCGCCCTGGCCCAGCTCAGCCAGGACCACAGCGTGGTCCAGGAAATGGTGGCGCAGGGCAACCTGACCGCCGAGCAGGCGCGCGCGCATCCGCACCGCAACGTGGTCACCCAAGCCTTGGGAGTGACCGATCCGGCGCACCTGAACGTGGCTACCACCACCGGTGAACTGCGCCCGGGCATGCAGTTGCTGCTGTGCAGCGACGGCTTGACCGAGGAAGTGGAGGACAAGGGCATCGCAAGCACCCTGGCCTACGACGACGCCAGCGCCCAGGAATGCGTGGACACCCTGGTGGCGGCCGCCCTGGACGGGGGCGGTTCGGACAACATCACCGTGATCCTGGTGCGCTGCCACTGAGGCCCGACCGGTCGCGCGGCGGCGGACGCTGCGCCATGCCGACTCGATGAGCGCGGGCCGAGCATGCGGATTCGAAGGCTGACGGTCGCCGCACCGACGTGGCCCTAAGCGAGATCTGCATCACCGCACGACTTACACCCGGGCCGGCCCACCCCGGGTAGAGCCGAGCCACGCTCGGCTGCCCTCCGCTCCGGCCCGTGCACGCCGCCAGCCGGGCCGCAGCCACGCCTGGCGTGGCGTCACCCGGCAAATCCAGGCGTGCGGCGCCCTGCGGTCAGCCCGCCTCGGCCATCACGCGCTCGCCGTCCCAGATCGCGTGGCCGGCCTTCTTGCGCAGCTTGGCCAGCCGCGCCTCGTGCGCTTCCAGCTCGGAGGCGGTGGCCACCACGCGCGGACGCGGCAACAGACGCGAGGTGTCGAACGCCTGCGCATGGGCGGTGCCGCCCTTGGCGTCGTCGACCGAACCGAAACCGATTTCTTCCTGGCCCGAGGTCAGCGCGATGTACACATCGCCCAGGATCTGCGCATCGAGCAGGCCGCCGTGCAGCTGGCGATGGGCGTTGTCCACGCCGAGCCGCTTGCACAGCGCATCCAGCGAGTTGCGCTGGCCCGGGAAGCGCTCGCGCGCCATCTTCAGCGTATCGATCACCGTGCAGCGGTCGGTGATCTTGCCGTAGTGGTCGCCGAGCAGCGACAGCTCGTTGTCCAGGAAGCCGATATCGAACGCGGCGTTGTGGATGATCAGCTCGGCGCCATCGATGAAGGCCAGGAACTCCTCGGCGATCTGCGCGAAGACCGGCTTGTCGGCCAGGAACTCCAGGGTCAGCCCGGTAACTTCCTGCGCGCCCTGTTCGAACTCGCAGTCCGGCTTGATGTACTGGTGGTAATTGTTGCCGCTGGGCCGGCGCTCAAGCAGCTCCACACAGCCGATTTCGACGATGCGGTTGCCCTTTCGCCACTCCAGGCCGGTGGTTTCGGTATCGAGAATGATCTGACGCATGGGCTCAGTGTACCGGGCCGGCGGCGCGGATCCGGATCGCGGCGTCGCGCGCCAGCTGGTCCACGCGTTCGTTGTCCGGGTCACCAGAGTGCCCCTTCACCCAGCGCCAGTCGATCTGGTGGCGCAGCGTGGCCGCGTGCAGACGCTCCCACAGGTCGCGGTTCTTGACCGGATCGCCGCCGGCGGTCTTCCAGTTCTTGCGGATCCAGCCCGGCATCCACTGGGTCAGCCCCTGGCGGACGTACTGCGAGTCGGTGAACAGCACGATGTTGCAGGGCTCGGTCAGCGCCTCCAGCCCGGAGATGGCCGCCATCAGTTCCATCCGGTTGTTGGTGGTGTGCGCTTCACCGCCGCTCAACTCGCGCTCGTGCGCGTTGTAGCGCATCAAGGCCGCCCAGCCGCCGGGGCCGGGGTTGCCAAGGCAGGAGCCGTCGGTGTGTAGTTCGATTGTCTTCATTGCATTCCAGATCAGGTCGCCACGGTACCGTGCCAACGGCGTACCGGCAGTGGCGTAGGTCCTGGCAGGGCCAGGGTGCGTTTCTCGGCGGTGAACAGGCAGGCTGCGCGCAGCGGCGCCAGGCTGCGCAGGCCAGGGGCACGGTTGGCCCACATCGGCCCCAGGTAATCCAGCTGCTCGCAGGCCAGACCGGCCCGCTCGAGCGTGTGCCGCAGGCGTTGCGGCGTGCGTACCACCAGCCCGTGGTGGCGCCACTGGCGGCGATACGGACTGAACGGGTTGAGCGTGGACAGCCACAGCCGCCCACCGGGCATCAGCACCCGCTCGCACTCGGCGATGAGGTGCTCGGCATCGCGTGCGGTCACGTGCTGCAGCACGATCGCGTTGACGCTTTCGTTGGGCAGCGGCAACGGCAGCCCACACCGGGTGTCGCCGGCATAACCGCCGCCCTCGCGATGCAGGCGCAGGCCGCGTCCGGGCAGGTCGGCCAGGGCGGTCCAGGCGGCGGTCGGCGCCAGCCACAGCCAGGGCGTGCTCGGCCGCTCGTTCAGCAACGGCATCAACCGCTCGAACTCCAACTGGCACAGCACTTGCGCCGGTTCAGTATCAAACCAGGATGCGACTGACGCTTGACGGGGGCTCGGCGCGGCGGGCATGGTCCAATTCTATGCGACTCACTGCCCTACCCGCATTTGCGGACAACTACATCTGGGCGCTGGTCGCCGAAGACGGCCAGGCGGTCGTGGTCGATCCGGGCCAGGCGGCGCCGGTGGTGGCTGCCGCAACGCAGCAGGGATGGGTGCCACGGGCGATCCTGCTCACCCATCACCACGACGATCACATCGGCGGCGTGGCCGAGCTGCAGGCCCGCTACCCGGGGCTGGAGGTGCATGCACCGGCCGATCCGCGCATCCCCCTGGCGACCCATCGGGTCGTTGAAGGTGAACCCGTTCAGGCATTGGGCCAAAGGTTCCACGTAGTATCCGTGCCCGGTCACACCCGTTCGCATGTCGCGTTTCACACCGCTGAACATCTTTTCAGTGGCGACGCACTGTTCAGCCTGGGCTGTGGCCGCATGTTCGAAGGTACGCCGTCCCAGCTTCTGGCATCCCTGCACAAGCTGGCGTCCCTGCCGCCGCACCTGTTGTTGTGTTGCGGGCACGAATACACCGTGTCAAATGCCGTCTTCGCGCGGCATGTCGACCCCACCAACGCTGCGTTGCTGCAGCGCCATGAGGAGGCCCTGGCCATGCGCCGCGATGACCGCCCCACGCTGCCCGTGTCACTGGCCAGCGAGCTTGAATGCAATCCGTTCCTGCGTACCGGAACGCACTCGATCCAGCAGGCCGTCAGTGCCCACCTGGGTCGCCCCGTCACCGATGAAGTCGATGTCGTCGCAGGTCTGCGCGGCTGGAAAGACGGATTCCGTACATGAGCCGGCGATTGTTGCCGCTCGCGCTCGGCCTGGGGTTGTCCCTGGCTGGCGGCGCGAGCGCCCAGTCGTTGAGTGCCGGCATGTCGCAGAACGTGGCCGGCCTGTCGCAGCTGCCACTGGAGGCCAGCGCCCTGCCGCCGGTCTCGGTGCGCAACGGGCAGGAGATCTTCGCCAGCTTCCGTGAGGGCCTGGCCGAGCCGACCTGCAATGCCGAGGCCACCAGCCCGCGCTGGCAGAAACAGTTTGCCCATGCGCCCTCGCGCCTGGCCAACCAGGACGACGATGCCCTGGTGCTGTTCGGCTACGTGGTCGAGGAACTGCGCCGGTCCAACCTGCCGACCGAGTTCGCCCTGATCCCGTTCGTGGAAAGCGGTTACCGCCCCAATGCCCGCAACGGCAGCGGTCCGGCGGGCCTGTGGCAGTTCATCGCCACCACCGCCAAGAACCACCGCGTGCAGATGACCGCCGGTTACGACGGCCGCCTCTCGGCGGTCGATTCGACCCAGGCCGCGGTGCGCTACCTGAAAACCCTGCACGGCATGTTCGGCGGCGACTGGCGGCTGGCCACCATGGCCTACAACGCCGGCGAGTACCGGGTACTGCAGTCACTGCGCAAGGCCGGGATGAACGCGCAGAACGCGCGCCCGGCCGAACTGCCGGGCCTGTCGCCGATCACCTACGCCTACGTCGAGAAGCTGCACGCGCTGGCCTGCGTGCTGGAGAACGCCGAGACCAAGCCCGGCGTGATGGCCTCGCTGGACCGCACCGTGCCGGTGCTGAAGGGCCACACCCTGCCGGCCGGCACCAGCGTCCAGCAGTGGGCCGCACAGCGCTCCCTGGACCCGGCACGGAT
>Ga0213827_1001953_pt1 | contig 11143 bp, 9 predicted proteins | sample MC6MC0898MG_FD_180669 | JGI IMG/M metagenome (GOLD analysis project Ga0213827, IMG submission 180669) | Enriched soil aggregate microbial communities from Iowa State University, Ames, United States - MC6-MC0898-MG | ecosystem: Environmental > Terrestrial > Soil > Unclassified | place: USA: Iowa...
TGCTGTTGATGGACGAATTCACCTCGATCGGCAAGGTCGAAATCATCGCCTCGGCGGTGTCCTACATGGCCGGTTACAACGTGCGCCTGCTGCCGATCATCCAGAGCATGTCGCAGCTCGATGCCACCTATGGCCGCGAGGTCTCGCGCACGATCATCACCAACCATGCGCTGCAGATCCTGTACGCCCCGCGCGAACAGCAGGATGCCAACGACTATTCGGACATGCTGGGCTACACCACCATCCGCAAGAAGAACGTCACCCACGCGCGCGAAAAGACCCATAGCTTCACCGAGGAGCGTCGCGCGCTGATGCTGCCGCAGGAGCTCAAGGCGATGGGGCCGGACAAGGAAGTCTTCCTGTACGAAGGCATCCCACATCCGGTCAAGTGCGACAAGATTCGCTATTACAAGGATCGCTATTTCACGTCACGTCTACTGCCAAAGGTTGACGTGCCGATGCTGGATGTCTAAGTTGCAGACTTGAAAGTGTGACGCATGCACGCATTCATTGAGGTGAATTAGTGAAGTGCGTCAAAGAATCGCCATACGTTGGTCAAAATTCAGATTTGTCTGACATCGAATTGACGCGTAGTTGTGCGACTCTATGCGTGGCTTGCGGATCTGTGTGATTCGTCATGCTTTCAGAGTGGCCAGGAGTTTCAGCCATGGGAACAGGGATGGTTCCGACGTTGGTGAGGGTGCGTGAAAGGGGCCTCGGATGAGGTTGCTTCACGCGACTTGGTTGGCAGCTTTCGAGCTGCAGGGGAACCGTGCCCATGTGCTGTTAAGCAGTGCATTCGTTACGTTTTCGGCGTGCATCGCGCAGTGCCGGACGACCAAGGGACCAACATCGGGACTGCTTTTTCGTACGTCAAAGTGAAGCCCGTATGAATCAGGCGTTTATTGCAAAAATGTCCATCGCCGCAGTGGCGGCGTTGATGGTGGCAGGTTGTGCCACCAAGCCCGCACCCGACTTTGGAGGGCGTTGGAAGCCGGTCAACCGTTTCGCGACGGCTCCGACCGAGATTCCGCTGTACTCCAGCTACGTCTATCAGGCGTCGCCAATGGATCGCACGCTGAAGGCCATGCTCGAGCGCTGGGCCAAGGATTCCGGCCGCACGCTGGACTATCGCCTCAGTTCGGATTTCACCCTGTATGGCGCAGTGTCGGAGATCGACACCACCAACGCACAGCAGGCCGTGATCGATCTCACGGCGGCCTATGCGGCGCAGGGCGTTTCCGTCTCCATCGTCGGCAACCAGATCGTCGTGCAGAGCGCTGGATCGACGCCGACCGCGTCGGCCCAGGATCCTGAAGCCAGCAGCGGCAGCTGAGACCGCGTCGAAATCATCGAACGTGCCGCACCCCGCGCCTGGCGCAGGGGCGTCGCGCCCATTGATGTTTCAGCAGTACGGAAGAACCCATGTTCCGCAAGAAGGATGCAGGCAACAGCCCCAAGGTCGAGCAGTCGGTCGCCAAGGCGGTCAGCTACGAGATCACCGTGGCCGACATGGCCCGGCGCAGCGAGCGTCGTGCCTGGTGGGTCGCCACCGGTTCGTTGCTGATGTCGCTGGCGCTGGCCGGTGGCTACTACTACATGCTGCCGTTGAAGGAGAAGGTGCCGTTCCTGGTGATGGCTGATGCCTATACGGGTACGGCGACGGTTGCGCGCCTGCGCGGCACGTTCCAGGGTGAAACCATTACCACCAACGAAGCGGTCAATCGCAGCAACGTCGCCCAGTATGTGCTGGCGCGTGAGTCGTATGACTCGGCGGTGATGGGTCTTCGGGACTGGGAACTGGTGTTTGTGATGTCCAGTGATCCGGTGGCGCAGAGCATGAAGCTGCGTTATGCCGGCAACAATCCGCAGAACCCGTTCGTAATGTACGGGCGCGGAAAGGCGATCCGGGTCAAGATCCTCAGCATCACCCCGCTCGGTGCACAGGCAAATGGCAGCTTCCGTGGCGCCTCTGTGCGCATCCAGCGCAGTCTGCTCGACAAGCGCACCGGTGCCGCGGCCTATCTGGACAACCAGCTGGTAACGATGCGCTTCGAGTACAACCAGAATCTGGCTCTTTCCGAGCAGGATCGCGTGCTCAACCCGCTGGCCTTCCAGGTCACCGAGTATCGCGTCGACAACGATTACGCCCGTGGCGTGCCGGTGCCGGACGACAGTGCCATGCAGGACCAGGCACAGCAGGCCGCGCAGCAGGCGCAGTTGGCCGCGCAGCAGGCACAAGGCATCTACGACCCGAACAATCCGGCCGCGGCGGCGATGATCGATCCGACTACCGGGCAGCCTGTGGCGGCACCGGCCAATGGCCAGATGCAGCAGATGCAGGGGCAGCCGATCCAAGGGCAACCCATACAGGGCCAGCCGGTCCAGGGACAACCCCTGCAGGGGCAACCAGTGCCGGGGCAGGCAATGCCCGGTCAGTCGGCCGTGAGGCCGGTACAGAACAATTCCACCGGAAATGCTGATGGAGCAAGCAACCGATGAGTAGTCGAAAAGTCAGGGGGAGCGCATTGGCGCTGCTGTCGTTGCTGTCGCTGGTGTTTTCCACCGCGGCGATGGCACAGGCGGTAGACCATTACGAGTATGAGAAGGATCGCATCTATCCGGTTCGCACCGGCCTGGGCTTGACCACCCAGATCGAACTGAGCCCGAACGAAAAGATCCTCGACTACAGCACCGGTTTCAGCAACGGCTGGGAGCTGACACGTCGCGAGAACGTGTTCTACATCAAGCCGAAGAATGTCGACGTCGACACCAACATGATGGTGCGCACGGAGACTCATTCGTACATCTTCGAATTAAAGGTGGTGGCAACGGACTGGCGTCAGCTGGAACAGGCCCGTCGCGCCGGTGTGCAGTACAAGATCGCCTTCACCTACCCGAGCGACACCGAATTCGGGTTGGCACAGGAGGCGGTCGAGGAGGAGGCCAAGCCACTCCTGAGCACCGAGCTGGCCAAGGATCGCCAGTACAACTTCAACTACTCCTACTCGACCAGCAAGGCGAAGAAGATGGGGTGGCTGATCCCGGTCAATGCTTACGACGACGGTAGCTTCACCTATCTGAAACTGCCGAATTCGCCCGAGTACAAGACGGGCATTTTCCCGGCCGTGTTTGGGCGCGAGAAAGAGTACGGTGAGGACTTCGTAGTTAACACCACCGTTGAAGGCAACACCTTGATCGTCCACGGGACCTACCCGTACCTGGTCATCCGCCACGGCGATTACGTCGTTGGTCTGCGAAGGAACGTGAAGAAATGAGCCAGCAGAACACTCCCGGAAACGATCCGAACAACGAGCGGGACCAGGCCAACAGCCCTTACGGCGGCAGCCCTAGTGCCGCTCCCGAGGCATCGTCCAATCCTTACTTCGGAACCGCCCAGGCTGAGCCGGCACCCGACTTGGACGCTGGCGCACCGCAACTGCGTTCGGCCGAGGAGCAGCGCCTGAATCGCAAGGCGCTTCTGTTCCTTGGCGGCATTGTTGTTCTGCTGGTGGCCATGGGTTTCCTGCTGTTCCGCAAGGGGCAGGACGACAAGGGGGCGCAGGACACGCCGCGTGAAGTGGCCCGCGTCACCACGCCTGATCTTCCGAACGTGGAACCACCGCCGCAGGCACCGCCTGCAGCAGCAGCGCCCATTCCCATGCTGCCGACGCTGCCGCAGGACGACGGCCCGCAACTGGTGCCGGTCGCGCCGCGTCAGGAAGCAATGGCGCCGCGTGGTCCAACCTTGCTGGAGCGCCGGATCGCCGGTGTCGACGACGCCGCCGTCGGGGCAGGTAACCGCCCTGGTGGTGCGCCGCAGTCCCAGCGCAGCGCGTTGGACGAACAGACCCGCCAAGCGCTGCTCGCGAATATGATGCCGAACCAGCAGGGAACGCAGAAGGTCCGTCGCGGCCCGGATGTCGAAGACATCTCCACGGCGTCCTTCATCCGCAGCCCCGATGCCCTGCTGGTGCGTGGTACCTACCTGCGCTGCGTATTGGAGACCCGCATCATCACCGATCTGGCCGGGTATACCTCGTGCCTGCTCACCGAGCCGGTCTATTCGATCAATGGCCGCACCCTGCTGCTGCCCAAGGGTTCGAAGATCTATGGCGCCTATGGCGGCGGTCCCGCCGGCAAGCGCGTGGAAGTGATCTGGGATCGCATCACGACCCCGAATGGTCTCGACGTGGCGATGTCCAGCCCTGGCGTGGACGGCCTGGGTGGCGCCGGTCACCCGGGTCAGTACAGTGCGCACTGGGGCGCACGCATTGCTTCGGCACTGATGATCAGCCTGATCGCCGATGCCTTCAAATACGCCGCCGCCGAACACGGGCCCGAGACCACCACTGTCGCCAACAACGGCATGACGATCCAGTCGCCGTATGAAAGCGCCACTGCCCGCACCATGGAGCGTCTGGCCAACGAAGCGCTCAGCAGCAGCCGCCGTCCGCCGACGGTCACCATCAACCAAGGCACCATCGTGAATGTCTACGTCGCAAAGGACGTTGACTTCACCAGCGTGCTGAACACCCGCAGGTAATCCAAGAGCCGCCATGGACGCCGAAGTGTCACCCCTCGCCCTCGTCTCCAGCGATTTCCTGCGCTATCAGTACGAAGTGCTGGGCATCGCCGAGTACATGACTTCGCCCGAAGTGACGGAAATCTGCATCAACCGTCCGGGTGAGCTGTATCTGGAGACGCGGGCAGGGTGGCAGCGCGTGGATGTGCCAAGCCTGACGTTCGAACGGGCCCGGCAGTTCTGCACGGCGGTGGTCAATGAGAGCAACACCGGTCAGCGCATTACTGATGCCGATCCGGTGGTGTCGCTCACCTTCCCGACCGGGCAGCGTGCGCAGTTCGTGATCCCGCCGGCGTGCGACGCCGGCAAGGTGTCGATCACCATCCGCCTGCCGTCCAAGCACACCAAGTCGCTTACCCAGTATCACGAGGATGGGTTCTTCAACCAGATCCTCGAGCAGGATGGCAGCCTGAGTGAGCAGGATCGTGAGCTGATGGAGCTGCGGCAGCAGCGTGAATACGCCGAATTTTTCCGGCGGGCGGTGATGTACCGCAAGAACATCGTCGTATCCGGCGCCACCGGTAGCGGCAAGACGACTTTCATGAAGGCGCTGGTCAACCATATTCCGGACAGTGAGCGGCTGGTCACCATTGAAGATGCGCGCGAGCTGTTCCTGACCCAACCCAACGTGGTGCACCTGCTGTACTCCAAGGGCGGGCAGAGCGCGAGCAACGTTACGGCCAAGAGCTGCATGGAAGCCTGCCTGCGCATGAAGCCTGAGCGCATCATCCTGGCCGAGCTGCGTGGCGATGAGGCGTTCTACTTCATCCGTAACTGCGCGTCTGGTCACCCTGGCTCGATCACCAGTTGCCATGCAGGCAGCCCGGAACAGACGTGGGACCAGTTGGCGCTGATGGTGAAGGCATCGACCGAAGGATCGGGTCTGGAATTCAACGTCATCAAGCGGTTGCTGATGATGACCATCGATATCGTCGTGCATATCAAGGCGCATGCGGGTTCGCGCTATATCACCGGCATCGATTTCAATCCTGGGCGTGCCCAGGGGCAGGAGGGTTGAGTAATGTTGCCAGGACTGGAAATGATGGCGTGCCCGGAGATGGCCGTCTCGATGGACGTGATGCAGCACGTCATCAACGTTGAGTCCTCGCGCAATCCGTACGCCATTGGCGTAGTTGGCGGCGCACTGGTGCGTCAGCCAAAGGCACTGGACGAAGCACTGGCCACCGTGCGCATGCTGGAGGAAAAGGGTTACAACTTCTCCATCGGTCTGGCCCAGGTGAACCGTTACAACTTGGCCAAGTATGGTCTGGACTCTTACGAGAAAGCCTTCCAGCAGTGCCCGAACCTGCAGGCCGGGTCGCGCATCCTCGCCGAATGCTATAAGCGTTCCGGAAAGGATTGGGGAAAGTCTTTCAGCTGCTATTACTCGGGCAATTTCGAGACCGGCTTCCGCCACGGTTACGTGCAGAAGGTCTATGACTCGATGCGGCGAGGGCAGCAGGTGGCCAGTAATGGCGTCGCGCCGATCGATGTGGTGAGCCGCGGCGAACGCCGTACCGTCAAGGTCGAGCACCATCCGCAGTTGGCCTCGCCAGCGCAGGCGCGCATCGTCGCCCAGGCCAATGGGCCGGTCTATGTGCCCTCCAATGATCCGGCGCGTGCTTACACCGTCTATCCATCCACCGGAGCGATGGCGCGCGGCAGTCTGGTCAACCTCGCCGACCAGGCGCTGTCGCGGGTTGTGCTCGGCTCGGTTGACCGCATGATGCAGCCGCAGGCGCAGCCGGAGAGCGGCTACCCGCCGCAGCAGGGCTATCCGCAGCAGACCGCTGCAGCACAGGCGGGCCAACCGCCGATGATGCCGCAACAGCTGCCCGGCGCGATCGCCGGCGGGGTCGAAAGTCCGGTCATGCTGCAGCCATGGGGCGAGCAGGACACTCCGGCTGCAGCGACCAACAATATGTACAACGCGCCGGCGCAACAGCTGCCGGCGCAGCAGATTCCCCCAGGGGATGCGGCCTTCGTGTTCTGACGAAGTCGTGGTTCGGCCAGTCCCCCGGCTGGTCGATTCGGTTGTGTTAGTTCATCAACAAGGAAAAAAATCCATGAAGCGTTCCAGTATTGACCTCGTCCAGGCCCAGCGTACGTTGAAAACGATGCTGATGGCCGCTGTATTCGTGGGTGCGGTATTCGCCCCGCAGGTGTTCGCAACAAACTTCGGTGGCACCGACAAGAAGGTGTGTGGTTTCTTCGACAACGTCAATGGTCTGCTGAACATGGCGTCCATCGCTGTGGTAACCATTGCGGTGATCTTCGCTGGCTACCAGATTGCTTTCGCCCACAAGCGTATTGGCGACGTCGCACCGATCCTGATCGGTGGCGTGCTGATCGGCGCTGCTGGCCAGATCGCCAAGATGCTGCTGGGCGATGATTTCGGCGATTGCAGCAAGGCCGGCGGTGGCGGTGAAGGCGGTATGGCCTTCGAAATGATCAAGCACGCTGTCCAGTACTACAGTGCATAAGAACGTGCTGTTTCGGGGGTGCACACGCCCAGCGATGTTTCTGGGCGTTCCCTATCTGCCCTTTTTCATGGTGGCCGGCGGGTTGTTGCTCCTGAGCATGTACACCAACTTCTGGTTCCTGCTGACCATTCCGGTGGCCATCTTCATCATGCGCCAGATGGCCAAGCGCGACGAGATGATCTTCCGTCTGCTGGGCCTGCGACTGCTGTTCAAGCTGCGGGTCCGCAACGTACAGGAACATGATGGCATGTGGGTGTTCAACCCGAATCATTACCGCAACAAACCGGCCCGAATGGATTGAGGGCTGGATCGGACCAGGTGGGCGTTAAACACCCACCTGGTCCACTCCGAATCTTCGTCGGCAGTACCCTTTGGAAGCAGTCGTATGTTCAGCCCAGATACGTCCATCAGCGAATTCATTCCTCTGTCCTCGCATGTAGCCCCGAACGTGGTGAAGACCACGGGCGGAGATTATCTGTTGACCTGGCACCTGGAAGGGTTGCCGTTCGTGGGGCGTGAGGAGTGGGAGCTGGAACATCGGCACAACACCTTCAATCGGTTGCTGCAGACCCTGCGCGCGCCGGATTTCGTCAACGTCGCCTTCTGGGTGCATGACATCCGCCGTCGCCGCACGCTGAAGGGCAAGAGCAACTATAAGCAGCGCTTCAACCAGGACGTGTCCGACCAGTACATGGGCATGCTCTCCTCGCAGCGCATCATGCAGAACGAGCTGTACCTGACCATGCTCTACCGGCCGGTAGTGGCCGGCAAGCGCTTCGTGGAGAAGTCGGCCAACGTCGACAAGCTCCGCGCAGAGCAGGAACAGGCCATCGAGAAGCTGATGGAACTGGCTGGCAACGTCGAAGCCGTCATCCGCGACTACGCGCCGTACCGCCTGGGCATGTACGAAGCCAAGAACGGCGTGGTGTTCTCCGAAACCCTGGAGCTCTTCGGCTACTTGATCAATCGCATCGATGAGCCCGTGCCGGTGCTGTCAGCACCAGTGAAGGACTACCTGCCGGTCAGCCGGCACATGTTCTCGGCCAAGACCGGTGACTTCGTGATCAACACGCCCAACGGCGTCAATCACTTCGGCGCCATCCTCAACATCAAGGAGTATGCCGAGGGCACCTACCCGGGCATCCTCAACGGTCTAAAGTATCTGGATTTTGAGTACGTCATCACCCATTCGTTCAGCCCTATGGGACGTCAAGACGCGCTCAAAGTGCTGGACCGTACCAAGGGCATGATGATTTCTTCTGGCGACAAGGCGGTCAGTCAGATCGTTGAACTTGACCAGGCGATGGATCAGTTGTCCTCGGGCAACTTCGTGCTCGGTGAATACCACTTCATCATGGCCGTCTACGGCGACAGTCAGGCCAAGCTGTCCCAGAACGTGGCCACGACCCGCGCAGAACTGTCCAATGCCGGTTTCGTATCCACCAAGGAAGACCTTGCAGTCACCTCGTCGTTCTATTCCCAGTTGCCGGCCAACTGGCGTTTCCGTACCCGTCTAGCGAACGTCAGCTCGCTGAACTTCCTCGGCCTGTCGCCGCTGCACAACTTCGCCACCGGCAAGCAGCACAATAATCCATGGGGCGACTGCGTTACCACGCTGCAGACCACCAACGGCCAGCCGTACTACTTCAACTTCCATGCCACCCACCCGTCAGAGAACTCTCTGGGTGAAAAGGCGATTGCCAACACCATGGTGATTGGTAAGTCGGGTACCGGTAAGACCGCCCTGATCAATTTCCTGCTTAGTCAGGTGCAGAAGTACGAGCCGTCGCCGACCATCTTCTTCTTCGACAAGGACCGCGGTGCCGAAATTTTCGTGCGCGCCTGCGGCGGTAACTACCTTGCATTGGAGAACGGTGCGCCGACCGGCTTCAACCCCTTCCAGTGCGAGAACAACGAAGGCAACGTGCAGTTCCTCGCCGACCTGATCAAGGTGCTGGCCGGCAAGCGCGAGTACAGCGCACGCGAAGAAGAGGACATCTACCGCGCAGTGGAGAGCATGCTCGACACGCCGATGCATCTACGCAGCATGACCAATTTCCAGAAGAGTCTGCCCAACATGGGTGATGACGGCTTGTACGCACGCATGCGTCGCTGGACCTCAGGCAACTCGCTGGGCTGGGTGTTCGACAACCCGGTCGATACCGTGGACCTAAGCAAGGCAAACATCATCGGTTTCGACTACACCGACATCATCGACAACCCCGAAGTGCGCGTGCCGGTCATCAACTACCTGCTGCACCGCCTGGAGTCGCTGATCGACGGTCGTCCGTTGATCTACGTGATGGACGAATTCTGGAAAATTCTGGACGGTGAGGGTGGCCTGAAGGAATTCGCCAAGAACAAGCAGAAGACCATCCGTAAGCAGAACGGTATGGGTATTTTCGCGACGCAGAGCCCGGAGGATGCGCTGAAGAGCGATATCTCCGCCGCACTGATCGAGCAGACCGCCACCTTGATTCTGCTGCCCAACCCCAATGCCAGCAAGAGCGACTACATGGACGGGCTGAAGCTGACCGAGGCCGAGTTCAAGGTGGTCACCGCCCTGGACGAGCGTTCGCGCTGCTTCCTGGTCAAGCAGGGGCACGCGTCCAGCGTGTGTCAGCTCAATCTGCGTGGGATGGATGACATCCTGTCGGTGATCTCGGCCTCGACCGACAACATCGACATCATGCACCGCGTGCTGCAGACCGCAGCGGTACGCGCGCGGGTAACGGTGGATGAACTGACGCCGGAACAGTGGCTGGAAGATTTCTACAAGAACCGCAAGGGCTCCGGAAAGCCCGCATCCAACAATAAGGAGGTTGCAGCATGACTGTCGCAACGGACGTGAACGCAGCAAGCCCCTTGAATTCGATGGAGAAGAACATGGAAACCATTGCCCGTATCACCAAAACGTCATGCGCAGTCTCACGGGTCCGCTGCACGGTAGTGGCGATTTCTATTGCCGCAATGCTCAGTTTTCCTGTGAGGGGCTACACGTTTCCAGTGGTCGAAGTCGGCTTGAACACTTTTAACAGTACGCTGACCGAAATAAATACACTGGCTAGCCAAGCGGAGGCATATGCAGAATACGGCCTGCAGTATCAGCGCTTCTACGATACGACCCAGAATTGGCTGCAAAAGCTCGCTAAATTCAATCAGATTATTGCATCGCCTTTGATGCCTAAGGGTGTGAAGCTAGAGCCGGTACCGCTTGAGTGGAACGTTGCGGAGCGATGCGGTGCGGGAAATATCATGAGTCTGAGTGGGATCCTGACGGCATTGGATCTCAGCCCGGGCGGCGACATCATTGCCCAGCAGCGCAATATATGTGCGGCAATTCAGGTGCTGGAGAACCAAAAATACAACGAGACCGTCGAGGTTGTGCAGAAGACAATGCCAGATATGCGGCGAGTGCTCGACAAGATCAAGGATATCCGCACTTTGTGGAGCGGTGAGGGCGCGATGGCAGAGGCGTCCGCCAACGCAGTCGTGTCTGACGCGTATATGCAGGCTGACTTTGCCACATGGGAAAAGCAGACTGAAGGCTATGACAAGCAGATCCAGGCGCTGACCAAAATGCAGCAGATACTTGCGCAGCGTGCATTGAAGGGTACCGGCCAGTCACCTCTCGGCACCGTAGTGAAGGCGGCGGCACTGAAGGCAGCGCTCTCCAACTGATTAGACGCTGCTCCGGTCGAGCTGCAATCACATACTAGGTGAAGTTATGGATCTTGGGCTGATGGATGGCATGTTGGGGCAAGGCCCGCTGCACATGCTGCAGAATTTGCACGCGTCATCCTCAATTGGTGACTTTGTATTTTTCCGACTTATTCTCGATTACCTGCATAAGGAAATCGCGGAGTATGGCGTCAAGCTATTGGGACGGATGATGGCATGGGTCGGTGGCATCGCACTGACTCTCATGACGCTCTGGGTACTGATTCAGGGCTTCCGTATTGCCACCGGTCGCAGCCGCGACTCGATGATGGTGCTGGTGACCAACATGGCCAAGGCTGCGCTGATCGTGTCGGTTGCCACGACCATGGGCATGTTCGGTCGCGAGATGCATGGC
>Ga0213827_1001959_pt1 | contig 11127 bp, 9 predicted proteins | sample MC6MC0898MG_FD_180669 | JGI IMG/M metagenome (GOLD analysis project Ga0213827, IMG submission 180669) | Enriched soil aggregate microbial communities from Iowa State University, Ames, United States - MC6-MC0898-MG | ecosystem: Environmental > Terrestrial > Soil > Unclassified | place: USA: Iowa...
CGGCGCGATCAAGCGTGCCGGTGCCGACCTGATCCTGACCTACTTCGCCATGGACCTGGCGCGCGAAGGTATCTGAGGCCAGGCCTTCGGTAAAACAAGCCGCTGCAGTTGCAGCGGCTTTTCTGTGTGCGCTGTCGGTGATGCCGCGCAAACGCACAAAAAATCATTAAGCGCTGAATTATTTAGTGTCCCGTTGTATCTGATCCCTTAGAGCATTCATCGACAGGGATACGGGTATGAAACCTCGCAAGAAAAAAGTCCAGCCGATCGGCCTGAAGGACATCACCATCGTCGACGACGCCAAGATGAAGAAGGCGATTACCGCTGCCGCACTGGGCAATGCGATGGAGTGGTTCGACTTTGGCGTCTACGGCTTCGTGGCTTATGCCCTGGGCAAGGTGTTTTTCCCCAACGCCGACCCCAGCGTGCAGATGATCGCGGCGCTGGCCACCTTCTCGGTGCCGTTCCTGATCCGGCCATTGGGCGGTTTGTTCTTCGGCGCCTTGGGCGACAAGTTCGGGCGGCAGAAGATCCTCGCCGCCACCATCGTCATCATGTCGCTCAGCACCTTTGCCATCGGCCTGATACCGTCTTATGCCAGCATCGGCATCTGGGCGCCGATCCTGTTGTTGCTGGCCAAGATGGCCCAGGGTTTTTCGGTGGGTGGCGAGTACACCGGCGCGTCGATTTTCGTTGCCGAATACGCCCCCGACCGCAAGCGCGGTTTTCTGGGTAGCTGGCTGGACTTCGGCTCGATTGCCGGCTTTGTGCTAGGTGCGGGGGTGGTGGTGCTGATTTCCACCATTCTCGGGGAGGAAAAGTTCCTTGAGTGGGGCTGGCGCCTGCCGTTCTTCCTGGCCCTGCCGTTGGGCATCATCGGCCTTTACCTGCGCCATGCGCTGGAAGAAACACCCGCGTTTCAGCAGCACGTCGACAAGCTGGAGCAGGGCGACCGCGAAGGCCTGGCCTCCGGGCCCAAGGTGTCGTTCAAGGAGGTGGCTACCCAGCACTGGCGCAGCCTGGTGACCTGCATCGGCGTGGTCATTGCCACCAACGTCACCTACTACATGCTGCTTACCTACATGCCCAGCTACCTGTCGCACAACCTGCACTACAGCGAAGACCATGGTGTACTCATCATCATCGCGATCATGGTGGGCATGCTGTTCGTGCAGCCTGTCATCGGCCTGCTCAGCGACAAGTTCGGCCGCCGGCCGTTCATCATCGTGGGCAGTGTCGGCCTGTTCGCCCTGGCCATTCCGGCGTTCATGCTGATCAACAGCGGCGTGCTGGGGGTGATTTTTGCCGGGCTGCTGATCATTGCCGTGCTGCTGAACTTCTTCATCGGTGTAATGGCCTCGACGCTGCCCGCGATGTTCCCTACGCACATCCGCTACAGCGCTTTGGCGGCCGCTTTCAACATTTCGGTGCTGATCGCCGGGCTTACCCCCACCATCACGGCCTGGTTGGTGGAGAGCACGGGCGACCTGTACATGCCGGCCTACTACCTGATGGTGATCGCCGCTATTGGCCTGCTGACCGGTTTGACCATGAAGGAAACCGCCAACAAGCCGCTGCGCGGCGCGGCACCGGCGGCGTCGGACATCGAGGAAGCGCGTGAGCTGTTGCAGGAGCACCACGACAACATCGAGCAGAAGATCGAGGACATCGATGCGCAGATCGCCGAGCTGGAAGCCAAGCGCAAGACCCTGGCACAGCAGCACCCGCGCATCGATTGATCAGCGCGGCATGTAGCCACGCTGCCAGGCGCGCGGTATGAACCGCGACACCAGGGCCAGCACACCGGCCAGCGCGCAGCTGCCAGCCAGTGCCTGCAGGCCCAGGCGCTGCTGCAACCAGGCGCCCAACGCGGCCCCCAGCAGCATCCCGGCCCAAGGCACCAGCTGCACCCGCCAGCCGTTGCGCCGCTCGCCCATCAGCCAACGGCCCAGGCCACGGCCAAAGCGGGACAGGGCCCCGGTGACGTAAGTCAGGCCGATGGGCAGGCCGTTCACCTGTTCAACCACGGCATTGATCATGCCCATGGCCAGCGTGGCGGCCAACAATGCCGGGAAGGTGGCCGCCAATGGCCAGGCGGCTGCAAACGCCAACAGCACGGCGACCATCAGCAACACAGGCCAGGCCCGGCGGCGCAAGCCGCGCGCCAGCAGCACGCCCAGCGCATTGCCAGCGACGAAGCCCAGTATCGCGCCACTCAGGCGCAGCACCAGGGCCAGGTCTGCTTCACTGATGGCCACGGCCAGGCGTGTGGTATTGCCACTCATGAACGACACGAAATCGCCCAGCGCCAGCAGGCCGATGGCGTCGGTCATGCCGGCCAGCACTGACAAACCCGCGACCAGGCCAAGGCCGACACGGCCACGCAAAATGTGCAGGCGCAGCCGCCTGGCGGTGCGCGCGGGGAGGGCGTTGGGCAGCATGGGCAGGCCTCAGGGCAGCAGTTTTTCGCGGTCCAGGGTGCCTTTGATCGTGCGCTCCACCACATCGACCAGCACCATGGTCTGGTGATCGACCTCGATATTGAGGCGTTCGCCGGCCTTGTAGCTGGCAAAAGTGGTCTGGCGCAGGGTTTCCGGGATCAGGTTGATGGTGATGACATTATCGTCGACATCGGCGACGGTAAGGCTACAGCCATTGACCCCGATGAAACCGCGCGGGAACACGTACTTGCCCCATTCCGGTGGCATGCGGAACTTGATGAAGGCGCCAGTTTCCCTGATCGACAGTTCGACGATTTCGGCGGTGGTGGCGATATGGCCGGCCATCAGGTGGCCACCCACTTCGGCGTTCATTTTCGCCGAACGTTCGATGTTGACCCCCTGTCCCGCCTTGAAGAGGCCGAGGTTGGTGCGTTCGAGGGTGGCGGTCATGGCGTCGAATTTGACTTGAGTGCCGGCGATTTCGGTGACCGACAGGCAGGTGCCTTCGACACTGACGCTGGCGCCGATCTTCAGTTCGTCGAGCAGTTCTGGGGTGAGGTCGATGGTGAATTGGTTGTGGCCCGGGTAGGTGGTCACATCAAGCAGAGGGCGGACGGCCTGGACGATGCCGGTGTACATGGAGTTGCTCCTGGGCACGGAAAAGAAACTGTCCGAACGCTATGCCCCTGGAGCGGTAAATGCAAGACCGGCCTCGCCCACGCCTACTGCATCGCCTTGGCTGAGGCGCCCATTACACATGACCACTGCTGTTGACGATTCGCAGGCACAGCGCCTCGTACGGGTCCAGGTTCACCAGCAATCGTCCATCCTCGGTCAGGTCCCCTTCGACCGTCTCGTTGATCATGTCCACGACGGGCCCCGGCGTGAACCCGGTCAGCTGCAACTCTTCGGTAATCGCTTCCTGACCAAAGTTCAGTGCGCTGATCTGGATACCGCGCCCGGATGGCAGTTCGTGAACCATGACCAGCAACCCCGGGCTACTGACCTCTGGCACCAGCACCTGGCGGCTGGTAGCGATGCCATAGGCCTGGCGCACGGCCAGCAGCTTCTTCACCTTGCAGGCAAACGAATCACCCTGTTCCAGCTGGCTGTCCAGGCTGCCATACAGTGCCCGGGCCCGTGGCATGCCACGCACCGATACCTCGGCCTGTGGGTCGAGCCCGGCCAGGTCGTAACCGCCCCGGTGAATCCAGCGGGTGTCGCCATCCACCATCCGTTGCGCGACCGCTTCGGCGGGCAAGGGCAGGGCACCGACCATGTCCCAGCCAGACAGCGCGACCACCCCTGGCTGCATGGCGTTGTACATGACCAGCAGCAGATGCACCTTCTGAATCAGCTCGACTTCTGCCGCACCGATTTGCTCAAGGTCGCGGATACCCAGCGCCGCGGCGATCAGGCTGGCGGTGGTGCAAGCGATGCCGTTGGTCACGAAGCGCAGGTTGTAGGGGGCGTGCTCGCCCGAGAGCCGTTCGTAGATCTCTTCACGAATATGTTCACGTAAAATACTTCCCGGCAAGGTCTGGCCCTTGTACAGGTACATGTCGTGGGCGTGCAGGGTCCAGAAATGCACCAGTTCCACGGTCAGTTCGTCGTGGTTCTGCAGGGCATGGATAAGCGAGGCGGGGTCGATGCCGAAAGCGTGCATTTCCTTGAGCATCAGGCGCAGGAACTCGGTATCACCGGTCAGCAGCGCATGCTGATAGGCCGGCCGGGTGATGAAGTCATAAGAAAGGTCGGCCCCGCCCTTGGACATCTGCGCGATGTCGTCCAGGGTCAGGTTCAGTTCCTGGAAGCTGAAGCCGCCCGCCTTGCGGATCATGCCGCCGATCAACTGGTTGCCGACGATCGACAGCGGGTGGCTTTCCGACCAGGCGGTGCCGCTGGCCCGCGTTTCCACCCCCAGAAAGCCGTTGGCGTCCAGGCGCAGGCCGCGCGCGCCCAGGCAGTCCAGGGCGTGCAGGGCATCGCCAATGATCATTTGCTGGGCGGCGAAGGTCGGGTCGAGCCAGTTCAGTGAGGGCTGGCCTTCCTTGAAATAGTGCAGGTATACCCAGCGACGGGTTTTGCCGTCGACACCGGTGATGGGTGGCGTGACGCTCCAGTCGGTTTCCTTTACACCGGGCTCGAAGAAGATCACCCGTTGCAGCTGGCCGACGATGTAATGGCGGGCCTTGAGCTCGTCGCACTGGGCCGGCAGCAGGTTGAGCGAATCGCGGCCGTGGGGCACCTCAGGCAGTAGCGGCCAGTCTTCCTCGCGGATTTCGACCATGTGGAACAGCCCCGGGTAGGGCCCGTGGGCCATCTCGGCCAGGCGGAAGTCGGCGCCTTTGCCGGTGTGCGAGGGAATCAGGTCGTCGATGGTCACGGCATTGTGGGCCGCGGCCATGCGGCTCATTTGCACCAGCTCCTGTTCGCTGCCGTACAGCGGGTCGATTTCGAAGCTGATGCGGTCGAAGTTACCGTCCACGCTGGGGGTGAGTTCACGGCCACGGATGCCGCCGGACAACTTGATCGGGCCGGTGTGCAGGCCCTGGATGCCGATCTCCGACAGGCGTTTCCACAGGGCTTCGTGGGCAAGGGCACCGAGCACGGAGCAGTCTTGCGGGGCGATGATGGCGTCGGGGTAGACGGTCAACCAGACCGAGGCAATTTCGGTGGCGCGGCGTGGCTGGGCTTCGGCGTAGGGCTGCTGCCACAGGCGTGACTGCCCTGAATACAGGCTGGCACGCGCCTGGGAAGCCTTGAGCATGGCGCGGTCTTCGAGCCATTTGACGTATGACGGGTCGGGCTGGGTCATTTCGCGTCCTCTTTGCGTGTCGGCACCGGCTCAGGTTATGACGGCATTGTGGCCTGATCGTTCGGCTGAAACCTGTGATGCCCTCTTCGCGGGTAAACCCGCTCCCACATTGACCGCATCGCACCAGGGGGCGGTGGCTTATTCAGGTAGCCACTGTCCTCAAGGCCGGTGCAGCAGCTGTAGGAGCGGGTTTACCCGCGAAGAGGCCGGCCCTGCCAGTACACCCTCAGCGCCGGGCGGACAGCTGCTGGGGCGCCAGGAAGGCATCATGGAAGTAATCGCGCACGGCCTGCATTGCCGGGCTGAAAGCGCGCTCCCGGTGCCAGGCCAGCCCCACGCTCATGGGTGCCACCGGGTCGCTGATGGTCACCGTCTCGATGCGCTTGCCCTCCAGCGACCAGGGCCGGTGCACCAGGTCCGACAGGATCGCCACGCCACTGCCATTGGCGACCATGCTGCGCACGGCCTCCACCGAACTGGTCCGCACCCGTACGCTCGGGCGCTGCCCAGCCTGCTCCCAATAGCGCATGGCGCTTTGCTCGGCCTCGTCCACGGTCAGCAGGATGAACGGCTCGCAGGCCACATCGGCCAGGCTTACCGCCGAGCGCTCGCACAGCGGGTGGTGGCCGGGCAGCCACAGCCGGCGTTCGGAGTTGAACAGGGTTTCCGAGACGATGTCGGGGTGGGTGAGGTTGGCGGTGAGCACTACCGCCATGTCGAAACGCCCCTCCAGCAAGCCTTGCTCGATGGCGCTGCGTTCCTGCTCGTACAGCTCCAGGGTCACATCCGGGTGCCAGTGTTCGAGGCGCTGCAGGTGGTGTGGCAGGAAGTAGCCGATCACCGTATAGCTCGCCGCCAGGCGCAGCAGGCCGCTGGCGCGCACGTTTGGCAGCGGGCTGTTCAGCGCGTCGTCAACACTGCGCAGGATCACATAGGCACGGTTCAGAAAGTGCCGGCCAGCCTCCGTCAGGCTCATGCCCTGGGCCGAGCGCTGGAACAGCAGCACGCCAAGCATGGCTTCCAGCTCCTTGATTGCCGTGGTCACCGCCGACTGAGAGATGTTCAGGTGGATGGCTGCCTGGGAAATCTGGCCGATCTCGGCGGTGGCAACGAAGTAGCGGACCTGGCGCAGGGTCAGTGACACGGTTGGCTCCTGGGGTATCTGATTTTCAGAAGACACCCTATCTGTTTATAGATCTTCCCAAGGGGGTAAGGAGAATCTAACGTGGCTTGCATGCAGTCACAAGCATCAGGAGAGACAGTCATGCAGGTGGTGGATTTCAACTCGGACATGGGTGAGGGTTTTGGCCCGTGGACCATTGGCGACGGCGTCGACAACGCGCTGATGGGCTACATAAGCACGGCCAACATCGCCACGGGCTTTCATGCTGGCGACCCCGGCACCATGCGCCGCACCGTCGAGCGGGCCAAGGCCCTGGGCGTGGCGGTGGGTGCGCACCCGGGCTTCCGTGACCTTGTCGGCTTTGGCCGCCGGCATATCAACGCGCCAGCCCAGGAGCTGGTCGACGACATGCTCTACCAGCTGGGCGCACTGCGCGAAATTGCGCGTGCCCAAGGGGTGCGCCTGCAGCACATCAAACCGCACGGTGCGCTTTACATGCACCTGGCGCGTGACGAAGAAGCTGCCCGCCTGCTGGTGGAAAACCTGCGGGTGATCGAGCCGGGACTGCTGCTGTACTGCATGCCGGGTTCGGTGATCTGCCGTATTGCCCAGGCACTTGGCCAGCCGGTGGTTCGCGAGTTCTACGCCGACCGTGAGTACGACCTGAGCGGCTCGATCGTGTTCACCCGCCATGTGCGGGGCCATGAGCCCAACGCGGTCGCCGCGCGCGTGTTGCGGGCATGCCAGCAAGGCGTGGTGCGCACGGTCGAGGGGCAGGACCTGGCCATCGAATTCGATTCCATCTGCCTGCACAGTGATACCCCGGGTGCACTCGAACTGGTCGAGGCCACGCGCAAGGCGCTGGACGCGGCCGGTATTGTGGTGCGTGCGCCACGCTGAGCCCTTGAGGCATCCGGCAGGTACAAGCCGGAGCCCGTGCATTTTGTTTTCGCCTGCCTTTCTATAAAGATTCCAAAAAAGGAACAGTCATGGCCGAACCGCTTGCTACAACCCCGATCCGCTACAGCTTCGGCGCCGACGAGCACCTGTTTGCCGAGGTCAGCGAAAGCATGTCGCTGGAAGCCTTTTTCAAGGGCATGGCCGTCACCCGCGCCGTGGAGCGGCTGGCCCTGGATGGTGTGCTGGACGTGTGCCTGGCCAATGCCTCGTTCCAGATCCGCTTCGACCCAGACCGTATCGCACCGCAGGCGCTGCTTGAAGCGGTGCAAGGTGCCGAGGCCCAGGCGGTGGCCGAGCGCTCATTGCAGACACGGATCATCGAGATCCCGGTGCTGTACAACGACCCGTGGACCCATGAAACGCTTATGCGTTTTCGTGACCGCCACCAAAACCCGAACAGCACTGACCTGGAATACGCCGCGCGCATCAACGGGTTGGCCGATGTCGATGCCTTCATCGCCGCCCACAGTGGTGCGCCCTGGTTCGTGTCGATGGTCGGTTTCGTGGCCGGCCTGCCCTTCATGTTCCAGATGGTCGAGCGTGAGCGGCAGTTGCAGGTGCCTAAATACCTGCGCCCGCGTACCGACACGCCCAAGCTCACCCTGGGCCATGGCGGTTGCTTCGGTTGCATCTACTCGGTGCGCGGGGCAGGGGGCTACCAGATGTTCGGTGTCACCCCGGCACCGATCTACGACCCTCAGCAAACACTGAACTACCTGAAGGCGCACATGGTGTTCTTCCGCCCGGGTGACATCGTTCAATTCAAGCCCATTGATCGCAGGGCCTACGACCAGGCAGTGGCGGATGTGGAGGAGGGCCGCTTCGACCTGCGCATTCGACCGGTCGAGTTCTCCCTGGATGCCTTCCTTGCCGACCCGGTCGGTTACCCCAAGTCGCTGCAGGAGGTGCTGGCATGATCAAGGTACTCAAACCCGGCCTGGCCACCTCGGTGCAGGACCTGGGCCGTGAAGGCTACTACCACCTGGGCATTCCGCCGTCCGGCGCACTCGACCAGTACGCTTTGCGCGCGGCCAACCACCTGGTGGGCAACCCGGCCGGCGCGGCTGCGCTTGAGTGTGCGCTGGTGGGGCCGGAACTGGAGTTCCAGCAGGATGCGCTGGTGGCGGTCTGCGGGGCACAGATGCCAGCTTTGCTGGACGGCCGCGAACAGCGCCCTGACACGGCATTTGCCGTGCGCGCCGGGCAGGTGTTGCGCTTCGGCTTTCCCACGGCGGGCGCCCGTGGTTACCTGGCCGTGGCCGGTGGCATCGATGTACCTGAGGTGCTCGGCAGCCGCTCCACCTACGCGTTGGGGGCATTGGGCGGGTTCCACGGGCGCAAGCTGATGGCCGGTGACGTGCTGCCGGTCGGTGTGCCCAGTGGCAAGACCCGCGCCGGCGCAAGCCTGCCCATGGCCCTGCGCCAGGCCCTGGGCGGCGAGGTGGTGGTGCGGGTGGTGCCGGGGCTGTACTTCCATCGCTTGACCGAGGCCGCAGGGCAAAGCTTCTTCACCCAGGCCTGGACAGTTGGCTCCGAAGCGGACCGTATCGGCTATCGCTACAAAGGCGGCAGCGCCTTGAGCTTCCAGCCGCGGGAGCAACCGTTCGGCGCCGGCTCGGACCCGTCCAACATCGTCGACAGCTGCTATCCGATCGGTTCTATCCAGGTGCCAGCGGGGCTGGAACCGATCATCCTGCACCGTGATGCGGTGTCGGGTGGCGGGTATGCCATGATCGGCACGGTGATCAGCGCCGACCTCGACCTGATCGGCCAGATGCAGCCCAACCAACAGGCACGGTTCCTGCCGGTAAGCCTGGAGCAGGCGCTGGAGGCGCGGCGGTCGTACAAGAAGAAACTGGCCTGCCTGGCCAGGCTCTTTGGCTGAGCGCGACGCGCTTCGGAAGAGGTGCGCGCTTCTTGAAAGCGCGGGGAAACCCGCTTCTACAGGTCGCTGTGCAATGAATCCGGTTGTATTTGTAGGCCACCAACACAACTGCCCGCTGCACGGCGTAAACCAAGTAGAGAGCGGCAGTGCTGCCTATACATTCAATGGCAGGCCGGTTGCCCGGGTAGGTGACCGGACAGCAACCTCTGGCAATATTTGCTTTGAGGCTGAAACCCTGGGGCCGCTGTGCGGCCCATCGCGACACAAGGCCGCTCCTACACCGACCGCGCAGGCTTGCTGATTTGCTTGCCCGTTTGGGAGGCAACTTCGAGCGCTTGTCCGTCCCGCTGCTTGCCTTGGCGGGCCAGGCCTTCGAGCTGCGGGATCAGCATGCCTTCCGGCAAATGCCGCCAGAACCGCCCGGGCATGTGCAGGCGCAGGGCATCGGGGTTGAGGCGGGCGGGGTTGAAGGTATGGCGGTAATAGGTGCGCCATAGTTCGGCACCCGGGTCTTCAGCGTTGCGTGCCCATTGCTGCCAGCGCTCGGGGCACCGGCGTTGGTAATCGAATGCCTGGCCGTCGAAGCGTATGCCATCCTGCGGTGTGGCGATCAACCAGCGCAAACGCCCAAGGCGGTCGGCAAAATGTGGGCTGGCACTTTCCAGAATGTCATGCGCCGGTTCGTGGTAGGCGACCAGATCAAGTTGCAGGCGCCCTGCCAGCGCTTCTGGCAACGGCACGAAGCGTACAAACGCATGCAGGTGATGCGCCTCGCGGGTGACTTGCTTGATGCGCCGTTGCAATTCACTGCCCAATCGGTCGCCGGCCAGCATGGCCGTGCGGTCACCATGGGCCACCCGCCAGAGCACTTCGTACAACAGGTTCCAACGTTGCTCGCCGCAGTAACGGGCAGCCAGTTCCAACTGGCTCAGCAGCGCGGCAGGCACCTTGGCGCGAAAAGGGCCAGGGCCATTTGGAAGCGGCGCAGGCACCGCCAGCAAGTCTGCCATGGGGCCTTGTGACCAGGTGACTTGCGACGGGTCGATGCCATGCCCGAGCAACACACGGGCTTGGTCCCGCCAGGTGACGAACCGGTCGTCACAGTTGAGCGCAATCATCCCCACAACCCCATCTGCACCGGTGCCTGGGGCTCACGCAAACGCGCGCGCAACAAGCCGCTGCGCAGCTCGCCCTGGGCTGGGCGGTAATCGCTGGTGACGATGAACGGCCGCGCCTTGTCCAGCACGCAGCGCAACTGGATCAGGTCGTCATAGCGGATTCGCCGTTCCCGGCGTAGCGCAACCAGCCGCTGCACGCTGCGCAGGCCGATACCGGGAATGCGCGCCAGCAGGGCAGGCTCGGCGCGGTTTACATCCAGCGGAAAAACGTCACGGTTGGCCAGCGCCCAGGCCAGCTTGGGGTCGATGTCCAACGCCAGGTTACCGCTTTGGCCAAGCAGTTCACCTGCCTTGTAGCCATAGCCACGCAGCAGGAAGTCGGCCTGGTACAGGCGGTGCTCGCGCAGTAGCGGCGGTGCAGCCAGGGGCACGCTGCCCGGGCTGTCGGGGATCGGGCTGAAGGCTGAGTAGTACACGCGCTTCAGGCCGTAACCCTGGTACAGCGACTCGGCATTGCGCAGCAGGGTACTGTCGTCGGTGCTGTCGGCGCCGACGATGACCTGGGTACTTTGCCCGGCAGGGGTGAAGCGCGGGGCCTTGGGTTCGTTGGCCACGGCTTGCTGGCCCTGGTGAATCACGCCCATGGCCTGACGGATGGTATGCGCGTGTTTTTCCGGCGCCAGGCGCTTGAGGCTGGCTTCGGTGGGCAGTTCGATGTTGACGCTGAGGCGGTCGGCCAGGCGGCCGGCCTCTTCGATCAGTAGCGGGTCGGCATCGGGGAT
>Ga0213827_1001964_pt1 | contig 11115 bp, 10 predicted proteins | sample MC6MC0898MG_FD_180669 | JGI IMG/M metagenome (GOLD analysis project Ga0213827, IMG submission 180669) | Enriched soil aggregate microbial communities from Iowa State University, Ames, United States - MC6-MC0898-MG | ecosystem: Environmental > Terrestrial > Soil > Unclassified | place: USA: Iowa...
ATGGCGTCCCCTAGGGGACTCGAACCCCTGTTACCGCCGTGAAAGGGCGGTGTCCTAGGCCACTAGACGAAGGGGACACGCTGCAAGCATTTACATGCTGCTTTCACTCCCTGCCGCGTTTCGCTGTGTGCTTTACGCTGCAAGTGGCGCGCATTCTATGGATGCCTTGCAAGGTCGTCAACCCCTTTGTAGAAATTTATTTAAATCAATGACTTCGGCCCGTCTGACGCCGCTGCTTAAAGGGCGCCCGAGGATTGGCGTTGATTTTCTGACAGCACCTCGGCAAGCTCGGTATTGATGTGCCAGCATCTTGCTGCATTGTAGTTATAGAGCAGGTTGCCGATATAAAAAGAGATTTGCCCGTACGGGCCTCTCGCGGGCAAGCCCGCTCCTACACTGATACAGAACCTACTCAATGAGGCGTTAACGGTGACACCACTTCTGATCACACTGCTCATCGTGGCAGGTATCGCGTTGCTGATCGTGATCGGCTACCTCAACAACGTGGTCGAGAACAGCAAGCTGGAGCGCGCACGGCTGAAGATCGAGCTGGCTGACCGCCTGCGCCGCTGTGGCGAAATCACCGAAACCTTCCCCGGCCAGTTCATGACGCCGGGCCTGAAGCTGTTACTGACCCGCCTGGAGCTCAACCTCAACCAGCGCCAGCTGGCATTGGACAAGAACAATGCCGAGCTCAAGGCACGCATCGCCGAGCTCGAAGGGCAGATCGCCCTGGGCGACAAAATCCCGGTGAACAACCCGCCCAGCCCGATCCAGACCGAGGCCAAGGCCAAAGACGTGCGCTTCCTGCTGGAGGCCTTGCATACCCAGATCGTCAAGGCCACGCAGGAGAACGTCCTGCAAACCAACGAGGGCAAGCACTGGGTCAAGGAGATTCGCCACCTGCTGGTGCTGCTGCACATCGAGTTCTTCAACAACCTGGGCCAGCAGGCCCTGCAGCAGGAACAGCCAGGCCAGGCCCGCCTGGCGTTCGAGCGTGGCGTGCAGTACCTGCGCAAGCAGCCCGAGCCGAAGGTATATGAAGAGCAGCTGGTTTACCTGGAGAAGCTGCTGGCGCGCGCCAATGCCCAAGTGCTGGATCAGATGGAGCCGGCCGAGAATGATGAGAATGAACTGACGCAGGGGCTCAAGACCGATGAGGACGAGACCTGGAAGAAGCGCGTGATCTACGACTGATGCACATAAAGAAAGGGGCCAATCATTGGCCCCTTTCTTTATTCAGCAGTCAGTCAATTCGAGGAAGACCGCCACCAGGCGCTCCAGCCCACGCTGGTCCGCCTCACTGAAGCGCGCCAGCTTCGGGCTGTCCAGGTCGAGCACACCGATCAGCCTGCCCTCCTTTACCAGCGGTATAACCAGTTCGCTGTTGGAAGCGCTGTCACAGGCAATGTGCCCGGGGAACGCATGCACGTCCTCGACCCGCTGGGTCTGCCGGGTGGCCGCCGCTGCGCCGCAAACACCGCGGCTGAATGGAATGCGCACACAGGCTACCTGGCCTTGGAACGGGCCCAGCACCAGCTCTTCATTACGGTTGAGGTAGAACCCCGCCCAATTCAGGTCGTCCACCTGGTTGTACAGGAACGCCGAAAACTGCGCGGCATTGGCGATGAAGTCACGCTCGTCGGCAAACAGCGCCTGCACTTGCGCAGCCAGCAGGTCATAGCCGTCGAGGCCGGCGCCACTGGCATTGAGGTCGATCATTTATTTCTGCTCCAACAATTGCAGCCCGACCCAGTAGCGGGCGAACTGATAGGCACAACGGCCATTACGGTTACCGCGGCCGGTGGCCCAGCGCACGGCGAGGATGTCGAGTTCTTCGGTACGCTGCCATGCCAGGCCGGCAGGCCGCGCCAATTGGCCGATCCAGTGTTCGACCACGCTGAGGAAGTGTTCCTGGGTAAAGGGGTAGAACGACAGCCACAGGCCAAAACGGTCGGACAAGGCGATCTTGTCTTCCACCGCTTCGCTTGGGTGCAGCTCACCGTCCACCCGTTTCCAGTTCTCGTTGTCGCTTTCCTTTTCCGGCACCAGGTGGCGGCGGTTGGAGGTGGCATACAGCAGCACGTTGTCCGGCGCCTGCTCCAGCGAGCCGTCGAGCACACTCTTGAGCACCCGATAGTCGCCCTCCCCGGATTCGAACGAGAGGTCGTCGCAGAACAGGATGAAGCGCTGTTCCAGCTTCTGCAGCTGTTCGACGACGCGCGGCAGGTCGGCCAAGTGATCACGCTCGATTTCGATCAAGCGCAGCCCGGCGCCGGCGTGCTCGGCCAGCAAGGCGCGCACCAGCGACGATTTGCCGGTACCGCGCGAGCCCCACAACAAGGCGTGGTTAGCCGGCAGGCCATTGATGAACTGGTGGGTGTTGCGGCCCAGTTGCTCACATTGCTTGTCGACGCCGATCAGGTCGGTCAGGCGGATATCCAGGCTGACTTCCAAGGGCATCAGGTAACCCGTGCGGCCATCGCGCTGCCAGCGAGCGGCCAGGGTGGTGCCCCAGTCGATGTCCGGGCGTGGTGCCGGCAACAAGGGTTCGAGACGCGCCAGCACGGACTCGGCGCGTTCCAGGAAAGCATTCAAGCGAGCGTCCATGACGACTCCTAGCAATTCAGATTCAGGGCTGCTGTGCCGGCCTCTTCGCGGGTAAACCCGCTCCCACAGGTACTGCGCCGCTGTTCAATGCAGCGTTTAAACTGTGGGAGCGGGTTTACCCGCGAAGAGGCCGGCACTGACAATTGAACAATCAAGGCTGAATGTGTGACAGACCCGCCAGCAGCCGGGGCTGATCGGCTATGCTTGCGCAGCGCAAGGGACGTGAAACCGGCTCGGGACTCATGGATATCAAGTTCACCAATCGCCTGTCATACAAGCAAGCCCGGCTGACAGTCCTGGTCGGCTTCATCCTGGGAACATTGCTCAGTCTCATCCAGATCGGCATCGATTATGCCAGCGAAGACGCATCCATCAACCGCGAAGTGCAGGCGTTGCTGCAAATCAGCCACAATCCGGCCTCGCGCATCGCCTACAACATTGACTCCGAACTGGCGCTGGAACTCACACGCGGCCTGCTGCAGTCGCCGGCGATCATCCGCGCGCGGCTGATCGACAACAACGATACGGTGCTGGCCGATGTCGAGCGCGCCCGCCTGCAAGACCGTTACCGGCCGCTAAGCGACTTCCTGTTCGGCGAACAGCGCCAGTTCAAGGAGCGCCTGTTCCTCACCCACATGCCCGAAGAATACCTCGGCACGCTGTACCTGGACGTCGACACCTACGCCTTCGGCAGCCGCTTCCTCGACCGGGCCGGGATCACCCTGCTCAATGGCTTCGCCCGCAGCCTGGTACTGACCGGCATTCTCCTGGCGTTGTTCTACATGATGCTGACCAAGCCGTTGGTGACAGTGATCGGCGCGCTCAGCGGCCGGGACCCGCGCCAACCGGGGCAAACCCGCCTGGAGTGCCCCCACGGTCACGAGCTGGATGAAATCGGCGTGCTGGTGAAGGTCGCCAACCAGCAGTTCGTCAGCATGGCCACCGAAATTCAGCAGCGGCGCACCGCCGAAAACCGCCTGACCCAGTACCTCAACGAACTGGAAGACATCGTCTCGGCCCGCACCGAGGAACTCAAGGCCAGCAACAGCCGCCTCAGCCAGTCCAACCAGGAGTTGGTGGAAGCGCGCCAGCGTGCCCTGGACATGGCCCAGGCCCGCGCGGCCTTCCTGGCCAACATGAGCCACGAGATCCGCACGCCGCTCAATGGCATGCTCGGCATGATCGCCCTGGCCCTCGACAGCCCGCTGGCCAGCGAACAGCGCCAGCAACTGTCGATCGCCCACGACTCGGGCAAGGTGCTAGTGGAGCTGCTCAACGATATCCTCGACTTGTCCAAGTTCGACGCCGGGCAACTTGAGCTCGAACGTATCCCCTTCGACATGGGCGCGATGGTCGAAGACACCGCCAACCTGCTGTCACAGAACGCCGCGCAAAGCGTCGAGCTGACCTGCCTGATCGCCAGCGATTTCCCCAGCTCGGTGCTGGGCGACCCGACACGGGTGCGCCAGGTGGTCAGCAACCTGCTGTCCAATGCCCTCAAGTTCACCCGCTTCGGCCGCGTCGATATACGCCTGGCCCGCATCGTCGGCGGTGTACGCCTGGAGGTGCGCGACACCGGCATCGGTATACCCGAGGAAGCCCAGGCGCGGATCTTCCAGCCATTCACCCAGGCGGGCGCCGGCATCACCCGCCAATACGGTGGCACCGGCCTGGGCCTGGCCCTCACCCGCAACCTGTGCAAGGCGATGCAGGGCCATCTGCATATCCGCTCCGAACCCGGCTTCGGTAGCTGCTTCAGCGCAGAATTGCCGCTGCCCCCACACACCGAGGCGATTGCGCCGGCACCGCTGCAAGGCCGGGTCGTGGCGCTGAGCAACGCGGGCAGCGGCCTGTGCGAGCTGCTGCAAGGCTTGCTGCCCGGCTGGGGTTTGGCGTATCAACGGCATGACAGCGGCGCGGCGCTGGATGGCAGCGTGATCGACCTACTGATCACGGACGACCTGGACCACCTGTTCCAGCTGCGTCCGGCGCTGAAGGTGCCGATCTTGCTGGTGACGGCTTACGGCAACTTCCTGCCCGCAGAACAGTCGGCGCAACTGGCCCCACTGCACCAACTGGCCCGCCCGCTGGCGCGCAATGCCTTGTACCAGACGCTGCGCCGGACCTTGCAGGGCCATGCGCCCGAGCACCCACTGGCCACCCCCACCTTGACCACCACCGACGGCCGCGCACGCATTCTGTTAGTGGAGGACAACCCGGTTAACCAGCTGGTTGCCAAGGGGATGCTCGCCAAGCTCGGCTGCCAGGTGCACCTGGCCACCCAAGGAGTCGAGGCGCTGGAGTGCCTGGAACAGGCAGACTTCGACATGGTGCTGATGGACTGCAACATGCCAGTGATGGACGGCTATGAAGCCAGCCGCCGCATCCGCCAGAGTGGCCGTTGGCCTGAGCTGCCAATCGTCGCCCTGACTGCCAACGCCATGCCCGAGGAGCGCGAGCGCTGCCGTGCGGCGGGCATGAACGACTACCTGGCCAAGCCGTTCCGCCGCGAAGAGCTGCTGGCGCTGATCGACCACTGGGTGCCGCTCAGCGGCTGAGCAGGCGCTCTATATCAGCTTCCAGAGACTGGGGCTTGGTGGTCGGTGCGTAGCGCACGACCTTGCCGCTGGCCGGGTCGACCAGGAACTTGGTGAAGTTCCACTTGATCTTCTGCGACCCCAGCAAGCCTGGTGCGCGCTGTTTGAGCTCGACGAACAGCGGGTGAGTGCCCGGGCCGTTGACCTCGACCTTGCGGAACAGCGGGAAGCTCACGCCGAAATTGCGCTCGCAGAACTGCGCGATTTCGCGCGCATCACCGGGTTCCTGCTTGCCGAACTGGTTGCACGGGAAGCCCAGCACCACCAGGCCACGCTCGCGGTAGTGCTGCCACAGCTGCTCCAGCCCCTTGTACTGCGGGGTAAAACCGCATTGGCTGGCGGTATTGACCACCAGCAGCGCCTTGCCGGCGAAATCGCCGAGTACCTTGTGCTCACCGCCAAGGGTCACGCAGGGGATGTCCAGCATCGATCCAGCCATGTTCAGGCTCCGTTACGCGGTTTGAAGTCCAGGCACACCGAGTTGATGCAGTAGCGCAAGCCAGTCGGTGGCGGGCCGTCGGGGAACACGTGGCCCAGGTGGGCGTCGCACTGGGCGCAAGTGACTTCGGTGCGGATCATGCCGTGGGAGGTGTCGCGGATCTCGATCATCGCACTTTCATCAAGGGGAGCATAGAAGCTTGGCCAGCCGCAGCCGGAATCGAACTTGGTGTGCGAATCGAACAGCGCCAGGTCGCAGCAGCTGCAGTGGTAGACGCCGTCGCGACGCTCGCTGTTGTACTTGCCGCTGAACGGCCGCTCGGTGCCCTTCAGGCGGCATACCTGGTACTGCTCCGGGTCGAGCATCGCACGCCATTCATCAAGGGTTTTGTCGATCTTTTGCATGTGGGGACCTCGGCAGGCTGAATTTCACCTCGCGCCGTCTTTTCCGTAGCGCGGGTGGCACGTATATTAGTTGGCTTCGTGTGCACGGGCTCCAAGTCTGGCACCCGCGCCCCGCCCTTTCAAACCTTTCGACGGCGGCGCACCGCGTATTCTCAATCGGGATCACATCATGCAGTTCAGCAAATCGAACAAGCTCGCCAATGTCTGCTACGACATTCGCGGCCCAGTGCTCAAGCACGCCAAACGCCTGGAAGAGGAAGGCCACCGCATCCTCAAGCTGAACATCGGCAACCCGGCGCCGTTTGGCTTCGAAGCGCCGGACGAAATCCTCCAGGATGTGATCCGCAACCTGCCGACCGCCCAGGGCTACAGCGACTCCAAAGGCCTGTTCAGCGCGCGCAAGGCGGTGATGCAGTATTGCCAGCAGAAAGAGATCGAAGGCGTCACCATCGAGGACATCTACCTCGGCAACGGCGTCTCCGAGCTGATCGTCATGTCGATGCAGGCGCTGCTCAACAACGGCGACGAAGTACTGATCCCGGCCCCTGACTACCCGCTGTGGACCGCCGCGGTGAGCCTGGCCGGCGGCAAACCGGTGCACTACCTGTGCGACGAGCAGGCCGACTGGTTCCCTGACCTTGACGACATCAAGGCCAAGATCACCCCGAACACCAAGGCCCTGGTGATCATCAACCCGAACAACCCGACCGGCGCGGTGTACTCCAAAGAGCTGCTGCTGGGCATGCTGGAGCTGGCGCGCCAGCACAACCTGGTGGTGTTCTCCGACGAGATCTACGACAAGATCCTTTACGACGAGGCCGTGCACATCAGCACCGCTTCGCTGGCCCCGGACCTGCTGTGCCTGACCTTCAACGGCCTGTCCAAGTCGTACCGGGTGGCGGGCTTCCGTTCCGGCTGGCTGATCATCTCCGGGCCCAAGCACCACGCCCAGAGCTACATCGAAGGCATCGACATGCTGGCCAACATGCGCCTGTGCGCCAACGTGCCGGCCCAGCACGCTATCCAGACCGCCCTGGGCGGCTACCAGAGCATCAACGACCTGGTACTGCCGCCAGGCCGCCTGCTGGAGCAGCGCAACCGCACCTATGAGCTGCTCAACGCCATCCCGGGCGTCAGCTGCGTCAAGCCGATGGGCGCGCTGTACGCCTTCCCACGGATCGACCCGAAGGTTTGCCCGATCCTCAACGACGAGAAGTTCGCGCTGGACCTGCTGCTGTCGGAAAAACTGCTGATCGTGCAGGGCACGGCGTTCAACTGGCCGTGGCCGGACCACTTCCGCGTGGTGACCTTGCCGCGGGTGGATGACCTGGAGCAGGCGATCGGGCGGATCGGGAACTTCCTGCGGACTTATTCGCAGTAATTGAAGGCCTCATCGCCGGCAAGCCGGCTCCCACAGGATCACCAAAGGCCTGAAGGTTGTGGGAATTCTGTGGGAGCCGGCTTGCCGGCGATTGGGCTGCACAGCAGCCCCCTACACATCTCACAGACCGATTCTTACATCCTGCAATGCTCTACCTCACAGCCCCCGCCAGATCCTCTGCCATACTCCGCCGTACACAGTTTGAAATAGTCGCCTGATTGAATCCGAGCGACCGGCCCCTTATATACCCCGCATACGCAACACACTCATCCGTCAGGAGAACGTAACAACCATGATGCGCATTCTGTTGTTTGTAGCCACCAACCTTGCGGTGGTGCTGGTTGCAAGCATTACCTTGAGCCTGTTCGGCTTCAACGGGTTCATGGCCGCCAACGGGGTTGACCTTAACCTCAGCAGCTTGCTGGTATTCTGCGCCGTGTTCGGCTTTGCCGGCTCCCTCGTCTCGCTGTTCATCTCCAAGTGGATGGCGAAGATGAGCACCGGCACGCAGATCATCTCCCAGCCGCGCACCCGCCACGAACAGTGGCTGTTGCAGACGGTCGAGGAGCTGTCGCGCGAAGCGGGCATCAAGATGCCCGAGGTGGGTATCTTCCCCGCCTACGAGGCCAACGCCTTCGCCACCGGCTGGAACCGCAACGACGCCCTGGTCGCTGTATCCCAAGGCCTGCTGGAGCGCTTCTCGCCCGATGAAGTGCGTGCCGTGCTGGCCCACGAGATTGGCCACGTAGCCAACGGTGACATGGTCACCCTGGCGCTGGTGCAGGGCGTGGTGAACACCTTCGTGATGTTCTTCGCCCGCATCATCGGCAACTTCGTCGACAAGGTCATCTTCAAGAACGAAGAAGGCCAGGGCATTGCCTACTACGTGGCGACCATCGTCGCCGAGCTGATCCTCGGCATCCTCGCCAGCATGATCGTCATGTGGTTCTCGCGCCGCCGCGAATACCGCGCCGACGAAGCCGGCGCACAGCTGGCCGGTACTGCCGCGATGATCGGCGCCCTGCAGCGCCTGCGCGTGGAACAAGGCCTGCCGGTGCACATGCCTGACACCATGAAGGCTTTCGGCATCAATGGCGGCCTCAAGCACGGCCTGGCTGGCCTGCTGATGAGCCACCCGCCGCTGGAGGAACGTATCGAGGCACTGCGCCGCCGCGGTTGATTCCCAAGGCAAAAAGAAAGGGCGACTTCGGTCGCCCTTTTATTTTCAGAACTGCAAGCAGTAGACCCGCTCAAGCAGGCTTGTCATGCCGGCCTGCTGGAACTTCGGGCTTTCCTCGATCAGCTCGTTCACCTCCAGCGCGTCTACCTGCCAACCCGCGTAGCCCTGGCGAACTTCGGCATCTGCCACTGCAAACGGCGGCCCGGCCAACAGGCTCTGGTCGTAATCGAGCGTCACCAACAGCCCTTTGCCACCCGCCGGCATCAGCTGCGAGAGCAACGCCCTGTAACGCTCACGCATAGGTGGCGGCAGCGCGATCAACGCTGCACGGTCATACAGCGCGGCACAATCCGCCACGTCATCGGCCTGCAAGGCAAAGAAATCTCCGCACCAGATCTCTACATCACCACTGCGCCAGGCCTCGAAGGCACCATGCTGCGACACCTGTGCAGCCAACCCGCGCTCCAGGAAAAAGTCCTCCACCGCCCGACGCGACAGCTCGATACCCAGCACCCGATGCCCCTGCCCCGCCAACCAAGCCAGGTCCAGGCTCTTGCCACACAGCGGCACCAGCACACGGCTGCCGGCTGGCAACCCGAGCGCAGGCCAGTAACGTTGAAGGTAAGGGCTGGCCTGAGCCTGGTGAAAGCCGATCTGGTTGTCGGCCCACTTTTTGTGCCAGAACGCCGGCTCCATGTTTCCTCCTGGTTTTTCGATGGATTACGCAAAAATCTTAGTTTGGATATCGATCTTTAACTGATCGAAGATGACTGCATCTTAACCTCCAGGACACCACCATGCTGCCCAGCCTGTTCATCTCCCACGGCTCCCCCATGCTCGCCCTGCAACCCGGCGCCAGCGGGCCGGCGCTGGCACGGCTGGCCAATGCCCTGCCGCGCCCGAAGGCAATCGTGGTGGTGTCAGCGCACTGGGAAAGCCGCGAACTGCGGGTGACCGGGGGCGCACAACCACAAACCTGGCATGACTTCCATGGCTTCCCCGCTGCATTGTATGCGGTGCAGTACCCGGCGCCGGGCGAGCCAGTGCTGGCCGCACGGGTCAGTGAGCTATTGAACGCTGCAGGCCTGCCAGCCCAGCTGGACGAACAACGGCCGTTCGACCACGGCACCTGGGTGCCGCTGTCGCTGATGTACCCGGAGGCAAGCATTCCTGTGATTCAGGTTTCGCTGCCCAGCCATATGGGGCCCGGGCTACAGCTGAAGGTTGGCCAGGCACTGGCGGGCCTGCGTGACGAGGACATCCTGCTGGTGGGCTCCGGGAGCATTACGCACAACCTGGGCGAGCTTGATTGGCATGCCGGGCCGGACGCGATCGAGCCGTGGGCACTGGCATTTCGCGATTGGGTAGTGGAGAAGCTGGGCGAGGATGACCAGGCGGCATTGCTGGACTTCCACCGGCAGGCGCCCTTTGCGGCGCGCAACCACCCCAGTGATGAGCATTTTTTGCCGCTGTTCTTTGCCATGGGGGCTGGCGACAACTTCGGCATCGTGCACCAGGGGTTCACCCTCGGCGCGCTGGGGATGGACATTTACCGGTTCGACTGAACCGCCGCGAAGGTTTCACTACAGGCAAAAAAAATCCCCGACCTAGGCCGGGGATTTTTTTATTGCGCCAGGATCAATCCTCGCGGTAGCGACGCAGCTTCAGCTGCTTGCCAGCCACGCGGGTGTCCTTGAGCTTGGACAGCAGGCGCTCGAGGCCATCTTCCGGCAGCTCGATCAGGCTGAAGCTGTCGCGCACCTGGATGCGACCGATCGCATCACGTGCCAGGCCACCCTCGTTGAGGATCGCGCCCAGCAGGTTCTTGGCAGCGATACCGTCACGGGCACCCAGGGCGGTACGGCAACGCACACGGCCTTCGGCCAGCGGCATTGGCGCACGACGCTCGCGGTCACCACGGTCGCCACGGTCAGTGCGCTCGCCACGCTCAGGACGCTCGGTGCGCTCACCACGTGGCGCAAAGCCCGGAACCAGCGGCTGCTCACGCTCTACGGCAGCCAGGTCCAGCGCTTGGCCATTGGTGGCCTTGCGCAGCAGGGCCGAGGCCAGGGCGCGCGGGCTGCAACCCAGGTCAGCGGTCAGACGATCCAGCAGCTCACCATGGGTGGCTTCAGCGTCGGCAACCAGCGGTGCCAGGCTCGAAGTCAGCTTCTTGATGCGAGCATCCAGTACGGCTTGAGCGTTCGGCAGACGCGCTTCGGCAACCTTCTGCCCGGTAACGCGCTCGATGACCTGCAGCATGCGGCGCTCACGCGGGGTGACCAGCAGCAGTGCACGGCCTTCGCGACCGGCACGGCCGGTACGGCCGATACGGTGCACGTAGGACTCTGGGTCGTACGGCATGTCAACGTTGAATACGTGAGTGATGCGCGGTACGTCCAGACCACGGGCAGCGACGTCGGTAGCGACGACGATGTCCAGGCGGCCATCCTTGAGCGAGTCGATGACGCGCTCACGCTGGTTCTGGGCGATGTCACCGTTCA
>Ga0213827_1001973_pt1 | contig 11088 bp, 10 predicted proteins | sample MC6MC0898MG_FD_180669 | JGI IMG/M metagenome (GOLD analysis project Ga0213827, IMG submission 180669) | Enriched soil aggregate microbial communities from Iowa State University, Ames, United States - MC6-MC0898-MG | ecosystem: Environmental > Terrestrial > Soil > Unclassified | place: USA: Iowa...
CCAGCGCCCAGCACAGTTTTCGCTTTCGCCGCAGCCGCCGACGACAATCCGGCTGCTATTGTTTTTTCAGTGCCGCCAACGCCGCGAACGGATTGGCCTTGCTGATTTCTTCTTCGGTCGGTGCCCAATCCTGGTCCACCGCCTCGCCATCGGGAGACAGCGGCACCACGGGCACGGCCAGGACCAGTTCGTCCTCGACCAGTTCCAGCGGTCGCAGCATGCCGTCTTCGGGCACCAGCCAGGGTTCGTACCCTTCCGGCAGCGAAGCTTCATCTTCTTCGCTGCGGATCAGGCCGAGCCGCTGCACCATCGAGACCGGCAGCAGGAAACGCTGCAGGCTGCGCTGACAGATCAGCGGCAGCTCGGTGTCGATGGACAGTTCGACATAGGATACCCGCAGGATGTCGTCGTGCGCGAATTCCAGTGCATAGCTGCACCGGCCTTCGGTATCGGCAACAAGCCCTTGCAGGCGGGTAAGTTCAGCCAGATCGACTTGACCATCGAAGCGCCTGCGCGCTGCGACCATCCGCCAAGCATCCAGCAATTCGGGCACGTTCGCGGACATAAGCCGCTGAATGTTAAGGACCGTCTGCCCGGCTGTCAAATCCCTCTTTTCCGGGGTTGCCCGCGCTGGACCCCCGGGCCAGACTGCCAGCCCCGCCGACCGGTATTTTCGCATGCTTCCGCCCGTCCTTGCCTCCACCTCCCGCTACCGCCTGGAACTGCTGCAGCGGCTGGGCCTGACCCCGGAATGCGCACGCCCGGAGGTGGACGAGACCGCCCTGCCCGGCGAAGCCCCCCGCGCACTGGCGGTGCGGCTGGCCCGGGCCAAGGCCGCGGCGGTGGCCGCGCGCCAGCCCGGCCGCTGGGTGATCGGGTCGGACCAGGTGGCCGAGCTGAACGGGGCCCCGCTGGGCAAACCCGGCTCGGTCGAGGGCGCCCATGCGCAGTTGGCGGCGATGTCCGGTCAGCAGGTGGCGTTCCATACCGCGGTGTGCCTGCAGCGTGACGAGCGGGTGCTGGACGCCTGCGATCTCACCCGCGTGCAGTTCCGCGTGCTGGACGCGGCCAGCATCGAACGCTACGTGGCCGCCGAGCAGCCGCTGGACTGCGCCGGCAGCTTCAAGTGCGAGGGCCTGGGCATCAGCCTGTTCGAGGCGATCGACAACCGCGACCCCACCGCCCTGATCGGCCTGCCGCTGATCGCGCTGTGCGGGCTGCTGCGCGAGGCCGGCTACATCCTGCCCTGAGCGCCCTTTCGGCCGCTCAGGGGCGGGCCGCCGGCACCACCAGGGCCTGTTCCTGCCAGGTCTCCACGCTGCCGTCGTTGCCATGCAGGCGCAGCCCCAGCCAATGCCGGCCCGGGGTAAGTGCGCGGGTATCGATGCGGGCATCGAAGCCTACGTTGGGGTGCTGCGGATCATTGGAAATGGTCCAGAAGCTGGTGATGTCATACGCACGTCCATACACGGCTTCAGCCGCCGGGACGCCGTCCACCAGCACCTCCACCCGGGTCAGCCCGACCCCGTCCTTGAACGCCCAGCCGCGCACGTCGAGCAGCCCGTCGACGGCGGCATTGGGCTGCGGCGTATCGATCCAGGCCATCGCCGGGGTGACGCACGGGCCCGGGGCCCGGGCCGCCGGCAACCTGAACAACAGGAACCGCTGGAAGCCATGGTCGTAGCTGACCACGCGCGGCGGCGGCAGCGGGCCCACCTGCGCACAGATGTCGTGGTAACGCGCGAGCAGGTCGCGGTAACGCTGGTCGCTGGGCGAGAGCACCAGCAGCATCGGCCCCGTGCGCGGCCCTTCGTGCAGCAGCCCCCACAGGCCCAGCTGCGCGCTGCGCCCATGCTTGTCGTTGAGCGGATGACGCAGCACCTCGATGGCCGGGTCGCGCAGCTGGAAGCCCAGCTCGGCGCCCACCTTGAAGTTGCCGGCCAGCACCCGCGTACCGGCCGGCATGTCGGCCAGTTCGTCGCGCACCACCGCCGCCAACGGTTCCCAGCCGGCGAAGTTGCGCGGGTAGTACTTGTCGCCGGCCAACTGCTCGCGCAGGCTCGGCGTGGACGCCATCAGGTAATAACCGAACGCCAGCGCCAACCCGGCGCCGGCCAGCCACCAGCCGGTGCGACGCAACCAGCGCGGCCAGCCGTTGAGCACCACCGGCACCGCCACCAGCAGCGCGAGGTAACCCGGCAGCGGCCAGTGGAAACTGATCCGCTCCACGTCGGTGAAAAAGCCCAGCGCGAAAATCGACAGCGTCGACACCGCACCCACCAGCCCGAAATAGCGCCACTGCGCGCGCGCGCCGCCACCGGAGCGGGTGCCGGCCAGGGCCACCTTCCACATCGCCATGCACAGGATCGGGGTGACCAGCATCGGCTGGATCACCAGGAACCACAGCCCACTCCACTGGAACGCCCACGGGTGGCGCTCGACCACCTGGAACTTCAGGCCGGCATCATGGTTGTCGGCATTCCAGGACAGCAGCGGCAACCAGGCCAGCACGCCCACCGCCAACGCCACCCAGACCCGCGGATCGCGCAGCATGCGCCGCCCCTGCGGCAACAGCAGCAGCGCGATGAACCCGACCACGATCACGCCGATGAAGCGGTAATGGCTGAGCGCACCGATGGTCAGGCCCAGGCCCAGCTTCACTGCGGCGGCGGCATCGACGTTGCGCAGCAGGCGCGCGCCCGCATCCAGGCACAGCACCGCCGCCAGCGCCATCGGCACGTCCGGCACCGCCAACATGCCCAGCGTGCCCGACAAGGGCATCAGCAAGGTCAGGCTGCCGGCCTGCCAGCCCGCCACCGCACCGAACCAGCGCGTGGCAATGCGCGACACCAGCCACGGCAGCGCCGCGCCGATGGCCAGGAACGGCAGGCGCTGGGCCAGGATGTGGGTGCCCCCCAGCTCCACGCCCAGCCGCGACAGCCACGCCGTCAGGCCAGGCAGGTCCGAATAGGCCGCCGCCAGGTGCTGGCCCTCCTGCCAGTAAAAGGCTTCGTCCACGAACAACGGCAGACGCGCTGCGATCACCAGCTTCACCGCGGTGATCAGCGTCCACAACAACAGGAAAATGGTGCGTGCGCGTTGTTCGCCCTGCATTGCTCTATAGAATCGAAGGAATCATCGACACGAGACGGACATGGAAAATTCGCCCCACGTGCCAGCCATGCTAACCGATGTACTGCGACAGGCCCTTCGCAGCGCCCAGGACCAGGTCAACGGGCTGGTGCTGGGCAAGGCACACGAAGTGCGCCTGGCGTTCGTCGCGCTGCTGTCCGGCGGCCACCTGCTGATCGAAGACCTGCCCGGGTTGGGCAAGACCACCCTGGCCCACGCGATGGCCTCCAGCCTGGGGCTGGGCTTCCAGCGCGTGCAGTTCACCTCCGACCTGCTGCCTGCCGACGTGCTCGGCGTCTCGGTTTATGACGCGACCAGCCGCCAGTTCCAGTTCCATACCGGACCGGTGTTCACCCACGTGTTGCTGGCCGACGAGATCAACCGCGCGCCGCCGCGCACGCAGAGCGCGCTGCTCGAGGCGATGGCCGAGCAGCAGGTCACGCTGGACGGAGTGACCCATCCGCTGCCGGACCCGTTCTTCGTGATCGCCACGCAGAACCCGGTCGACCTGTCGGGCACCTTCCCCCTGCCCGATTCGCAGCTGGACCGCTTCCTGCTGCGCCTGGCACTGGGCTATCCCAACCCCGAATCCGAGCGCGAACTGCTGCGCGGCACCGACCGCCGCCACCTGATCGCCAAGGCCACACCGCGGCTGGACGACGGCCAGGTGCGCGCGCTGCGCGAGGCCGCCAGCCAGGTGCATGCCAGCGATGCGCTGGTGCATTACGTGCAGGCCCTGCTCACCCGCAGCCGCCAGCACGCCGGCGTGCGCGTGGGGCTCTCGCCGCGTGCCGGACTGGCCCTGCTGCGTGCGGCCAAGGCGCATGCACTGCTGCTCGGTCGCGCGCACGTGGTGCCCGAGGACGTGCAGACCCTGTTCGTGGCCGTGGCCGGGCACCGCCTGGTCCCCGAGGCGGAAGCCAGCAGCGGACCGGCGCTGGCGCGCGCCATCCTCCAGACCGTGCCGGTGGATTGACGATGCGTCGCGGCTGGGGAGACCGCTGGCGGACACTGCAGTTGTTGGCGCGACCGCGCCGACCGGAGACGTTGCCGCGTCGCCTGGACCGGCGCCGGATCTATGTGCTGCCCACCCGGTTCGGCCTGTTCGTGGCGACGCTGCTGGGCGCGATGCTGCTGGGTGCGCTGAACTACAACAACAACCCGGCCATGCTGCTGGCATTGTTGCTGGCCACCGTGGCGATCGCCAGCACCATCAGCGCGCACCTGCAGTTGTCCGGCCTGCGCATCGACGCGGTCTCGGCCGAACCGGTGCATGCCGGCGTGCCGATGCGGCTGCGGATCATCCTGTCGCGCCCGGATGCGCGCGCGCGGCGTGGGCTGGAAGTGGCCCATGCCGAGGCAACCACCTTTGGCCACCTGATCGACAGCGACCAGATCGAAGTGGACCTGGCACTGCCCACCGTACGCCGTGGCTGGCTGGACCTGGACCGCATCCGGATCTCCACCACCCAGCCGCTGGGCCTGGTGCGCGCCTGGTCGTGGGTGTGGCCCGATGCCCCGCTGCTGGTCTATGCCGCACCGGCCACCCAGGCACCCCCGCTGCCGGAAAGCGGCGGTGACCCGTTGCATACCCGCGTGCACGCCAGTGGCGACGAACTGCACCAGCTGCGCCCGTATCGCGCCGGCGACCCGCAACGCAGCATCGCCTGGAAGCACTCGGCGCGGCGCGACACCCTGCTGGTACGCGAGTATGAAAAGCCGGTTGGCATGGATGTACTGCTCGACTGGCGGCAGGTGTCCACGCTGCCGGTGGAAACGCGGATCGCGCGGCTGGCGCGCTGGGTCGACATGGCCGAACGCGACGGCCGCCGCTATACGCTGCTGCTGCCCGGGCAACCCGCACTGGGGCCGGGCAATGGCAGCGCCCACCACCACCTTTGCCAACGCGCACTGGCGCTGATGCCGCATGGCTGAGCCGACCTCGCCCCTCCTGAGTCCGAGCGCGCGCCACTGGACACTGGCCAGCGCCGCCCTGGGCCTGGTGCCGCTGCTGCTGCAGTTGCCCGACCTGCTGGCCGCGATCATCGCGCTGGTCGCGGTCCTCATCGCACTGGTCTCGCGCCAGCGCGTGCTGCCGGCTCCCCTGCGCCTGCTGCTGGTGCTGGGCATGCTGGCCGCGATCTATTGGCAGATGGGCGCCCGTCCCGGCCGCGATACCGGCTGCGCGCTGCTGGCGGCGATGCTGGCGCTCAAGTCCAGCGAACTGCGCAGCCTGCGCGATGCCCGCAGCCTGCTCGGCTTTGCGTTGTTCTCACCGTTCGCGGCCTTCCTGCTCGACCAGGGGCCGTCCACCATGGCGCTGGCGGTGCTGGCCGCGCTGACGGCGCTGCTCACCCTGCAGCGCCTGGCGCAGGCCGAAGGCCAGGCGCCTACGCCACCCCTCGGTGGGCAGATCCGCGGCGTGGGCCGGCTGATCGCCCTCGGCCTGCCGTTGGCGCTGGCCGGTTTCTGGCTGTTCCCGCGGCTGAGCGAGCCGCTCTGGGGCATCCCGGAACGCGCGGTCGGCAAGCCAGGACTGTCCGATCAAATGGAACCGGGCCAATGGCTGGACCTGATGGCCGATGACAGCCCGGCGCTGCGCGTGCAGTTTTTCGGCCCCGTGCCGACACCCCAGCAGCGTTACTGGCGCGGCCCGGTGATGACCTACTTCGACGGCCGGGTGTGGGAACAGGACCGCAGCGCGCTCGGACGCGCGCCGCCGGAGGTCACCCACGGCGCCACGCGCTGGGACTATCAGATCGACTACGAACCCACCGACCGTCGGCAACTCGTCGCCCTGGACCTGCCTATGCAGGCGCCCCCCGGCAGCGAGCTGGGCGCCGACCACAGCCTGCGCAGCCAGGCCAGCCTGACCGCCCTCACCCGCTGGCGGATGCAGTCCGCGCCGGCCACCGGCTACGTCGAGGATCTCTCGCCCTATCAACGGCGCCGGGCATTGCAGTTGCCGCAGGGGTTCAACCCGCGCACGGCCACGCTGGCCCACCAGTGGCGCAGCGAGGCCGGTAACGACGACGAGGCGATCGTGCGCCGTGCCATGGCGTGGATCCGCGCGCGTTTCGCCTACACCCTGAGCACGCCGCTGCCCGGGCGCGATGGCGTGGACGAGTTCCTGTTCGACCAGCAGGCCGGTTTCTGCCAGCACTTCAGCTCGGCGTTCGTGGTGCTCATGCGCAACGCCGGCATTCCCGCGCGGGTGGTGACCGGCTTTGCCGGCGGCACCCGCAACCGCTACGGCGACTACTGGGTCGTTCGGCGCATGGATGCCCATGCCTGGGCCGAGGTCTGGCTGCCCGGGCGTGGCTGGGTGCGGGTGGACCCGACCGCCGCCGTGGCGCCCGAGCGCATCTACGACACCCTGGAAGATCGCCTGCAGGTCGGTGGCGATGCCACCCTGGAAAGCCGCTGGGCGCAACTGGGCCAGGCCAGCGACTGGCTGCGTCGCGGCTGGAACGACCTGGTGCTGTCCTTCAACGCCACCCGCCAGCAGCAACTGCTGCGGCCCTTCGGCGTGGACAAGCTGGAGCCGGCGCAGTTGATTGGCGTTTTCACCCTCTTCGCACTGGTCGCGCTAGGGTGGATGGCCTGGCTGCTGGCCCGCGGCGAACGCGAGCGCGACCCCCTGCTGCGCGCCTGGCATCGGATGGGCCAGCGCTACGCCAGGCTGGGCCTGGCCCGTGACCACGCCGAACCGGCGGGCCATTGGGCCCGGCGCGTGCACCAGCAACGTCCCGACCCGGCGCTGCTGTCACTCAGCAGCCGTTTCGTTCTCGCGCGCTACGCTGGCGCGGACGTCGACCTCACTTCATTATTGCGCGACCTGCGCAGGCATCGCCCGTCCTCCGGAGCATCCCCATGAAGATCCAGATTCTGCTTCCCCTCGCCGCTTCCCTGGCGCTGGCCGCCTGCGCGACCGCACCCAAACCGCTGCAAGGCCAGTTCAGCATGGTCAGCCCGCGCGATGCGGTGCCGACCCAGCAGGTGGGCACGCCGGTTCGTTGGGGCGGGCGCATCATCGAGACCAACCCGGGCCAGGGCCAGACCTGCTTCCAGCTGATCTCCCGCCCGCTCAACGGCAGCGGCCGCCCGAGCACCACCTCGGCCGACGCCAGCGACGGTCGCTTCATCGCCTGCCGCGCTGGGTTCTATGATCCGGCCGTGTTCGAGCCGGGTCGCGACGTGACCTTCATCGGCAAGATCGCCGGGTACGAGAGCACCCGTATCGGCGAGTACGACTACCGCCTGCCCAAGCTGGAGGCCGACGTCATCTACCTGTGGCCGGAAGTGCGCCAGGTCGATGTGGTGCCCGCTTACCCGTACGGCCCGTGGGGCCCGCCGGGCTGGGGCCCGGGTTGGGGCTACCGCGGCTGGGGCTGGTGGTAACCGCCTAGCGGCCGACCGTTGGTCGGTATGCGTTGAAAGAAAAAGCCGCCGTCGTGCGGCTTTTTCTTTGCGCGCGGTAGAGCCACGCCATGCGTGGCAGCTTTGGATCCGGCGCTGCGTGCAGCCCGATCCGGCGATGCGTGCAGCCACCCATGGGGTGGCTCTACCCGATCCGGCGATGCGTGCAGCCACCCATGGGGTGGCTCTACGCGGGGGCGTCGTCGTTGGGTGCTTCAGGCGTTGGGCGTGCCGAAGTGCCCCAGGGGGGCGCCGGCCAGCAGGTGCAGGTGGATGTGGAATACGGTCTGCCCGGCATGCTCGCGGCAGTTCATCACGATCCGGTAGCCGTCCTGGGCGAAGCCTTCGCGGCGGGCGTACTCGGCGGCGGCCAGCGCCAGCTTGCCGATCAGGTGCGCCTGCGAAGGCTGCACGTCATCCAGGGTCGGGATCGCCTCGTTCTTCGGGATGAACAACACGTGCACCGGCGCCTGCGGCGCGATGTCCTTGAAGGCGAGCACGTCCTCGTCCTCATAGACGATGGTGGCGGGGATTTCGCGGCGGATGATCTTGCCGAACAGGGTGTCTTGGCTCATGGGGCACCAGTTGGAACAGGGCCTTGGAGCTTAGCGCGGATGAGGGCCTCGGTCCTCGGAAGCCGGCCGGCGCGTCGGCGCTGCGGTCATTCCTGGATTTCGGTGCGGGTGCCGAACGCGTGCGACAGCGTGCCGCGGTCCACGTACTCCAGCTCGCCGCCCAGCGGCAGGCCCTGGGCCAGCCGGCTGGGTCGCACCGTGTGCGCGCGCGCCAGTTGCGCCAGGTAATGCGCCGTGGCCTCGCCTTCCACGGTGGCGCTGGTGGCGATGATCAACTCCTGCACCTCGCCCTGCTTCAGGCGCGCCTCCAACTGGTCCAGGCCGAGCTCGCGCGGGCCCACCCCATCCAGCGGCGACAAGCGCCCCTGCAGCACGAAGTACACCCCGCGGAACCCGGTCGCATGCTCGATCGCCAGGCGGTCGGCCGGCGACTCCACCGCGCACAGCTGCTGGCGTTCGCGGCTGCCGTTGGCACACACCGCGCAGATCTCGGTCTCGCTGAAATCGCGGCACTGCGCACAGTGACCGATACGCTCGATCGCCTTGGCCAGGACCTCGGCCAGCTTCTGCCCACCCTCGCGTTCGCGCTCGAGCACGTGGTAGGCCATGCGCTGGGCAGTCTTCTGCCCCACGCCGGGCAGCACGCGGAAGGCCTCGATCAGTTGTTCGAGCAGGGGCAGGCTCATGGCGGTGGGCTCATCTCGGAAACAAGCGCGCGAAGCCCGGGGGCTTCGCGTCGCGGTTGCCAGCGGGGCGGCGGGCAGGCCCACCGCGCGCACGGGCTCAGAACGGCAGCTTCATGCCCGGCGGCAGCTGCATGCCGGCGGTGGCCGACCCCATGCGGTTCTTGGACTCCGCATCGATCTTGTTGGACGCATCGTTGAACGCCGCGGCCACCAGGTCTTCGGTCATTTCCGCATCGGCCAGGATCGACGGATCGATCCGCACCTTGCGGCATTCCTTGGCACCGGTCAGGGTCACGCTGACCATGCCGCCGCCAGCGCTGCCGGTCACTTCCAGCTTGGCGAGTTCTTCCTGGGCCTTCTGCAGGTTTTCCTGCATCTTCTGGGCCTGCTGCATCAATTGGGCGATGTTGCCGCGCATGTCGTGTTACTCATCAAAAGGACGGATGGAATCGGCAACGACCCGCGCACCGTGCTGCTGGACCAGCATCTGCACTTGCGGGTCGGCCATGAAGGCGGTTTCTGCCGCCTGTTGCCGCTCGCCACGCTGGCGGTCGGAACGCTGGTGCAGCGTTTCGGCCTCGGCGTTGCCGTGTTCGATCACGATCCGCGGGGTCTGCCCCAGCGGCCCGGACAGCGCATCGGTCAGCGCTGCCAGCGAACGGTCTGAACACAGGTACTCAAATCCGGGCGATACCGCCAGTTTCAAGACACCGTGTTGGAAACTGATGAACGCCGCATGCGCGGCCAACTGTCGCGACGGCCCGTTGAGCTGGCTCTGGGCGACCAGTTCCAGCCAGGCCTCCGGCGAGGACAGCGTGATCGGCATAGCGGCAGGCGCGGCCGCCGGGGCCGGCGCGGCGGACGGGGTGATGGCGATGCCCTGCGGCCGCGGCGCGGCGACGGGGGCGGCAACCGCGACCGGCGGCGGGGCCGGACGGGACGGCGGCGCCTCCCACGGCGCGACCATGGCCGCGTCAGGGCTGGCCATTTCCGCGGCCAGCGCCTCGTCACGCTCCTCCGCCCCGGTCGGGTGCCACGGCGGCGGATCGTCTTCCGGTGCGGGTTCAGCCGCCGGTGCGGGGGCCGGCCGCGCGACCTCGGCAGGCGCCGGCGGCGCCACCGATGGAGCGGCGACCGCAACCGGCGCGGCGATGACCGGCGCAGGCACGGCGACGGCCGCGGCCACTGCGGCAGGTGCCGCGGCCATGCCACTGCCCTGCACGCTGCCCGCGGTTCCACTGCCCACGTCCATGCCAGTGCCCGGATCGCGCGGCACCGGCGGCACGGCGGCGGCCGGGCGGAAGGCCAGCATGCGCAGCACGGCCATTTCAAAGCCCGCACGCGGGCTCGGGGCCAGGTACAGGTCGCGACGGCCGCTGAGCGCCATCTGGTACCAGAGCTGCACCACTTCCGGGCGCAGGCACTGGGCAAAGGCGGCGGCATCTATCCCCTCGCCATCGGGTTGGGCGCCCGGCACCAGCTGCTGCACCTGGATGCGGTGCAGGGCTTCGGCCAGCGCCTCGAGCACGCCACTCCAGTCCGGCGAGAATTCAGCCAGCGCGGCCACCACCTGCAGCAGGCGCACGCCATCGCCATCGGCCAGGGCCTCCAGCATGGCGGCCACCTGGGTGCGGTCGACCGTGCCCAGCATGGTGCGCACCACGTCTTCACGCAGCGCGCCGCCGGCATAGGCGATGGCCTGGTCGAGCAGCGACAGGCCGTCGCGCAGGCTGCCGTCGGCGGCCTTGGCCAGCTGCACGATCGCGGTCGGGTCGGACTCGATTTCCTCGGCGGCCAGGATCCGGGTCATCTGGCCCTGGATCTGGTCCTCGTCCAGCCGCTTCAGGTTGAACTGCAGGCAGCGCGAGAGCACCGTCACCGGCAGCTTCTGCGGGTCGGTGGTGGCGAGCAGGAACTTCACGTGTTCCGGCGGCTCTTCCAGCGTCTTCAGCAGCGCATTGAAGGCCGCCTTGGACAGCATGTGCACTTCGTCGATCAGGTAGACCTTGTACTTGCCGCGCGAGGGCATGTACTGGGCGTTCTCGATCACCTCGCGGACATCGTCCACGCCGGTATTGGACGCGGCATCGATCTCGAGCAGGTCGATGTAGCGGCCGGCGTCGATGTCCAGGCAGGCCGGGCACTGGCCGCACGGGTCGGCGCTGGTGCCCTGCTCGCAATTCAGCGACTTGGCGAAAATGCGCGCGATGGTGGTCTTGCCCACCCCGCGGGTACCGGTAAACAGGAACGCATGGTGCACCCGGCCGCTGTCCAGC
>Ga0213827_1001974_pt1 | contig 11083 bp, 8 predicted proteins | sample MC6MC0898MG_FD_180669 | JGI IMG/M metagenome (GOLD analysis project Ga0213827, IMG submission 180669) | Enriched soil aggregate microbial communities from Iowa State University, Ames, United States - MC6-MC0898-MG | ecosystem: Environmental > Terrestrial > Soil > Unclassified | place: USA: Iowa...
GGCACTTTGCCGGCGTGCCGAGCGGGCTGGCCCGCCAGGCCCTGGAAAAACTGCCTGAAGCCCGCTTGCAACGGCGCCAGGCGCTGAAGTTGCTGGCGCTGTTCGCGGCAGCCGGGTGCACCGCCTGGGGTACTCGCGAAACTGCGCCCTGGCAGCGGTTGATGGCCGACTACAGCACCGGTGTGGGCGAACACCAGCGCTGGACCCTGGCCGATGGCAGCCAGCTGGAGCTTAATACCGACAGCGCCGTGCGCGTGCATTTCGATACCCGGCACCGGCGCATCGAACTGCTGCGCGGCGAGCTGTATCTGGTCAGTGGTGTCGACCGCGATAGCTTGCACCAGCGCCCGTTGCAGGTGACCACTACCTTTGCCACGCTCACCGCCCAAGGCAGCCGCTGCAACATACGTCAGTACGCCGACGCCTGCCGGCTGGGCGTTGCCGAGGGCACCGTGACCATACAGCCACGTTCGGGTACGGGCGCCGTTGCCCAACCCGGAGAAACCTGGCGAGTGACCCGCGACGACGTGCTGCGCCTGCCAGGCAGCGCCGAAGACGCCGCCGCCTGGCGCGACGGCCTGCTGACCGCACGGGCGATGCCGCTGGCTGAACTGCTCGACGAGCTCGGCCGTTATCGCAACGGCTATCTGGGCTGTGACCCACAGGTTGCACAGCGCACCATAAGCGGCAACTTCAACCTCACCGACACCGACGCCACCCTGGCCTTCATCGCCCAGGCCCATGGCTTGCGCGTACAGGCGCTGACGCGTTACTGGGTGCGCCTGAGCGCCTGAAACAACCCGGCAAAAAAAAGTGCTCGCCGGGTGAAGGGGTTTGCAATCTCGCCCGGCATACACAGCAGAACACTCAAATTGCCAACGAGAACCCCACGTGACCCGACCCGTCCCCTTGCGCCTCGCCATCCGCCAAGCCCTGCTTTGCACCAGCCTTGGCCTGGCTACGCTGCCCTTGGCCCATGCCGCCGACAGCGCCAGCAGCACCACCCGCTACGACCTGGCCATCCCAGCCGGCTCGCTGGATGCAGCCTTGACCACCCTCAGCCGCAGCACCGGCCTGAACATTGCCTTCACCCCCGGTGACCTGGCCGGCAAGTACAGCGCCGGGCTACGGGGCAGCTTCAGCAGCCAGCAAGCCCTGCACCAGGTACTGGTCGGCAGCGGCCTGCAAGCGATGCCGCAGGACGGCGGTTACCGCCTGATCCCGGCCAGCGAACCGCTGCCATTGGGTGCTGTGGCACTGGACCCGACCAACGTGACCGGCGCTGCCACCCTCGGCGAGCAGACCGAGAACACCGGGTCCTACACCACAGGCGCCATCAGCACGGGCGGCAAGACACCCCGCAGCCTGCGCGAAACCCCGCAGTCGGTGAGTGTAATGACCCGCCAGCGCATGGATGACCAGCACCTCACCAGCCTGACCCAGGTGCTGGACCAGACCACCGGCATCACCGTGGTCGGCGGCAACGACACGAAAAACCAGATCTACTCGCGTGGCTTCGTCATCCGCAGTATCCAGACCGACGGCGGCGCACCGATGCTGCGCAACGAAGCCTTCGACACCCTGCCCGACATGACCGCGTACGACCACGTCGAGGTTTTACGTGGCTCCGACGGTTTGTTCGGCGGCACCGGCGACCCGGGCGGCAGCATCAACCTGGTGCGCAAACGCGCCCTGCCCTTCAACCAGCTGAGCATCAGCCAGTCGGCGGGCAGCTGGGACAATTACCGCTCCGAAGTCGACCTGACCGGCCCGCTTGGGTTCGACGGTGCACTTCGCGGCCGCGTGGCGATGTCGTTCGAGGACAAAAAATACTTCTACGACAATGCCGACAGCGAGAAGCACGTGATTTTCGGCACCCTGGAGGCAGACCTGAGCCCGGCCACCCTGGTCAGCATCGGCGGCACCTATGAATGGCGGGACATGGACGGTTACTGGGACCGCGGCCTGGTGCGCTACAAGGACGGCACCGAGATCGGCACCTCACGCAGCCGCTCGCTGGCCGCCGACTGGTCGGCGAACAACTACAAGCGCACCGAGTACTTTGCCAAGGTCGAGCACGCGCTGGACGACAACTGGAAGCTCAAGGCCAGCTACACCAAAAGCAAGTTCGATTCGACCCAGGACATTGGCGAAGTCAGTGCCGCCGTCGACCCGAACACCAACCAGACCACCTTCAAGCGTTTCATCCGCGGTTACAACAACGAGCAGGACCTGTTCGATGCCAACCTGTCCGGCACTTTCGAAGCCTTTGGCCTGACCCACCAACTGCTGGTCGGCGCCGACTATGAAGAAGTGATGCGCAGCTACTCCGACGACAGCGACCTGTCGCAAGTGAGCGACATCAACGTGCCCTTCGACATCACCACGGGTGACGCCGGTGGCATGCCCAAGCCGCGCACCCCCCCCAGCTACTACTACAACCCAGACTGGAACCAGCGCAAATCCGGTGCCTATGCCACCTTCAAGGCGCAGCTTGCCGAGCCACTGCACCTGACCTTGGGCGCACGCTATTCCGACTACCGTGACAACACCCGCACCGTGGTGCCGGCCTTCAACAATGCCGACACCCGGGTAAAGGAAAGCAACCGCGGCGTCATCACCCCGTTTGGCGCGCTGGTATGGGACCTGAACCGGCAGTGGTCGCTGTACACCAGCTATGCCGAGATCTTCCAGCCACAAACCGCCTTCAAATCCCCCAGCAGCCAGCCGCTGGACCCGATCGAGGGCGAAACCTACGAGTTCGGTACCAAGGGCGAGTTGCTCGATGGCCGCCTCAACCTGTCCAGCGCGCTTTACTACACCAAGCGCCTGAACGAAGCAGTGAGCACCGGCCAGGGCTTCTACAGCGCCTCTGGTGAAGTGATCAGCAAGGGTATCGACAGCGAAATCTCCGGCGAGCTGGCACCAGGCTGGCAGGCCATGGCCGGCTACACCTTCAACATCAACAGGCAACGTGTTGCTGGCAATGCCGCCAACAACGGCACGCCGATGAGCACGCAAACACCCAAGCACCTGTTCAAGTTCTTCACCACCTATCAACTGCCCGGCGAGTTCGAACGCTGGAAGGTCGGCCTGGGTGCCACCATCCAGAGCGACAGCTACAAGAGTGGCTTCATCCAGCGCCGCCTGCCCGACGGCGGGCTAAGCCAGCAAGACCCGTATGCCTTCCGCCAGGCCGGTTATGCGCTGTGGAACGGCTTGGTCGAGTACCGCATCGATGAGCACTGGACGGCCACGCTCAATGGCAACAACCTGTTCGACAAGACCTACTACCAGACCGTGGATGCCAGCGATACCGGCAACTGGTACGGCGCGCCGCGCAACTACATGCTGACCTTGCGCGGCAAGTTCTGAGGTGTTTTGAGGGGTGCCACCTGCAAGATCCTGGGGCTGCTTTGCAGCCCATCGCGACACAAGGCCGCTCCCACAAAGACCGCGCAGCACCTGAGGCGTGCGCTGTACTTGTGGGAGCGGCCTTGTGTCGCGAAAGGGGCGCACAGCGCCCCCGGCGATCTCAGCGTGTTACACCACAACCTGCCCCGCCGCTGCCACCACCCGCCCACGCCAGGCAAACAGCAACACCATCACCAACCCCAGCGCCGCCATCGCTGCGCCCGCCAGGGAAATCGCCGGGTAGCCCAACCCTGCGTTGATCACTGCGCCACCCAGCGCCGCGCCAATCGCATTGCCCAGGTTGAATGCACCAATGTTCACCGCCGAGGCCAGGTTGGGCGCATCCTTGGCTGCTTCCATCACCCGCATCTGCAGTGGCGGCACCAGTGCAAAACTGGCCGCGCCCCAGAGCAAGATCGCCAGGGCCGTCGGCAGCGGCCAGTCCAGCACCAGCGGGAACACCAGCAGTACGGCAATCAACAGCGCCAACGACAGGATCAGGGTGCGGTCGATCGAGCGGTCTGCCGCCTTGCCGCCCCACACGTTGCCCAAGGTCAGGCCAACGCCGAACAACACCAGCATGGCTGTCACGAACGTGGTGGACGCTGCCGCTTCGCTCTGCAGGATCGGCGCAATGTAGGTGAACACCGTGAACATCGCACTGGAACCCACCACTGTCAGCAGCAACGCCGCCAGTACCGGGCCGCGGCCAAGCACACGGATTTCTGCCATGGCCCCGTCGCCTTTGGGCGACGGCACATTGGGCAGCGCGTACCAGAGTGTGGTCATCGCCACCAGGCCAAGCCCGGCAATACCCCAGAATGCCGTGCGCCAACCCAGCATTTCACCAAACCAGGTCGCCAGCGGCACGCCGCCGATGGTGGCCAGGGTCAAACCCATGAACATTGCCGCCACCGCCCCGGCGCGCTTCTCGGGTGGTACCACGCTGGCCGCGACAATCGAGCCGATGCCGAAGAAGGCACCATGGTTGAGCGAGGTGACCACGCGGGCCACCAGCAGGCTGGCGTAGTCGCTGGCCAGGGCCGACATCAGGTTACCCAGCGTGAAAATGGCCATCAGCCCGATCAGCAAGTAACGCCGCGGGATCTTCACCGTGGCCAGGGTCATCAGCGGTGCGCCGATCAGCACGCCAATGGCATAGGCGCTGACCAACAGCCCGGCGGCAGGGATGGAAACGCCCAGGTCAGTGGCGATGCTGGGCAACATGCCCATGGGGGCGAACTCGGTGACACCGATGCCAAAGGCACCGATGGCGAGTGCGACAAGAGGTGGATTGATACGCATGGCAAGCTCCTTATCTATGCCGCAAATGCTACGATCTGTTGCAAAATCGCACTAGAGTGCTTTTTTGCTAACCACCTTTGCGCACGAGGCACAAATGGACTTCAGTGGAAGATCCGGGGCGATGGAGATATTTGCCAGGGTGGCGCAGGAAGGCAGCCTGTCGGCCGCTGCGCGGGCACTGAACCTGACGCCTTCTGCGGTCAGCCGCATCATCGCCCGCACCGAACAGCGCCTGGGCACCCGCCTGCTGCTGCGCACCACCCGGGCGATTACCCTCACCCCTGAGGGTGAGGCGTACCTGCGCGGTGCACGTCGGGTGTTGGCCGACATGCTCGAAGTGGAAGAAGCCATTACCGACCAGGGCGTGCCGCGCGGGCGCTTGCGGGTGAGCGCTGCACTGGGCCACGCCCGGTTGACCGTAGTACCGCTGCTGGCGGCCTTCAGCGCACGCTACCCGCAAGTGCTGGTTGACCTTACCCTCAGTGACGAAGTGGCCGACATTCTCGGCGGCCAGGCCGACGTGGCCTTGCGTTTCGGGCATTTGCCGGACAGCTCGTTGAGCGCCCGTGCCATTGGCGAAACCGGCCAGGTGGTGGTCGCCTCACCCGAGTACCTGCAACGCTGCGGTACCCCGCTTGAGCCTGAGGACCTGGCCCGGCACAACTGCCTGCGCTTCAACTTCCGCCGCGCCGCGCCCGACTGGCCGTTCCGCCGCGACGGGCAGGCGTTCTCGTTGAAGGTGACGGGAAACATCGAATGCAGCAGCGGCGAAGCCTTGGCGCAACTGGCCAGGATCGGTGCCGGCGTGGCACGCATTGGCACCTTCACGGTGGCCGATGACCTGGCCAGCGGGCATCTGGTGCCGTTGCTGGAGGCTTACAACCCAGGCGACCGGGAGCCGATTCATGCGGTGTTCGTCGGTGGCCCGGCGATGCCGGCGCGGGTGCGAGTGTTTGTGGATTTTCTTGTGGAGCACCTGGCTGGCGGCCTGCGTAATCCCTTGTAATCGATGGACTCGCCCCTCCCGTGCCATCCGCTGTGCAGCCCGCTCCCACAATGCTCGTCATCGCTTCATGGAACGGGCTGTGCCTGGGTACAATTCGCATGTTCATTTCAGCTAAGGACAACCCATGCTTTACGTCGTCATGCTCGGAGGCCGCCACCCCGGCGCCAAGATTGAAGTCCACGACGTGGTATTCGCCCAGGCCGACACCTTCGAGCAGGCCTACCCGCAGTTGCGTCAGGCCTGGTTCGGTAGCCCGAAAGGCTTGCACATCGATTCGTGGCTGCAGGTGCACGGCGTAGACGGCCAGCGCGTCGAACTGCGCCCGCATGCCCCCGCCCGGGGGGCCCTGCGCCTGTACTTCATCAACCTCGGCGGTTACGAACGCGATGTGTTCGGCGAGGCGCACCGTTACCTGCTGGTTGCCGCCCACAACAAGACCGAAGCCAAGGCCCTGGGCAAGCAGCGCATGCAGGCGAACTGGCTGAAGCCGCACACCGACGCCCTGCTCGATGTCGACGATTGCCTGGCGATCGACCAGGTGGGCGGGCAGTTCGTGCACCTGGTCGAAGGGGCGCATGAGCCAGTGGTGGTGCGCAGCGACTACATCCTGATCTGACCTGGGGTATCTTCGACGCTTCATCGTACCGCCAGGGCCAGACCACCATGCGCATTGTCATACCCGACGACTACCAGGATGTGATCCGCACGCTCGACTGCTTTGCCAAGCTGAGCGGGCACGCGGTCAGCGTGCTTCACGAACGCCAGCCTGCCACGCTGGAGCAACTTGCAGCACGCTTTGCCGATGCCGACGCACTGGTACTCACCCGCGAACGTACACGCATCGACGCCGCCTTGCTCGACCGCCTACCCAACCTCAAGCTGATCAGCCAGACCGGCAAGGTGTCCAGCCACCTGGACCTGGCAGCCTGCACGGCGCGCGGTATTACCGTAACCGAAGGGCGCGGCTCGCCGGTGGCGCCTGCAGAACTTGCCTGGGCGCTGATCCTCAATGCCCGCCGGCAACTGGTGCCCGCCATCGACGCCTTGCGCCAAGGCCATTGGCAGGTCAACCTGGGCCAGGCGCTGGCCGGCCAGCTGCTGGGCATCTGGGGCTACGGCAAGATCGGCCAGCGCCTGGCGCGTTATGCGCAGGCGTTCGACATGCCCGTGCTGGTGTGGGGCAGCGACAGCAGCCGCGCCGCAGCCGAGGCCGATGGCCACCGCGCAGCCGCCTCGCGTGAGGCATTTTTTGCCGAAGCGGATATTGTCAGCCTGAACCTGCGCCTGTCCGAACAGACACGCCACGGGGTGACCTTCGACGACCTGTCGCGCATGAAGCCCGATGCCTTGCTGGTGAACGTCAGCCGCGCCGAATTGATCGCCCCGGGGGCATTGCTGCAGGCACTGGATGCCGGACGGCCGGGTTACGCGGCCGTGGATGTTTTCGAGGAGGAGCCGGTGCTCGACCCCGCCCATCCGCTGCTGCGCCACCCACGTGTACTCAGTACACCGCACCTGGGGTATGTGGAGAAGAACGGCTACGAGCTGTACTTTGGCGATGCTTTCGACAACGTGCTGGCGTTTTTCGAAGGCGAGCCGAAGAACGTTGCCAACCCTGAGGTGCTCGCAGCCCGGCGCTGAGCCCTGCGGGAGCAACTGCCTTGTTCAAAATTTCAGAGCTTGCGCGATCACTGTGGGAGCGGGCATGCCCGCGAACACCGGCGAAGCCGGTGCCATCCACAGTGCTCCCACAAGGATCGCGCAGGCCTCAGGTTTGCCTTTAAGTAACGTTCAACCGAACAGGTTCAGCCCCAGCGCAAACACAGCCACCGCCAGCGCCACCAACGGCACGGCATTGCGCTCCAGATACGCCGCCCAGCCGGTCCCGGCCAACTGCTGCCATTGCAGCTCGCATTCACGCTGGCGCTCAGCCAGGCTGGCCAAACGCGCCTCGATGCTGTCAACGCGCTGCGCCTGGGTACTGGTTGCCAGGGCAAGCCTCTTCAACGCCGTAGTCACAGTGGTGGACAACGCTTCCCGGGCCAGGTTGCTCGCAGCCAGCTGCTCCTGATGCTGCTCAAGGCTCTTGCGGATCGCCCCTTCCTTCTGCACGCGGGCGAGGGTACTTGCCACCAGTTTCCGGTTCTGCACCTCGCCACTGGCCTGCAGCGCGGCCAGTTCGATTGCAAGCTGGCCCTGCACACTTTCAAGGCGCTCCACCTCTTGCCTGCAGAAGGCATGGCCCTCGGCCAGCGCCAGCAGTTCATCGAGCTGTTGCTTGGGTTCGTCTAGCTGATTCATCAATTCCTGCCCGGATACAGCGGTAAAGCGCGGAAAGCTATCAAATTGGCATCACTGAATCCACTGGCGTACGAGAGCATTGAGCGGTTGATCAGGTATCCGTGGTACCAGAGGCCTGAGGGCTTTCGTCAGCGCGCAGGCGTACACTTGCCATCAGCACAGGCTCAGGAGTTGCTCAATGCCCTACCCCATCGAACAGAAACTGGTCATTGGCGTTGCCTCGAGTGCGCTGTTCGACCTCACCGTCTCGGACGATATCTACAAGTCCCAAGGTGTCGAGGCGTACCGCCAGCACCAACAGCAGAACCTGGACGAGCCATTCCCCAAAGGGGTGGCGTTCCCGTTCATTCGCCGCTTCCTGAGTATCAACCAGGCCTTTCCCGAGCAACTGCCGGTAGAAGTGGTGCTGCTTTCACGCAACTCCCCGGAAACCGGCCTGCGGGTGTTTCGTTCGATAAACCATTACCAGTTGGATATCACCCGCGCGGCGTTCATGTCCGGCCGCTCGCCCTACGAGTACATCCCGGCATTCAATGCCTCACTGTTTCTCAGTGCCAATGAGGAAGACGTACAGAAAGCCATCGATGCCAACTACCCCGCCGGCAGGGTACTGCCGACGCGCATCTACGATGACGAGATCGACACTGAATTGCGGGTGGCCTTCGACTTCGATGGCGTGATTGCCGACGACGAGGCGGAAAGCGTGTACAAGCGCAACGACAACCTGGACGACTTTCAGGAGCACGAGCGCGTGCACCAAGGCATTCCGCATTCACCAGGGCCACTGGCGGACCTGTACCGCAAGCTTTCGCTGATACGCATGCTGGAGGACCGCAAGCTGGCCGAGGACCCGGCCTACAAGCGGATCTTGCGGATTGCCATTGTCACGGCGCGCAACGCGCCTTCGCATGAGCGGGTGGTGACGACGTTGAAGGATTGGGGGGTGTCGCCGGACGAGTGCTTCTTTCTCGGCGGGATGGAGAAACCCAGGGTGCTGTCGATCCTGAAGCCGCATGTATTCTTTGACGACCAGCGCAGCCACCTGCAGTCGCCGGCGGGTGATTTGCCGATGGTGCACGTGCCGTTCGGGGTGGCGAACAGGGGGCTTTCAACCACGCTCTCCCCGCTCGCCACGCCGGTGCAGGAACCGGAAGGCACCGGCGCTGCCGGTGCCATCCAACCTGTCTAGCGAGCAACTTCCTCAACCGGGGCATTGGCGGTCGGGCGGCTGCGCTGCCCCAGCAACGCACGCGCCGCCAATGCCGCCACCACCAGGCCAGGTGACGCGGCCAGCAGCAGGCCACCTACGCCTGCCCCCGCCGCCAGGATCTGCCCTGCTGCCAACGGCCCCGCCATCGACCCCAGGCGACCTACCGCCACCGAAGCACCCACACCGGTGGCGCGCACCTGGGTCGCATACAACGTTGGCGCAAGCGCATACAGCACCAGTTGCCCACCAATGGCACAATAGCCCGCGGTAAATCCTGCCAGCAACATCAGGCCGAAACTGGTCGAAAGCCCAAGGCCCGCCAACGACGCCAACATGCCAGCATAAGCGATGAACACGGCCCGCCCAGCGAAGCCCCGGTCCATCATTCGCCCGGTGAGGAACGAGCCTGCCGCGCCCCCCAGGTTGAACAATATCTGCACCGCACCTGCCTGAGGCCGGCTGTAGCCCTGCCCGATCAGCAGCGACGGCAACCAGTTGAGCAGCATGTACAGCACGGTGAGCGTGAAGAAGCACGCCACCCACAGCAACAAGGTGCGGCTTACCTGCCCCGGCCCGAACAACTGGGCCAGCATGCCGTTGCCGCCGGTGCTGACAGCAGGCTGGGCACGGAACTCCTGGGACTCCTTGAGCCACACCATCAGCACAAAGGCAATCGCAATCGGGGCGATACCGCCCACGTAGAACACCGCCCTCCAGTCCTCGCCCAGGCCGGCCATGCCGATGACCGACGCGATCGCCCCGCCCAAGGGCACGCCGCAGTAGGTCACGCTCACCGCCGTGCTGCGCAGGCGCTGCGGCGCGGCCTCACTGGCCAGGGCAATCAGGATCGGCAAGGCGGCGCCCAACCCCAACCCGGTCATCAGGCGCGCGATCAGCAACGAGGTGTACGTATCCGCGTGGGCGGTACCCAGCGAGAACGCGCCGAACAACAGCACCGCCACGATCAGGATGGCCTTGCGGCCCAGCCGGTCGGCCAGCCAGCCGCCAATGAACGCCCCCGGCAGCAGCCCCAGCAGCCCGGCACTGAATACCCAGCCCAGCATGGCCGGCGTCAGCGCGAAAGCCTTGGCCATGTGCGGCGCAGCAACCCCGGTGGCCTGAAGGTCCAGCCCCTCCAGCAGCGCCACCAGAAAACACAGGCCGATGGTAAGCACCGGCTTGCTTGAAGATGAGGGTGAATCACTCATGTGTGGCCCCTTTTGTTGTTATGGGTCGGGAAGTCAAAGCCTGAACGTGGCACGCAACGAAACGAACGACGAGTCTTCGCCGCCGGCTTCCTTGATGGCAGCACCGACGTCGTAGTACTTCATGTCGAGATCCAGTGTGAGGTTGGGTGTCGCCAGCCATCGGGTGTTGGCGCGGTAGATGGTGCCCACATGCCGGCCGGTACCACGGGTGTTGGCCAGCAGGCTCATGCCGGGCATGTACACGCCATCTTCTTCGCGCTGCTTCCACACTTCGAGCACGCCTTGTTCGAAACGCACCGTGCGCCAGGGCGAGAAGCCGAACGTGGGCCCTACCACGATCACGTTGCTCAAGGTGGTCAGGCTGGCCTCACCGTAAACCCCGTTACGCGGGAACAGTGGGTCGAAGGTGCCGACCTTGCCGTCGCCCGGGTCGCTATCACCGCTGGCGGCGTCGGCACGCATGCCCAGGCGCGGCTGCCAGGGGTGGTCGAAGGTGTAGCCACTGTCGCTCGACACCGCCCAGGCACGGATCGAGGCGCCGCCCAAGTGGCCACCCTGCCCGGCCAGGTTCCAGCTCCAGTCCAGGGCCTGATAGCGGCCGAACAGGCGGGTGCCGTAGGTGTAGCGTTGCTCATCCCC
>Ga0213827_1001975_pt1 | contig 11083 bp, 8 predicted proteins | sample MC6MC0898MG_FD_180669 | JGI IMG/M metagenome (GOLD analysis project Ga0213827, IMG submission 180669) | Enriched soil aggregate microbial communities from Iowa State University, Ames, United States - MC6-MC0898-MG | ecosystem: Environmental > Terrestrial > Soil > Unclassified | place: USA: Iowa...
GGCCGCGTGGCCGACTGCAGGGTGCTGGAAGCCCTTCAGCCGCAGCCTGCCGCTTGACCTTGTAGCCGCATCAAGGTTTACAACGCCCGGCTACTTCGCCACCGCGCGGCCTTGCCGCCCTGACGACCCATGACCCTGCTGCCCCATCCGCTTGCCCTGGCGCTGAGCGCCACCCTGCTGTCCGCCGTTGCCCCGGCCAATGCACATGAACCGCCCGCCGCGCACGACGACCACCACGATGAGGCCGTGGAGCTGGATGCGGTGGCGGTGCAGTCAACCCGGTCAGGGCGCCGCGTTTCCGACGAACCGATCCGGGTAGACGTCGTATCGCAGGAAGAGATCGAAGAGAAGCTGCTGATGTCGCCGGGCAACGTCTCCATGCTTGTGGCGGAGACGGCGGGCGTGCGGGTGCAGAACACTTCGCCTGGCATGGGCGCATCCAACATCCGCATCCAGGGCCTGCGCGGCCGGTATACCCAGCTGCTGGCCGATGGTCTGCCGCTGTACGGCGGCCAGTCATCGTCCATCGGCCTGCTGCAGATTCCCCCGACCGATCTTGGCAGTGTCGAGATCATCAAGGGCAGCGCGTCGGCGTTGTACGGTCCGGCAGCGTTGGGCGGTGTGGTGAACCTGATATCGCGCCGGCCCAAGGAAACCGCCGAGGCCGAAATGCTGCTCAATGCCACCAGCCGTGGCGGGCAGGACGTAACCGGCTACGCAGCAGGGCCGCTGGCCGAGCACTGGGGCCTCTCGGTGGTGGGTGGCTACCATCGCCAGGACCGCCAGGACCTGGACGGAGACGGCTGGGCTGACATTCCCGGCTACGAGCGTGCCACGGTCCGGCCGCGGTTGTTCTGGGAATCGGAAAACGGAGCGCGCGCACTGCTGACGGCAGGCGCAATGCGCGAGAGTCGGCTTGGCGGAACACTGCCTGGTCAACGGGCGCCCGACGGGCAGCCCTTCGCTCTCACGCAGCGCACGGAGCGCGTTGATGCCGGCGCGGTGATCGATGTTCCGGTGCGCGAGAGCGACCGCCTGCAGCTGCGCGCATCGGCCATGTCCACCGATCACGACCACGGGTATGGCCCTGACCAGGACAACGACACCCATCAGACCGGATTCGCGGAAATCAGCTATGCGTCCGGCATAGGCGCCACCAGCTGGCTGGCGGGCATTGCCGCGCAGCAGGACCTGTTCCGTTCCGCCCGATACCCGCAGTTTGATTACCGCTACACCCTGCCCGCCCTGTTCGTGCAGGCCGAGCAGGCGCTGCGCGATGACCTCACGCTTTCCGGCAGTGCTCGCTGGGATGACCACAGCGTCTATGGCGGGCACTTCAGCCCCCGCGTGTCACTGTTGTTCCGCCCTGACGAGTGGACCCTGCGCGCGTCGATCGGCAGAGGCTTCTATGCGCCTACACCCTTCGTCGAACAGATCGAGGCCGCTGGCCTGTCACGCCTGGAGCCGCTCACCGGCCTTCGCGCGGAAATCGCTACAACCGGGTCCATCGATGCAGGCTATGTGCATGGCCCCTGGGAGATGAACCTCAGCGTGTTCGCATCCGATATCGACCATGCGGTACGCCTTGTGGAATCTGCGAACGCGCCGGGTGAACGTGTGCAACTGGTCAATGTGGCGGGCGTCACCCGCACCCGGGGTAGTGAGTTGCTGCTGCGCTATCGCTGGCAGGACATCACGGTGACCGGTAGTTATGTCTACACCGATGCGCGCGAACCTGATGAGGAGGGCACCGGCCGCCGCCTGGTCTCACTCACACCCCGGCATAGCGCAGGCCTGGTTGCCATGTGGGAACAGCATGACCGTGGCCGCATAGGTCTGGAAGCCTACTACACCGGCATCCAGGCGCTTGATGACAATCCTTGGCGCCGACGCAGCCGACCGTATCTGGAAGTCGGTGCACTGGGAGAGATCGTGCTGGGAAGAGTCAGCCTGTTCCTCAACCTGGAAAACATCCTCAACGTCCGCCAGAGCGGCTACAACCCGATGCTGCGTCCTCGCCGTGCCGACGATGGCCAGTGGACCGTGGACGCATGGGCGCCGCTGGAAGGGTTTGTTGTGAACGGTGGCGTGAGGCTGAAGTTCTAGGGTTGGGCTAATACGGCAGGCGGTTTCCGTTTCGGCCAGAAGCGGACAGCGTTGCGGCTACCAGTCACGTCGGGCTCGGCGATCAGGCCAGTTCAGGATGAATTCCTCCTGCTCCGGAGTCTCCACCGCAGCAGGTCGCACTGCGCGCACTTTAGAAATTGCATCGGTGCCGTCCGAAGCGCAGCCTGTTTCAATGAGAAGCATCGACGCCACGGTCCCCGCCCGACCCAAGCCTCCCTTGCAGTGCACTACGATCCTGCTTCCGGACAAGAGTTCGGCTGCGAGCTGAGGTCCTAGGGACTTCCATGGCTCAAGTAGTCGCGCGTCTGGGGCCGCGCCATCCGTAATCGGCAGGCCGTGCCACTTCAGCCCGTGCGCTTGGGCACGCTCTGCCAACGAGCAGATTCGCAGCTCTTGGAACTCCCATGGCTCAATCAACGTTATCAGGTGCTGGGCTCCCCACCTAACTATCGACGCTAGATCGAGGTCCAAATCTCGAGCCCAAGACCCCGTCATTGCGACTTCTTGATGCTTTCCCGGTGCAAAGGTGACACCGATCCCGCCGCCGTTCATCCCGACGGGCAAGGTTGCAATCTGCAGTGGGTGGGAGGCACTTGTTCTGCTCATCTGCGCTCTCCGAAATCGATTGCCACTGAGGGCGGGAAGCAAACGCTGCCCGCTTTTGAACTGAATGTCCAACCGTGAGCCTAGTGGTGCAGCTAGCACCTGGCTGAGTGCCGGAAGCAGCTCACGGTCCCCCGAGTTCTGAGAAGGGATCCAAGCCACATTTGTAATGACCGACCGCCTTCTGCTCAGATCATGCGGTTAATGTAGCGGCATAGGCCGCGTCCGATGGATCACACCTTGTCATCACGCTAGATGCGTTTCGACCAGAAACAACCCGCGCACGTGATCATCTCCGTCGCTGGCTGCCACATTTCCCGGAAAGCGTCAACAACCTAACCAATACTCAAAAGACTGAGGTTACGGTGTCGAAATATTGCCGTGCGTGTCTTAGCCTTTTTCGTAAGCACTCTGGCGAGATCCGTGTCAAATCGGGCCTTTGCGAACTCTAACGAATGACAGCAGATACGGATTGGGCAGCTCGTGGCCACTGTAGAAAGAATTGCCTACACGCACCCATCTCCTATCGTGGATGCGAAGCTTGAGACCATCACCTGGTGCGAAGGTGTCAAGGGCCAAACCGTGTACATTCCACAGATCTTCTGGCGTGACAGCACTCCGTGGCGCGAAGCCAACATGTGGGTCATATGGCAAATCACGCGTGGCTCCAAGAAAGTAGAGACGGCGCACAGCGCAATAGGTCACTTGCGAGCCTTTGCCGCATGGCTTGAAGAAAACGGGATGACATGGACTCACTTTCCCGAGAGGGAGGATCAGCGTTGTCTGACGATATACCGGGGTCACCTGATTAGACAGCGCGACACGGAACAACTCATGCCTTCCACAGTCTCTGCCCGGATGACTGCGGTACTCCGCTTCTATCGATGGGTGATGGGGAATGGCCTGATAGTGGCCGACCAGCCGTTATGGAAGGACAAGTCGGTACTTGTGCAGCTCGATCAAAAGTACGGAATGCGGCGCAGTGTTCTTGTCACATCGAGCGAACTTAGCATCCCAAATTCAAGAGCAAACCTCCTGACACTTGAAGGCGGCGTCCTCCCAGTCTCGGTAGAAGTCAGCCAGAGAATCGTCAGCTTCGCCTCCAGACATGGTTCACCCGAAATTGCCCTTCTGCTTCGCACCGGCTTCGGTACGGGCATGCGTGTAGGAACCGTCCTGTCACTAAGAGAAAGGACAGTAGAAAGGGCAGCGCCCCATCCCTCGTTTCGAGGGTGGTTCACAATCGCCGTGGGCCCAACCGGTGCAGTGCCCGTAGACACCAAGTTCGGCAGAAGCGGCGAGATCCTCGTCCCGGGCGCAGCGATTGAGGCCCTGAGGGGCTACATCCGATCCCCAAGGCGCTTGCTGCGTATGGCATTGGCCAAAGCTGAGGATCGCGACCTGATCTTCCTCACGAAGTCAGGGCGCCCATTTGGCAACAACTCCAGCAAGAGTATGGCTATGAATACCCAGATTAGCCGACTTCGCAAGAAGGCGTCCGATATAGGAGAAAGCTGCCTCGTCGGTTTCAACTTTCATCGCGCGCGCGCCACCTTTGGAACCGAGTTGGCCAAAGCTGCCCTCAAGCATGGCGGCATAACTTTCGCGATCTGGCTTGTGAAAAGTGCGCTCATGCACAAGAGCGAGAAGGACACCATCAGATACATCAAATTTGTGCAGTCTATTTCAATTCTCGAAGAGACTTCCGACCAGTTTTCTCACGAGTTCTTTGGGATGCTTCCATGACAATGAAAATGCATCCTATGGAGTTCCCTGAGATCCGTCAGAGCTCTTCACAGCGACTCTTCGACCTCCGCTTCCTGGCGTACAGAAACGGGGCGTCACTAGACTGCGTCGCGTTCCGCTTCAGAACTTTCGATCAAGCAAAGTCCAAGGGACTGCTTGGTCAGTTCTTACCGCACCGCCTACCTCTGCTCTTGAAGTTATACGAGACAATGAAACGCGGCGTTGCTTCCGGGGATGCAAGTCCGACCACCTACTCGAGGCTTCGGGCCGCTTTCAAATTCTATGAATGGGCCGATGACGAGCAGCGCCGCGTCGATCTATCAACAGCCGCCGACAGTTTTTTGGACTGGTGCGAACACGTCCATCAAAGAACTCTCAAAGGGAGTGAAATGAGGATATCCCTGAATACCGCCCATAGTTTGGTCGGCAGGCTGGACACCGTATTAGTGCGCTCGCTTGGCTTTAACCGCTCTTTACTAGCCGCGACCAGTCTTTCAAAGCGCCCTCCACGACAAACATTCCTCGCTGATAGGCAGGACATGCGATCCCTCGAGATCTTTGGCAGATCCTTGGTGGCGATCTGCGATTCCTTGACGCCGGAGTCGACTCTTGGCCGCCTTCCGGTTGTTGTAAGTGTTGGCGACAGCGGATCCATCTCACACTGGTGCGGTCTTCTGCCGCCGGAGAATGTGGCTGCGCAAAGTATGCCTGCGAACAGCTACAAGAAAGCCGAGTCAGACCGAGCTCGGCTTGCTTGGGAGCTCGATCCGAACCCTCTCAAGCGGCTCACCGTATTCAACATGCGAATCCGTGCAGAAATGTTGATTTTTATAGCTCAGACATCCATGAACTTGGCCCAAGCCCAAGCACTGAAGCGCGAAAAGCTTCGCAGCTATGTGGAAGGGGAAATGGTGGCCTATGTCAGAGCATACAAGGGACGCCGCCGAGGTGAAGTTGTCTTCCGCGCGTTTCGCTCCTATCGAACACATTTCTCTCGCTACCTGGATTGGCTTGACGCTTGCTTCCCTGATCGGCAGGAACTGTTGTTTCCTATTGTCGGTCTGCAAAAGCGAACCACATGGAAATCCCAAGGATTTCAAAAACTGAAGGAAGAGTTGCTGGGAATTGGCGTCCCCTTCTTTGGACCCATGATCCTGAGGAGAGTGAAGGCAAACTGGCTTGCAGAGAGGATCGGGAACCGATCTGTATCCGTGGAGGCAATCCAGCACCTTGAATCGACGAACGCTGCCTATCAGCGCCCAAATCTGTCGAGGGCGATGGGCGAGATATCCGAATTCAATAGGATGATCGAGCAGGCATTGGATTCCGCTGGTCCAGGCCAGTGTACTGTCCCGTTTCAGCCTTGGCAGATGCAGACGTCGGCGGCGAATGCCCCCATCCCTGACTGCGTCAATCCTGCCGGTTGCTTGTTCTGTGTCAACCATCAGGACATCGAAAGCCTTGACTACATGTGGTCACTCGCAAGTTACAGAGCACTTAAAGTACTCGAAGTAGCGAACCATCGGAATGCTCCTTTCCCGTCGAGCGTCCCTCCAAGTGAAGACAGGCCACCTGCTGTGCAGGCCGCCGATCAGGCGTCAAAGAAGCTGATAGAACTTAGCGCCGTCAGCCTAGTGGCCGCAGGTTGGGCGAAGGAGGCAGAGGAACGAGTCCGGGAAGGTAACTTTCATCCCAAATGGGCTGGATTCATAAGACTAATGGAACTCGGATGAACTCTAGAAACTTCTTTCAGATCAAGTCTGAATTCGCCTCTCGATCGCACGATGCAGCAAACAGTGCTATCGAATCTTGGCCGCCACCAGATGACTACCCGCTGGTCGTTGATGAGTTTGGGTCCGTTGTTTCTCGGATCGGAGATCCTTATTGGAACTTCACTCCTTGGACGCGCACTCCTACCCGGCTCAGCTTTGAGAGCGTCTCCAGCAGAAGGCGCTCGGTTCCGTTGGATCAAGCCAACGCCAAGATCTTCAAGTATGTGGTACTAACGTGGCTCTTCGGTCCCAACAGGGCCCAGAAGCCAAGTTCGGTGGTTGGAAAGTTTGAACTCATGAGGCCGCTGTTTGTCCTCTGCACGCAAACAGGGATTTCTGCGGCGGATCTCTGGCGTTTTCCGGCCATCGTTTCGAGAGTCAAAGACTGCTTTTCGCGTGCCCGTGCCCGCGAGAGCATTACTATCCTTCATCAAATATATCTACTTCGCCGGGAGACTGGGTTCTTCATCCTACTGCCTGAGCAGATCAACGAACTTGCAAGGAACATTCCTAGGCACGAACGCATCCAGACACCATACATCCCACCGAGAATATGGGTGCACCTGATGCAGAGATGCAAGTCCTGCCTAGAGGATTTTATAGACAACTCTAGTCGAGTGGAGGCTCTCTTCAAGTTCTCGATTGAATCCTATCGGGCAAACTTGATGGAAGGCAAGAATCTCTATGTCGATTCTTTCTCAGCCGGCAGGAATCCGTTCTCCACTCCATCGGGGAATCGCGGCACTCGCACGTCTGTAGTGATACACGGACCATTCCAACATTGTGCTGAGCAGTTTGGCGTACGCAAGTTGCTATCAAAGTGGATAAAGGGAATGCCGACAGAGAACGTGGCTCTAAAGGTCAGCGATCTGTCTAAGTACCTGTCCCTTGTTACGCTTTGCGGCGAGGTGTACATCTCGTGCTTCGCGTTGGCGCGAGTGAATGAGGGGAGGAGTTTACGCGCAGGCTGCATTGAACAAAGAGTCGACAGCCTCGGGCTTCCCCTAACTCTGATCAAGGGGCAGACGACCAAGACGATCGAGGAGGATACTTATTGGATCGGATCAGATTTTTGCAAGAACGCGGTTGTCGCAATGGAGCGGGTTAGCCTTCTACGGATGTCGTGCGCAATCGAAGACCCCCGGTCTCCTGCTACGGAGGAAGACCTCGACACCAGACCGCTCAGACTTCGCGCGTATGAACCCTGGATACCCAATTCCGGAGATGTGGGCCTTCCTATCGACTCGCTTCCCGGAGCACAGGCTCTGGGGAAAGCCTTGGATGATTTCGAGTACCTACTGGATGACAGGGAGCTCCAGATCACGTCCGAAGACCTTAGCATCGCTCTGTCCGTTACCCCTGGATTGGACCCTGAGAAGTTCGCAATCGGCAAGAGATGGCATTTCGCATGGCACCAGCTTCGTCGGACTGGAGCAGTCAACATGAACAGTTCGTCGCTCGTCAGCGATAAGTCCCTCCAACTTCAGCTCAAACACTCTGCTGAAGCTATGACAAGATACTACACACAAGGATACTATCATCTTGATTTGGTTCTAGATGAGGGTTCGAGGAAAGAATTCCTTCTGGCACTTTATGATGGTGTAGCGAAGGACATGACAGCCTTACAAGAGCCGTACTTCTCCAGCCCATTCGGCGACAATCACAAGTCATCTCTTCTGAACCTTGTTTCCGAAAAGAAGCATAATCAGCTGGTCAATCTCGCTCGCCAGCAGGACATACCTTATAGGACCACATTGCTCGGGGCCTGCACCAATCCCTCACCCTGCCAATTCGGCGGAGTAGATGCCTTGGTTGAATGTGCTGGCCGCTCAGATTTCTGCGCGTTCGTACTGTTAGACCGCAGGAAAATTCCCGCCTTGGGCGAACTTAAGGCTGACCTGCGCCGAACTGCCAGAGAAGCCAACCCTGACAGCCCACTCTATGCCAGCCTCACAGCTCAAGTAGCCGCTATTGAGCGAGTGGAAGATTGCTCGCGTTAACTTGCTGCTGAAATTCAAATACCAGCACTCTCTCACGGGTGATGGTAGGTGAGACACTCGTTCACGTGATTCCGCGCCACATCATCTCCATTCTGCCAGTCAAAATCGACAGGACAACTGTAGTTTCAACAATTTGGGTTCCATCTAGATGAAAAAGAAAAAACCAGTTGGAGAGGGCGTCACGCCCTCTTCCAAAGTATCTGCGGAGAGCAAGTTTCGGGCGGCGCTAGCCAGAATCATCGATGGAAGCACACTTAACGTCGAAAGGAATGCAAGGATCACTCAGAATAACGTTGCGCGTGAAGCGGGGGTCGATCCATCCGCATTGAGAGCCAGTCGCTACCCTGCATTGGTAACGGAAATTCGAGACCTGGCTGATATCGCAAGGGCAGACGTGGTGCGCATGGGACAGAAGCCGCATCGTCCGGGAAGCGAGGAGCGCCGCAACGAGAAACAGCGCTATCAGGACATGAAGCGTCAACGTGATCATGCCGCCGCGCTTCTTGCCAGCGCGGACAGCGAGGTTCTGAGGCTAATGCTCAGAGTACGGGACTTGGAGAGGCACATCGAAGAGACTTCCCCTGGAGTGGTTCGCCCGCAGGTGACCATGTTGCGCATGCCTAAGCGCTAGCATCGCCCTCAAATCATCCTCGCGCGTCCAAATATCAGGTCCACCATTGGGCCGTGGCTTCTTGCCCCCAACCTAGCTCAGTTGTCATGAGGCCGAACTTAGGTGTCATGTCACTATGGACAATGGACGTTCCTTGAATTCTCACGTTTCTGCGGCCTTTTGCTTAACTCAATCCATGTCATGTCACAGGTACACGGCTGGCTGGGCCGGCGACCGCAGCAACCGCTGCCTGTGCAGCGACGAGCGCATCACCCGCTACCGCGCGCGGGTATCGGGCCCGTTGCTGGACCGCATTGACCTGCACATCAACGTGAGCCGCATGGATGCAGTTGAACTGCGCGAGAGCACACCCTTGGGCGAGCCCAGCGCCAGCGTACGTTCGCGGGTGGAAGCGGCACATGCGCGGCAACAGGCGCGCGGTGGCCTCAACGCGCACCTGCCGCCTGCTGCCCTGCGTGCGTGCACGCGCTTGAGCGAAGCCGACCAGGATCTGCTGGAACAAGCCATCGAGCGCCTGCAGCTGTCGGCGCGGGCGATGCATCGCATCCTGCGCGTGGCACGCACCATTGCCGATCTTGCGGAGAGCGAGACCATCCAGACCGCGCACCTGGCCGAGGCCATTGGGTATCGGCAGTTGGACCGGGGCAAGCCAGGCACATAGCGGCCCCGTCCTCACACTGTTGACTTGCTTGCCTGAGGCACACAATATTAGTTGCCTCAGGCAATCAAAGAACACCCGCCATGCCCGCCCAGCACAGCCAAGCCCTCGACCGCGCCGAGCAGGTGCGTCGTTTCAACCGCTTCTATACCCGCCGCATCGGCGTGCTGCAGGACCACCTGCTGGGCAGCCCGTTTTCCCTGACGGAAATGCGTGTGCTGTACGAACTGTCGAGCCGCGGGGCAGCGCGGGCGTTGGACCTGCGCACGGAGCTGGGCCTCAACGCCGGCTATCTCAGCCGCGTGATCGCCACGCTGGAGAGCCAGGGGCTACTGGAGAAGACACCCCACCCGGACGACGCCCGCTCGCAGTTGCTGGCGCTGACCGCGCTTGGCCGGCAGACGTTCCAGCCTTTCGAAGAGGCGTCGCGCCAGGAAGTGCTGGCCATGCTGGCGCCGTTGCCGGAGGCGCAGCAGCAGGCGCTGGTGGACGCGATGGACCGCATCGGGCAACTGCTGGATACGCGCCCGGCAGATGTTGTGCTGCGCGCCCCGCAGCCGGGTGACATGGGCCTGGTGGTACACAAGCAGGCGCGGCTGTACGCGCAGGAGTACGGCTGGAACCAGGAGTTCGAGGCGCTGCTGGCTGACATCGTCGGCAAGTACCTGCGCGAGTTCGACCCTACCTCCGACCGCTGCTGGATCGCCGACCGCCAGGGCGAGATGGTGGGCTCGGTGTTCGTCGTGCGCCACGATGCCACCACGGCCAAGCTGCGCATGCTGTACGTGGATGCCACCGCGCGGGGCCTGGGCGTCGGCCGCCGCCTGGTGGAAGAAGCCATCGGCTTTGCGCGTGCCGCCGGTTATACCCGCATGGTGCTGTGGACGAACAAAGTGCTGCTGGATGCGGTGCGCCTGTATGAGAAGACCGGTTTTTCGCTGGTGGAGGAAGAGCACCACCACAGCTTCGGCAGTGACCAGACCAGCCAGGTGTGGGCCCGCGACCTGGCCTGAGCAGAAGCAACGGCGCAGGAGGCGCCCCTCCCCGCCACACACGCCGCGTGCGACCATGCAAGGCCCTGTCTACGTTGTCGCCTGTCCCAGCAGGCCGGCCTTCTGATCCATGAGCACTTTGCAACCACCGCACCTGCCGACCTCCGATGCATCCACTCCGCTGATACCTGCGGCAACCGGCGGCGGGCCACTGGGTGAAACGAAGATGCGCGAAATCGCGGTGCGGATCTCGCAGTACTTCCGCGATTTCCTTGAATCGGATTTCAAGCGCGCGCAGGCACCGCGGCGCCGCATCGTGCTTACCAGCGATTCCGGCTTCCGCGCGGGCATGCGCACCGCGCCGTATCCGGCGTTGGACAAGGAGCTGTGGAAGCTGCTCAGCCGGCCCTCCGGCGAGGAGCTTTCGTTCACCATCGGCCCGCGCAGCTATACCCGGCCGATCAGCGCGACGCTGCGCCGCATCGTCGAAGAGCAGGTCAACGCCATCACCGAGACCGCCATCGCCACGGTGCGCGTGGCCGTGCTGGACAAGG
>Ga0213827_1001989_pt1 | contig 11011 bp, 11 predicted proteins | sample MC6MC0898MG_FD_180669 | JGI IMG/M metagenome (GOLD analysis project Ga0213827, IMG submission 180669) | Enriched soil aggregate microbial communities from Iowa State University, Ames, United States - MC6-MC0898-MG | ecosystem: Environmental > Terrestrial > Soil > Unclassified | place: USA: Iowa...
CAAGGCCTTCAGCGACTTCGTCGAAAGCGAAGACCTGCCGGAAGACTCCGCCCGCGAGAAGACCAAGACCCTGGTCGACTACGCCAGCAGCCAGGCCAAGCTGGGTGAACCCATGGGCCTGGAGGAGCTGTCGGAACTGATCGACGAAGAACGCCCCAAAGCCTTCTACGATCACATCCGCAACAAGGACTATGGCCTGTCGCCGGAAATCCCGGCGGACAAACGCACCCTCAACCAGTTCCGCCGCTTCACCGGCCGCGCCGAGGGCCTGTCCATCAGCTTCGAAGCGCACCTGCTGGGCTCGAAGATCGAGTACGACGAAGAAGCCGGCACCCTGGTCATCAAGGGCCTGCCGACCTCCCTCACCGACCAGCTCAAGCGTCGCAACTGATGCTCGCAGGCGCACTGAAGAAAGTCCTGCTGATTGTGCTGGTGCTGGTGGTTTATCAGAACTGGGGCAAGATCGAGCGGCTGTTCAACCCTTCGCAGGTGGTCGCCGAGCAGGTCCGGGCCAACGCCCGGGTGGTGCTCTACGCCACCGACTGGTGCGGCTACTGCAAGCTGACCCGGCGTTTCCTTGACCAGAAGGGCATACCATTCAAGGAATACGACATCGACAAAGATGCCGAGGCGCGCAAGGCCTATGAGGCCCTGGGCGGGCGCGGCATTCCGGTGCTGGACGTCAACGGCACGCTGATTCGCGGGTATGAACCGGAGGCGATTCTGGCGGCGTTGAAATAGACCAGGTCAAAAGATCGCAGCCTGCGGCCTGCGATCTTTACCGCTGTCAGCAAGCCTCGATGCGATACCCAAACCGCGGAAAGTGCACATGCACCACCCCACCACGCGGGTCATCGCGGCGCAGGATCAGCTCTTCACTGCCGGCAAACAGCAACTCGCCGGCCACCGGATCAACCCCGTAGTCGGTTGCCGAGATCAGCACCTGCTGGCCTGCGATAAAACCATTCGGTTCGTTGAACGGTTCATCCGGCAGCGCCGCCGGGGTTGAGTCCCGCGCCACCTGCAGCGCTTCTTCTGCGCTCATCTCACTGAACGCACCATGACCGAACCCCAGGACCCGGGTCAGCCAGGCCGAGACTGCCGGGTAGGCATCCACCAGGGGCGCAGTGACGGGCGTGCCCTTCAAGAACCACAGCGGATGGGCCAAGGCGAAGTCGGCAATCGAAGGCTCACCGAACAGGTAGTCGCCATCACGCTGCAGCTGCTGCTCAAGGCGCGCCATGATCGTCGCCCATTGATGGCGGGCCTGATCCGCCGATAACCGGGTGGCGCTACCACCACTGAAAAGCCCGGCGCGGTCGGCAACAAACGCCTTCACCGCCTCCGGTGATAACTTGGCAAAACGTAGCGCAATCGATTCGGGCTGGAACACCAGGCTGACCGCATGCTGGAACACCACCGAATCGGCCCAGGCGGCGACCGTGGCGCTGACCATTTCCTGACCTTCGGGGAAGAACGCTGGCAGGGCTTTTTGCTGCTCCAGGCGACGGGCGATCAGCGCGGTATCGCAATAGACATCGGCACCGATCTGCAGCACCGGCGTGCGGCGGTAGCCACCGGTCAAGGCGGTGAGGTCAGGCTTGGGCATCACCGGCGAGATGTTCACCGAGCGCCAGGACAACCCCTTGAAACCCAGCAACAGCCGCGCCTTTTCTGCGAAAGGAGAAGCCGGGTAATGGTGAAGAATCAACTCTGACATACACAATCCGCCGCTGATGTGAGGAGCCAGCAGCTTAGCGCGCAATCGAATAGCAGCCTACCCATCTGCCTGATGGGAACTGATCAGTCTGGATGATAAGCCGCCACCAGGCATTCCTTGGCACTCTTGCGCAGCTTCTTGATCAGGCGCTCCTGGCGCAATGCTTCGCTCTTGTCGCGGCAGGCCTCGGTATAGACCAACGCCATCGCCGGGCTCGAGAGAAAAAACCGCGCGCCCTTGCCGCTCTGGTGCTTGGCAAAGCGCTTGAGCGGATCGTCGCTGACACCGCAATACAACGCGCCATTGGCCGCACGAACCAGGTAGACGAACCAGGGCTTGCTGGCAGGCACCGCGGGGGCGACGGGTATGACGGGGGATTGGCCGGGGCTGTTCACGTGACGTTCAGGGCTTGAAGGAAAACAGCTGCCGATCTTATCAGCGACTGGCCTGGAACGCCCTCAAGCCTTTGAGCGCCTGTTTACGCACGGCATTGCCCACCAGCGGCGTCCAGCCCAGGAGCAGGCCTTTGACCCCCAGGGCCTGGCGCGACCAACGCCACAGGTCAAAGGTGTCGTGGTGCTCGCAGATCTTGCCGTCACGCAGGACGAAGCGCGCCTGGATGTCGTTGACCACGGTGTTGCCGGTCTGGCTGAACAGGTAGCGGGCAACCCAGTGCGCGCTACCGCTGCGCTCATCGGCTTGCACGCTGTCGAAGGTCAGGGAAAAGTCCTTGGCCCGGGTGGTGAGCATCCGCCACATGTCACCGGCATCGCGCCCGCGCAGCTCGCCAAAAGCCGGATCACTGAACAGCACATCCTCGCTGTAGCAGGCGCTCATGGCCTCGGCATCCAGGCGCTGAAAGGCTTGGTAGAACTCAGTGATCACGGCGCGATTGGCGTCACTCATGGGCAGGCTCCCTGCATTTGAACAATGGCTGCGAAAGATACCTGCACGATAGTCTGCAAACCTTGGGAACACTACCGGCATTCGCCACACAAATACCGCCAGTGCGGGGCAGTCACACCCGCTCGCTTTCGACCTGCACGTACCGTGCACGCCCAGCTCCCAGCCCGGCGATGAGCGCACCCAGGCCAATCACCCCGAAAATCCAGCCCAGCGCGGTCCAGCCTCCGGTCCAGTCGTGCACCAGGCCGACCGCAAACGGGCCCATGGACGCCAGGGTGTAGCCAAACCCCTGGGCCATACTCGACAGGTTGGCCGCCACATGGGCATCACGCGAGCGCAACACAATCAGGGTCAGCGCCAGGGCGAAGGTTGCGCCCTGCCCCAGGCCCAGCAGGATCGCCCAGCCCCACAAGCCTTCAATCGGCGCGTACAGGCAACCGAACAGCCCGCCCAGGGTCATCAGCATCACCACTACGATCGCCAGCCGCTGGTCCTTGCCCCGTGTGGCCAGCCAGGGGGCGGCCAGGGAACTGGCCAATTGCACAATCACCGAACCCGACAGCACCAACCCGGCCTGGGTTGGCGTCAGGCCACGGCCGATCAGGATCGACGGCAACCAACCAAAGACGATATAGGCCAGCGACGACTGCAGGCCCATGTACAGGGTCACTTGCCAGGCCAGCGGGTCACGGAGCAGCCCGCGCACCCGATACGCGACGTTGTGGGCACCGTGTTTTGGCCCCACCTGCGGCAGCCAGAAAACCGCAGCGAGCAGTGCCGGAATCACCCAGAACCCCAGGCCCACGGCCCAGTCCTGCCCAAAGTGCTCGCTCAAGGGCACCGACGCCCCGGCGGCCATGGCGGCACCCAGGCACAGGGCCATGGTGTAGACCCCGGTCATGGTGCCGGCGTGCTTGGCAAAATCGCGCTTGACGATCCCCGGCAGCAATACGCCGATCACCCCAATACTGGCGCCGGCCAGGACGCTCCCGGCAAACAGGCCGATCTCACCGAACGAACTGCGCAGGATAATCCCGCCCGCCAGGGTCAGGAGAATCCCCAGCACGACGCGCTCGGCACCAAAACGCCGCGCCAGAATCGGCGCCAAGGGCGCGAACAGCCCCAGGCACAACACTGGCAAGGTGGTCAGCAACCCCGCCTGGGCCGCCGACAAACCAAGGTTCTTCGACACCTCGCCGAGCAGCGGCGCCATGCTCGACAGCGCCGGACGCAGGTTCAACGCCACCAGGATCAGCCCCAGCAACAACAGCCAGGGACGACGCAACAGCGGTTGGCTCTGCTGGACTTGCTCATCATCGGCCTCGGCATCGATCAGCAGTTCTTCAAGCTCTGCCGAGCGTTTGGGGGACACGGTATCGCGGGTGTTGGCCGGTTGGCCGGACATGGAATTCTCGGTTTCAAGGCTCATTGATCAACTGCCGGGAAAGGGCCTTGGCCCGCTCCGGATCGCGCTGCTCGACGGCGTCGAGCAAATCGACATGCAAGTCGAACACGGCTTGACGTCTGGGGACGATGTTCAACGTCTCGCGCAACTGCGCGCCGACAATGCTGGAGAAGTAGCGGTACAGCTCACTGAGGGTCGGGTTGTGCGCGGCATCCACCAGGCGGCGGTGAAACACCATGTCGCAGGCGATGTAGCTATCAAGGTCGCCGTGATAATGGGTACCACTGACTGTCAGCGCCTCACGCAGGGCCACCAGGTCCTCATCGGTCCGACGCAACGCCGCCAGGCCAATCGCTTCCACTTCGAGAATATGCCGGGTCTCCCGGGCCTGTTCATGGGAGCAACGGGACAGGGCTTTCATCGTATCCAACGGATCGACCACTGCCCGCAGGTAACTGCCGTCGCCCTGACGAATCTCAATCAACCCGGAAAACGCCAGCACCCGCATGGCCTCACGCACCGTATTGCGACTGATCCCCAAATCAGCCGCCAACTCAGGCTCGGTGGGCAGGCGCTGGCCAATCGTCCAACTGCCATTGTTGATGCGCAGGCGCAGCTGCTCCAGGGCCTGGTCGACCAGGGAACGCTTGATCAGTGGAGAAGTGTCAGTCATAAAATTCGCCCTTTCATCCAATCATAGGATGAATTTTTTTGACATATTAGTCAGCTTGACTCGGTAGAGCAATGAGGATGTTGGGGGTGATGGCAGGCTGAGCGAAGGCACCCCGAGCCCTAGCGAGGGGCCGTACGTCAGGGCGCAACCCTAAGCAGCCATCACCGCAGCAACGGATACACCCACAAAAACCACCCCAAAAAAAACCCGGAACACGTCCGGGTTCATCTCACCACCCAACCCCAATCAATGCAGAATCTGACTCAAGAACAACTGGGTCCGCTCATTCTGCGGATGGTCGAAAAAGTCATTCGGCGCCGCCTGCTCAACAATCTCCCCCTTGTCCATGAAGATCACCCGATTCGCCACCGTCCGCGCAAAGCCCATCTCATGGGTCACACAAAGCATGGTCATACCATCTTCGGCCAGGCCGATCATGGTATCGAGCACCTCCTTGACCATCTCCGGATCGAGCGCCGAAGTCGGCTCATCGAACAGCATGATCTTCGGCTTCATGCACAGCGCCCGGGCAATCGCCACCCGCTGCTGCTGGCCACCGGACAGTTGCCCCGGAAACTTGTGCGCCTGCTCCGGAATGCGCACGCGCTCCAGGTAGTGCATGGCAATTTCCTCAGCCTTGCGCTTGGGCATCTTGCGCACCCACATCGGCGCCAGGGTGCAATTCTGCAAAATCGTCAGGTGCGGGAACAGATTGAAGTGCTGGAACACCATGCCGACTTCACGGCGTACCGTTTCGATCTGCTTGAGGTCATTGGTCAGCTCCACGCCATCGACCACGATCCGCCCCTGCTGGTGCTCTTCCAGGCGGTTGAGGCAGCGAATGGTGGTCGACTTGCCAGAACCCGAAGGCCCGCACAGGACAATCCGCTCGCCCTGCTTGACGTTGAGGTTGATGTCTTTGAGCACATGGAACTGGCCGTACCACTTGTTCACGCCCTGCATCTGAATAATGCCTTCAGGGCTCACAGGTTGTTTGATTGCTTCGCTCATTACAGAACTCCTAACGCTTGTGGCCAGTGTCGAGCTTGCGTTCCAGATGCATGGAATAGCGCGACATACCAAAACAGAAAATCCAGAACACCAGGGCCGCGAACACATAGCCTTCGGTGGCCATGCCCAACCATTTCGGGTCGGCGGCGGCTTGCTTGACGCTGTTGAGCAAGTCGAACAGGCCAATGATGATCACCAGGCTGGTGTCCTTGAACAGGGCAATGAACGTGTTGACGATACCGGGGATCACCAGCTTCAAGGCTTGCGGCAGGATTACCAGCCCCATGCTGCGCCAGTACCCCAGGCCCATCGCGGCAGCCGCTTCGTACTGCCCCTTGGGAATGGCTTGCAGGCCGCCACGCACCACTTCGGCGACGTAGGCCGACTGGAACAGGATCACCCCGATCAGCGCCCGCAGCAGCTTGTCGAAGTTCATGCCTTCGGGCAGGAACAACGGCAACATCACCGAGGACATGAACAGCACCGTGATCAATGGCACCCCGCGCCAGAACTCGATGAAGGTCACGCAGACCACGCGAATCGCCGGCATGTTCGAGCGCCGTCCCAGGGCCAGGATGATGCCCAGCGGCAGCGCTCCGGCAATCCCGACCGTGGCGATCACCAGGGTCAGCATCAGGCCGCCCCATTGGCTCGTCGCCACCTGGGTCAAGCCGAAAACGCCGCCATGCAACAGGCACCAGGCAATGATCGGGTACAGCACCAGGAAGCTCAGCCCGTACACCGCTTTGCGCGGGAAGCGCGAGATGAACAGCGGTGCCACGCCAATGACCGCCAGCCACACGGTCAGGTCCACGCGCCAGCGCATGTCCACCGGGTAGTAGCCATACATGAACTGGCCAAAACGCTGCTGGATGAACACCCAGCAGGCGCCTTCCTTGGTGCAGTCGGCCTGGCTGGTACCGACCCAGTTGGCATCGATGACCGCCCATTGCAGGAGCGGCGGCACCACCAGGTAGATCAGGTAAAACGCGAACAGCGTCAGCAGGCTGTTGAGCCAGTTGGAGAACATGTTGGCGCGCATCCACGCCACCACGCCGATGCTACTGCTCGGCGGTGGCATGTCGGGCTTGAAAGTATGAGTACTCATGCGCTATTCCTTACCGCTCGATCAGCGCAATGCGCTTGTTGTACCAGTTCATCAGCAAGGAAATGCTGATGCTGATCGCCAGGTACACGCTCATGGTGATGGCAATCACCTCGATGGCCTGCCCGGTCTGGTTCAGCACCGTGCCGGCAAACAGCGAGACCATTTCCGGGTAACCGATACCGGCCGCCAGCGAGGAGTTCTTCGCCAGGTTGAGGTATTGGCTGGTCAGCGGCGGAATGATCACCCGCAGCGCCTGGGGAATGATCACCTTGCGCAGGGTCGGGCCATTGCGCAAACCGAGGGAGTGCGCCGCTTCGGTCTGGCCGTGGCTGACCGACTTGATGCCCGAACGCACGATCTCGGCGATGAACGCCGCGGTGTAGACGGTCAAGGCCAGGGTCAGTGCCAGCAGTTCCGGGATCAGCACCCAGCCACCGACGAAGTTGAAGCCTTGCAGCTTGGGCAACTCCCAGTGCAGCGGCGTGCCGAAGATCAACGCACAGAGCGCCGGGATCAGCAGGAACAGCGCCAGGCCCACCCAGAATTTATGAAACGGCACACCGGTCGCTTCGAAGCGTTGGGTCGCCCAGCGGTTCATCAGCACAATCGCCACAATGGCCACGCCAATGCTGGCTACAAACGGCCAGAAGCCGTCTGCCGTCAACGCGGCCGGCATATTCAGGCCACGGCTGCTGACGAAGAAAGTGTCGCCGAAGTTATGGCTGTTGCGTGGCCCCGGCATGGTCAGGAATACCGCGAAGTACCAGAACAGGATCTGCAGCAGCGGCGGAATGTTGCGAAAGACTTCCACGTACACGGTCGCCAGCTTGGCAATGATCCAGTTCTTCGACAGCCGTGATACGCCGACGATAAACCCCAGGATCGTCGCCAGGATCACGCCGATGAAGGTCACCAACAAGGTGTTGAGCAGGCCGATGACAAACACCCGGGCATAGCTGTCCGATTCGGTGTAGTCGATCAGGGTCTGAGCGATGCCGAAACCGGCACTGCGCTCAAGAAAATCGAAGCCGGAGGTAATCCCCCGGTGTTGCAGGTTGGTCTGTGTGTTGTCGAACAGATACCAGCCCATCGAGACCACCGCCACAATGGTGATGATCTGGAATAGCCACGCACGCACTTTTGGATCGCTGAGGCTGAGCCTCTGCTTTGGTGCGCCGATAGAATTTTGCATGGAGTGCCCCAGAAATAATGGTACAGAACATCACCCGGTGGTTGGCCCACCGGGTGATAGAACCATCAGCGCACGGGTGGTGCGTATTGAATGCCGCCGTTGTTCCACAGCGCGTTCAGCCCGCGGTCGATTTCCAGCGGAGTGCCCTTGCCGAGGTTTTTCTCGAACACTTCGCCGTAGTTGCCGACTTGCTTGACGATCTGCACGACCCAGTCTTTCGGCAGCTTCAGGTCCTTACCGTATTCACCGTCCGCGCCGAGCATACGAGCGACATCCGGGTTCTTGGTGGACTTGGCTTCGGCTTCGACGTTTTTCGACGTGATGCCGGCCTCTTCAGCGTTGAGCATGGCGTAGCCTGTCCAGCGGATCACGGCCAGCCACTCGTCATCGCCATTACGCACGACTGGGCCCAGTGGCTCCTTGGAAATGGTTTCCGGCAGAACCACGTAGTCCTTCGGTGCGGCCAACTTGCTGCGCTGGGCGAACAGTTGGGACTTGTCCGAGGTCAGCACGTCGCAACGACCGGACTCCAGCGACTTGGCGCTTTCATCGGAGGTGTCGAAGGTGATCGGTGTGTACTTCAGGCCGTTGCCGCGGAAGTAATCGGAAACGTTCAGCTCGGTGGTGGTACCGGCTTGAATGCAGATGGTGGCGCCGTCCAGTTCCTTGGCACTCTTGACGCCCAGCTTGTTGTTGACCAGGAAGCCGATACCATCGTAGTACGTGATGAAACCAGGAAACTTCAGGCCCATGCCCGCATCACGGGAGCTGGTCATGGTGGTGTTGCGCGACAGGATGTCAATTTCACCGGACTGCAGCGCGGTGAAGCGTTCCTTGGCGTTCAGTTGACTGAACTTCACTTTGGTTGCGTCGCCGAATACTGCGGCGGCCACAGCGCGACAGAAGTCGGCATCAATGCCGAGGATCTTGCCAGTGGAATCCGGTACCGAGAAACCCGGCAGACCGTCACTGACACCGCACTGTACGAAACCTTTCTTCTGCACCGCATCCAGGGTTGCACCCGCCTGAGCGAACCCGCTGACACCGAGTACTGCGGCCGCAGTCATCACTGCCAGGGTGGATTTCAACATCTTCATTCAAACCTCCAGTTTTGCTCTTGTTGTGTCGGAGCTTGAGTCCTGCCGCACCCTTATGAGGCGCTGTTGACCCGTGTTGGCTTGTTTTAGGGTCAAGCGGCGTAAGACCTTAGCTATGAGTCTAGTAGGAGAAAATCCACATCATGGAAAACTCACTGCTCACCAATCGGCCGAACGGGCTGTAGCCCTTTCTTGTCTGCCAAGCCCGTAGCGGCCTATGGCGAACGTCCATCACCGGATTTTTTGCTCTCCCGCGGCGGGCGGTTGCCTGATAGTGTTACCGCCGGCGTAGGATTGCATGTACGAGTTCTCTCATAGCAAGGCCCGTACCACACCGGGCGCTAAAGCGATTCAGCCGCAGGTCAAGAGCAAAACTTGCAACCTTGCGACAACTTCTTAACTGATCGACCCGCCGTGCACGTTGAGCTCGCACTCAAAGCGGGCGAACGCACAACATTGGAGCAGCCATGACCGAGCCCTTGATTCTTCACCCCGCCAAACCGGAAGACGCCTGTGTCATCTGGCTCCACGGCCTGGGCGCCGACCGCTACGACTTCCTGCCCGTGGCCGAAGCCCTGCAGGAAACCCTGCAGACCACGCGCTTCGTCCTGCCCCAGGCGCCGACTCGCGCGGTGACCATCAACGGTGGTTACGAGATGCCCAGCTGGTACGACATTCTGGCCATGAGTCCGGCCCGGGCGATCGACCGCGAGCAACTGGAAGCGTCGGCGCAACGCATCATCGAGTTGATCGAAGAGCAGCGCGCGGGCGGAATAGACCCTTCGCGGATTTTCCTCGCGGGCTTTTCCCAGGGTGGCGCGGTGGTCCTGCACAGCACTTTCCTCAAGTGGCAGGGTCCGCTGGGTGGGGTACTTGCCCTCTCCACTTATGCCCCCACCTTCACTGAAGAACTCGAGCTGTCCGCCAGCCAGCAACGGATTCCGGTGCTGTGCCTGCACGGCCAGTACGACGAGGTGGTGCAAAACGCCATGGGCCGCAGCGCCTACGAGTACCTGAAGACCCGTGGTGTCACCGTGACATGGCAGGAATACCCAATGGGCCATGAAGTGTTACCCGAAGAAATTCGTGATATTGGCGTCTGGCTCGCCGAGCGTTTGCGCTAATCCATCAGCATCTATGTAGCAGTGTGACCAACGTACTACGCCGCGCCCGATTCTTGCATTACACTGGCCGGCGTACATTCCTTAACCAATTGATGAGATGACCGTGCTCAAAGCACTCAAGAAGATGTTCGGTAAAAGCGAGGCTGAGCAGCTCGCGCCCAGCTCCAGCGCCCCCTCCCCAACCACCAGCCACCGCACCGACGGTCATCAGCCTGGTCGGACCGCAGCTGTCGCGGCACCGCAAAACGAGCCGGTGAACACACCGGCCACCGACGTTGCCCCGCCAAACGCGCGCAGCGAGACCCCAAAGCCGCGTCGCGAACGCGCGCCAAAACCGCCGGTCGTGGCCTGGAAGCTCGAAGACTTCGTCGTCGAACCCCAGGAAGGCAAGACCCGCTTCCACGACTTCAAGCTGGCCCCGGAGCTGATGCACGCCATCCAGGACCTGGGTTTCCCGTACTGCACGCCGATCCAGGCGCAGGTATTGGGCTTCACCCTGGCCGGCAAAGACGCCATCGGTCGCGCCCAGACCGGCACCGGCAAGACCGCCGCGTTCCTGGTCTCGATCATCACCCAGTTGCTGCAGACCCCACCGCCTAAAGAGCGCTACATGGGTGAGCCACGGGCACTGATCATCGCGCCGACCCGTGAACTGGTGGTGCAGATCGCCAAGGACGCAGCCGACCTGACCAAGTACACCGGCCTCAACGTCATGACCTTTGTCGGCGGCATGGACTTCGACAAGCAGCTCAAGCACCTCGAAGCCCGTCACTGC
>Ga0213827_1001992_pt1 | contig 10983 bp, 7 predicted proteins | sample MC6MC0898MG_FD_180669 | JGI IMG/M metagenome (GOLD analysis project Ga0213827, IMG submission 180669) | Enriched soil aggregate microbial communities from Iowa State University, Ames, United States - MC6-MC0898-MG | ecosystem: Environmental > Terrestrial > Soil > Unclassified | place: USA: Iowa...
AAAGACGTGTACATGTTTATTTTAGACAAAGGAACCGTGTCTACACAGGATTTAGTCGAAGAGTTTAGTATCACTCCTCGCACCGTTCAAAGAGATTTGAACGTGTTAGCCTTTAACGATTTGGTGATGAGTCCAAGTCGAGGCAAATGGACAACGACGAAGAAAAAAGTAAAATTGACGTCTTAGTTTTTACGTTTAACACGTAAAGCATTTTGTATTGGAAAAGAATGACCTTTCGTCGTGGTCATTCTTTTTTTGTTGTCTTGTAATTGTTGATGCCCTCATCTATTCATCAATTATGCCTAATTGCGTCCGGAATCGGCTTTGTGCTTTCACAAAGAACTCTTCGGAACAGAAATCCCCCACGTTTTAATCCGTTTCACTTATACGGGGATTCTAGTTCATTTCTCCCCTCAATTTGCTAAGAATTACATGCATTTTTATAAACATTTTGTTCTTCAGCGTTACCTCTATAGATTTTTTTGACTATTTACAATTGCTCAACAATCCGTTAAAATCGAAACATTCTATATTTTGGAAGGGAGATTTTCTATGAAACTTTCCAAACTGTTCCATCCACTCGTTTGGATTATTTTAGGCGGAACTATTTTCACACGCATTGCAAGTTTTATGGCGATGCCCTTTCTAGCAATTTACCTACATAATGAAATTGAAGCCTCGCCTTTACAAATAGGTTTGACGATTGGTATTGCACCATTAATCTCCACTGTAGGAGGTTTCATAGGTGGTTATTTAACAGACCGATTTGGTAGGAAAAGGATCATTTTGCTTACTATTATTGTTTGGAGTATCGTGTTCTTCGGCTTTGCAATTGCACAGACTGTTTGGGTCTTCGTAGCATTAAACGCCTTGAATGGCTTATGTCGTTCCTTCTTTGAACCTTCCACTCAGGCATTAATGATTGATTTTACTCCCGCTGACAAACGAAAGAGGTTGTTTTCATTGCGCTATACGGCGATTAACATAGCTGCGGTGATCGGTCCCGTTATCGGTGTTTATATTTCTCAATTATCCAGTCCAAGTATTCCTTTTATGCTGACAGGAACTATGTATATTATTTATGCTGTATTTTTATTTTTCATTTTGAATCGCTATGAAATGCAACAACAAAAATCTTCAACACAAACAAAAATAATGCAAACCTTTACAATACTATTAACAAATCGTGTACTACTAAGTTTTATTTTTGGTGCAATTTTAATAAATATTGGCTACTCTCAATTTGATTCAACACTGCCACAAATCATTGAGCTTAAAATTGAAGAAGGTGCTAAGCTTTATTCTCTTTTAATCTCACTAAATGCAGCAGTTGTACTATTACTACAATTACCGATTAGTATTCTTTCTGAACGCTTTTCATCGTCAGTTACTCTATTAGTAGGAATCTTGTTCTTGGCATTTGGCCTTTTATTATTCGGCTTCTCAAATAATTATCCGCTGTATATTATCGCTATGATTTTCTTTACGATTGGTGAAATTTTCGCCTTTCCAACTATGAGTATCATGATTGATGAAATTGCACCTGATACACAAAAGGCAACTTATTTAGGTGCAGCACAATTTAAAAATTTTGGAGGCTTTATTGGACCAATTATCGGTGGGTGGCTATTATCACATTATATGAATGCATTGTTTGCAGTCATCGCTGTTATAGTTTTATGCAGCTGTGTATTTTATAGCTCAAAACTTAAGCCACAACAGTAATAAAATGTAAGTAACAGGACTTTTAAAGGCGTTAATTTCAGATAAAAAATCACTCCATTTCTATAAGCGAATCTCAAGCATTTGAAAAACTTACTTGGACTCACTATTAGGAATGGAGTGAGCAATATTACAATTTATCCTTAAAAATTTTAAGTGGTTTTAGCTTTCTTCATCAGCAGCAACCTCTTCATAACTGGAGTATTGGTCTTTACCAGCATTTTTCGATTGATATAATGCCTTATCTGCACGCTCAAATAAACTTCTTTCTGACTCATCCGGATGAATGCAAATGGCACCGCCCATACTGACTGAAAGTACAGACCATCTATCAATAGTGACTTTATCTACATACTTCAAGTGGCGAATTTTCTCCAAAATAGAATTCGCTATTTGCTGTATAGCTTCTTCCTTCGCGTCATACAAAACAACTGCAAATTCATCCCCACCAAACCTTACAACAAAGCCATTACTTTCCACTTCTTGTTTTAAAATCCTTGCTGTTTCAATCAGGATTTTATCGCCTTCACCATGTCCAAACCGATCATTGACTTGTTTAAAATTATCTAAATCTAGCAACAATAAACCAGGTTGATTCATCTTCCTTTTCTTTAATAACTTGTCCATTTTTCTAATATAGGTAGCACGATTATAGACATTTGTTAACGCATCGTATGTTGCAAGATGTATCGTTTTGGAAAGGAGTTTATTGATGACTAATAGCATTATGAAAGAAGTTACTAAGGCAATACAAAGCAATATCTGAAACTGCTTTGTATTTTTAGCTAGCGCCTTTCTTTCTGTGAAATTACCATATTTCACAAACACAACCCTTTTAGAAGATTCCCCTCGAACCGTTTCTGCTTCATATGGTAAAAAACGATACTTTTCAATATAGCCATTTTGAAACTCCTCTTGATATTCCGTTGGCTGCATCGTTTCTCTTGCTAGCTCAAAATGCTCTTGAAATTTTTTCGATTGATCCTTTACAGTTGTTTTACTGGCTTTAGAATAATCAAAGAAAACTCCCCCTGCATTTATCGTTTGTACCTCTAACAAATCAGCATATTTATCAATTAAATATTCAGAAGTCTTTTCAAAGTTAAAAGTTTGGAACACAGGATTATCAAGTAAGTCTATACCTAACTCAAATAAATATTTGTTATCAGGTGTCGCTAAATAGCTAAATTTTCGATAGCCCCCAGTAGTTGTCGAAATATCTATGCCATCACTGTAGAATTCCCCGCTTGCTCGACGTTCATCTAGTAAAGCAGAAAAACGTATGCAGCATTTTGAAAAATTTAATCCTTTATCTTTTTCAAAAGTTGTATAAATTACAGTATTTGATTGATCGAGTATGTACACATCCATGCCATGTTCGTTTTTAATCTTCTGCAAATCCCACGTCGCTATATCTGGATTTTCTCCATAATATGTAATTAGTTCCCGGAGCTCTTCTTCCATTTCGTCAGAGATATTCTTATCAAAATAATAATGGGCGTTATCTACAGTTTGCATATCTGTCAGAATATGATTTTCAATTAACTCTCTATTCAAGGCTTCTTGTTCTTCTATACCTGCCATTAGTATTTGCCTGTTGACATAAGAAATGACAGCAACCAGTACTAATGCAAAGACAATTAAAGATATTAATAATTTAATTCTTAGGTTTTTCATTAATTTGTCCTCTACTTAATTTCACCATCTTTTTTTCTGAAAGATTTAGAGATTTTTTAGTACCATAGACTAAATAGCTATTCATTAAAAGTTATATCATATTATACAGTCACTGGTATAAGTATGTATATAAAAAATACCTCGATACTAATTGTCCTTAGCATCGAGGTATTCTTTAATCCCTATTCTGTAATCCGGCTAGCTCTTCAGCAGTTAACTCTCGATATTCACCTAATTCTAGATTGTCATCTAGTTTTAGGTTACCCATCGACAGCCGCTTTAAATATGTTACACGTTTACCTACTGCCTCAAACATACGCTTCACCTGATGAAACTTACCCTCTTGAATCATTAACTCAATTTCTGATTGCTGAGCAGATTTTAATATGATGAGCTCTCCCGGTTTTGTTACATAACCATCGTCTAGCTCAACACCTTGAGCAAATTTCTCACAATCTTCATCCGTGACAATACCTTCTATTTGTGCATAATAGACCTTTGGCACATGCTTTTTTGGGGACAATAAATTGTGTGCTAATATGCCATCATTTGTTAACAGCAATAACCCCTCTGTATCTTTATCTAAGCGACCTACCGGGAACGGCTCGAAATGTTGAAGTAAAGGATCTAACAAATCAATGACGGTTTCATCCCGTAAATCTTCTGTTGCAGAAATAACTCCTGGAGGCTTATTCATCATAATGTATACAAATTCTGTATAAATAACACGTTCTCCAAAAACGGAGACATCTTGCTTTTCAGGGTCAACGTGCAATGCTGCATCCTTCACATATGCACCATCCACTGTCACTGCTTTTTGCTTTAGAAGTTGCTTAACTTCCTTGCGTGACCCATAGCCCATATTCGCCAGTAATTTATCTAATCGCATAATACCTCCTATTTCAACCCCAGTTTGTTCGTAATTCTAGTCAATCGTTCACCGAGTAGTTTTTGTGCTAAACCTAAACGTAAAGACAAATAGCCATATACGGCAACACCTACTCCAGCACAAATAACAGAATACACTAATGCGGAGAATTTACCATCTACTGGCCCCATCAATAACTCTAAAAGTTTATGAACAATTAGTACACTTACCGCCATGGCCATAGTCAAACAAGAAATAAGCATCACACGACGTATAACCATTTCCGATCTGTAGTTTAGTGTTTGTCGTAGCACAAGTATATTAATGATAATTGATACACTATAGCCAATAGCTGTAGCAAGAAGCGCACCATCCGCCTCCATCCAACGGATTAAAGGAATGTTAATGGCTAGCTTTACTAAAATCCCAGATAATAAGCTTAAGACAATCCATTTTTGGAAATCAATACCCTGTAAAAGAGCCGCTGTTACTTGGAACAATGCAAATAAAATTGCTACAGGTGCGTAATGGGCTAAAATCGTAGCCCCCATCTCACTCTCAGAATAGAGCATAAAGTATATTTCATTTGATAACAACGAGATTCCGACTACCGCTGGCAATGTAATAAAAATTAATATTTGATATGTCTTATCCATTGCATTTCGTAGTGATAAATATTCACCTTGCGTATAATATTTTGTAATCGTCGGTACAAGAGCCATCGAAAAACCTGTAGCTAGCATTACCGGAATAATGACAACCTTATGTGTTGTAAAGTTAATCATTGATAAATAACTATCTGTTACTCCCGCTAATCCAATTGATGTCATAGCTCCGTTAAATGTTAGCATATCTACTAATTGGAATAACGGATTAGCAACGCCTACAAACACCATTGGAATCGAATACGTAATAACTTCTTTATATATGTCGGACATTGGTAGCTGCTTAGACGTAACGCTTTGGCTGCGTAGTAAATCAAATTCAGGTTGGTATTTTTTCCAATAATAATAGAGTGTCAATAACCCACCAATTGCCCCGATAAATGCAGCAAATACTGCGAAGGAAATCGCCGTTTCTGGTTGCCCATTGAAAACTACTACAACTAAGAATGAACCACCTAACAACACAACAATACGAACAATTTGCTCCACTAACTGCGAAACTGCTGTAGGCTCCATTTTGTCATAACCTTGGAAAAACCCACGCCAAAGACTCATAAATGGCACGACAATTAATGCAAAGCTAACCCAGCGCATTACTGAGGCAATTTGATCAATCGTAAATGCCTGCTCATCACTTTTAATAACAAGACCCGCTATTGGCTTAGCTAGTATAAAGAGAGCAATAAACGCAGCAACACCAGTAATCAGCATAATAATTATGCCTGATTTCATCAGCTTACGACCTGACTGGTAATCACCCGCTGCATTGTATTTAGAAACAAACTTGGAAACAGCAATTGGCGCACCTGAGATGGCTATAGCCAGCATAATCGAATAGGGAATGTATGCATATTGATAGAGCGCAATATTCTCCTCACCCACAATTGCATAAAACGGAAAAATATAAATTAATCCGAGCACCTTCGATAAAAACATCCCCATTGTTAATATCGCAGTACCTTTCATTAAATTGGACATCATACCCATCCATTCATCGTAAAATCAAGATTTTCATTATCATAACACTTAGAAAAACACTTATTAAATACTTGCTGTAAAGACGCTTGCTTCGGTAGCATCCTATCTTTTTACAGGTATCTGAGTGGGTTCCCTTGCTACCCGAGTACTTTTGAGCAATTCAGGGAAACTGTTTGATTTGCAAACGCTGTCACACACAATAGCCGTCTCCTGATAGCTTAATTTCACTGATCAACAATATTCAGCAAAACTACATGAAAAGACAACATACACAAATATTAAATAAGTAAACCAACTGTAATCTTAACATATTTATAGAATACCGACGCATAAATACATTAAAAAGTTCTAGAAAAACACAGCTCAATCAAAAAAATATCGGTTGTGTCCTCCTTGTGGAAAGTAGCAGGCTCAAAATAATCGGTGGAGATTTAGAAAACCTCCACCGATTAAAGTTACTTCTCTATTACATGTCTACGAAAAATTGTTTATACCATACTAAGAATACATAAGCTGTCCAAATATAACGTCCACGATTCGCTTGTCCTTCATAGTGCTCATCTAGATAGCCTACTAATTGTTTAGTATCAAAGAATTCATTGGCAAAGTCAGTTGTAAACATTTCTTTTACCATCTTGTAATACTTTTCTTCACGTAGCCAGTGACGAATTGGCACTGGGAAGCCAAGTTTTGGACGCTTTGCCCATTCTTCAGGTAGTTCCTGATGTGCGGCTTGACGAAGAACATATTTCGTATCAATGTCATTTACGCGGTATCTCGATGGAATGTTTTTCGCTAATTCCATCACTTCTTTATCTAAAAATGGTACACGTAATTCGATAGAATGAGCCATACTCATTTTATCTGCTTTTAATAAAATATCACCTGGCATCCAAAGATTTAGATCAAGATACTGCATTTTAGTAACATCATCATCACCTGGTACTTCATCGTAAATACGTTTTGTAATCGATTTTACAGATGGACCATTTTTATAGTCTGGTTTTAAGACATTTAATGCATCTTCTTCATCCCACACAACCGCTTCTCCGATAAAGCGCTCTTCTACTGTTTGACCACCTTTAACAAGGAAGTGCGTGTATTGATTTTTAGGTAACGCCTCTGCAATACCACGTAATGCTTTACGGATACCAAATGGAACTTTCTCATATTTTTGCATTTTGCCTGAGTTTTGATACCATGAGTAGCCACCAAAGATTTCATCCGCACCTTCACCTGAAAGTACAACTGTTACATCCTTCGATGCTAACTCAGAAAGGAAGTAAAGCGGTACTGAAGATGGATTCGATTGAGGCTCGTCCATATGCCACTGAATTTTTGGTAATGCTTCAAAACACTCATCAGCTGAAATATATTTACGCTCATTTTGAATATCTAATGTATCAGATAAATCTTTTGCTAAATTTGTTTCATTAAACATATCCTCGTAGTCAGAGAAACCAACAGAGAAGGATTTATCAGGGCGTAATAATGAAGTAATATAACTTGAATCAATACCACCTGATAAGAAAGAACCAACCTTTACATCACTTATTTGATGCGCATCTACTGATTCTCTTACTGTCGTACGAATTTCTTCTACATATTTTTCAATTGGAGCTTCTTTTGCATGGAATTTTTTATCCCAATACTGCACAATTTTCTTTTGCCCATTTTGAATAAGCATATAGTGTGCGGGTTGTAATTTGTACACACCGTTAAAGAACGTTTCGTCCATTGAAGAATATTGGAACGTTAAATAAGGACGTAGCGCATTTTTATTTAATTCTTTAATAAATGCTGGGTGTGGTAAAAATGATTTAATTTCTGAACCGAAAATAAAAGTACCATCTGTTGTATTTTCTGTATAATACAGTGGCTTAATACCAAAACCATCACGAGCGATGAATTGTAAATCATTCTTTTTATCCCAAATACAGAATGCGAACATTCCGCGAAGTTTTTTGACAAAATCTACTCCGTATTCAACATAACCATAAATAATAACTTCACTATCAGAGTGTGTTTTAAAATTGTGTCCTTTTGCAATCAAATCAGCACGTAACTCTTGGAAATTAAAAATTTCTCCATTAAATACGAGAACGATATTACCATCCGCACTGTATAACGGTTGATTTGCCACGTCTGATAAGTCGATAATACTTAATCGACGGAATCCTAAAGTTACTTTATCGTCACTGTGAATCCCGCCACTGTCTGGTCCACGGTGAATAATTGTATTCATCATATTTTCGATCGTTTGATGATGATCGATCACATTTGTTCCATTAATATAGCCTATAAATCCGCACATTCTATTTTTCACCTCATAATTTAGTGCATAACCTTTACCATAATAGCATGAAAAGACATTCATTTCATGCAGACAATACAGATAAAGCAAAACTTTCATCAGTGAGGTTATTCTACACTGATTATTCATTCAACTAACTAGCGCTTTATCTCTCTTAAAAACACTTCAATTTTCTAATTTCCATCTAAAATTTACACATGCAAGCTTATCACCATAACGTGGGGTTGATTTCCGTTCCGACTCGGCGCTTTGATGCTGACGCTTCGCTTTCGCATAGATAAAACATTTGCCGCTGTCGCTTCGCTTTCGCGCAGATATAACATTTGCCGCTGTCGCTTCGCTTTCGCGCAGATAAAACATTTGTTGCTGTCGCTACGTTAGCACTACGCTTTCGCACAGAGCAAAGCTTCCTGGGGGAGTCCGATGAGCCGCGTTGCTCGCTCCAGGGTCTCGGGCCTACACAATGTAGGTCACGAAGGCGTTATCACAGGACGTGATGCTCTTAGGCTTTGTTCCTCTATCGCTGATCCCCAAGGAGTCGCCCAGTCTCCACTCCAATCAACTTATATACATAGCATATGTTTAAACAAATGTTATTTCCAACTTTTGATGACAAGCCACTGCATTAAAGTAGAAGATAGAAAATTATAAAACACTTTTGTGTTATTTTCAATGTGAAAGAAGCCCCTCTATATAGACTTCATGTATAATAGGAAAGATTCCTAATTTGAAGAGAAAGTGAGTTTTAATATATGTACGATGTTATCGTTATCGGTGGTGGCCCATCAGGTTTAATGGCCGCTATCGCTGCTGGTGAGCGTAAAAAGAAAGTACTATTGCTAGAAAAAGGGACAAAGCTCGGTAAAAAATTGGCCATTTCTGGCGGTGGTCGTTGTAATGTTACCAATCGTTTACCTGTAGAAGAAATAGTCAAACACATCCCTGGAAATGGTCGTTTTCTTTACAGTCCTTTTACGGTTTACAACAACGAAGATATTATTGCATTTTTCGAAGGACTTGGCGTTGCATTAAAGGAGGAAGATCATGGGCGTATGTTCCCCGTGTCTAATCGCGCTCAAGATGTGGTCGATACTCTTATTCGTCAACTTCAGCGGCTACATGTTGAAGTACGCTTAAACACACCAGTTAATAAGCTTCTTATGGATGAGGACAAAATTCTCGGTGTACGCCTTACAGATGGTACTGAAATTCGCAGTGAGGCCGTAATCATTGCAGTTGGTGGAAAAGCTGTTCCACAAACAGGTTCGACAGGAGATGGTTATCCATGGGCAGAACGTGCTGGTCATACAATCACAACACTTTTCCCTACTGAGGTCCCTGTTATATCAAAAGAGGATTTTATTCAAGCTCGTGAACTACAAGGGCTAGCGTTACGAGATGTCGCTGTTTCCGTTTTAAACAAAAAGGGCAAGGTACTTATAACCCATCACATGGATATGCTATTTACGCATTTCGGAATAAGTGGCCCTGCTGTATTACGCTGTAGTCAATTTGTCGTTAAAGAATTAATGAAAACAGGTTACGAGCCTGTGACAATGCGTATTCAAACACTTGTTGATTATAATGAAGAAACGTGCCTGCAATATTTAAACAGACTTATTAAAGAAGACCCGAAAAAAGCGGTGAAAAATGTGTGGAAAGGAATTGCGCCTGAACGCTGGTTGTTATTTTTATGTGAACGTGCGGATATCGATGTACAAATGACAGGCATTGAATTATCACAGGAAAAAATTCGCAACTTAGCTAGACTACTCGTCAACTTCACAATGTCGGTTAGTAGTACGCAATCTCTTGAAAAAGCATTTGTCACTGGGGGTGGAGTTTCTGTTAAAGAGATTGAACCAAAGACAATGGCCTCGAAGAAAAAGGATGGGTTATTTTTCTGCGGAGAAATCCTTGATATTCACGGCTACACAGGTGGCTATAATATAACGTCTGCACTCGTTACAGGACGTATCGCAGGGATGAACGCAGCACTGTAATATTACTGTATCGCGGACTTCTATCAGCGAACTTTCGGGAGTTATCGGCGATTTTAAGTCTTTTATCAGCGATTCTGGGCTTTTATCAGCGATTTCCCGCAAGTTATCAGCGATTCCAGAACTTCTATCCATTAAAAAAGCGTGTCCTAAAAATATGGACACGCTTTTTTTAGCTTTCTTTAGACACATATACTTCCTCAAACGGCTGAATGATGACAAATCCTTCACCCGAAAATGCCATTTGAATAGATTCACCACTACCGCGTCCGATAAACGTACGGAAGCTAATATCTGTTTTAAATTCTGGTTTCAAATTGCCTGACCATGCTACTGTTGCATGTGGGTCCGTATAAACCGTTTCACCAGGCTTCACTAACAAGGTAAGCGGTTCAAAATGAGTTGTAATAGCTACCTTCCCTTTTCCTTGTAACGTTACATTAAACAACCCACCTGACATGACTCCAGCCATTTTACGCATTAAATGAATATCCCATTCTATACTCGGTTCAAATGCGAGTAAGTCATTACCATTGACACAAATACTTTCACCCTTTAAATCGAAGATCGTTATTTTTTTTCCTTGATCGGCTAAGTACAGTCGCCCTTTCCCATTCGCTTTCATAAGTTGTATACCTTCGCCTGTTAATGCCTTTTTAAACATTTTACCTAATCCATGCTCCAACACACGCTCACGCTCAAACTTAATATCGCCTATGTAGGAAATCATTGCGCCCATTTTTGACCATACTTCACCAT
>Ga0213827_1002002_pt1 | contig 10947 bp, 9 predicted proteins | sample MC6MC0898MG_FD_180669 | JGI IMG/M metagenome (GOLD analysis project Ga0213827, IMG submission 180669) | Enriched soil aggregate microbial communities from Iowa State University, Ames, United States - MC6-MC0898-MG | ecosystem: Environmental > Terrestrial > Soil > Unclassified | place: USA: Iowa...
CGTTGCCTTCGCCGCTGGCGAACCGTTGAAGATCGTCGAGATCGATGTCGCGCCGCCGCAGAAGGGCGAAGTGCTGGTCAAGATCACCCACACCGGTGTCTGCCACACCGATGCGTTCACGCTGTCGGGCGATGATCCGGAAGGTCTGTTCCCGGCGGTGCTCGGCCATGAAGGCGCGGGCATCGTGGTCGAAGTGGGCGAGGGCGTCACCAGCGTCAAGCCGGGCGACCACGTGATCCCGCTGTACACCGCCGAGTGTGGTGAGTGCTTGTTCTGCCAGAGCGGAAAGACCAACCTGTGCGTGGCCGTGCGCGCCACCCAGGGCAAGGGCGTGATGCCCGATGGCACTACCCGCTTCAGCTACAACGGCGAGCCGATCTACCACTACATGGGCTGCTCCACTTTCAGTGAGTACACCGTGGTGGCCGAAGTCTCGCTGGCCAAGATCAATCCGGAAGCCAACCCGGAACACGTCTGCCTGCTCGGCTGCGGCGTGACCACCGGCATCGGCGCGGTGCACAACACCGCCAAGGTGCAGGAAGGCGATTCGGTGGCGGTGTTCGGGCTGGGCGGCATCGGCCTGGCGGTGATCCAGGGCGCGCGCCAGGCCAAGGCCGGCCGCATCTTCGCGATCGATACCAACCCCTCCAAGTTCGAACTGGCCAAGCAGTTCGGCGCGACCGATTGCATCAACCCGAAGGACCATGACAAGCCGATCCAGCAGGTCATCGTGGAGATGACCACGTGGGGCGTGGACCATACCTTTGAATGCATCGGCAACGTCAACGTGATGCGCGCGGCGCTGGAATGCGCGCACCGTGGCTGGGGCCAGTCGGTGGTGATCGGTGTGGCCGGCTCGGGCCAGGAAATCTCGACCCGTCCGTTCCAGCTGGTCACCGGCCGCTCGTGGAAGGGCACCGCCTTCGGTGGCGTCAAGGGCCGCAGCCAGCTGCCGGGCATGGTCGAAGACGCCATGAAGGGCGATATCGAACTGGCGCCGTTCGTGACCCACACGATGGGCCTGGACGAGATCAACGATGCGTTCGACCTGATGCACGAAGGCAAGTCGATCCGCTCGGTCGTGCATTTCTGAGCTACCACGGGCGGCGCGCGATCCGCGCCGCCCCTACGGAGAATCCCCATGGAACGCATCGAACACCGCGCCGCGTCCGGCGGTTGGCAGGACGTGTACCGCCATGCCTCGCAGGTGCTGGGCTGCGAGATGAATGTCGCCGTCTACCTGCCGCCGCAGGCGGCCACGCAGAAGCTGCCGGTGCTGTACTGGCTGAGCGGGCTGACCTGCAACGAACAGAACTTCATCACCAAGGCCGGCGCGCAGCGCTATGCCGCCGAGCACGGCGTGATCCTGGTCGCGCCGGACACCAGCCCGCGCGGCGATGACGTCGCCGATGCCGAAGGCTACGACCTGGGCAAGGGCGCTGGTTTCTATCTGAACGCCACCGAGCAGCCGTGGGCGGCGCACTACCGCATGTACGACTACGTGGTGGAGGAACTGCCGGCCCTGATCGACGCGCATTTCCCGACCACTGGCGCGCGCAGCATCAGCGGCCACTCGATGGGGGGCCACGGTGCGCTGGTGATCGCATTGAAGAACCCGGGTCGCTACAAGAGCGTGTCGGCGTTTTCGCCGATCGTCGCGCCGACGCGCGTGCCGTGGGGCCAGAAAGCGTTCACGGCCTACCTGGGCGAGGACCGCGCCAGCTGGGCGGCCTGGGATGCCAGCGAGCTGGTGGCCACGGCCACCGAGCGCCTGCCATTGCTGGTCGACCAGGGCGGTGGCGATGAGTTCCTCGACAACCAGCTGCAGCCGCAATGGCTGCAGGCCGCCTGCACCGCCACCGGTCATCCGCTGACGCTGCGCCTGCAGCCCGGTTACGACCACAGCTATTACTTCATCAGCAGCTTCATCGGCGAGCACATCGCGCACCACGCAAAGGCGCTGTACGCCTGAGGCACACCGGTGGACCCGCCGCTGGGCGGCGGCAACGCGCGCCGAACCGGGCCGGGCAAGGGGCCCGGCACGGCCCGGGAGCGCGCGCCTGGGCCTGGCACCTCACTCGGCGTGCCCCGCTCAGGTCTCGCCACCGCGCACTTCCACCAGCACCGGGCAGGGCGCATGGTCCACCGTCCATTGCCCGACCGAGCGATCCAGCAGGCGCTCCAGCCGCGACAGGTGGCGGTGGCCGATGACGATCAGGTCGCAGCCGTGCTGGCGGGCATGGTCGCAGATCACCTGCGCCGGTTCGCCGGCCGGGTGATGCCCGAGGCCATCGATGCCGCGCTCGCGCAGGCGGCCCAACGCGGTGGCAAGCAGCTGTTCGGCCTGGTGGACCTGGGCGTCGGCGGCCGGATACTCGGCGTGCTCGGCACGGGGCGCGTCGTCGCCCAGCGCGAAGGCCGGGTCCAGCACGCACAGCAGGTGCAGGCGCGAGGCAGGGCCGGCCAATGAGGCCGCCAGCTCCAGTACCTGCGCATGCTGGGGGCCGCCATCCAGGGCAACGAGGATCTTGGTGAACATCGGCATTCTCGGAAGAGGGGCCGCCAGGGTCGCCTACTGCCCGCACTGGACCCATGCCGTGTGCCGCAGGCGAGTAGTGCGTGCAACGCACGAATAGGGGTTTTGGATTGCAGTAAAGTCACCGCCACACGTTGAAGGTGATACTGCCGTGACCATGCCCGATCTGAACCTGCTCATCGCCCTGGATGCCCTGATCGAGGAGGGCAGCGTCGTGGGGGCGGCGCGGCGGATGAACCTCAGTGCCCCGGCGATGAGCCGCACCCTGGGCCGCATCCGCGAGGCGCTCGGCGATCCAGTGCTGGTCCGTGCCGGCCGCGGGCTGGCCCCGACCCCGCGCGCGCTGCAGCTGCGCGAGCAGGTGCGCGGGGTGATCGAGCAGGCACACCTGGTGTTCAACGCCGGCCGCGAGGTCGACATGATGACGCTGGAGCGCACCTTCAGCATCCGCGCCAATGATGTGTTCGTCGGCACCTACGGTGGGCGGATGCGCGAACTGTTCAAGGCGCAGGCACCGTGTTCGGTGCTGCGCTTCGTTCCCGAGGGCGATGGCGATGACGACGCAATGGAGCAGGGCCGGATCGATCTGCACATCAGCGCCGCCGGCAAACTCAGTGCCGATACCAAGGTGCAGAACCTGTTCAGCACCTCGTTCTTCGGTGCCGCGCACGAGGCCCACCCGATCTTCGCCGGGGAGATCACCGCCGAGCGCTTCGTGGCCTTCGACCACATTGCGGTATCGCGTCGTGGCCGTTGGTATGGCCCGATCGATGAGGATCTGGAGGCGCTGGGCCTTAGCCGGCGGGTCGCGCAGATCATGCCGACCTTCCACTCGGCGATCTTCGCCGCAGCCGATTCGGACCTGATCCTGCCGCAGATGCCCAGCGTGATGCTGGCCCGGCTGGAACGCCTCGGGGTGCCGCTGCGCCTGTTCGAGCTGCCGATTCCGGTGCGTAGCGCGATTGTCGTGCAGGCATGGCATCCCCGCCTGGACAGCGACCTGGCGCATCGCTGGCTGCGCCGCAGCATCAAGGCGATGTGCGACGCGGAGCCCACGCAGGCCTGACCGGCAACGGCCAGGTCCACCCGCAAGGCGACCGGCGAGGCGTGCGCGTGACGCACGCCAGCGATGGCCGACGCAGCATTTTTCGCAACATCGGCCCTGCCTAGACTGCCGCTCCCCGTCGTGGAGTGGCCCCATGTCCCTGTTGTTCCCACTGCCCCATCCGCCCGCCGGCGGTGCACGATGACTGCCGTGCCCGCGCCGCTGCCGATGGCGCCTGCTGCACCGGCTGCACCGCCGGCGCAGACGGCGTTCGGCCTGCGCCTGGTGGTCGGCCTGTGCGGTGTGTTGTTGGCCGTGCTGATCTCGGGCATCAACGAAAACGTCACCAAGGTAGCGCTGGCCGACATCCGGGGTGCGATGGGCTTCAGCGTCGATGACGGCAGCTGGATCATCGCGCTGTACACGGCGATGTCGGTCAGTGCGATGGCGTTCGCACCGTGGTGTGCGGTGACCTTCTCGCTGCGCCGCTTTGCGATGGTGATGATCGGCGCCTTCATGGTGCTGGGCGTGGTGTGCCCGTTCGCGCCGGACCTGCCCTCGTTCCTGATCCTGCGTGCGCTGCAGGGCCTGGCCGGTGGGGCGCTGCCGCCGCTGCTGATGAGCGTGGCGCTGCGTTTCCTGCCGCCGGGCATCAAGTTGTACGGCCTGGCCGGTTACGCGCTGACCGCGACCTTCGGGCCGAGCCTGGGCACGCCGATGGCGGCCCTGTGGGTGGAGTACGTGGGCTGGCAGTGGGCGTTCTGGCAGATCGTGCCGTGGTGCCTGGCCGCGCTGGGCATGGTGGCCTGGGGGCTGCCACAGGATCCACTGCGTCTTGAACGGTTCGCGCAGTTCAACGGTGTCGGCCTGGCACTCGGGTTTCCGGCGCTTGTGATGCTGGTGATCGGGCTGGTGCAGGGCCCGCGCCTGGAGTGGTTCGCCTCGCCGTTGATCTGCCTGCTGCTCGGTGGCGGCAGCGCACTGCTGGCGTTGTTCCTCTACAACGAATGGTCGCACCCGCTGCCGTTCTTCAAGCTGCAGTTGCTGGCCAACCGCAATCTGAGCTACGCCCTGATCACGCTGGGTGGCGTGCTGTTCGTGCTGCTGGCGGTGATCATGATTCCCTCCAGCTTCCTTGCCAAAGTACAGGGGTACCGACCGCTGCAGACCGCGCCGATGCTGCTGTGGGTCGCGCTGCCGCAGCTGATTGCATTGCCGCTGGTGGCCACCCTGCTCAACCAGCGCCGGGTGGACAGCCGCTGGGTGCAGGCGATCGGCCTGGGCCTGCTGGCACTGGCCTGCGGCCTCGGTGCGCAGCTGACCACCGAGTGGCACCGCGACAACTTCGCATGGCTGCAGGTGATCCAGATCATCGCCCAGCCGATGGCGGTGCTGCCGTTGCTGCTGCTGGCCACCGGCAGCCTGGCGCCGACCGATGGCCCGTTCGCCTCGGCGTGGTTCAACACGGTCAAAGGGTTTGCCGCGGTGCTTGCCGGTGGCGTACTCGAGGCGGTCACCACCGTGCGCAGCCACCTGCATTCGACCGTGCTGGTCGACCGGATCGGCAACGCGCCCTGGCTCGACGCCAGCACCGCGCCAGGGCTGGGTGCTCGCCTGCATGCGCAGGTGGTGGCGCTGACCTCGGCCGATCTCTATCTCATCGTGGCGTGGGTGGCGGTGGCGCTGATCGCGCTGATTCCGTGGTTGCCCACACGCATCCATCCGCCACGTGCCGTGGCTTGAATCCAAGGAACTCCCCTGTGTCCCTGCATCGCAACTCCGTTCCCTTCGTCATCGCCGCCGGCCTGCTGCTGTTCGCTGGCGGTGCCTGGTGGCTGCTGCGCGACGGCCGCCATCAAACCACCAACAATGCCTATGTCACCGCGGACTTCACCGTGGTCGCGCCGAAGATCGCTGGCTTCGTCAGCGAGGTGCGCGTGCAGGACAACCAGAGAGTCAAGGCGGGCGATGTGCTCGCACGCATCGATGACCGCGACTACCAGGTCGCGCTGGCCACGGCCCGGGCGGATCTTGCCAATGCGCGGGCGCAACTGGCCAGCGCGCAGGCCGCACTGGCGCAGCAGGGCTCGGTGATCGACCAGGCCCAGGCCGGTGTGGATGTCAGTCGCGCCGAACTCCGTCTCGCCCAGGCCGATCAACGTCGTTACCAGGCCTTGGCCAGTGATGGCGCAGGCACCGTGCAGAACGCGCAGCAGGCGCAGTCGCGCCAGGCCGTGGCCGGTGCGCACCTGCAGCAGGGCACCGCTGCCGTACTCAATGCGCGCCAACGCATCGCGCTGCTGAGCGCCAGCGTGCAGTCCGCGCAGGCCGCCGTGCAGCGGGCTGAAGCCGCGCAGGCCCGAGCCGAACTGGATCTGTCGCACACCGAGCTGCGTGCGCCGATCGATGGCATGGTCGGCCGCCGCGCCGTACGCGTGGGCGCTTACCTCACCCCGGGCACGCCGGTGCTCGCGGTGGTGCCGCTGCAGCAGGCGTTCGTGGTCGCCAACTTCCAGGAAACGCAGATGACCCGCATGTATGCCGGGCAACGTGTGGATGTGCAGGTGGATGTGTTCCCCGGCCAGCCGCTGCACGGCCGGATCGACAGCATCGCCCCGGCCACCGGCGTGACCTTCGCCGCGATCGCGCCGGAGAACGCCACCGGCAACTTCACCAAGGTGGTGCAGCGGATTCCGGTCAAGATCGTGCTCGACGAAGGCCAGCCGCTGGCGAACAAGCTGCGCGCGGGCATGTCGGTGGAAGCGCGCGTGGACCTGGACAGCGGCGGGCGTGGGCTGCCGGGGGAGGGCGCATGATGATCCGGCAGACGTTGCGTGTGATGGCGGGCAGCGCGCTGTGTACCGCACTGGCCGCCTGCACCCTCGGCCCGGATTTCGTGCGGCCCGAGGCGAGCCTGCCGATGCAATGGGAGGGCAGCGTGATCACCTCGGCGGCCTTTGCCGATGACGCGGCGTGGTGGAACGGCTTCGAGGATCCGCTGCTGGCGGCGCTGGCAGGCCAGGCCATGCAGGCCAATCTGGATGTGCAGCTGGCCGCCAACCGGGTCGCCCAGAGCCGCGCGCTGCGCGGTATCAGTGCCGCCGACCGTGCGCCGGCCGTCAGTGCGACGGTCGGTGCCACCCGTGCCCGCAACAGCGAGGTCGGCCTGAACGATCCGTCCGGCAATGCCGGGCGCGAGGACTACGGGCTGTTCCAGGCCGGTATCGGCCTTGGGTGGGAACTGGATCTATGGGGGCGTGTGCGCCGCCAGGTCGAGATCGCCGATGCCCGCGTGCAGATCGCCAACGAAGACTGGCACGCGGTGCAGACCGCGGTGATGGCCGAAACCGCCCATACGTACCTGCAACTGCGTGCCACGCGACAGTTGCTGACCATCACCGAGGACAATCTGCACATCGCACGCGACGTGCAGCGGCTGACCCTGGCCCGCCAGCAGCAGGGCGTGGCGACCACGCTGCAGGTCGCCAGCGCGGCCGCGCAGGTGGCCGCGCTGGAGGCGCGGCTGGCACCGCTGCAGCACCGGCAATCGCAGCTGCGCAATGCGTTGGCCATGCTGTTGGCACGTTCGCCACGGACCTTGGATGAACAGTTGGACGCGGCGCGGCATGACTGGCCGGCGCTGCCGGCGCTGGCAACCGGCCTGCCCAGCGATCTGGTCGAACGCCGCCCGGACATCCGCCGCGCCGAAGCGGCCCTGCACGCGGCGACGGCTGGCATCGGCGTGGCCAAGACCAGCTTCCTGCCACGCATCACCCTCACTGGCGATGCCGGTTTCCAGGCCAGGCAGCTCGACGACCTGGACGGGTGGAATGCACATCGCTTCAGCATCGGCCCGGCGATCAGTCTGCCGATCTTCCAGGCCGGCCGGCTCAAGGCGAACCTGGCCCTGAGCCGGTTGCAGGAACGCCAGGCCGGGCTGCAGTTCCAGAAGACCGTGCTGCAGGCCTGGCACGAGGTGGATGATGCGATCGGCGGCTACGGCGCAGCGCAGCAGCGTGGGCAGGCGCTGCAGGTGGCCGTGCAGGAAAGTGAGCGTGCGTTGGCGGCGGCGCGCCGCCAGTACCAGGCGGGGGTGATCGATATGCTCGACGTGCTGACCACCCAGCGCATCGCGCTGGACAACCAGGCAGCGCTGGCTGACAGCCAGGCGGCGGCTGCGATCGCACGGGTGGATCTGTATCGCGCGCTGGGTGGCGGCTGGCGCGATGTGGGGGAAGGCGTGACCCGCGCTGGCAGCGCGTCGGCTGCCAGCGGGGCAGGCAACGCCGATCAACGCACGTTGCGCAGTTCCCAGTGACTGCCGGCCAGCATGCGCAGGCGCTGCTTGAACACCTCGCTGTCGATGCTGGTGGTGGCGCACAGGTTGATGCGCAGATCATCCTGCGCGCCGGTCACGGTCGCGGCCGGATCGGTCGCGCCCCACTGCGGATCGACCGCATCGGGATCGTCCTGCTTGGCGCGCCAACGGTCGAACAGCACCGTGGTGCGCAGGGCGTTCTCGAGTTCTTCGGCCAGCCCGGCCGCACCCTGGGCGCGGAAGGACAGGTCCGGATCGTTGCCGCGCGCCTTGGCCGGATCCGGCAGGCTGATGTCGTAACTAACTGGCATGGTGACCTCCATTGAATGCGGCAAGGCTGGCAGAGACGCGGTGGAATCCGCGTGCAGAACCGGCGGCCGTGCCCGGATCGTGGCATGGCCGCTGCAGGGCTGGCCAGTGTGCTCAGCCGCTGAAGACATGCGGGCCGTCGGCGAAGCCGATCGTTACCGCGCCCTTGCCCACGTTGACCATCCCGGTCAGGCTCATGACCGCCTCGAACACATCCACGCCCTGCGCCTGGCAGGTCTCACGCAGCGCGGCATAACCGGGCAGGGCCCGCAGGTCGGCCAGCTCGCCGCCGTAGCTGATGCACACCGTGGGCGTCATCAGGCCGGCCTTGACCCGTTGCCCGACGAAATCGAACAGCTTCTGCACGGCGTTGTCGAAGCCCTTGATCTTGGCCACCGGCCCGGTCTCGCCGCGGTAGCCATGCAGCACCGGCTTGATGTCCAGCGCACTGCCCAGCGCGGCGCTGATCAGCCCCACGCTGCGATCGCCCTTGTGACGTGCGCGGGCGCGCATGTAGTACAGATCGCGGGTGATCATGTAGCCGTGCACGTTGTGCGCCAGCAGTTCCAGCCGTTCGCGGATCTGCTGCACGCTCGCGCCGCTGTCGCGCAGCCGCACCGCTTCCACCGCGGTCACGCCCTGGGCGGCGAACAGGTTCTGGGTATCGAGCACGCGCAGCGCGAACGGTGAGTTGAACCCTGCCGCCTGCCGTACCGGCTTGTAGTCGTTGAGGATCGCGAAGCTCGCCTGCATCGCGTTGTCGTGGATCGGGCTGCGGGTCTTGGTGATCGTCATGCAGAAGACATGGTCGTAGTCGATCACCAGCTTGCCCAGGAACAGGTCCCGGATCTGGTTGACGGTGAACGGAATGGTCTCCGCCTCGGCGCCGTGCTCGGCCACGTGGGCATGCAGGAAACTCAGCGTGGCCTGTTCGTCGCGATGGTCGGCCAGCATGGCTTCGCCGATGCGGACGGTGATCGGCAGCAGCACGATGTTGTGTTGTTCAATGAAATCCTGCGGCAGATCGCACGCAGAGTCGACCACGATTCCGATGCGCATCCTGTGCCCCTCCGGCAGGTTGTAGGTTCGGAAACGTGAACGCTATCGCAAAACGGCTCGACTTGCCTGACCGGGGAGAGGGGCCGGGCGTCAGCGGCTGCGTTCCACCGCTACCGGCAGGTCCTTGATCCGGGCCCACTCCCCCTGCTCAAGCAGGCCCGGGTCGGCCAGCACCGCCTGCATCAGCGGGTGGGCGTCGTTGCCCCAGAACAGTTCGCTGCCGATCGCCAGCGTCGGCACGCCGAACACCCCCGCGGCCAGCGCGGCATCCGTGTTGCGCCGCAGTTCCTCTTTGACCGACGGTGCGCCGATCGCCGCGGCGACATCGGCGATGTCCAGCATCGCGCCGGGCAGGGCGAGCGCGGCGGCACTGTCGCCGGCGTGGCCATCGCGCCAGATCCAGTTGAACAGGATCTCGACCGCCTCGTGGCTGGCACCGGCGGCCAGGCACAGACGCAGCGCCGCCAGCGGATTGAACGGATGGCCCGGCGGAAAGCGCAGTGTCACCCCGGCGCTGCGCGCCTGCCACAACGCCTGCCGGTAGGTGAACACCCGCTTGGCCGGAATCTCGGCCGGGCCCAGGTTGCCCAGGTGATGCAGTACCGCGCCCAAGGCGATCGGCACCGGGGCGATGCTCTTGAACTGCGGCAACGCCTTGAGCTGTTGCCAGTGCAGATAGGCGAACGGTGAGACGAAATCGAAGTACCAGCGCAGGGCCATGATCGGGTGCTCACGTTGCAGGACGACAGGGGTGCGCAAACAGGGCCGCCGCAGGCAGCGGCCCTGTGCAGGGGCTCAGCGCGAGTATGCGCGTGGTTCGCTCGACGCCGGGGCCTGGTAGCGGTCGCGCAGTTCTGTCTGGCGTGAACGCATCGGCATCGCGCGGCCCCCCAGCCAGACCTGCTCGGCATAGTGGCCGACATCCAGCGGATCGCCCTCCCACAGCACCAGGTCGGCCAGCTTGCCGGGCTCGATGGTGCCGAGGCGGTCGCCGACGCCCAGCGCCTGTGCCGGGACCCGGGTCAGGCCGGCCAGGCCATCCCCCCAGGGCAGCCCGTTGGCGACCGCATTGCCGGCCAGCTGGCGCATCTTGCGCGCGTTGTGCGAGGCATCGTCGCGCTGGGCGAAGCTGACCGGCACGCCGGCCGCCTGCAGGCGTGCGGCGTTCTGCAGGGTCGCGCCGAGTTGGTCGAAGCTGGTCGGCAGGTTGCCCAGCCCATCCACGAACACCGGCACGCCGGCCTGGGCCAGCTGCGGGGCCAGGCGCCACGCCTCGGCCCCGCCGGCGATGGCGATCCTGACCTTCTCGCGGCCGGCCCAGCGCAGCAGCTGGCGGATGTCGGCGGCGCGGTCGACCTGCACCACGATCCGCCCCTGGCCGGCCAGGTAACGCGCCAGCGTGGCGCGCCCGGCCGGTGTCAGCAGGGCATGCGGCGAATCGGCCGGAACGCGGCCCCGTGCTTCGCTGACCATCTGCTCCAGCAGCATCCACTGCGCGGCGCGCGAGGTGCCGGTCAGCTCCGCACCGGACGCGCCGAGACGAATGAACAACGCCTGCGGGCCGACCGGATCGGCACTGCCGTCCAGCCGCACCACCCCGCCCTGGCCGGCGATGAAGCCGCCGCCGGTATTCGCCCCGAGCAGGGTGAAGCCGATGCCGTCCAGCCGCGCGACCGGGAT
>Ga0213827_1002016_pt1 | contig 10885 bp, 9 predicted proteins | sample MC6MC0898MG_FD_180669 | JGI IMG/M metagenome (GOLD analysis project Ga0213827, IMG submission 180669) | Enriched soil aggregate microbial communities from Iowa State University, Ames, United States - MC6-MC0898-MG | ecosystem: Environmental > Terrestrial > Soil > Unclassified | place: USA: Iowa...
TTCGCGCCGGTAAAATACCGGTTTCTCGGTAAGAACCTGAAGGTTCGCTCCCCCCTTGTCCTCCAGATTCAGCTGAAGCACTTCCCAGCCACCTCTGTGACGTCTCTTGGGTTCTACCAGCACAGGCTCGATACCCGGGTGGGCAACGGTCACCGTTCCCTGAACTTCAAAGCAAGTCGGTTGGCCTGGAACTTCAAGGTTGTACGCATACAGATTTTCGATTTTGCTCATGATGGATCCCTTGGCAGTTGAGTTTACGCCAGAGGCGCAGTGCGACTTTCTCTACTGCACGGGAGCATTGGGAGCGGGACGGCTTTCTTCTGTGTCAACGGTTGCCCTGCATTGGGGAACGACTGAAATCGGCAATGGCTTCAGCTATGCCAGGTTCTGCCCTGGTGTGCCAGCAGGCTGTTGGCTTGCTCTGGGCCGCTGCTACCTGCGGCGTAGTGGCGGGGTGCTTGAAAGTGATCCTCCCAACCCTGGATGATCGGATCGATCCACGCCCATGCCGCTTCAACTTCGTCGCGCCGCATGAACAGGGTAGAGTCCCCCTCCAGTACATCCAGCAGCAAGCGCTCGTAGGCCTCCCAGCGACGGGTCTGGCCGAAGACTTGCGCCAGGTTCAGATCGAGGTCGACCGGCTCCAGGCGCATGCCCTTGCCCGGGCTCTTGGTCATCATGCGCAGGCTGATGCGCTCGTCTGGCTGCAACTGGATCAGTAGCTGGTTGACCTGGCCACCGCTGAACAGCTCATGCGGCACGGGCTTGAACTGAATGACGATCTGCGACGAACGACGCGCCATGCGTTTGCCGGTGCGCAGGTAGAAAGGCACGCCGGCCCAGCGCCAGTTGTCGATGTGGGCGTGCACGGCGACGAAGGTTTCGGTGTCGCTGTCGTTGTCCACGTCTTTCTCGAAGTAATAGGCAGGCACTTCCTGACCGCCGATTCGCCCCGCACCGTATTGGCCGCGCACGGTCTTGTCCTGCACGTCCTGGCCGGTGATCGGCTTGAGGGCACGCAGGATCTTCACCTTCTCGTCGCGCACCGCCTCGGCTTCGAACTGCGCGGGCGGCTCCATGGCCACCAGGCACAGCAGCTGCAGCAAGTGGTTTTGCAGCATGTCGCGTGTTGCACCAGCGCGGTCGTAGTAGCCGCCACGGTTCTCTACACCGAGGGTTTCGCAGACGCTGATCTGTACATGGTCGACCTGCCCGTTGCGCCACACCGGTTCAAGCAGCGCATTGGCGAAGCGCAGGGCCATGAGGTTCTGTACCGTCTCCTTGCCCAGGTAGTGGTCGATCCGAAATACCTGGGATTCGTCAAATACTGCGCCGATCGCTTCGTTGATGGCGGTGGCCGACTCCAGCGAATGGCCGATCGGTTTTTCAAGCACGATGCGCGCTTCGTGGTCCGCGAGCCCGGCCACGCGCAGGTTATTGGCAATCGGCACGAACAGGTTGGGCGCGGTGGCCAGGTAATAAATGCGGGCCAGCCCGCCAGGTTCGCCGAGGTAACGCGCCAGCCGGCCAAAATCGGCGCTCTGCGCAGCATCCATGGGGAAGTAGTCCAGGCGTGCGCAAAAGCGTTGCCACACGTCTTCATCGAAGTCGTTTCGGGCGATCTGCGCCCGGCAGTGGCGTTCTGCGAGCCTGAGGTACTCGTTGCGCGTTATGTTGCGCCGGGCCAGGGCAATGACGCGCACGGCAGGGTTCAGACGCGCCTCGCGGTACAGGTGATAGAGCGCTGGCAGCAGTTTATGCAGGGCCAGATCGCCGGTGCCGCCGAACACCAGAATGTCGCAAGGAATCGTCAAACCGCCACTCTCCACGTTCGTTTAACTGGGCGGGTTGGCGTCCATGTAGTATAACTACAAGAAAGCTACATCCCGGCCAGCCGATCATAACCGAGTCCAGCCCGTGAATCTGTTGCAACATATCGCCCAATCGCGCCACCTGCTGCGCAAATCGGAATTGAAAGTGGCAGACCATGTGCTGCTAGACCCGGCTGCCGTCATGCACAGCTCGATGGCCGACCTGGCGCACAACGTGGGCATCAGCGAGCCGACCATCGTGCGCTTCTGCCGGGCGATTGGCTGTTCGGGCTTTCAGGACCTCAAGCTCAAGCTGGCGCAGAGCCTGGCCGCTGGCGCCAGTTTCGGTCAGTTTGCGATCCATGAAGACGACTCGGTTGCCGACTACAGCCTGAAGATTTTCGACACCACCCTGCACACCCTGATGGAAGTGCGCGAGCACCTCGACCCGCAGGCGTTGCAGCGCGCGGTGAGTGCCATGGCCCAGGCGCAGCGTGTGGAGTTTTATGGGTTCGGTGCGTCCGGCGCGGTAGCGGCGGACGCTCAACACAAGTTCTTCCGGCTGCTGCTGAGTGCCGCGGCCTATTCCGACCCGCACATGCAGGCGATGTCGGCGGTCACGCTCAAGCCGGGTGACGTGGCGGTGTGCATATCTCAGTCCGGCCGATCCAAGGATTTGCTGATTACTGCCAACCTGGTGCGAGAGAGCGGCGCCAACCTGATCACCTTGTGCCCGAGCCAAACCCCATTGGCGGAGCTGTCTACCGTCAACCTGGCGATCGATGTACACGAGGACACCGAAATCTACACCCCGTTGACCTCGCGTATCGCCCACCTGGTGGTGATCGACGTGCTGGCCATGGGCGTGGCCATGGCCCGCGGGCCGAGCCTGGTCAATCACCTGAAGAGCGTCAAGCGCAGCTTGCGCAGCCTGCGGTTGTCACCCAAGTCGATCAAGGCGATGGACGACTGATCGAGGGTGTAGGCAGCAGCTGCAAATTTCACCGATTTGTCACCATTTCTCAGCAAAACGGTAAACCATTGAAGCCAGTCTGAAGCTCCTCGCACTCGATCAGGGAGACAGGCATGGCTCGTGATTTCGATGGCTCGTACCTACCAAACGCCAAGGCTCGCAAACAGCAGGAAAGGGATCAGCGCCGCATGGAGTACCGCCGCGCGATCGAAAGCTATTGCGACCAACGACAACTGCTCCGCGACCTGGCGGACTACCCTGAGCTGCAAGAGCTCACGGTGTGGCAGGCTTCAGCAGCGGCTTCCCCGAAAAACGTTCAACAAGCGCGCTGATCAGCGCACGTTCGCTGCGGATGAACGCCAGGAACGCCAAGGCCACCGGCGACTGCCGCTTGGCCTTGGCCTGCACCACGCACCAGCTGCGATACAGGGGCAATTCCTCCACCGGCAACTCCCTTAGCACCCCTGCAGCCAATTCCATATTGACGGCGTGGCGGGTCAGCAGGGCAATGCCCAGGCCTGCGATCACGCATTCGCGCTGGGCATCTGCCGAGGCCACTTCAAGCGTCTGGGTGAAGTGCACGCGCTTGTCCTTGAAGTACTCCTCGCAGGCCTTGCGCGTACCCGACCCCTGTTCACGGACCAGCAAGGTATGAGGCTCCAGGTCTTGCAGGCGCAGTTGCTCAAGCTTGCACAGGGCATGGTCCGGCGGCGCCACGGCGACGATCGGGTTGTTCAGAAACGGCAGAAACTCCAGGCCCATGTCCTGCGGCACCATCGACATGATGATCAGGTCGTCGCGGTTATCGGAAAGGCGCCGGATCGCCTGGGCGCGGTTGACCACCGTGAGGGTCAGGTTGACCTCCGGGTGGCGCTGCTTGAAGGCGGCGAACAGGTGTGGCACGAAGTACTTGGCGCTGGATTCGATCGCCAGTTTAAGCTGCCCTTGCAGTGAGCCCTGCATGTCTGACAGTTGCATGTCGAGGCTTTCCAGGCGCCCGAAAATATCCCGGCTGGCCCGTTGCAGCGCCTCGGCGGCTTCGGTCAGGTAGAGTTTTTTGCCGACATACTCAAACAACGGCTGCCCAACCAGTTCCTCCAGCTGGCGGATTTGTAGACTTACGGCGGGTTGCGTCAGCGCCATCTCTTCCGCCGCACGGCTGTACGAGCGCAAATCACACACTTCGTTAAAGATCTGCAACTGACGCAAAGTCATACGCATCAATGACTTACGCATTTTTTACCTGCTCCGGCAAAACCTTGTTACTCAACTATAAGCTTTTGCTAATACAGCCCCTAACAAATATTGATTTTTGTTTATCGACCTACAGCGCTAGGGTGAATACGCGACTGGCCAGCGACGTCTGGTCACGCGCCGACCGGTAGAACCGGGTCGACTGTTCCTACGGCTTTGGGAAGACTCCAGTGATAAAAAAAATCCTGATCGCCAACCGGGGTGAAATCGCAGTGCGGATCGTGCGTGCCTGCGCCGAGATGGGCATTCGCTCTGTCGCGATCTATTCCGACGCCGACCGTCACGCCTTGCACGTCAAGCGCGCCGACGAGGCCTACAGCATTGGTGCCGAGCCGCTGGCCGGCTACCTGAACCCGCGCAAGCTGGTAAACCTCGCTGTCGAAACCGGCTGTGATGCCCTGCACCCGGGCTATGGTTTCCTGTCGGAAAACGCTGAACTGGCAGAAATATGCGCCGAGCGCGGGATCAAGTTCATCGGCCCGGCGGCCGAGGTCATTCGTCGCATGGGCGACAAGACCGAAGCGCGCCGCACCATGATCCAGGCCGGGGTGCCCGTGACCCCTGGTACCGAAGGCAACGTTGCCGACATCCACGAAGCCCTGAGTGAAGGCGAGCGCATCGGCTACCCGGTGATGCTCAAGGCCACCTCGGGCGGCGGCGGGCGTGGTATTCGCCGTTGCAACAGCCGTGAAGAACTGGAGCAGAACTTCCCGCGGGTCATTTCCGAGGCCACTAAAGCCTTCGGTTCGGCGGAAGTGTTCCTGGAAAAGTGCATCGTCAACCCAAAGCACATCGAAGCGCAGATCCTCGGTGACAGCTTCGGCAACGTGGTGCACCTGTTCGAGCGCGACTGCTCGATCCAGCGCCGTAACCAGAAGCTCATCGAAATTGCCCCGAGCCCGCAGCTCACTCCTGAACAGCGCGCCTACATCGGCGACCTGGCGGTACGTGCGGCCAAGGCGGTGAACTACGAGAACGCCGGTACCGTGGAGTTCCTGCTCGCCGAGGGCGAGGTGTACTTCATGGAGATGAACACCCGCGTGCAGGTGGAACACACCATCACCGAAGAAATCACCGGTATCGACATTGTCCGTGAGCAGATCCGCATCGCCTCGGGCCTGCCGCTGTCGGTCAAGCAGGAAGACATCCAGCACCGCGGCTTCGCGTTGCAGTTCCGCATCAACGCCGAAGACCCGAAGAACAACTTCCTGCCCAGCTTCGGCAAGATCACCCGTTACTACGCCCCCGGCGGCCCGGGCGTGCGCACCGACACAGCCATCTACACCGGCTACACCATTCCGCCGTTCTACGACTCCATGTGCCTGAAACTGGTGGTTTGGGCGTTGACCTGGGAAGAGGCCATGGACCGCGGCCTGCGGGCCCTGGATGACATGCGCGTGCAAGGGGTGAAGACCACCGCCGCGTACTACCAGGAGATCCTGCGCAATCCAGAATTCCGTAGCGGCCAGTTCAACACCAGCTTCGTCGAAAGCCACCCTGAACTGACCAACTACTCGATCAAGCGCAAACCCGAAGAGCTGGCCCTGGCCATCGCCGCCGCCATCGCCGCCCACGCAGGCCTGTGAGGAATCCAATAATGTCCAAGAAAATCCACGTAACCGACACGATCCTGCGCGACGCCCACCAGTCCCTGCTGGCCACCCGCATGCGTACCGAAGACATGCTGCCGATCTGCGACAAGCTCGACAAGGTCGGCTACTGGTCGCTCGAAGTGTGGGGCGGCGCAACCTTCGACGCCTGCGTGCGCTTCCTCAAGGAAGACCCGTGGGAGCGCCTGCGCAAGCTGCGCAACGCCTTGCCAAACACCCGCCTGCAGATGCTCCTGCGCGGTCAGAACCTGCTGGGCTACCGCCATTACAGCGATGACGTGGTCAAAGCGTTCGTGGCCAAGGCTGCGGTCAACGGCATCGACGTGTTCCGCATCTTCGACGCCATGAACGACGTGCGTAACCTGCGTGTGGCCATCGAGGCAGTGAAGGCTGCCGGCAAGCATGCCCAGGGCACCATCGCCTACACCACCAGCCCGGTGCACACCATCGAGGCCTTCGTGAACCAGGCCAAGCAGATGGAAGCCATGGGCTGTGACTCGGTGGCGATCAAGGACATGGCCGGCCTGCTGACCCCTTACGCCACCGGCGAGCTGGTCAAGGCGCTGAAGGCCGAGCAATCGCTGCCGGTGTTCATCCACTCCCACGACACCGCTGGCCTGGCCGCCATGTGCCAGCTCAAGGCCGTGGAAAATGGCGCTGATCACATCGATACCGCCATCTCCAGCTTCGCCTGGGGCACCAGCCACCCGGGTACCGAATCGATGGTCGCTGCGCTCAAGGGCAGCGAGTTCGACACTGGCCTGGACCTGGAGTTGTTGCAGGAGATCGGCCTGTACTTCTATGGCGTGCGCAAGAAGTACCACCAGTTCGAGAGCGAGTTCACCGCCGTGGACACCCGCGTGCAGGTCAACCAGGTGCCGGGCGGGATGATTTCCAACCTGGCCAACCAGCTCAAGGAGCAGGGCGCGCTGAACCGCATGAACGAAGTGCTGGCGGAAATCCCGCGGGTGCGCGAAGACCTCGGCTTCCCGCCGCTGGTGACGCCGACCTCGCAGATCGTTGGCACCCAAGCGTTCTTCAACGTGCTGGCCGGTGAGCGCTACAAGACCATCACCAACGAAGTGAAGTTGTACCTGCAAGGCGGTTACGGCAAGGCCCCGGGTGTGGTGAATGAACAGCTGCGCCGCCAGGCGATCGGCAGCGAAGACGTGATCGACGTGCGCCCGGCCGACCTGCTCAAGCCGGAAATGGCCAAGCTGCGTGCCGACATCGGTGCGCTGGCGCGCAGTGAAGAGGACGTGCTGACCTTTGCCATGTTCCCGGACATTGGCCGCAAGTTCCTCGAAGAACGCGAAGCCGGCACGCTGACCCCCGAAGCCCTGTTGCCGATCCCTGAAGCCGGCGCAGTCGCCGCCCCTGGCGGTGAGGGCGTGCCGACCGAGTTCGTCATCGACGTGCACGGCGAAACCTACCGCGTCGACATCACCGGTGTGGGCGTCAAGGCCGAAGGCAAGCGCCACTTCTACCTGTCGATCGACGGCATGCCGGAAGAAGTGGTGTTCGAGCCACTCAACGAGTTCGTCGGTGGCGGCAGCAGCAAGCGCAAGCAGGCCAGCGCCCCAGGCCATGTCAGCACCACCATGCCAGGCAACATCGTCGATGTACTGGTCAAGGAAGGCGACACGGTCAAGGCCGGCCAGGCCGTGCTGATCACCGAAGCGATGAAGATGGAAACCGAAGTGCAGGCGGCCATCGCCGGCAAGGTCGTGGCCATCCATGTCGCCAAGGGTGATCGCGTCACGCCGGGTGAGATCCTGATCGAGATCGAGGGCTGACAGAAGCCCTCATCTACTAGCGGTTAACCTCTGGGGGGCGGATGCTCCCCTTTTTTTTGCTGACTATACCGGCCTCAGCTTTAGCCGTTGCGGCACGCCTCAAGCGTCCTCAGTTGCCCCTCAGCCCGCTGATTCTCCTCGCTTAGCCACCGCTCGAACCCGGCCGCCACCTGCGGCCATTCATCATCGGTGATCGAATACCACGCCGTATCGCGGTTGTGGTCCTTCACCACCAGGTGCTTGCGGAACACCCCTTCAAACTGGAAGCCGAAGCGCTCGGCTGCACGCTTGGAGCGGGCATTGGCATTGTTGCACTTCCACTCCAGGCGGCGGTTGCCCAGTTCGAAGCCGAGCTTGGCCAGCAGGTACACCGCTTCGGTGCTCTTCGGCGTGCGCTGCATGGGGGCGCCGAAGGCGATATGGCCGATCTCGATGCGCCCGTGGTCGGGCACGATCGACATCAGCGTAAGAATGCCTTGGGCCTGGCCGCTGATCCGGTCGATGACGGTGTAGTACAGCGGATCGCGCCCGGCGGCGTTACCTTCCAGCCAGCCGTCGAAGGGAGCCCGCTCGGTGAAGGGGCCGTAGGGCAGGTAATCCCAAAGCACGGGATCGGAATCCGGGCCCTGCAGCGCTTTCCACAGATCGTCACCGTGGCGTGCGGGGTCGAGTTTTTCCAGGCGGATGAAGCGGCCTTCGATAGCCCCGGCCTGCGGGGTGGCGGCAGGTTTCCAGTTCAATGCGTCAGTCATGTCTGCCTACAGCCCTTTGCGAAATTGGATGAAGCCCGGCCGCTCGGCAACCTGCTCGTACAGGCTGATGGCAGTGGCGTTGGTTTCGTGGGTCAGCCAGTGCACCTTGATACACCCGTCGGCCTTGGCCGTGGCGTAGACGTGCTCGATCAGCTGGCGGCCGATGCCCAGGCCACGCTGTGTGCTGTCCACATAGAGGTCCTGCAGGTAGCAGGAGTTCTCGATGCTCCAGTTGGAACGATGGTAGATGAAGTTGACCATCCCCACCGCCTTGCCATCGACCCAGGCCAGGGTCGAATGGGTGGGTTCGTTCGGGTCGAGCAGGCGCTGCCAGGTGCTGAGGCTGACCTCATCGGCCAGCTCGGTCTGGTAAAAGCGCAGGTACGCCTGCCACAGGGCGAGCCAGGCGGCGTGGTCTTGGGCGCTGACAGGGCGCAGGGTAACGCTGGGCATGGGGCTATTCCTTCAGAGCTGGCGCATCTGCGCCGCGAGTTGGTTGTCCAGGTAATCGGTGCTGCTGCTCAGGCCGTCGCGCACGCCGGCGATGTCTTGTGCCGAACGGTTCTGGCTGAGCTTGCGCGCGCCTTGCAGGCGGGCGATGGGCAGGCGGATGCCGACGATGGCGCGGAGCATGCCGTCGAGGTAGTCGCGGGGCGCATCGGCCACTTTCCACGGCTCGCTGCGGCCTTGTTCATGGCGATCGGTCAGGCGGCTGACGATGTTGAGCAGGGGCGCTGCTTCGTGGATAACCTCGACCGGGCCGTACGCATGCACGGCCAGGTAGTTCCAGGTGGGCACCACTTTGGGGTTCTCCGCCTTGCTGGGGTAGTACGCGGGGCTGACATAGGCATCGGCGCCGGGGAATACCAGCAGCGCTTCGCCGCCTTGCTCCAGGTCTTGCCATTGGCGATTGGCGCGTGCGAGATGGGCGTAGACGGTGCCGAACTCGCCCTCATCGGGATCGAGCAGAACGGGCAGGTGCGTGGCCAGCAGTCCCTGCGCGCCTTGGCTCACCAACACAGCCAGGCGGGTATCGAGCATGTGCTGATGCAAGCGCTCGCGGTCGTGTTCCTGGTGGGGCTTGCTGTTGTACATGTGCAGGTTCCTTGTCGAATGGCTCCATCCTAGGCAGGCTATTGGCTCAGGGTAAGATCCATTAACAACAGTTTTGATAGGTCCAATGCCATGACCGTGCGTCCTCTTGTGTTGCCTTTCGATTGCGCCGGCCTAGTGCTGGACCGCCGGCGTGGGCTCAGCCAGCAGCTGTACGAGGCTTTGCGTGCTCGGGTGTTGGACGGGCGTCTGAGCAGTGGCACGCGGCTGCCGGCGACCCGCGATCTGGCGAACATGCTGGCGCTTTCGCGCAACAGCGTGGTGCGTGCCTACGACCAGTTGTATGCCGAGGGCTATATCGAAAGCCGTGTAGGGGATGGCACTTATGTGAGCCGGCTGGAAAAACTATCCACACAACTATCCACAGGGTTATCCCGGGGTTTATCAACAGGTTTATCCACATTTTTATCGGATAATACTGAGGATTTATCCAGCAACACACTGTCCAGTGAGCCGTTGGAACGTCTGAAAATTCACCATTTGCCGCTCCCCAGGCCGGGTGCACCGCGTGCTTTTCGCGTGGGCATCCCGGCATTCGACCTGTTCCCGTTCGGCGTGTGGGCCAAGCTGCAGGCGGGTTTCTGGCGCAATCCGGACCCTGCGCAATTGGGCTACGGTGACCCAGCAGGCGAGTTCACGCTGCGCGAACTGATCGCCGCTTACCTGCGGCGGTCACGGGGCCTGTCCTGCATGGCTGAACAAATTGTGATCACCAGTGGCGCGCAGCAAGCCATTAGCCTTTGTGCACAGTTGCTGTTGCAGCCAGGCGACGGTGTGGCTGTGGAAAACCCTGGCTATCGCGCCGCCGGCCATACTTTCGCCGTTGCCGGCGCCAAGGTGACGGGTATTGCGGTGGATGGGGAGGGCATGGATTGCGCGCGTCTGGAGCAACTGCGGGACTGTCGCCTCGCCTACGTCACACCCGCTCACCAGTACCCGACCGGGGTGACCATGAGCCTGGCCCGGCGCCTGGCGCTGCTGGCCTGGGCCGAGCGTCATGATGGCTGGGTCGTAGAGGACGATTACGACGGCGAGTACCGCTACAGCGGTGCCCCCCTGGCGCCGCTGGCGGCGCTGGACCGCCAAGGGCGGGTGCTGTACGTCGGCACGTTTGGCAAGATCGCCTTCCCGGCGTTGCGGCTTGGCTACCTGGTGCTGCCGACACGCCTGGTTCAGGCGTTCAGCCAGGGCAGGGCGTTGGCGATGCGGCATTCCGAGGTGGGCACCCAGTGTGTGATGGCCGAATTCATGGCCCAAGGGCACTTCCAGCGGCATATCCGCCGTATGCGCCGGGCGGCGTTGAGCCGGCGCAATGTGCTCAAGGCCGGTTGGCCTGTGGATGTGCCGGGGCTTGGAGCGATGCCTGAAGTGGCAGCTGGGCTGCATGTGAAAGTGGATGTGGATAACTTTGCGCGTGAGCAGGAGCTGGTGGCCAGGGCAGAGGCGGCGGGGGTGGAAGTGAATCCGCTGAGCAGCTATTGGCTGGAGGATAGCGAGGTGCCTGTGGATAACCGTGCGGGGCTGGTGCTGGGGTTTGCGGCGGTGCCGGAGGGGGAAATTGCCGAGGCGTTGATGC
>Ga0213827_1002017_pt1 | contig 10885 bp, 9 predicted proteins | sample MC6MC0898MG_FD_180669 | JGI IMG/M metagenome (GOLD analysis project Ga0213827, IMG submission 180669) | Enriched soil aggregate microbial communities from Iowa State University, Ames, United States - MC6-MC0898-MG | ecosystem: Environmental > Terrestrial > Soil > Unclassified | place: USA: Iowa...
ATGCTGCTGGAGGGCGAAGCCGGGGCGTGATGCCCAGGCCCGCGTTTCGGCCAGGCAGCACCGTAATCAGGTACCCCGAGGCTTGGCCCGCGCCGTAGCTTCGGCCACCAGAGGGTCGTCAGGCCAGAAATGCTTGGGGTACCTCCCCTTCAGATCCTTTTTCACCTCAACGTAGGTCGACGCCCAGAAATTCGCCAAGTCCTGGGTCACCTGCACCGGACGGCGCGCCGGGGACAGCAGGTGCAACTTGAGTACCTGTCGCCCATTCGCGATGCGTGGAGTGTCAGCTTGCCCGAACAGCTCCTGCAGCCTCACTGCGAGAACCGGCGGTCGCTCACTGTAGTCGATTCGAATATTCGACCCGGACGGTACCGAAACCGTCTGGGGCGCCTGCGCATCCAGCTGCTGCGGAAGGGGCCACGGCAGCAGGTTGCGTATGATAGAAGACAGATCGAGATGACCGAAATGACTGAGCCGCGTGACCTTACCGACATAGGGGCCGAGCCAATCCTCGAGCGACGCTAGCAAGGCTTCATCACGAAGATCGGGCCACTCGCTCTGCTTACCCGATTCTTCATCCAGTATGCGCAGCAGCTCCACCCTTGCCAGCCACTGACGCAGTTCAGGCGTCCACGGAAGAAGCTCCAGCCCCTTCCGGCGAACGTAGTTGAGCAAGGCCAGAACGCGCGCTTCATCGCTAAGTTCGGACAACGGCGCGCGAAACAGAATCAACTCCCCGACTTTCATCTGCCGCTCGGCGCGGAGCACACCCTCACGCTCATCCCAATCAAGTTCATCCACCTGGATGACTTGGTCTTTCAAGACAGTATCAAACAAGGCTTCGTCCAAGTCGGAGGCGAGGTAGATCCGCTCTCCGCGTTGGCCTTGCCTGCTACCCAAGTCGGCAATCACCAGCCAAGAATGCTTCATCAGCGCATCGGTCTCGGTGAACATCGCTGCACGACCATTTGCCAATCGATATTCAGCCCCACCCGCACGACGCTGATGCGCGACCCGGTCGGGATACGCCAAAGCAAGAAGGCAGCCCACCCACCTCGGGTGGTCTGAATCAGCGACTGGTTGCGATGCTGGGCCGCGCAAGTACGACCGGTATTGCCTCGCTAGTTGCTTCGCTCTTTGAGCACCGCCTTGCTCACCCCGCTGTGCTCTCTGCTCACCGGACAGGATGGCCAAACGACTGTGAAGGTCTGCTCCACCGCCACGCTGAATATCACGCTCGCCGAGCAAGGCAGCGATGTTGCACGCGGTTTCAGCCAGACCAAGCTCATGGCCACGCAGTAGCAAATGTGCGATCCGAGGATGACTCGGCAGCTCAGCCATAGCTTGGCCGTGCCTAGTTAATTGCCCATCTGGTTGCAGGGCGCCAAGCCGTCGAAGCAAATCGTTCGCTTGCGAGTAAGCAGCTGTAGGCGGAGCATCAAGCCACTCCAGGTCACTTGGCTGGACGCCCCATTTAGCGAGCTGCAGGGCCAAACCTGTGAGATCCGCTTTTTGAATTTCGGGTGAACTGAAACCAGCCATTTGGTCGTGCTGGGTTTCAGACCAGAGTCGGTAGCACACACCTGACTCGACCCGCCCTGCTCGACCAGCACGTTGAGTAGCACTGGCTTTCGATATGCGTTGGGTGTCCAACCGTGTCATACCGCTGCGAGGATCGAAACGTGGTACACGTTCAAGACCTGCATCGATAACGACACGCACGCCGTCGATGGTGACACTGGTCTCAGCGATGTTTGTGGCCAGCACAACCTTCCGCTTTCCTGCCGGTGCCGGATCAATCGCAGCCCGCTGCTGGTTCAGATCGAGTTCACCATGAAGGGGGCAAAGTAGAACGTCACGCTGAAGTGATGGGGACTGGGTCAAAGCATCTTCCAGGCCTGTCACGACTCGACGGATCTCGGCTTGACCAGGAAGGAAAACCAACAAGCTGCCAGGCTGATCAGCAAGCGCCTCAAGGCACGCACTAATCACTTGAGGCTCGACGTAATCTCCAGGTTGCTGAGGTTTACCCCAGACTGTCGAGACCGGGAACATCCGGCCTTCACTCGTCACGATCGGTGCGTCATCCAGCAAGCGCGACAACCTTTCACCTTCCAGCGTTGCCGACATCAGCAGCACCTTGAGTGGAGCGTCGTCCCGGAAAAGCTCGCGACCATTGAGCGTCAGGGCCAAGGCGAGATCGGCATCTAGGTTTCTCAAATGGAATTCGTCGAAGATTACGAGCCCCACACCTTCAAGTGCAGGATCGTTCTGCAGACGGCGCGTCAGTATTCCTTCGGTCACCACCTCGATCCGCGTCTTTGGCCCGACTTTGCTGTCCAGGCGAATACGATAGCCAACGGTCTCACCGACCTTCTCGCCTAGCTCGTTCGCCATGCGCTCGGCGGCAGCTCGGGCTGCGAGCCGGCGAGGTTCCAACATGATGATCGTCTGCCCTTGGAGCCATGGTTCATTGAGCAAGGCAAGCGGGACGCGAGTCGTTTTACCGGCGCCAGGCGGTGCTTGAAGTACCACCTCATTTCGATTTTGAAGGGCTTCAAGAATGGCCGGCAACGCGGCATTGATTGGCAACAAACTCATGAGTACTCCTGCGGCAGGAGCGCAGTATACAAAGGTTCGTCAGGTGACGGATCTGTGTAGCAGATAGCTGGCCAAGCCGGGCCGCTACCCGCCATTCTTCAGTTGCTGGAGAGACCTTTAGCCAGATCCAAAATCCCGCCCGAAACGAACAGACCAATAATGATCTGCTTGTACTCGGCGAAGAAGCTCCACTCAGTCAGCCCACAGCCAACCCCGAGGAGAATGCTCGTCATGAGCACGAATCGCCACGTGGGAGCGAAAATTTTGATGAGGTTTGCGAGCGAAGTGTGCTCGATAAACTCATCAACATGCTTATTGTAAGCACGCCCTAGGATGACCGCAGTCACTAGCAGCACCCCGGCCAACCCCAAAGCTAGCCACTGAGTTAGCGGAACAAAAAACAGCGCGCCGCTTCCTACAAAAAGCCATTTTCCAAGCGTGGCCAGCTTCTGGCTGTAATCCTTCGCGACCTGGTCAAACCACCAAGGCATACGCGGATCGAAAAACGGTGCATCCAACATGCGCTTCCCCATAGATCTCATGACTATCGTGAAAGGTACTGGCTAGCAGACTTACCAGCCCAGATCAGCCTTGACCGCCTTATAGAGATCCGCTCGAGAAGTCATGGTGCTGAGTTGAGGTGCCTTGAGAGCTTCCTCTGCCGCACGGATATTTGCCGCTCCGGACTTGCCATGGTCATTCATCAATTTCTCGATGAAGTCAGCGACCTCATAGCCCTCGTCCTTGTCTACCTTAGCTCGGTCAAGTGGGCCGGCGTACGTCCCATCCCCTTTATCGCGCTTCCAGGTGTATTTGTACTTCTGCTGCTGTAGATCCAAATGCTTCACCGTTACTGCCATGTTCTGCCTCCTAGGCTTCGAGATTTCTACGCGCAGCAAACCGCTGCGTAAACACCAGGGGACGACACTCCCAAACAAGGAGCGTTGACCCTGGCCAATGGTTAGCTGGTATGGCAGAGAGAAGAGCAGAACCGGCAGCCATTGGACTGCGGGTACGTCACCCGTGCCTGACGAACAGCAGTCAAGCACGAGGTGTGCTCGCCCAAATCTTGGCGGTTGTAGATCGAAGGGAGGAAGGTGCAGCTACCGGTGTGCACTTCATGATCACCGTTGGCTTGCGCGTTTCTGTTTACGTAATAACGAGCCATGGTCAGTTACCCCGCTCTTTGTTGGACTGAGCGAGCACCGAGGCTGCCAACGTTTTAGTGGTCGCGTTGTACTTGTCGCTTTCCAGCACGCGACCAGCAACCGCTTCCATCTCAGCACTGGTCTGCTTACCAGATGACGATTGGGACATGGCAGAAGCTGCCAACTGCTTCTGGATAGCAGAGGCGTTCGAGTCACGCAGGGTTTCAGATGCCAGGGTGGCAACCTTCGGGGACGTTTCTTTCGTATTTTTAGACATAGCAGGGAGTACTCCACAGTCTTGAATCATGATTCAGGCAGGAGCACGTTGAGCAGAAACCTCCAGTAGAGCGTTGACACCCTCCCCTGGTTATCTCTAAATGCGCATCCCACCGCTTTCTTGAGCGGTATCGGGTGGCAGGTTCATGCGTTGTGTCTGCAAACGTTGCGCATGTACCTGCTAGCTTTTTCGATTCCGCTTCAGCCGCCAAAACCCAAGATATAGTGGGCTCGTTACGACTTAGCTACAAGATAAGGGGCTATTTCGAGACGCGCAAGTTGATGGGGTGTGGATAACTTGTGCGCAAACTGTGTCTTGGATCCCATCCGGGTACTGTACGCATGCACAGCCCGCATGGGACAAGGATTCCAGCGTTTCAATCTTGATTTATCTTGTTACAAATCACTTTTTCCTTTATCAAACCTCCCTGTTCCCCGGCAATGCGCGACGCAATCTGACAGGATTTTGCGCCGATGCAGCATGCGCATTTCTAGTGGGCGCCCCCTCTCGGGGAAGTCGACACCCCATCCGCGAGGCGTCGACTGGCATTGCTTCTTGCTGGGCTTAGCGATGAGACATTTAGCTGAGCTTGTAGGCTTGGTGCAGACGGCCAAGCTCGTCCAAACCTCTGGCAAGCATTGCACTGTAACCAGCTCGATCCTGGATAAAGGGAGAGAACAGACTGTGCCCCAGCCAGTGCTCAAATCCTTCGTGGGCAACATTGGCTAACGCCATGCCGACAGACCGTACGTCCTCAAACTTCCCATGCTGCAGATCATCCAGGCTCAGGTTGTCGTAGACGTACCGGGTGTCGTCGCGTATTGCAGACCATTTTTTAAAGGAGGCGCGCCGCACCTGACAAGGCACACACCGACCACAGTGCTTGTACCCGAAACGCTGGAATCGTCCGCAACTTGTTGAAGCCACGGCATGCTCTTTGAGCAACTCTTGGTTTCGGCATGCAGCGAGCATTTCACCCTTGGTCATCAGGGCATATGGATTTCGAATCTGCACATTAATGCCAGCAGCATCGAGGATCTGTTGAAGCCGCCCAAGGTATTCAGGATGCGCTGTTCGCGTGCTCAGGCTACCGAGCCTGGACATCGTCAATGGGGGGTTAATTGCAATGAAGCCGTTCTCACAGATGTAGAGCGGCACAGTCTGGCCCCGGTGATAACGGTCAAGCGACGTCCCCACCGCCAGGCCAAACGCCAAGAAGATTATCGAACGAGCACGCTGCGATGGCTCCTGTTGGCCGGGTGATTTCGTGACATGGTTAAGGCCAAGTCGCTCCAATCCCAAACTCTTGGCGAAGCGATCCTGCTTTTCTCCATCACCCCTGACGATCTGGCTCACCGCATAGGGCTTGACACCTTGCTCCACCAAATCGATAGCACCGATCAAGCTGTCCAAGCCACCCGACAGAAGCACGACAGAGTCTTCGCTAGGATGCAGAGCCTGCAACTGCGCAGGCGGCCCAAATCCCCCCGCATGAAATGTGAGCGTCCAACGATCCGTGGTGAGAAAGCGCAAAGCTCCTTCAAGCGCTCGAGCTTGAGTGTTCCAGAACACCGGATCTTGAACGGCAATCTCTAGATCAATCACACGCGTCCAAGCATCAGCGCTTTTTGCACGGAGAGCAGTGAAGTCTGCTGCGACTACCGCAAGCGCAATGCTCAGGAAATCCCAAGCTCGGGGATCGATCTCCAAGTGGGCTTTCTCAAGAAGCTCGCGAGCATACCCTCCGACACTCACCTGCCCTTTTTCTGCCTTGCCGTAGATGACCACCTGCATCGCATCATCGACACCCGGCACCCTGAAGTCGGCTGGGCCGCATACGAACTTCATTCTACGTACCCCTCAAACACTTCAAAGGTGTCCTGCAATGCCTGGCTGACCACCTGCGAAATCCGGCCCGTTGTAAGCCGCGCCCCAGTTGCCGCTATCTTACGGAACGACGCAGAGACACACTCTTTGATGTAGTCCTTGATTTCCTTCAAGCGGCGTACAGCTACGGTTGCCGACTTAGCCTTCTCTTGAATGGTTTTACCGAGGTCGAGCTCATATCGATGGAACACATCCATCGCTGTGTAACGCTCGATCACAAATGCCCGCTGCTCCGTCGAAAGGTTGAGCAGGTCAGCATCCGGATAACGCACGAGAACGTCAGAAAGGGAGCCGCGAATGGATGCTCGCTCAGCTTCTGCATCTTGAGTACCGTCTACCGGACGCACCGCCTCAACTAGCGCGTCCATCACCTCCGAAGGTGAACGCCCTTGCCACATAGCGGGATCGAGCACACCTGGTGCGGCCTGGTTGGCAGCATCAGCAACGGATTCGAGTGCAGCACCCAGAGCGCTGGCGACCGAAGCAGTGCCGCCGAATCGCGCAGTGGTTGTTTTAGACCCACCGTAGCCCTGACGCACATAGTCGCGAAGGCTTTTGCGCAGGCTGCGCCGATCACCGTTGCTCGCATAGTCACCTAGACCACGACGTGCACCGCCAAATCGCCCGGGTGGCGCTATTGGCTGCGGCGCTTGCGGTACCTGCCTTGGATCATCAGCACCCTCTTTACCATCGTCAGTTGCCTCCTGATCTGGATCAGGAGGGCCTTCATCTGGTGGGCCACACTCCGGATCGGTCGGATCTAACGGCTCGGGAGGAGCAGGCGGCTGAGGCGGCACCGGAGGCAATGGCGGCGTCCAAGGTGGTACGTATGGCGTGCCCTTCCCAGGCCCGTCGTTATTTTGTGACGTTCCCATTCAACTTCCTTATCGCAGTTTTGACCGGCATGCCGACGTCGGCACTCAGCCAGAAATCGCAGACCGATTTCGCCCATGCTTCATCGCTCAATTTAGGCACGATACCGGCCTGAATCTGCGCTGGTGGACGCTCCTTCAAAAATGCAGCCAGCCGAAGCCCTTGTTGCGCATCAAGCCTTCCAACAACCAGCATCGCTTCAAGAATGTCTGGCACACCCCATTCCTGTTCTCCACCTGCTTTGTCCAGCAAGCGATCCATAACAACGTTGATCTCAACAGGTGCAAGGGCTCCCAGGCGCTCCTTCAGCTGAGGCGCCATCTCAGGCATCTCAAGCAGAGCCGTCAACAACTCCGCTGCTTCGGAGGACAGTCGATCCTCATCCGTAATGATCGGTGCATGCTCACGGCTCACGTAGATCGCACCACGAAGATCTTTGTCTGCTAACGCGGGAGGCAGAGCCAACCACTCTTTCACAAAGGGCTGATCCCAAGGCTGGGAAAGAGCAAGGTTCTTGCCTTTGTCTATATGGTCTTCCCAGTCTCGAAGCATGGCCGGCTTCCCGTGTTTGTCGGTAGCCACTGCCTTCATCAACTCTTCGTAGGCCTTCGGGTTACCGCTGCGCTCGAATAGCATCAGCTTCACCAACACAGCTTCATCCACTCCTACACCTTGGGCACGAGAGATGCTCATGCGGATAGCCAACGCGTTGAGGAAGCGCTTGATGAGTCGCGGGTTGCCTTGAATACCTGAGGCAGAAGTCATAACTGCTGCCAAGCGCTCGGCAGTGTCGAATTTCCCAATTAGTTCGGAGGGGTAGTCTTTGTACAAGCCCTGCATGAAGGCTCGGTCCACACGATTGCCCTGCCAGGTCGTACGGAGCTGACCGCGTACTTTCAGCCGGATATCCTCGAGCACCTCTTTCGGCAACGCACTGTTCTCAATGAACAGCATCATCATGTACGCCCTCACCTCCTGGGTACCCAATGGAGGAACACGAATGGGCACCTGGATCAGCTTGTCGAAGTAGCTGGTCACCAGGAAATCATCCGGGACGCCGCTGAAGTGCTTACGAACCGCGTGCTTGATCATCTCGTTGTCGGCTGCGATCACGAACGCGGTGTTGCGCAGGAACAAAAAGAGCCGGATAGCCTCGAGAGTAGAGATCGTAGTCTCAGGGAGGCAGCGATCCAGGTCGTCAATGAGGACAACCAGCGTCACGCCCTGCTCGTCAAGGATGGCCTCAAAGTTATCCCTGAGCGCTTGGATCTCTTTCGGTGGCGACGTCTTGGGAGGCGCACTGCGGAACAGTTTTTCCGCCTCACCTTTCGCCTGCTCTGCAGCATCGTGCGCCGCGTCGACCACCTCCTGGTCAACCCCACCCGACCGAAGTCGATCGTAGAGACCGATCACGTCACCTACGAGCCCAGGAGCCGGCATGCCAGTCGCAAACGACACGATGCCGTTACCGGCAAGCTTGGCGACCCGCAACCAATTCACGCGCGCAGCGAGATCAGCAACTTTGTCTAAGCCTTTTTTCCTTGCCTGTGCCTCGGCTTCGAGCTGCGATGCGATTACGTCCATCAGCGCTGCGCGCGCATCGTCGTAGCCCTGGTACAGCCAAGCATTGAACTCAACAAACACGAAGTCTTTGGCCGGTTTTTCACTTGGCTCGGGAGGGTTTTTTAAGGAGGCTTGAATCAGCTTGATCATCGATGATTTGCCGGCGCCCCAGGCACCGGAGACACCGATGGAGATCGGACGGCCGTTCGCTGAGTAGATGATCTCAGCGACCGTGTCAGCCACCCCAGAGAAGTTGAGAAAGTCTGTATCCGTCTCGTTATCAACCCACATGGCGACCCTCCTTGGAAGTCTCGGCGTGAAGCAGCGTCGGCCAATAGTAGCCGTGGCGCTTGGCAACTTGCCACTACAACCGACACGACCTACATGAGAGGTGATCGTCTGTCGCGGGCTTGCATGTGCTCCGCTCGCTTAAGGAGGTCAACCAGGCTGAGGGGCTCTGCTGAGATCAGTCAATTACTGCCGGCAGCTCTGATCCATCCCAGTCGTCCAAAACAGTCCACGCTTCGCTAGGCTGCAGTTGAACAACAACACTCGTTTCAGGAGTCGCGTGAATCTCAACCCTTGGCTCACCGCGCTCTTCGATGTCGCTGAAGTAGAGCGTTTCAACGCCCGTATAAATGTACTCCCTCCTTGGAGCCCGTATGACCGTCCCAAACAGCCCAAACACCAACGAATCCTCTTGCGCCAGCTTTATCTGAGAAGAACAGCCTCTGGACTGAGCGCGCTCCATTGCACCAGGCTCGTACTCATTCAGTACCCCTGAGCAAACAAAACCAGGGGTCTGCTGCGTATGGATGGGGCCAGCTAAAAGCTTTACGTACTTCTTCAGCTCCTTGTAAAGCTGATAATCGAAGTCGAGCTCATGCAGCAGCACAGGCTTATCGCACTGCTCAGCGATCTTGCGTGCCACGTCTAAATAGAGAATCACCCATTGCAACTGGGCGTGGAACTCATCGGAGCTCATGCTCGATTTGGAGTCAAACGCTGCAGCATTGCTGCCAACCTCCAGCTCAAAAACCAGCCTGCCCTTGTCCATCAGCTGGGCTGCTTTTAACAGTCGAGCAAAACGAGGCAGCTCGAGTATGTTTTTCCCCTTCCAAGGCTCAACATTGAATGACAGATCAAACTGATGATCCTGCCCCTCATGCGAGCAATGGGCTTTGATCGCGATGAAGCCTTCCAAGGCCGAGCCCTCGAAGACTGTCCTCATAGTGCCGGAGGTGTAGTAGCACGTGAATGACTCAATGAATACTTCGCTCCCGCCATCGGTGCGGATATAGAGATTGGCGGCGATCGGTTTCTTGACTCCACCGATAGTCAATACCCCTTGGCCAACACCATTGGCTTTCTGCTGAATCGCGTCGAAGAGTTTGGAACCCTTGAGCTCAAAATGCTTGCCGGGGATCCTAAGCTCCCTGCCTTCTTCAACAAACGCCTTTTGCGACGCCCAGAAGTCATCCAGCTTATCGAGGTTCTGCAAAACCAAGTCGATGCTGACCTTGTCTTGAGCCGCCTGAATCACATGCGTGTAGTGATTTCCGCTTTTGTTCACTTCAACAGTGAAGCGCGAATCGAGGTTTTCCAGGTTAGATTCGTAGCCCTTCACTATCTCCGCTACAGGTGTCTCGAGCGGGTCATTAGCTCGATTCACGAACCGATGGAGCAGATCTACTGAGCCTTGCTCTGCGGCTACCTTCACTTCCTTTTCGGTGAAGCTTTTCTGATTCAGTAACGAGTTGGATCTAGCCTCGGCATCGCGCTTCCACTGCCGAAGGGTCTCGACTTCAAATGCTGAGTCATCTGCGTCAATTAGCTTCGAGTGGGTTTGGCACATCCAGATGCCGTTATCGGAATGTTTGCGTTGGTCTTTGGTTTGGCGCTCATCGTAACGTGGGCCACCTGGTGCAGCTGCTTTGATGTGGCATGCGACACCAATACCTACAGTACCCTCTCCGTCTGAACTCGCACCATGAGTGTGTACATGGCAACCAGGAAAAGAGCATACGTTTCCAGCACTGTCACGAAGCTTATGCCATGTCAGAGAATTGAAGTTGTCGCGCTTTGGGGCGGCCGCACCTTTCTTCTTTGCGCTGGTTTTTGGCTTGCTCATGCACTGTCCTGATGAGGGATTTCGATGTGCAGATGATGATAGGAAATGTAGTGGATTGCGATGGTTCAAGATGGTGGTGATGGTAGCTTGGTAGCTGAGGAGGCTGGCGGGTTATGAGGGCTGGAGCTGGAGGGGGCGGTGAAGGCAGAGGGGGGAAGCAGGAGCAGGAGCAGGAGCCTCAAACCCTTGTGGGCTTTGATTGAAAAGCCTGACAAGCAAGAGCTGAAGAATGACCAATCAGCAAAACGTGGAATTCGTCAAAGATCAGCAGGCCCACTCCTTCCAGCGCCGGGTCGGCTTGCAGGCGGCGGGTAAGAATGCCTTCGGTCACCACCTCGATACGGGTTTTCGGCCCGACCTTGCTGTCCAGGCGGATGCGGTATCCCACCGTTTCACCCACCTGCT
>Ga0213827_1002020_pt1 | contig 10881 bp, 9 predicted proteins | sample MC6MC0898MG_FD_180669 | JGI IMG/M metagenome (GOLD analysis project Ga0213827, IMG submission 180669) | Enriched soil aggregate microbial communities from Iowa State University, Ames, United States - MC6-MC0898-MG | ecosystem: Environmental > Terrestrial > Soil > Unclassified | place: USA: Iowa...
GAAGGCGGGGAATGCGGGGATGAAGCCGGCCAGCGGCCGGCCGCACCCGTGTCGATGGCTGCGGCGGGGGCACCGGCCCCGCGCCGGGGGGGCCCCGCGCCCCGCCGGCGGTACCGGCGGGGCAGTGGGTCAGTTGCGCTCGGCGGCGCTGGCATCGCGCGGGGCGCGGAACTGGGAATCATTGCTCCAGTTCGGCCAGGCCCGCGCGTTGGCCAGCTGGTTGCCCAGCGTGTACAGCACTTCCAGGTCGCGCGAGGCACCGGCGAAGGTCCAGTCCGGCTGCCACTGGTCGCCCTGCTGGTGGTAGCGCTTGGCGGTGTAGTCATCCGAGGCGGCCTTGCCCGCGGCCACGCCGCCGTCCACCCAGTCCTGCCCGGCCGAGTACGACACCGCCGGCACGCCGCGCTTGGCGAACGGGAAGTGGTCCGAGCGGAAGAACAGGCCGGCTTCCGGCTTCGGGTCCGGGGTGTAGCGGATGTCCCAGCCCTTGGCCACGTCCTTGAGCTGGTCCAGCAGTTCCAGCTTGGCCGACCCGTAGATGCCGAAGTCGCGCGACGGGCCGAACGGCGCCATGCCGTCCATGTTGATCACCGCCACGGTCTTGCTCAGCGGGTACAGCGGATGGCTGGCGTAGTACTCCGAGCCGAGCAGGCCCTTCTCCTCGGCGGTGACCGCCAGGAACAGCACCGACCGCTCCGGGCGCTTGCCCTTGGCAAAGCCGCGGGCCAGTTCGACCAGCGAGGCGGTGCCGCTGGCGTTGTCCAGCGCGCCGTTGAAGATGGTGTCGCCGTTGGCGTCGGGCTTGCCCACGCCGATGTGGTCCCAGTGCGCGCTGTACACCACGGTCTCGTCCGGATGCCGGCTGCCTTCCAGGCGCGCGGCCACGTTGTGCGAGGTGATCACCTCGGTCTTGACCGCGTATTTGGCCGAGAAGGTCTCGCCCTTGAGCTCGACCGGCTTGAAATCGCGGCGCTGGGCCTGCGCCTTGAGCGCCTCGAAATCCAGCCCCGCGCGCTTGAACAGGTCCACCGCCAGGTCACGCTGGATCCAACCTTCCAGCAGCGGGTGGGCCTCGGCGGGCTTGTCGCGGACCACATCGAACATGGTGTTGGTGTTGGAACCGGCCACCGTGGCCCAGCCGTAGGAGGCCGGGGCGGTCTCGTGCACGATCAGCACGCCGAGCGCGCCCTGGCGCGCGCCTTCTTCGTACTTGTAGGTCCAGCGCCCGTAATAGGTCATGCCCTTGCCGTCGAAGTCGCCCTGGCCGCTCTCGAAGTCGGGGTCGTTGATCAGCACGACAGCGATCTTGCCCTTCAGGTCCACGCCCTTGAAGTCGTCCCAATTGCGCTCGCCGGCCTTGACGCCATAGCCGAGGAACACCAGCGGCGCGTTCCTGATGTCCACCTCGCTGGCACCGTTCATCGCGGCACGCACGGCGATTTCCTTGCCCTGGCTCAGCGCCTGCGGCGTGCCCTTGCTGGTCAGCGACAGGCTCGGCGTACCGACGATATCGCCCTTGAGCAGCGGCACGGCCTGGGTCCACAGGCGCTTGCCGTCCTTGAGGTCGCCGCCCGGCTGCAGGCCCGCCGCGGCGAACTGCCGGCTCAGGAAGGCGATGGTCTTTTCTTCGCCGGCGGTGGCCGGCGAGCGCCCCTCGTAGGCGTCGGAGGCCAGCTCCTTGACGTCGGCGGAGATCCGCGCGCCATCGAATTTGGGGGTGGCGGCCATCAAGGCCGACGACACCGACAACGCCAACAGGCTGATTACCACACGTTTCACGCTGCACCTCATGACTGACCGACAATCGTACGAGTGTAGGCCAGCGCCGTCGCCCGGTGCAGTGCCGCTCTACACGGCCGCCGCACGCGCCAGCAGCAGGGCCTTCTCGCGGCCGTTGGCGGTCAGCGCGGCGGCACGTTTGAATGCGGCCCGTGCCTGCTCGGGCCGCCCCAGCTGGGCCAACAGGTCGCCCTGCACCGCCGCCAGTGGCGCGTAGTCGCGCAGGCGGGCATCGGCACCCAACTGCTCGACCAGCGGCCAAGCCGCCGCTGCGCCCTGCGCCCGCGACACCGCGACGGCGCGGTTGAGCTCGACCACCGGCGACGGCTGCCGTTCGGCAAGCCGCGCGTACAACGTCGCCATCCGCGTCCAGTCGGTGTCCTCGCTGCGGCGCGCACGCGCGTGGCACTCGGCGATGGCGGCCTGCAGCACGTAGGGATCATCGCCTCCCCCCAGCGCCACCGCCTGCTGCAGTGCCGCCTGGCCGCGCGCGATCTGCAGCCAGTCCCACCGCGCGCGGTCCTGGTCGGGTAACAGGATCGGGGCACCGCCGGCATCGGTGCGCGCGGCAAGCCGCGAGGCCTGCAGTTCCATCAGCGCCAGCAGGCCCTGTACCTGTGGCCAGGTCGGCAGGCGATGGGCCAGCACGCGGCCCAGCCGCAATGCCTCGTCGCATAACGCCGGGCGCATCCAGTCATCGCCGGCACTGGCCGCGTAGCCCTCGTTGAAGATCAGGTAGACCACCTCCAGCACCGAGGCCAGCCGCTCCGGGAGGGCAGCCTGGCGCGGCACGTCAAACGGCACGTTCTTCTGCGCCAGCGTGCGCTTGGCGCGCACGATGCGCTGGGCGATGGTGGGTTCCGGGGCCAGGAAGGCGCGCGCGATCTCGTCGGTGGTCAGCCCGCCAAGCAGGCGCAGGGTGAGTGCCACGCGCGCATCGGCCGCCAGCACCGGGTGGCAGGCCACGAACATCAGCCGCAGCAGGTCATCGCCGATGTCGTCTTCCAGCACTGCGCTGTCGTCCGGCGCGGGCAGCGGCAGCGGTTCCAGCGCACTGCCGTGCAGCGCATGCTGCCCGGCCACGCGCTGGTGCTGGCGCAGCACGTCGATGGCACGGTTGCGCGCGGTGGTCATCAGCCACGCTCCGGGGTTGTCCGGGATGCCGTGCACGGGCCAACGCTCCAGCGCGGCCAGCCAGGTGTCCTGGGCCAGTTCTTCGGCACGTCCTACATCGCCGCGCAGCATCCGCGCCAGGCGTGCGATCAGGGCCGGCGATTCCATCCGCCAGAGCGTGTCCAGCCGTTGCGAAAGCGCGGTGTCCATGCGCGGATCAGAGCATCGGCGGCGGCCTGGCACAAGCCCGCCGCCATCGCCCCGTAGGCCTTATCCCGGCTCGCCATCCATGTGCGCGATTTCCCACAGGTGGCCATCCAGGTCCTGGAAGCCGCGCTGGTACATGAACCCGTAGTCGCGCGCCGGCATCGGTTCGCTCGCCCCGGCCGTGAGCGCCGCGTCCACCAGCGCGTCGACCGCGTTACGACTCTCCGCCGACAGGCAGGTGATCACCTCGGTGCTGCTGCGTGCATCGCTGATCGGCTTGGGCGTGAACCCGCTGAAGAAGGGCTCCACCAGCAGCATGACGAAGATGCTGTCGCTGATGATCATGCAGGCCGCATTCTCATTGGTGAAGGTGGGGTTGAAGGCGTAACCCAGCGCCGCGAAGAAGGCCTTGGAGGCCTCCAGGTCGCGCACGGGAAGGTTGACGAAGATCATCTGCAGCGGTGCGGTCATGGTGTCGTTCCTTGGCAGGGCTCAGGGCTGTTTCATGCAGTTGACCATCCACGGCTTGCCATAACGGTCGATCAGGAAGCCCCAGCGATGCGCCCAGAACGTCTCGCCGATCGGCATCTTCACCTCGCCGCCGTCGGCCAAGGCCTTGAACACGCGCTCGGCCTCTTCCACCGTGTCCACATCGATGTTGATGGTGGTGCTGTTCTCGCCACCGCTGGACGGGCCATCGGCGGCCATCAGGATCGCGCCATCCACCTCCAGCTGGCTGTGGGCCACGTGGTCGAGCGTCTCCGGCGGCATCTCGCCGCAGCCCTCGGCGCCCTCCATGGGCGGCATGTCACGGTACTTCATCTCCGAGGTGACCTTGCCGCCGAGCACCTGCGCGTAGAAGGCCATCGCCTCGTGGGTCTTGCCGTTGAAGCCAAGGAACGGAATCAGTTTCATGGGTGTGCTCCAGGGAGAAATGGGTCAGTCGGCGGCGCCGATCTGCTCGCGCAGACGCTGTTCCTGCGCCTGTAGTTCGGGGGTGAAGGCGGCGCCGAAATCCTCGGGACTGAGGATCGGGCGCAGTTCGACCACATCGCCGGGGGCGAACGGGGCGCGCTTGAGCCATTCGGTGGCCTCGTCCAGCGACCGCACCTGCCAGAGCCAGAATCCGCAGACCAGCTCGCGGGTCTCGGCGAACGGGCCGTCGATCACCCGTGGCGGCTCGCTGCCGAAGGCCACGCGACGGGCGCGCGAGGTCGGGTGCAGGCCCTCGCCCGCCAGCATGATCCCGGCCTGCACCAGCTGTTCGTTGTAGGCGCCCATAGCGCGGATTTCCTGCTCGGTCGGCATCAGGCCGGCCTCGGTTTCCTCGGTCGCCTTGACCAGGACCATCACTTTCATCGTTGTCTCCTGCCGGACAGGCCCGGGACCCGGGCCCTTCATGGAGTACAACGTTGCACGGGCCCGGAAATCGACACACCGGCGCAAAAAATATTCCGGCGATGCGGTGGGCGCGGCGGGCCGACAGCCTGAACAGGCAGGTCCTGTCGCGCTGCAACACCGTCGCTGCGGCGCCTGGGGCATGATGATCGCCCCGTCCCCGGAGCGTTCGGCCATGCAATTCCTGCTGCTGATCTACATCGATGAAGGCCTGCTGCAGGCCCTGCCCGCCGAGGAATACGACCGCCTGATGCGCGACTGCCTGCAGCACGCCGACGCACTGCAGGCCGATGGCACGCTGGTGTTGGCCCAGCAACTGGCGCCGGTGGACAGCGCGCGTACGCTGCGCACCCGCCAGGGCCAGGCCCGGGTCACCGACGGCCCGTTCGCCGAAACCCACGAACTGCTGGCCGGCTTCAACCTGATCAACGCGCGCGACCATGCGCAGGCGCTCGCCATCGCCCGGCAGTTCCCGTGGTCGCGCTTCGGCAGCATCGAAGTGCGTCCCCTTGCCGACATGCAGGCCGAGCGCGCGCGCGTCGGCCTGGAACGCGCGCTTACGGCAACAACGTGATCTTCAACTCGCGCGCACCCACGCCTTCATTGCCGCTGTAGTCGCGCACACTGGCGCGGATCACGTAGTCGCCCGCCGGCAGCGCATCCGGCTGCCAGCGACCGGTCTCCACCACGCCATCGCGCACGGTGTTGCTGACCAGGTAGCGGAAGCGGGTGACCGCGCTGCCGTGCACGGTGATGCCGCTGTCCGGCGCATAGGCCACCACGGTGGCGCTGTTTTCCGGCGGCATGCGGTTGAACACGATGTTGAAGCGCGGCTGCTCGTAGCCCGGCAGCGGCTGGCCTTGCGCGTCGAGGATCTGGTAGCCCACCTGGTAGGCGCCCAGGCGTCGGCGCGGCAGGTTGCGGTCTACCTGGTCCCACGCTTCCACCACGATCTGCACGCCCGGCCCCTGGCGCGGCACCGGCACGCGTCCGCCGGTGGCGGCCGTGATCGGCTGGTCCAGGTCGTCCAGCAGTTCCACCGCGGTGATGCGCGGGGCGAAGCGGTCGGCATAGCCGGTAAAGCCCAGCGCCACGGCATTGCGTTCGAAGCCACTGGCACCCACGCTCAGGTGCACGTGCGCCATGCGGTTGATGCTGCCCAGCGGCTCGCCCACGCGGAAGCGGGTGCCGCGACGGACGCGGATGCGTTCCAGCTTGCCATCCAGGTCCAGCAGTGGCTGCCAGCGCGCGTCGAAGGGCTGCCCGCGCGGGTCGCGCCCGACCTGCATGTGGATGTACTTCAGCCGCCCCAGCGCCAGGCCCTCGCCCTGCCCGCCCACCGCCCAGCTCGCCGCCGCGCTGTCGACCTTGCCATCGGCGATGGCCAGCACGCGCTGGCCGACATCACCGCGGATGTCGAAGCCGCCGTGCAGGTGGTGGCGGCTCTCGCCGCTGAAGTTGCCGCGCACCTCGCCCAGCGTGCCCACCACTTCATGCCAACCGTCCTGCGGTGCCAGTGGCCAACGGCCTGCAGTGGCCGGCAGGGGCGCGTCCGGCGCCGGGCCGGTCACCGCCGGTGCGGGCGCACTGCCATCGGCGGCGGCACGCAGCCGGTGGATGCGGTAGGCCGCCGCGTCCGCCAGGTACAGCCCGCCCTGCGCGTCCAGGGCCACCCCGCTGGGGCGGGCAAAGCGCGGCTGCGGGGCTACCCCGGCCAGTGCGACCTGGTGGCCCTGCGGGGACACCTGCACCACCTTGCCGTTGATGTCGCCCACGTACAGCACGTCATCGTGGGTGACCGCCACCGAGAGCGGCCCGCTGAGCACCCCACCGCCGACCACCTGGGTGCGCAGCGTGCCATCGGGGGACAGGCGCCGGATCGCATCGTTGTACAGGTCGGCGATCAGCAGGTTGCCGTGCGCATCCAGCGCCAGCGCCACCGGCGTGTCCAGCCGTGTTTCCGCGCCGATGCCGTCCACGTTGCCCGGCGCGTCGCCACCGGCCAGCGTACGCACGTTGCCATCCGGTTCGATCACGCGGATACGGTCGTTGTAGGTGTCGGCCACGTAAACGCGGCCGGTCGCATCGACGGCCACGCCCATCGGCCCGTCGAAGCGCGCCTGCAGGGCCGCGCCGTCGGCGAACCCCGGCTGGCCATCACCGGCCACGGTGGTCACGTTGCCGTCGGTGCCGATCCGGCGGATTCGATGGTTGCCGGTATCGGCCACGTAGACGTTGCCCGCCGCATCCAGGGCGATACCCGAGGGCGTGTTGAACTGTGCCTGCAATGCAGGGCCATCGCGCCAGCCTTCGCCGGTGCCGGCCAGCGTGTCCACACGCCCGTCCGGATGCAGCCGGCGGATGCGGTTGTTGTCGCCCGCGTCGGCAATGTAGGCAACCCCGTTGCCATCCAGGGCCAGCGCATAGGGGTCGGCGAAGCGTGCCTGCGCGCCGGCGCCGTCGCGCAGGCCATCCACGCCGTCGCCGGCCGCGGTCTCGATATGCGCCTGCCAGCCCAGTGGGGTCGGTGCCGGGCCGCGTGCCACCGGCGCCTGCACGGCCGTGGGAAGGAAGGTCCACGCCAGCCCTGCCGCAGTGACCACCACCACCGCCACCACCATCCACTGCCAACGTTTCATCGCGTTCCTTGCATGCATCCGGGCCACGACCTTAAACGTTGCCCGTGTGCGTGCAAACCCCTTGCGCTTGTGTCACCCCGGTGTTCCGGGTTCAATCGTCGTTCTCTCCACGGAAGGATGATCCATGCCAAGCCTGCGCCATCGCCTCACCGGCTGTTTGCTGCTGGCGCTGTCTGCTACCCCGGCGCTGGCCGGCCCCGACAGCGTTGCCGCACCCACCGGCACCCTGCGGGAAGATGCGGCGGCGGCGGCCATCGTGGACAGCATCACCCTGGCCGAACGCGGTGACAGCGTCGGTGCGCTGCTCGGCTTCGAACGCGCCTTCGCCGATCCCGATACCGCGCTGCTGTCCGAGCCACTGCGCCTGGACGGCCTGATCACCGCCGGGCGCACCGCCTTCAACGCACGCCAGGCGGCGCAGGCCCGCACCTACCTGGACGCAGCGCTGCAGCAGGCACCGGACGACCCGCGCGCCCTCTACGTGCTGGGCCGCCTCCTGCTGTGGCAGGAAGACATGCTGGAAGGCACCCGATTGATCACCCGCGCACTGCGTGCGTCCGATGCGATGCTGGGCGACGTCGACATCCAGATGGCGCATGCGCTGGTCGACGCGCTGCAGGACCAGCCCGATGCACGGCGCGAGCTGCTGCAGGTATTGTTCGACCGCGACTGGAAGGACGAGGGCATCGAGCCGACGTCGCTGTGGCTGCAGCTGGCCGTGCTGCAGGCCGACGCCGGCCAGCGCGAGCGCCTGGCCGCGACCGTGGCGCGCATCGATACGCCGATGGAGGTGGTCGCCCTGCGCACCGACAAGCGCTTCGACGCCGTGGTCGACCGCCGCGACCCACGCTTCGATCCGCTGCAGTCCGCCCGCCGCTACACCGATGCCTTGCGGGTGGAAGGACTGCTGCGGCCCGAGCGCAGTGACCGCGTCGCCGACTTCACCGACACCCTGCTGCTGATCGGCGCGCACGAACAGGTGCTGTCCACCAGCGAGACGCTGTACACGCGCCTGTCCGCACCGAACGCACCGCGCAGCTTCGTCGGCGCCGATTACGCGGCCTGGGTGCTGAGCCATCGCGCGACGGCCGAACACCGCCTGGGCCGCGATGACGCCGCGGAGGCCACGCTGCTGCTGGCCGCGAGCCTTGGCGAGGCGGAGGCCCCCGGCAACCCGCTGCTGCAGCTCTACCTGGCCAGCTGGTACCTGGCACGGGAGCAGCCCGAGCGCGCATTGGAGGCGATCGCCGGCCTGGACCCTGCGCCGATGTTCGGCGAGTACATGCGCCGGTGGATCCGCTTCAGTGCCTACCGCACCCTGGGCGATGCCGACCGCTCGGCGCAGGCGCGCGCCTGGCTGCAGGCCAACCAGGGCGAAGGCCGCGCCGCTTACCTGGACGTGCTGCTCACGGAAGACCGCATCGACGATGCAGCGCGGCAGTTGATCGCCGACCTGCAGACCACGGCGCACCGCCAGGACGCCCTGCTGCTGATGCAGGACTTCCGCATGCTGGCACCGATGGCCGGCGACGTGGCCAACGACAGACGCTGGCAACAGCTGCTGCGGCGCGCGGACGTGCTGGCCGCGGCACGGGCCGTCGGCCGCATCGAAACCCAGCCGATCTACGGTCGCAGCGCCTGGCGGTGAGGCGTAGCGGCGCGGCTTGTGCGCGCCGTGCTTCCGGGGTTCAATCGGGCCACCGCCATGGAGGCAAGGATGCAACGATGACCCGAGGTGCCGGCCTTACCCTCGCCCTTCTGCTTGCGCTGCACGCCGCACCCGGCGTGCACGCCGCGCCGCATGCCCCGGCCCCGGCCAGCGCCGCACGGCCACTGGTGCCGGTACCGGCCGACCTGGCCGCCGCACTGGATGCCGCGGCCGAACAGGGCCAACAGGGCGATGCGCGCGGTGCGGGCGAAGCGTTCGACCGGTTGCTGCAGGACCCGCGCCTGACCCTGCTCGATGACACGCAGCGCAGCGCGGTGTGGATGGCGGCGGCCTGGACGGCCGGCACGCTGGAGCAGTGGACCCTGGCCAGGCAGCGCGTGCAGGAAGCGCTGCGGCTGGACCCGTCCAACAGCCTGGCGCGCTACTTCCTCGGCTCGCTGCAGATCGATGCGGGCGAACTCGACCAGGGCGCGGACAGCATCATCCGGGCGGTCCAGACCGAACCGGGCACGCCCACCCTGCGCACGGCGCTCGCATGGGCGCTGGCCGCGCACCTGCGTGACCAGCCTGCGCGCCTGCGCCCCTTCCTGCAGGCGCTGTTCGACAAGGGCTGGACGTCCGATGGCGTGGAACCGGACGACCTGTGGCTGAGCCTGGCCACCCTGCAGGCCGACGCCGGCGAGGCCGAGGCGCTGGCCACTACGCTGTCCCGCATCGACGGCCCCCGTGAGTTGATCGCGTTGCGCAGCGACAAGCGCTTCGATCCGTACCTGAAGCGCGATGATCCGCGCCTGGACCCGGTCCGCGCCGTGCATGCGCGCATCGCGTCGTTGTCCGACACCCTCCGGCGCACCCCGCAGTTCAACGACCTCACCACCGAGTTCGGCCGGCTGCTGCTGGTCGCCGGGCGGGAGGAAGAGGTGCTGACCCTGACCGAACCGCTGCTCGCCATCGCTGCAGGGCCCGAGGCGTTGCCGGCGGAGCAGCGCCGCAGCGTGGCCTGGCTGCTGGACCAGCGCGCCACCGCGCTGCGCCGGCGTGGCGAGCATGCGCAGGCCGTCGCGTCCCTGCGGCTGGCCGTGCGCGCGGCCGATCCGACCGGCGATACCGTCAGCCAACGGCTGAACCTGGGCGTGTTGCTGGCCGGCCTGGAGCAGCCCGAGCGGGCGCTCGCCGAGGTCAGCGGGCTCGGCGATGTCAGCGCGTATGGCGAAAGCACCCGCGCACTGGTCGAGCTGGTCAGCGCGCTGCAACTGCGTGACGCGGCCAGGGCCGATCGCGCGCGCACGGCCTTGGCCGCGGTGCGTGCGCAGGCGCCGCAGAACCCGATGGAAGGCCTGCTGGCCGACGACCGCATGGACGACGCGGCGACCGCGCTGATGGCGATGCTGGCCTCGCCGCGGACGCGCGTCGATGCGCTGCTGTCACTGCAGGACATGCGCACCGTGCCGGCATTGCCAGGCGATGCCGCACGCACCGCGCGCTGGCGCCAGCTCAAGCAGCGCCCCGACGTGCAGGCCGCGGTGCGGCAGGTCGGGCGCATCGAACGCTATGCGTTGTACGGCGACGACGACACGCGCTGAGCCGGCACCGCGCCCCCGCTACTTCGCCGGCGTCTCCAGCTTGAACCCCATCGCCTCGCGGTAGCGTTGGTACAACGCGCTCACCTTCTCCACGTAGGCGAGCGTTTCGGCATACGGCGGTACGCCCTTGTAGCGGGTCACCGCGCCGATGCCGGCGTTGTAGGCCGCCGCGGCCAGGGTGCGGTCGCCCTTGTAGCGTTTCAGCAACGCCTTCATGTAGCGCGCCCCGCCGTTGATCGACTGTTCGGCGGAGAGCGGGTCGGCCACGCCGAATTCGGTGGCGGTATCGGGCATCAGCTGCATCACGCCCTGGGCGCCCTTGGGCGACACCGCGCCGGCATCGAAGCCGCTTTCGGCATGCGCGATCGCGCGCAGCCATGCATCGTCCACGCCGGTGGCCTTGGCCGCGGCCTTGAACTGCCTGGCGTGGCGGTTGAGCTGCGGCGTGCCCACCTTGCCCAGCCCTTCATGGGCCGGCTCGCCCGGCGGGGTG